>Ga0080064_1001328_pt1 | contig 51151 bp, 48 predicted proteins | sample Subgrocontami54m_FD_69260 | JGI IMG/M metagenome (GOLD analysis project Ga0080064, IMG submission 69260) | Subsurface groundwater microbial communities from S. Glens Falls, New York, USA - GMW46 contaminated, 5.4 m (SPADES assembly) (version 2) ...
CCCCCCCTGCGCCCGGCACCCCCTCAACCCCCACTATCGCCCTGGTGGCGCCCAACGCGCCCCTGACCAAGGAGCAGGCAAACAAGCTGGCCGAGCGTGGGCAGGACGGCATGGCGCTGGCGGTACGCCCCAGCCACACCGTCGGCGATGGCGACGCGGTGTTTGCACTGGCAACCGGCGACTGGACGGGTAACATGGAACGAGGCCAGTTCCAGCGCATCAGCAACGCCGCCGCCGTGGTGATGGCAAGGGCCATTATGCGCGGCGTCACTCAGGCGAAAGGGCTTGGCGGAGTGCCAGGGGTAGGAGAGTTGGGGATGTAGGGAGTGTCATTCTGAACGAGTCCCGACAAAGGAGGGACATCGTGAAGAATCTCTCCCGGCCAGCTTTTTAGTAGCATGGCCCACTGGTATAAGACTCGGGAGAGATTCTTCGCCGACGCACTCCCGACCTGGGTCGGGAGCGCCGCTCAGAATGACAGCAGTACAACAATGGCAAACGCAATGTCCAACATCGGCTTTATAGGCGCGGGGCACGTGGGCACGGCGCTGGCTGTTGGCCTGGCGCGGGCGGGCTATAACGTCGTGGCAGTCGCTAGCCGCAGCAACGCCTCGGCACAGACCCTGGCACAACACGTGCCGGGCTGCTGCGCCGCGCAGTCGCCCAAGGACGTGCTTTCCACCAGCGACATCGTCTTCCTGACCGTGTCCGACGACGCCATCGCGACGGTAGCGGCCGGCCTCCCCTGGCGTAAGGGACAGGCCGCCGTCCATTGCAGCGGCGCGCTGTCCTCGGAAGCGCTGGAAAGCGCATGCGGCAAGGGGGCAACGGTTGGGTGCTTCCACCCGTTGCAGACCTTTGCATCGCGGGAAGGGGGCGAGGAGAAGCTGGCGGGTTCAACCTTCGCCGTTGAAGGCGAGGGCTGGCTGAGGACATGGCTGGAAGAGGCGGCGCGGAAACTGGGCGGCTTCCCAGTGTACATCAAGGCGGAAGACAAGGCGCTGTACCACGCCTCGGCGATCCTGGCTTGCGGGTACGTTACCACGCTGGTGGATGCCGCGACGGGGCTGTGGGAGCAGATGGGGCTTTCGCGGGAAGAGGGCCTGCGCGCCCTGCTGCCCCTGGTGCGCGGCACGGTGGACAATCTGGAGCGCATGGGCACGGCGCAGGCGGCCACTGGCCCCATCGTCCGTGGCGATACGGGAACCGTGCGCCGTCATCTGGACGCGCTGGCGGACCGCGCGCCGGAGGCTCTGGCCTTGTACCGCGAGCTTGGCCTTGCGATGGTCAGGCTGGCCCAGCGGCGCGAGTCCATAAACGATAGGCAGGCAGAAGAGCTACGAGGATTGTTGGAATCGCACACGATAGTACACGAGTCGTTGGCAGGGGTAGGGTAGGGGCGCAAGAACCTGCCCTTGAGCGGAGGGAAGAGTCTTATTCCCACAGGTCTGAACATAGGTGCCAATGAGGCGGCCACCCGACACGGGGGCCGACCCCGGAAGGAGAAAACCATGCGAGTCACCATCAACGACATCAAGGACATGAAGCGCAAGGGGCAGCGCATCCCTATGGTCACGGCCTACGACTATCCGACGGCAAAGCTGTTGGACGAGGCCGGCATTCCCTTCATCCTGGTGGGCGATAGCCTGGGCCAGGTGGTCCTCGGCTACGAGTCCACGGTGCGCGTTACTATGGAGGACATGCTGCACCACATCAAGGCTGTCATGCGCGGCGCGCAACACGCCCTGGTCGTGGCGGACATGCCCTTTATGAGCTACCAGTCGGACGTGGCGACGGCTATCCGCAACGCCGGTCGCATGATGCAGGAGGGCGGCGCGGGTGCGGTGAAGCTTGAGGGCGGCGAGTACATGGCGGAGACGGTGCGGCGCATTGTAGAGTGCGGCATCCCCGTGCAAGGCCACATTGGACTGACACCCCAGTCGGTGCACCAGCTTGGCGGCTACAAGGTGCAAGGGCGCACCACCAAGGCCGCGGCCAAGCTCATCCGTGACGCCCAGGCCCTGGAAGAGGCCGGCGCTTTTTCCATTGTCCTGGAGAGCGTGCCCGCGCCGCTTAGCCGTATCATCACGCAGAAGCTGGCCATCCCCACCATCGGCATCGGCGCCGGCGTTCACTGCGACGGCCAGGTGCAGGTGCTGCACGACATGATGGGACTCTTCACCGACTTTGTCCCCAAGCACGCCAAGCGCTACGCCAACATCGCGGAGATTTTCAAGGACGCCGCCGCCCGCTACATCAACGAAGTGCAGGAGGGCAGCTTCCCGACGAACAAGGAGAGTTTTGCCCTGGATGAGGCGGTGCTGGCGGAACTGACGTCGGACTTCCAGCCGAAGGTGCCGACGGATTAACGCGTTGACATGAACAGGGCTGAGTTTCAGAGGCTGGCGGAACTGCGTCTCATAGAGGGGAAGGCGCTGCTGGATTCCGGTCATTACGCAGGCGCATACTATCTGCTGGGCTATGCAGTAGAATGTGCCCTGAAGGCGTGCATTGCCAAGAGGACCAACCAATACGACTTCCCACCCAAGCGGAGCGTGATAGAAGACGTCTATTCTCACGATCTGATCAGGCTCCTCAAACAGGCTGACCTTTCAAAGGACTTTGAGGAAGCCCGGCGCGCTGACCGCGCTCTGGACGAGAACTGGACGGTGGTCAAGGACTGGTCGGAGGAATCTAGATACTCCGCCGCTGTCCAGGGATATAGGGCAAACGATTTCTATGCAGCTATTTCGCAACCCCAACATGGAGTGCTGGTATGGCTAATGAGGTGGTGGTAACAGAGCAATTGACCGGCGAGATGGTTGAGGCAGGAAGGCAATTGATAGCTGCTTTAGACAGCGCAGGAATACCTATTAGTGCAGCTTTTTGGCTCTATTTCCCTGAGCCGCAGACCTGGAGACTTGTGCTCGCGTCCACTAGAGTAGATAAGTTCGGCCCAAGGAAAGTGTACCATAATATCCAAACGGTGCTCCTAAAACTTCCTGATAGCAAAAGGCTTAGCCTCAGCGACATCACTGTTGTGGAGAACAATGCACCTCTCGTTACTTCCTTACGGAAGGCGCTGGGGCTTGCTAAGGATGTCGAAGGTGTGCGCCTGGGTGGGAATACCATTGATGGTCAGTACATAGAAAAGGCGTACCTCTATTTCATAAGCCCTGCCCAAAGAAAGTCGGCAGTCTCATCGTGGGCAACCAGCACATGAACCTCATCACCACCGTCGCCGAGATGGTCGCCGCGCGTGACGCGCTGCCGAGGCCTTTGGGCTTGGTGCCTACCATGGGCTATCTGCACGAAGGCCACATGACCCTGGCACGCTGGGCCAAGCGAGACTGCCGCTCCGTCGTAGCTTCCATCTTCGTCAACCCCACGCAGTTTGGGCCGGGCGAGGACTTCACCGCTTACCCACGGGACATGGAGCGCGACCTGTCCATGCTCCGCAAGGAGGGGGTGGACGTTGTCTTCGCCCCAACGGTGGGGGAGATGTATCCCCAGGGCTTCTCTACCTATGTGAACGTGGAGAAGCTCACCGAGGTGCTGGAGGGCGCGCGGCGGCCCGGCCACTTTCGCGGTGTCGCTACTGTCGTCACCAAGCTGTTTACGGTCGTGCGGCCGGACAGGTCCTACTTTGGCCAGAAGGACGGGCAGCAGGTGGCGGTCATCAAGCGCATGACGGCTGACCTGGCGCTGGGTACAGACATCGTCGTTGTGCCCACGGTGCGCGAGGCCGACGGGTTGGCCATGAGCAGCCGCAACGTGTACCTGACGCCTGCGGAGCGCGCGGTGGCCCCGGTGCTGTACCGCGCCATGTGCCGCGCCCGCGACATGCACCGTGACGGCACCCGTGACGCGAGAGCCCTCCGCGCCGAGATGGAGCGCATGATTAACGCGGAGCCGCTGGGCAAGCTGGACTACATCAGCATCGCCGACGCCGAGACGCTGCAGGAGTTGGAGACAGTGGACCGGCCCGCCATGATCTCCCTGGCCTGCCGGTTTGGGAGGGCCAGGCTGATCGACAACATCATTATCGGCATCGGCCAAGGATAAGCCGCTGTGCTAGAATGGCTACGAGAGAACTGGGTAGACCTTCTTAGCTTCATTCTAACTCTTGTCGGTCTGGGCATTGCTTTCGTCCAAGTGAAGAAAGCCCGCACCGCAGCAGAAGCCGCTAGCGAAGCTGCAAAGGCAACCCAAGAGGCCCTGTCCAAGTCTCTAACCATTGGTGACCTTATGAAAGCGATAGCCCTATTGGAGAAGGTTAAGATTCACCACAGGGCCGACAAGTGGGAAGTCGCAATTGAGTGGTATCAACCTATTCGTGCCGCGCTTGCGGATGCACGAGCGAAGTATCCCGGCCTACAGCAGGAGCAGATACGGCAGATCAATTCAGGCATAGCACAGATTGGGATTATGGGGAATGAAGTGGAACAATCACTGCGTTCTGGTCGACTCCCTCCGGCCAACGTGAGTGGAATTGCCGAACGCCTCAACAGCATTCAGTCAATGCTTGAGTCTCTGGTGAGTGACTTGCAGATGACCCAATCCAAGTCCAGAGGGTAATGGTATGGCCAACATAACCGAGATCGCTAAGCTAGTCTTGGAACGCACTAAAGAGGGGCGTTTGGCGTGGGAAGCCACCGCTGACGAAAACTCGTACCTTGCTACTTTGGGGAATCAATCAGTAAGAATCTCACGTAGCTCACTACCCGGAAGCGTGTATTACGTTTTTTCTGTGCTCAACAAGGACGGGCGTGAAATTGAGACGTTGTCTACTACTCCTTCGAACATATGGATTAACAGTGTTCTAGAGCTAGGGTCTGCTACTCCTCTTGGTACGATCAACGACTTTCTCCCAATGATCTTTCAGCTCGCGCTTCGTCGGGCTATGGACGTGGACAAGGAACTTGAAGAGCTTGCCAAAATTCTCAGCGCCCGCTAGCCCGTGAACATCCTTATTACCAACGACGACGGCGTATTCGCCCCAGGCCTGTGGGCTGCTGTGGAGGCCCTGGAAGGCATTGGGCGTGTCGTTGTTGTTGCGCCGGACAGGGAGCAGAGCGGCGTGGGCGGCTCGGTGACGCTGAACAACCCGGTGCGCGCCAAGCAGGTCGTGCCCACGGTAGAAGGAACCCTGACCTGGGCCGTGGAGGGAACCCCCGCCGACAGTGTCATCCTGGCCCTGGAATCGCTGGTCAAGGACGTGGACCTGGTGGTGGCCGGCATCAACATGGGGGCCAATTTGGGCGAAGACGTGCTGATCTCCGGCACCGTCGGCGCAGCGCTGCAAGGCTACACCCGTGGCATTCCATCCATAGCCCTCTCCCTCGCCTCGCTGCGGCCCACCGGCTTCCAGGCGGCGGCCCTCGTCCTGCAGCAGCTTGCCATCCAGGCAAAGGAAGGTCTGATCCCTGCCGGTGTCTTGCTCAACGTGAACGTGCCGCCCGTTCCGGTGGACCAGCTCCAGGGGCTGGATGTCACCCGGCTGGCCCGCCGTACCTACGCCGACACGGTCCGTCCCGGAGACGACGGTAAGAACGGCTACTACTGGATCACGCGGACGCGCCCGGCCTGGGACATGCAGCAAGGCACCGACGTGTGGGCCGTCCGGAGCCGTCGCGTCTCGGTCACGCCGCTGCACACCAACCTTACCGCTGCTGACGCTATGGCCGGCCTGGCCGGCCTCTCCCAGCGTTTGAACGATGGGCTGAAGCCTGCCGCCAAGCCTGCCACCGCTTCTTGAGAAACGCTATGCCGATCAACGAAGTCTGGCACCTTGCCCATCCCATGCCGCCCAAGGCCACCGTGGACCAGCGGATCCAGTGGCACGTTGAACATGCAAGGGCCTGCGGCTGGCGACCCATCCCGTCCAAGCTGTTGGAAGAGATGCAGCGTCGCGGCCTAGCGCCTTTGCGTTGACGCCCAGATGGGCCGTTGTTAGAATAGCATTAGGTTTCCTGAATGCCTCTTCGCGTGGGGATATAGCTCAATTGGGAGAGCGCAGCGTTCGCAACGCTGAGGTTGGGGGTTCGATCCCCCCTATCTCCACCACTTCTCACCTCATCCCGTCTACACGCACCCCAGTAGCTCAGAGGACAGAGCAGAGGTTTCCTAAACCTTTGGTCGGCGGTTCGACTCCGCCCTGGGGTACCATGCAGCCCAGCGCGCCAGTGACTTCGGCTCGTTCCGCGCCTCCTGCTCCCCTCACCACGGCATTCTCCTAGCAGGGTGCTGAAAACTCATTCTGACCATCCCCCTGGCCCCCTTCCTTCCAGGAAAGAGAAGGATTTGTATCTGAGAGACACCCTCAGACTCCCGGCAATCCCGACTCGTCGGGACTGCACTCCCCTTTTTCCGCAGCCTGCTAGAGCTTTCTTCCTGTAGCTTCCTACATGGGTCTTCACCTGTTGGCGGGCATCGCCAGGGTATAGAGTTGGTATCAAGTCAACCGACTCATACAACGCCAACAGGAGAGTGTACTACCATGAAAGCATTTTCTAAGAAGATCAGCATCGGCCGCATCGCCATGCCCATCTGGGCATTGGCCCTGGCAGGCGCAGCAGTGGTGGCCGTCGCCGGCCAGGCCGTCGGGCCCGTCCTTAGCGGCTCCGTCTCCGGATCAGCGGGCCTCACGGTAGAGCAAGCTGTAGTGTTAGACGAAGGCGGGACCGTTGGCATTAGCAGCTTGGACTCCACCGACGAGGGCCTGGGCGTTATCAATGACGAAGGGACCAGCTTCACCGCCGCCGTTGAGTTGCACGTGGGCGACACCGTGACCATTTCTCTGCCTGTGACGAACAAGAGCGACGCCTCTGCCAACGCCGTCCTGGAGCTTATGCCCCCGGCAGGCGTGGACGTAGAGGTTGAGCCTTCCATCGGCGTGAGCTTGACAGAGGCCCAGATGTCCAAGAACGCATGGCTCTTGAAGGTGGGCGTGAGCAATGCCGAGACCCTGGTCATTACCGTATCGCCCAAGGATGACCTGAAGCCCGGCTTCTACACCATCTCCGGACGTATCTCCCAGATCACCGGCTAACCAAACGCCCCTCACATGGGCGTCGTGGCCTGGCTGCTTCTCCTTCGGCAGCCAGGCCTTTTGTTTGCCCTAGCAGGGTGCTGAAAAACTCTCCACATCCTTCCTGCCCCACCCACCAAAGGGAGGGGTTTGAGTCTGAGGGACACTCCTTCGCTTCGCTCAAGGACAGGCTCTCAGACTCCCGGCAATCCCGATAAGTCGGGACTGCACTCCCCTTTTTCCGCAGCCTGCAAGGGTATCGGGACCAAGAGACATCGCGAACCCTGTTCTACAGTAGCGCCCCAGTCCGTAGTTAGATGCATGTTCAACTTTTGGTAGGTATCCACAAGGTATACAGTTGGTATCAAGTCAAACGGGACAAAGTAACAAACAACAAGTCAATAGGAGGGAATCCGTCATGAAAATGTTCTCTAAAAAAGTCAGCGTTGGCCGCATCGCCATGCCCATCTGGGCGTTGGCCCTGGCAGGGGCGGCAATTGTAGCCGTCGCCGGCCAGGCCGTAGGACCTGTGCTTAGCGGCTCCGTTTCCGGCTCCGCGGGCCTCACCGTAGAGCAGGCCGTTGTGCTGACCGAGGGTGGGACCGTGACCATTAGCAGCCTGGACCTCAACGACGAGGGCCTGGGCGTCGTCAACGACGAGGGCACAAGCTTCACCGCCGCTATTGAGCTGCATGTGGGCGATACTGTGACCATGGCATTGCCCATCACGAACAAGAGCGACGCCGATGCCAACGCCATCCTGGAACTGAGCGTGCCCGCTGGCGTAGACGTGGAAGTTGAGCCTTCCACGGGCACAACGCTGAAGGAAGCCCAGTTGTCCAAGAACGACTGGCTCTTGAAAGTAGACGATGGCAACACCGAGACGCTGGTCGTCACCATTTCTCCCAAGGACGACCTGAAGCCCGGCTTCTACACCATCTCCGGCCGCATCGTCCAGATCACCGGCTAACCGAACGCTACAATCTAGGTCCAAGGGCCTGGCTGCTTCCCTTCTTCGGCAGCCAGGCCCTTTTGCGTGTCTCAGGGTTGGCTTGTGGAGGGACACGGGTTTTTGGGCGGGGAGTTGTTCGCACCTCTAGAAAGAGACCAACGCCGCGCTCTCTAGAGACCTGTAGCTAGTTTGAGTCGCATACCTTTGTTACAGGCCTAACTACGTAGTTGGCAGCAATTGAGGATAGGAACGGGATACGTTTCAGTACGCAAACTCCGTGTTTCCAACTCCTCAATAGCTGCCTGCAAGCAATCCAACGATGCTAGGACAAGGCAAGGAGGCGACATGATGACGAGGAGATCTCAGCAGAAGTTCCGCCGATGGATGTTCGGCGTTTCGGCTCTGGTTGTTGGCCTGACGGCGGTGACGGCTTTTGCCGGGACTGCGGGCCTGTTGCCCCTTTCGGTGAAACCTAGCCAGGGGGACTGCGTCGTGGACAGCAACGCGCAGATCAATTGCCAGTTGGGTGGCTTGCCTAAAGGTTCCAGCGCTACCATCCTGGTTGCTTATGCCGCCCCCACGGCTGGACAGCTCCTGAACACGGCGTCCGTCAAAGGGAACGAGCCTGACCCCAACAAGAGCAACAACACCGACACGGAGAACACCACGGTCCTGGGCATGACAGACCTGTCCGTCACCAAGACCGATAGCCCCGATCCCGTGCTGGTTGGCAAAAACGTGACCTACACCATCAAGGCCGTCAACAACGGCCCGTCGGTGGCCACGGGCGTGATCGTGACGGACACGCTGCCCAGCGGGGTGAAGTTCGTGTCGGCTTCCTCAACGGCGGGGAGTTGCACCCAGAACGGTGCGGGCGACGTGGTGTGCTACATCGGCACCATGCTGGCCAATTCGCCAGTGACCATTACCCTGGTGGTTGCCACCACCGAGGCGGGCACGATTGTGAACCAGGTGTGCATCGCCGGCAACGAGAAAGACCCCAAGCCCGGCAACAACATTGCCAAGGAGCCGACGACGGTGCGCAGCCCGGTAGTGGACCTGTCTATCAACAAGAAGGACGATGCCGACCCCGTCTACGTGGGCGACACGGTGACGTACACCATCACTGTCACCAACAACGGCCCGGACGATGCCAGTGGAGTGAACGTCATGGACCTGCTCGCACAGAAATAGTCCCGAAGGCCAACCCACAACGCAGCAGGGGCGATAAAATCATCCCTGCTGCGTTGTGTTTGTGCGGATATTCTGTGCCCTCCAACCTCTGGGTACGTTTGTTGAGGGACGTGGGAAGACGCGCCGGTCTGCCCTTACGAAGGGGAAGCGGACAGGGATTTCGTAGCTGGACAGGGCTTCGCAGGTTGACGACGCCTAGTGAGTAAGGTAGATTATATGCTTGCCCACTAAACTAACAAAGGTCGGCGTCACAGCCTGGCGCGTTGCTGATAAAAGGTCGCTAGCCAATACCGATGCGTTCCTTTGGATGAATAAATTGTGGGGGTATGATTAGCTACAGGACGCTGAGTTTACCTCCCCTTGTTTGTATGAATCTTTTCCAGTTCTTGAAAGTTTCCGCACAGGGGTGTCTAGTTTTCGTCTAGTGCGGTGGAGTTGTCAGAAGTATCCCGAATGCGCTACGGGCAGCTTTCTGCGTGCAAGCAGCAGATAGTGTCCGGAAAGGGCGGTAGCTTGCCACTTCATAGTGACGCAAGCAAGGCTCATGGAAGAGGGGTTGGGGAATCACGTAGAATCGCAACTTCTTGTTTGTGCAGAGAAGCGTCGGGGTGAGCAAAGGAAGGTTTATGCCTGCGGACACGTTTGAGGGGTTAAAAAGCAAGATTCTGCAGCGCACGGCGCGTACCAGCGTCGTAGGATTGGGGTACGTTGGCCTACCCCTGGCTGTGTTGGAAGCTCAGGCCGGCTTTACGGTTACAGGGATAGAGAACAACGCGGGAAGAGCGGCGAGCATCAATAGCGGCAAGAGTTACATAGAAGACGTGCCCGATGCCGAGCTTGGGCCGTTGGTGAAGAACGGGAAGCTACGAGCTTCCGGGGACTTTGCCGAGATTGCGGACGTGGACGTGGTGTCCATCTGTGTGCCGACGCCGCTGGACCGCAACAAGGTGCCCGACAACAGCTTTGTTCGCTATGTGGCTGACCAGTCTCAGCAGTACTGGCGCCCTGGGCAGCTTATCGTTTTGGAAAGCACTACGTATCCTGGCGCCACAGAAGAGGCTATCGTCCCCCGACTGGAAGCCAAAGGGTTGAAGGTGGGCCGTGACGTCTTCGTCGCTTTCTCCCCGGAGCGCATTGACCCCGGCAACGTCAATTTCCCTGTGAGAGACGTACCTCGTGTTGTTGGCGGCGTTACCCCGCAATGCACCGAGCTTGCCCACGCTTTTTACAAACAGATACTCCGGGCGGACGTGATGCCCCTTTCCAGCCCCCGCGTGGCGGAGATGGCCAAGCTGTTTGAAAACACCTTCCGTGTGGTCAACGTGTCGCTGGTCAACGAACTGGCCCAGGTGTGCGAGCGCATGGGGATTGACGTGTGGGAGGTCATAGAAGCCGCCAAGACCAAGCCCTATGGCTTCATGCCTTTCTATCCAGGTCCCGGCGTTGGCGGTCACTGTATTCCCGTTGACCCATTTTTTCTCTCCTGGAAGGTGCTTGCGTTGCTTGAAGACAAGGGATCTCGGCAAGCTTTGGGCGAGGAAGGTCTAAAATTGGTGGGGAGTCGGTACAGTTGGGAGCATGTGGCAGAGGCGTTGGAGGCTCACTATGTGCGACTTGCCAGCGTCTAATTCAAATCGCCATCAGAGGAGCTTGTCTTCCGTAAAGCTCTTGAGGTGTCACGTTGCCTAAGCGGGCCCTTATCACTGGCATCACCGGGCAGGACGGCTCGTACCTGGCCGAACTGCTGCTGTCCAAAGGCTATGAGGTCCACGGGCTGATAAGGAAGGCCAGCACCTTCAATACAAGCCGCATTGATCACATTTACGCGGATCCCCACGACCCTGGCGCCCACCTGTTCCTTCACTACGGGGACCTTACGAACCTGGAGCAGATCTCCAACATCATGTACAACCTGCGCCCCGAAGAAGTCTACAACCTGGGCGCGCAGTCCCACGTGCAGGTCAGTTTTGAGATGCCGGAGTACACGGGCGAGGCTACTGCCCTGGGCGTGACTCGCCTTCTGGAGGCTATCCACCGCAGCGGCGTCGCCGCCCGTTTCTATCGGGCGTCCTCTAGCGAGATGTTCGGCAGCCCGCCCCCGCCACAGAATGAGCGCTCACCTTTTGCGCCCCGCAGTCCCTATGGAGCGGCCAAGGTCTACGGCTACTGGATGACGGCCAACTACCGTGAAGGCTACAGCATATTTGCTGCGAACGGCATTCTCTTCAACCATGAAAGCCCTCGCCGGGGCGAGACCTTCGTTACCCGCAAAGTCACTCGCGCGGTGGCCCGCATCAAGGGTGGCTTGCAAAACGTCCTCTACCTTGGCAATTTGAACGCCCGCCGAGACTGGGGCTATGCGCCCGAGTACGTCTCCGCCATGTGGAGCATCCTTCAGCAGGAGAAGCCCGACGACTATGTAATCGGCACGGGCGACGCCCATTCGGTGGAAGAGTTCGTGGCCGAGGCTTTTGCCTATGCCGGTCTGGACTGGCATACCTATGTGAAGACCGATCCCCGATACTACCGGCCTACCGAGGTGGACTACCTCCGGGCCGATGCATCCAAGGCGCGCCACAACCTGGAGTGGCAGCCCAAGGTCACTTTCAAAGAACTGGTGCGCATTATGGTGGACGCCGACATGGAAGCCATCGGGCTTCAGCCCATTGGCGAGGGCCGCAAAGTCCTGGACGCCAAGTTTGACGGGTGGCACCGCTGGGCTACCGCTGTGACCAGCCAGATCGCCCAGGCGGGCAGGGGGCGGGGTAGCTAGTTCAAGTCTCTCTCCTATCTGTTCTGTAAAGAGGAGGGAACGACTGAGAGGTTAATCACCATGACCTTCTGGCAAAACAAACGCGTTGTCGTCACCGGCGGGGCGGGATTCCTTGGCTCCGTCGTCTGCGCCAAGCTGAAGGAGCGTGGTGCGGGCAGCGTTTTCGCCCCCCGCAGCGCCCAGTATGACCTGCGGGAGAAAGAGGCCATCGTCCGTATGTTCCGGGACGGCAGGCCGGAACTGGTCATCCATCTGGCGGCGGTGGTCGGCGGCATTGGGGCCAACCAGGCCAATCCGGGCCTCTTCTTTTACGACAACGCCATCATGGGCATCCAGCTTATTGAGCAGGCGCGCCTCTACGGCCTGGAAAAGCTGGTGATAACGGGCACCATCTGCGCCTACCCCAAGTTTACCCCAGTGCCCTTCAAGGAAGAAAACCTGTGGGAAGGTTATCCTGAGGAGACCAACGCCCCCTACGGCCTCGCCAAGAAAATGCTCCTGGTGCAGGCCCAAGCCTACCGCCAGCAGTACGGCATGAACGCCATTTACTTGTTGCCGGTGAATCTCTATGGCCCGCGCGACAACTTTGACCTGGAGACCAGCCACGTGATCCCCGCCTTGATCCGCAAATTCATTGAGGCGAAAGAAGCTGGGGTTGACCACGTGGTCGCCTGGGGCACCGGCGGCGTTACCCGGGAGTTCCTCTATGTTGACGATGCGGCAGAGGGGATTGTCCTGGCGGCCGAGCGGTACAATAAAGCTGCGCCGGTCAACCTCGGCTCCAGTCAGGAAGTGACTATCAAGGAAATCGCGACTACGATTAAAGACCTGGTCGGCTTCCGTGGGGACATTGTGTGGGACGCCTCCAAGCCCGACGGCCAGCCCCGCCGCAAGCTGGATACCACTCGTGCGCGCCAGGAATTCGGCTTTGTCGCCAAGACGACGTTAACCGAAGGTCTCCGCACGACAATAGCGTGGTACTTGCGGGAAAGGCAAAAGGCCGTTGCAGTGGGGGCATAGGGTTCAGCGGCTCAACGGAGTGGCCATTTCTTTGAAGGATGATGTCGTCACCTCATATTTGAAAGGGGTTTGGGGCGGGGCGGAGGTGTCCCGGTGAAACTCTCCATTGTCACACCGGTCTACAACGACAAACGTGTTGCCCGCGCGTTGGACTCTATCTTGTCTCAGCAGGTAGACGCGGAGATGGAGCTCATTGTCATTGACGGCGGCTCCAAAGACGGCACCCTTGACGTGCTGGAAAGATATCGCAGCCGCCTGAGCGTCCTGGTCAGTGAGCGCGACAAAGGCATCTACGACGCCATGAACAAGGGCGTGGCCCTCGCGACCGGCGACGTGGTGGGCATCCTCAACGCTGACGACCGCTACCAGGATGACCAGGCGCTGGCGAAGGTCGTGGCCGCCTTCCATGACCCCGCAGTCCAGGCGACCTACGGTGACTGTGTCTACGTGGACAACGACAATAGCATCGTCCGCTACTGGCGCTCCGGCGGCTACCACGCCTCCAAATGGTACCTTGGCTGGATGCCTCCCCATCCTACCTTTTACGTGCGGCGCAGCCTGTATCAACAGTACGGCTCGTTCAAAACGCAATTCCCCATCGCCGCCGACTACGAGCTTATGCTTCGGCTCGCCCGCAAGCACAAGGTCCCCTTCCACTACATTCCCAGCATCCTGGTGCGCATGACCGTCGGCGGAGAAAGCAACCGTTCAGTCAAGAATATCACCCGGGCCAACAGAGAGGTCTTCCGCGCCTGGCGCGAGAACGGCCTTGCCTTTGGCTTCTTTGTCCCTTTCCTAAAAGTAGCCCAGAAGCCGCTCCAGTTCCTCCGCCGCCCTTCCGCGCCCACCAGCGCGCAGAAGTAGGTTCAAAGCACCCGACTCAGCTAAGGATTTCCTTTTGTCCGGTGACAGCGAGGAGACCCAGGTTATACCTGGGTCTCCTTTTTTTACCCGCCGAGTACTTGCTCCACTCCACGCCGCACAAGCTGTACCGCTATGGCTGCCAGCAGCAGGCTGGCGACCTTGGCAAAGGCGCGCAGGCCGCCGACTCCCAGGAACCGCTGAAAGCCGTGGGCTACCAGGAGGATGGCCCAGGCCACCGCAATGTTTGCAAGGAAAGCTGCCAGCACCAACCACAGGGGGTGCAGGCCGGACAGCAGGATCAGCATGGAGATGGTGGCCGGTCCCACCAGCAGAGGCGTTCCGATGGGTACCACGCCAAGCAGTTCATTAGGGGGCGATGGCTCCTGCTGGCTGGCAGACAACAGGTCTCTCAGCGAGAGAACAAAGAGCACTATGCCGCCGGCGATGAGGAAGTCGGCGATGTCTATGCCCAGCACTTGGAATACGGCGCGCCCCAGCGCCAGGAACAGCACGCCTATGGCCGTGCCCGTGAACATCGCAGTGCGGATGACTGCCCGGCGCCGTCGTCCTGCGAGAGGCTCCAGGACCCCGACTACGAAAGGGAGGAGGGCCAGGGGGTCCATGGCGATAAACAGTGGGATAAAGGCAAGAGGGAAGTCCTTCAGGTCAGCCAGAACATTGGCGAACATGCGCCTACCTCCGGCAAGGGCGGGGTTAGGAGCCGCGGTCCTCCCGTTTGGCATCGGGCTGGTCGCGGAACCGGTAGCCGACGTTCCATACGGTCTCAATGTAGTTCTGACCGGGGTCTTCAACCTTGCTGCGGAGCCGCCGAATGTGTACGTCTACGGTGCGCGTCCCGCCGTAGTAATCGTATTCCCATATCTGGCTGAGCAACGTTTCGCGAGAGAAGACCCGCCCCGGACTGGCGGCCAGCAGGCAAAGGAGCTGGTATTCCTTGAACGTAAGGACAATGCGCCGGCCACGGTTGAAGACCTCGTACCGCTCCATGTCAATGCGCAGGCCGCCAACCTCCAACACCTTCTCATTGGGCTGGGAAGGCCCTTGTCTGGTGGCCTGCCGGATGCGCGCGCTCACCTCGCCGACGCGAGCCGGTAGCAGCAGAAAGTCGGTGGCGCCCCAGGAGTGGTCGTAGCGGGCCAAATGCCTCGTGGTAATCGCGCAAAAGAGGGGGATGCCCAATTCCTCGCATCGTTGGCCCAAGGGTGTCACGTCCCGTTGGGGGGATACGCTCAGGTCAATGAGCGCGGCCTGGTACTCCTTCGTGACTTCCTGCAGGTCCGCTACCAGGGCATAGGTCAGTTCTTCCTCCTCCAGGGTACGGAGGAGGCTGCTATCCGGGTCGCCATCTTTGCTAAAAATAGCCAGGCGGTTAGACATGGTTCAGTCAACGGAGGTCAAGGGACGTTGGCTCAGCGCGCTGCACAATTGCCACAGTATAACAGAGGCAGGGCGACGGTCAGGACGCTGAAAGGCGCTGCACTGGTACTACCATACCCGTTTTGCGGCGGATTGTGAATCATGTAACAAATAGTTAACGTTTGTGCAATACCCCTGTAACAGCCTGGGAACACCATGCAGTATGCCCCTCGCAAATCTGATTGAGGAGAAAGCTTATGGACAGCGGCGATACCGCCTGGTTGCTCACGTCAACAGCCCTTGTGCTGTTTATGACGCCGGGGCTGGCCTTTTTCTATGGCGGCCTTGTAGGCCGCACCAACGTGCTGGGCACTATCATGCACAGCTTTATTACTATTGCCCTTGTTAGTGTGACTTGGGTGCTGTGGGGCTACTCCCTTGCTTTTGGCCCGGACAAGGGACATTTCATCGGCGGGCTTGAGTGGATTGGCTTGAACGGCGTGGGACCGGAACCCAGCGCCTATGCGGGTACCATCCCTCACCTTGTATTCATGGCCTTCCAGCTCATGTTTGCCATCATTACACCGGCGCTTATCACCGGCGCAGTGGTGGGGCGGTTCAAATTCAAGACCTTCCTGGTGTTCACGGTGCTGTGGTCTACCATCGTGTACCTGCCCTTGGCCCACTGGGTATGGGGCATCGGCGGCTGGCTTGGAGACCTCTCCGTGCTGAACATCGGCGGCCTTTCGGGCAAGGCGCTGGACTACGCCGGCGGCACGGTGGTGCATATTAGCTCCGGCGTGAGCGCCCTATGCGCGGCCATAGTCCTGGGCAAACGCAAGCAGGAGCCGGAAGCTCCGCACAACATCCCCTTTGTCGTGCTGGGCGCGGGCATTCTCTGGTTCGGCTGGTTTGGGTTCAATGCTGGCAGCGCGCTGGCTGCCAACGGCGGAGCAGCCTATGCCTTTGTGAACACCAATACTGCAGCGGCTATGGCGGCCCTTGCATGGATGACGGTAAGCTGGTGGCGCGGTGGAGCGCCCAGCGTGGTGGGTGCCGCCTCAGGCGCAGTAGCGGGCTTGGTGGCAATTACGCCCGCTGCGGGCTTTGTCACGCCGACGGGCGCCATCATTATTGGCTTGGTAGCCGGCGTGCTATGCTACTTCGCTACCCAGTTCCGTGCCAAGCGCATGGGAGTTGACGATGCCCTGGATGTATGGGGCGTACACGGCGTCGGCGGCACCTGGGGCGCACTCGCCACCGGAATCTTCGCCGCTGCCAGTGTCGGGGGATTTGACGGCCTCATCAACGGCAACCCCGGCCAGGTGATCAACCAGTTCATTGCGGTGATAGTCACCTGGGTCTGGGCTTTCGGCTGTACGTTCATCATCCTGAAGGTCCTGGACATGACAATGGGCCTGCGCGTGTCGGAGCGGGAGGAAGAGGTGGGCATAGACATGGCGCAGCACGGCGAACCGGCCTATACACCCTAGCGTGGCGCAAACACACTCAAGGAGAGGAATATGAATAAGGTTGAAGCCATCATACGCCCGGAGCGACTGAGCGCCGTGATTGCGGCCCTGGCCGACGAAGGGTTTCACGGGCTGAACATTAGCCAGGTAACCGGCCGCGGCGAGCAGCGGGGTCTTGTCCACGTCGGCCGTGCCGGGCAGAGCTACATCGTGGATATTCTACCCAAGACGAAGCTGGAGATCGTCGTGCGCGACCAGGACACCAAGAAAGTGGTGGACGTTATTGTTGCGGCGGCCAAGACCGGCCAAATCGGCGACGGCAAGATTTTCATCTTGCCGGTAGCGGACGCCATACGTGTACGCACCGGGGAGTCTGGAGACATCGCGTTGTAGCTGGCTTGCGCCCGCACGGGGACCGGCAGCGGCAAAAGCAGGGCATGAAACCCAACAGCACCGAGGGGGTAAGGCGCTCTCTGTGCTGTTGGGTTTTAATGAGGAGGTCGTTTGTACATGGACAAACGGTATCGCACCGTGAATCCCGACTAGTCGGGACTTCAGGCCGCAGCCTGAAGGCTGCGGTGTGGACAAGAAGGCCACGGTCCGCTCACTAACGCACTCCTTAGTAGAACGGGATCCCAACCGCCAAAAGGGTCGCCCACGCGTAACACATCCGTAACATTTGAGAAACACTCAGGAAACACGTGAGGCCTACTCTAAGGACATCGTAAATACAACAAGGCCACAATGGCCCAGGAGGTACACTATGGACGCCTTTACTGCAGTTGGCTTGGTCAGTTTCATCGTCGTCCTTGCCGCTTGGGTGGTGTTGCCCACCAAGATCCCCGCAAAGCACTAATCCCCGCTGCGGCGTGAGCTGCTTATAGAGTGAGTCAATAAGAGGGAAGGGTTGTTATTGAACTAACCCTTCCCTCTTTCCGTTCCTTTCAGTTTCTTTGGCGGCGTCGTTGCGAAAAAGACTTCTTGCCTAGAGCATTGGGCATGAAAAACGTTGCTGTCAACGTGTATGCGTTCGCTTACCGTTGTCGCGCTTCCATTATGCGCGGCCGCTCGCTTATTGTGCATTTCGTCACAAAGCATTTGACAAGCGCTTCACAAATCCCTAAGATGGCTACACTTTATTAAGAGCGGAGCGGGGTTTCTGCCCCACTCCCGAAGTTGGCCTGGATTGGCGTAGGTCATGAACCACCAAGAACGCAACGAAGCCATAGAGTACGTCCTGCGCACCGTGCGGGATAACGACGTGCGCTTTGTGCGCATGTGGTTTACCGACATCCTGGGCAACCTCAAAGGCTTTTCGCTGAACGCGGCGGAACTGGAAAACGCCTTGGAAGGCGGCAAGGTATTTGACGGCGCCTCCATTGAGGGCTTTGCCCGCATTGACGAGAGCGACATGGTGGCCATGCCGGACCCGTCCACCTTTCGCATCCTCCCTTGGCGTCCCCGCCAGAACGCTGTGGGCCGCATGTTCTGCGATGTGCTGACGCCCGATGGCAAGCCGTTTGAGGGCGACCCTCGGTATGTCCTGAAGCGTAACCTGGAGCGCGCAAACCGCCTGGGTTTCACGTTTCACATCGGCCCGGAGTTGGAGTTCTACTACCTGAAGAGCGCGGAAAAGCCGGAACTGCTGGACTTTAGTGGCTATTTTGATCAGTCGGCGGCGGATGCTGCCACAGATTTACGGCGTGACACGGTGCTGATGCTGGAGGATATGGGCATCCCCGTGGAGTACAGCCACCACGAAGGGTCGCCCAGTCAGCACGAGATTGACCTGCGTTACACCGACGCCCTTGCCATGGCGGATACCGTAGTGACCTTCCGCTTGGTAGTGAAGGTGGTAGCCTTGCGCAATGACGTCTACGCCACGTTCATGCCCAAGCCTTTCGCCAACCTGAACGGTAACGGCATGCACGTGCACATGTCTCTGTTCAGCGGCGACCGGAACGTTTTCTACGACGCCGACGACAAGTACCGCATCTCAAAGCTGGCCCGTTCTTTTGTAGCCGGCCTCATGCGCCATGCCCAGGAGATCACTCTGGTCACGAACCAGTGGGTGAACTCCTACAAACGTCTCATCCCCGGCTTTGAAGCGCCTGTACACATCTCTTGGGCGACCGTCAACCGGTCCGACCTAATCCGCGTTCCTTCATACCGTAGAGGCAAAGAGGAATCGGCGCGCATTGAATACAGAGCGCCGGACCCTGCCTGCAATCCCTATCTCGCCTTTAGCGCGCTCTTGGCCGCCGGACTGGAAGGCGTGGAGAAGGGCTACGAGCCACCTGAACCTTCGGGCGAGAGCGTTTCTTTGATGACCGAAGACGAACGCAAGCGACGGGGCATTCAGACCCTGCCCGGCAGCCTCTTTGAGGCTATCCAGTTCGCAGAGAACAGCCAGCTCCTGCGTCGAACCCTGGGCGACCACGTGTTTGATAGCTTCATAGAGAACAAGCGGATTGAATGGAACACGTATCGTGCCCAGGTTACGGACTTTGAAATCAAACGTTACCTGCCCATTCTCTAGCCGGCCCGCCCCAAGCGTTTGTTTCGGCAATCCATTTTTCATTGAAAGGGGCAACTGTTTTTTCAGCGAAGGATGCTATCCGGAGGGCTGAGAACCCTGGGAGCCTTTGTCCGTATACCTGACACCGAACGAAGCAGGACGCCATGACCAGCGAGCAAACAGAAGGCCACGGACTTTACCGCCCGGAGACGGAGCACGACGCTTGCGGCGTAGGCATTGTCGCGGACATCTTGGGGCGCAAGTCGCATAGCATTGTGGACATGGGCCTAGAGGTGCTGGATCACCTTGCCCATCGTGGCGCGTGCGGCTGCGATCCCAAGACCGGCGATGGCGGCGGCATGTTGCTGCAACTGCCCCATGCCTTCTTCAAGCGCTGGGCCGGCGCGTCCGGCGTCGCATTGCCAGAGCCTGGACATTATGGCGTCGGCATGGTCTTCTTGCCCCAGGACATGTCGGAACACGCCGCTTGCCAGATCATCATTGAGCAGACCATTCAGGAAGAGGGGCAGACGTTACTGGGTTGGCGCGACGTGCCCGTGGACGACAGCGGCATAGGCGTCATTGCCCAGGAATCCGAGCCAGTGATCCGGCAGGTGTTTGTCGGGCGTAACGCCGCACTGGCCTCTCAGGATGCTTTTGAGCGGAAGCTCTTTGTCATCCGCAAGCTCGTTGAGCGCAAGATCGCTCAGTCCGCCAGCAAGTCAAAGGACGCCTGCTACGTTTGCTCCCTGTCCAGCAATACTATCGTCTACAAGGGATTGCTGATGCCGGAACAGGTGCGCGGCTACTTTCGCGACCTCACAGACCCGCTGATGGACTCCTCTTTCACCCTGGTGCATTCCCGCTTCAGCACGAACACGCTGGGGTCGTGGAAGCTGGCCCACCCGTACCGCTACATCGCCCACAACGGCGAGATCAACACGCTGCGCGGCAACATCAGTTGGATGACCGCGCGAGAAATGGTGATGTCTTCCCACCTGTTTGGCGACGACATCAAGAAGCTGCTGCCGGTGTTGACCCCTGGGGCCAGCGATACGGCCACCCTGGACAACGCCTTTGAGCTGCTGACCCTGGCGGGCCGGGAACTGCCCCATGTTATGGCCATGCTCATCCCCGAGGCATGGGAAGGCGCAGCGGACATCACACCGGAGCGGCGGGCCTTCTATCAGTACCATTCCTACATCATGGAACCGTGGGATGGCCCAGCCCTCATCGCCTTTACCGATGGCAAACGCATTGGGGCGAACCTGGACCGCAACGGCCTTCGCCCCTTCCGCTATACCGTCACCAAGGACAACCTCATCGTCATGGCTTCCGAAGCGGGCGTTCTGCCCATTCCCGCGGAGAGGGTGTTGTACAAGGGGCGGCTCCGACCGGGTCGCATGATGCTCATTGACCCGGAGGAAGGGCGCGTTCTGGACGATGAAGAGATCAAGTCCGAGTTGGCGTCGCGCCAGCCCTACGACGTGTGGCTTGCGGATAACGAGGTGCGGGTAGACAGCTTGCCTGACGCATCGGACAAAGTGCAGCACGACGACCCGGAGACTCTGGTGCAACGCCAGCAAGCCTTTGGCTACACGCTGGAAGAGATGCGGATGATCCTGCAGCCCATGTTGGAGGCCGGAGCGGAGGCTATTGGCTCCATGGGCACGGATACTCCTCTTGCAGTGCTCTCCGACAAACCACAGCTTGTCTTCAACTACTTTAAGCAGCTCTTTGCCCAGGTGACGAACCCGCCCTTGGACGCCATACGCGAGGAGTTGGTGACCTCGCTGGAGATGACGTTCGGCGCGCAGCGTAACCTCCTTTCTGAAACCCCGGAACATGCCCGCCAACTCCGTCTTTCCCATCCCGTTCTCTCCAACGAGGAGTTGGAGCGGGTCCGTCACGTCAACCTGAAGGGCAACAAGGCCGTTACCCTCAAGGCCCTCTTCAACCCGCACCTCAATGACGGCCTGGAGAAGGCAATGGACGATCTTTGCGCCCAGGCAGCCAGGGCTGTTCGCGACGGCTACACCGCCGTCATCCTCTCCGACCGTGGCGTTGACGCCGATCACGCTCCCATCCCCAGCCTGCTTGCCTGCGCCGGCGTCCATCACCACCTTATTCGCCAGGGGCTGCGCACCCGCGCCGGCCTGCTGGTGGAGTCCGGCGAACCGCGCGACCTGGTCCACTGTGCCCTGCTCATGGGCTACGGCGCCACCGCAATCAATCCTTACCTGGTGTACGAGACCATCAAGGACTTGGAAAAACAGGGAGTCCTCCAGGGCGTAGACGCCAAAACCGCCCAGAAGAACTTTACTAAGGCCGTGGAGAAGGGCATCCTGAAGGTTGCCTCCAAGATGGGCATCTCCACTATCCAGGGCTACCAAGGCGCTCAAATCTTTGAGGCCGTTGGCCTTGGCAAGTCCTTGATTGATAAGTACTTCACCTGGACGCCGTCTCGCGTGGGCGGCGTAGGCATAGACGTGCTTGAGGAAGAAGCGCGCCAGCGGCACGACCGGGCCTATGGAGCACCCCAAACCCCATCGGCCCTGGAGCTTGACCCCGGCGGGCAGTACCAGTGGCGGCGTGGCGGCGAGTATCACATGTATAACCCGGAGACCATCGCCCGCTTGCAGATTGCCGCGCGCACCAACAACTACAAGCTGTACCGGGAGTTCGCAGAGCTGATTGACCGGCATGACCAGCAACTTTCCACCCTGCGCGGTCTTATGGAGTTGAAGCCTGGCGACAAGCCGGTCCCCCTTGAAGAGGTGGAGCCGGCCTCGGAGATCGTCAAGCGGTTTGCCACTGGCGCTATCTCCCTGGGGGCCATTAGCAAAGAGGCCCACGAGACCCTGGCCATTGCTATGAACCGCATCGGCGCGCGCAGCAACACAGGCGAGGGCGGCGAGGACTACCGCCGCTTCCATCCGGACCCCAACGGCGACTCACGAAGCAGCGCGGTCAAACAGGTGGCCTCCGGTCGCTTCGGCGTCACCACCAACTACCTGGTCAACGCCACCGACCTCCAGATCAAGATGGCCCAAGGCTCCAAGCCAGGCGAGGGCGGACAGCTTCCCGGCCATAAGGTGGACGACTACATCGGATGGATACGCCACACCACACCCGGCGTGGAGTTGATCTCGCCGCCGCCTCATCACGACATCTACTCCATTGAGGACCTGGCGCAGCTCATCCATGACCTGAAGAACGTCAACCCCAGCGCGCGTATCCACGTGAAGCTGGTCTCAGAGGTAGGCGTCGGCACCATCGCAGCCGGCGTCTCCAAGGCCCATGCCGACGTTGTGCTCATCAGCGGCGACAGCGGCGGCACGGGCGCTTCCCCGGAGTCCTCCATCAAGTCGGCGGGTTTGCCCTGGGAGCTTGGCCTGGCGGAGACCCAGCAGGTGTTGGTGCGCACCGACCTGCGGGGGCGCATCGTCGTTCAGACCGACGGCCAGCTTAAGACGGGTAGGGACGTTGCCATTGCCTGCCTACTGGGCGCTGAGGAGTTCGGCTTCGCCACAGCGCCGCTGGTGACCCTGGGCTGCATTATGCTGCGCAAGTGCCACCTGAACGCCTGCTCCGTGGGCATTGCTACCCAGGACCCGGCGCTGCGCAAGCACTTCGCCGGCAAGCCGGAGTACGTGATCAACTTCTTCTTCTTCGTCGCAGAGCACCTGCGGGAGATCATGGCCCAGATGGGTTTCCGCACCATCAACGAGATGGTAGGGCGCGTGGACCGGCTGGACTCCCGCAAGGCCGTTGCCCACTGGAAGGCCAAGGGCTTGGACTTCTCCAACCTGCTGTACCGCCCGGCGGAGGCGGACAAGGTGGCGAACTACCAGTGCCAGACCCAGGACCACGGCCTGGAGAAGGCTCTGGACCACACCCTGCTGGAACTTGCGGAGGCCACCATCCACGGCAACGGCCCGGTGGAGGCGACGCTGCCCATCCACAACTACAACCGCACCGTGGGGGCCATGCTCAGCGGTGCTGTGGCAAAGCGGTACGGCGAGCAGGGCCTGCCCGACGATTCCATACAGTTCCACTTCCAGGGTTCCTCCGGGTTGAGCTTCGGCGCATTCCTGGCAAACGGCGTTTCCTTCACTCTGGAAGGCGAGGCCAACGACTATTTGGGCAAAGGGATGTCCGGCGGGCGCATCGTCATCTACCCGCCCAAAGGCAGCACCTTCGTGCCCGAGGACAACACCATCATCGGCAACGTGGCCCTGTACGGGGCCACCGGCGGCATGGCCTTGATCCGTGGCATGGGTGGCGAGCGCTTTGCCGTGCGCAACAGCGGCGCGCACACCGTGGTGGAAGGCGTGGGCGACCACGGCTGCGAGTACATGACCGGCGGCATGGTCGTAGTGCTGGGCAGCACAGGCCGCAACTTTGCCGCGGGCATGTCCGGCGGCGTGGCCTATGTTCTGGACGAGGACGGCCACTTCCGCGACCGTTGCAACAGAGGCATGGTGGACCTGGAGGAGGTAGAGGAGCCGGAAGACCAGCTTGCCCTGCGGCGCATGATTGAGTGGCACGTGCAGTACACCCATAGCGACAAGGGGCAGAAGGTGCTGGACAACTGGAAAATGCTGCTGCCCAAGTTCGTGAAAGTCATGCCCAGGGACTACCGGCGCGTGTTGAAGACCCACAACCAAAAGCAGCCGAAAGAGGTGGAGTTGGTGCTCAGCGGACTCTCGCACATGCTGGTGCCCGCGCCGGTGGTGTAGGAGGGTTCCATGAGCGGCGATACCCTGCCGCCTTCCCGTCATGCGTTTCTTCGTCGCAGGGCCCTTGCGCTGGTCTGGAAAGGGCTGCTGTGGAACATCGTTGAGGCGGCGGTGGCCCTATGGGCTGGACTGGGGGCAAGCAGCGTGGCCCTGATTGCCTTCGGCCTGAAGAGCATCATTGAACTGGTGGCTGGCAGCGTTCTGGTATGGCAGCTGCGCGCTAAGTTTGATTCCGAAAAAGAGGGTAAGGCGGAACGGAAGGCAGAGAGAATCATCGGGGCGACCTTTCTGCTCCTGGCGGCGTATGTAGTCATTGACGCTGGCCTCGCCCTGACAGGCGTCCTTTCCGAGCCGGAGCCGAGCTTCTGGGGCGTCGCGATTGCGCTGAGCAGCGTTGCCGTCATGAGCGTCCTGTACGTTGGCAAGATGCGCATCGCCGTTCCCCTGCAATCCCGCGCCTTGCGGGGCGAAGCCATAGAGAGCCTCATGTGCGACGTCCAGGACCTCACCATTCTTGTGGGTCTTGGGTTGAATGCACTGGGGGGATGGTGGTGGGCTGACCCTGTGGCGACCCTGGCCCTGGTGCCGTTCCTTGTCAAGGAAGGGCGGGAGAACCTTGCCAGCGATGAACATGAAGCGGATGAACAAGGGGAGCACAAGTCCATTCAGGTCTGCTTCTGTGGGTCATGTCTGTATGGCATGAAGCGATGCACCGCAGCTTGCTGCGCCGCCTAAGTCAGCGTGACGAAATAAGCGGTGCAATACTGCGTGGTTTCAGATTGGAATCTAACCAATACTGATCCGTTTATTGCGTCATGACGCCTAAGGGAGGCGGTACGGTAGTTGAGGCGTCTAGATTGGGCGAGGGCATGACCAAATACATTTCGATTGGTGAAACACAATGGGCAAAGTCTTAGGCTTCAAAGAGTTCGGCAGGCAGTCGCCTGAGCGCCAGCCCGTAGCGACACGGGTGAAGCACTGGCAGGAGGTCTACCTGCAATGGCCCGAAAGCAAGGCGCGCGACCAGGCGGCGCGGTGCATGGACTGCGCCGTCCCCTTTTGCCACACGGGCTGTCCCCTGGGCAACGTCATCCCCGACTTCAACGATCTTGTCTACCGGGGCAAGTGGCAGCGCGCCCTGGAAGTCCTGCACTCCACTAACAACTTCCCCGACTTCACGGGCCGTATCTGTCCTGCCCCCTGCGAGGCCGCCTGCGTCCTGAACATCAACCAGGACCCGGTGACCATTGAGTACATAGAGAAGGCCATTGTGGACAGGGGCTGGTCCGAGGGCTGGATCAAGCCGGAGCCGCCGCCTGTCCGCACAGGCAAAAAAGTAGCGGTGGTGGGCAGCGGCCCTGCCGGTCTTGCGGCGGCCCAGCAGCTTAACCGCGCCGGCCATACCGTCACCGTCTTTGAACGGGACAACCAGATCGGCGGCCTGCTGCGCCTGGGCATCCCGGAGTTCAAGCTGGAAAAGGCCGTCGTCCAGCGGCGCGTGGAGCAGATGGAGGCGGAAGGCGTGGTCTTCAAGCCCGGCGTCAACGTCGGCGTAGACCTGCCTGCCGGCGAGCTACGGGCTGGGTTTGACGCCGTCTGCCTCACCGGCGGCGCAACGCAGCCCCGCGACCTGCCTATCCCTGGACGCAATCTCAAAGGCGTCCACTTCGCTATGGAATACCTGACCCAGCAGAACCGTGTCCTGGCGGGCGAACACGTCGTTTCCGGCAAGCGCATCAGCGCCGAAGGCAAGCGCGTGGTCATTCTTGGCGGCGGCGATACCGGCGCCGACTGTCTGGGCACAGCCCACCGCCAGGGCGCTGAGGTGGTGTACCAGTACGAGCTTTTGCCCGAGCCGCCCATGATGCGCCGCGCCGATAACCCCTGGCCCTATTGGCCCCTCATCCTGCGCACCTCTGCCGCCCACGAGGAGGGCGGCGTCCGCGACTACAGCATTTCCACCAAGAGCTTCACCGGCGAGCACGGCGTCCTCAAACAACTGCACGCCACCCGCCTGGAGTGGGGTCCGCCCGATGCCACCGGGCGGCCCACCATGAAGGAGATCCCCGGCAGCGAGTTCACCGTGGACTGCGACCTGGTGTTCCTGGCACTTGGCTTCCTGGGCGGCGAGCAGTACCTGACCAAGGCCCTGGGCGTGGAGCTTGACCAGCGTGGCAATATCAAGACCGGCGTTGACCACATGAGCAATGTCCCTGGCGTGTTCTCCGCAGGCGACATGCGGCGGGGCCAATCCCTGGTGGTCTGGGCGCTGGCTGAGGGTCGTGAGGCCGCCCACCACGTGGACAAATGGCTCATGGGGGCAACCAAGCTGCCCAGAAGTCTGCCGGGCGCGCTGCCAAGATAATAGAAAACAAACGAGGGGTGGATTATGCATAGTCTACCCCTCGCTTTCATTCGTTCACCGGGACTCTACTGTGCTTATCCTGACCCCAATGTAGCGCTCACTCCCTCCTTGACGTCACCAACATCATCATCGGCTCCATCGTAGGGGCCGACATCTGTATCGCGTTGGCTATCGCGGCGGGCATGGTTGGCCCCTTTGCCCTGGTCGTTTGGGTGGGGGCTGGTGTGCTGTCCATCATCCTTGCCCTGATGCTTGCCGCCTCTTTCACTTCCGCCATGCGCCACCTTCAGATAGAGCCTACTGTGCCGTATGATGCGATTTCAGACGCACAGTTTGCCTGCAAACGCCTGCTGCGCTATAGTGGCGAAACCTCAATGCCAGCAAAACAGTATCTGCAACCATCAATGTTGACGTCTCTTCTCGGGGTCCTTGCGGCCCTGGCCCTCTGTTTTCTTGTGGGGCCGGGGTTAGCAGAGGCCGCCTGGGACGCCGCCGGGGAAAAGACGGCTGTGGAATACCGCGTGCTTCCCCAAGAAGGACGTATTCACGTCACTATTGCCTATACGCTGAAGAACCTTGACCCGGAAACGAAAGGGCAAGACGCCTTCTACTACCGCTGGACTGTTGACGTTGAGAAGGACGCCAAGAACATAGATGTTCACGGCGGCTCCAAACTTCCCTTCACGACTGAGCTAACCGGGGAGTGGAATCTGGTGAGAGTGGAGTTAGGAACAAGGCTGTACTATGGCGTGGAGTATGACTTCTGGGTGGAGTACGACCTTCCTATTTCCCAAAACGTTGTCATCTTTACAGGTTATGGCCGGGAAAATGGGGCGACAACATTGCGAATCCTTGTCCCTCACGCTTACTACGACGAGACGGTGTTCACCAAGAGCGGCTATTCCCTTGCCCTGGAAGGGGGGAACATTGCCTATGTGTACACTGCCCTCACAGAAGGTTGGCGTGTCTCAGCCACCCTCTACGCCGCTAGAAAAACGCCGCTTGTGCAACTGACCGGAAGCGTCGCACTCCAGACCAAAGCAACAACGGTCACCGTCAAAGCCTGGGAGGGAGAGTCGGCCAGGGCCCAGGCCGCACTGGACGTGGCGATCAAAGGCTTGCCGGTGCTGGAGCAGCTCATTGGCGCGCCTCTGCCCTCCGCGTACAGCATGCAAGTGCAGGAAGCAACGTATGGGGACCTCAAGGGAGCCACGGGCATCAACCGTCATGCTCAAGGCATCCTTGTTGGATACGGCGACATGGACGGGCAGACCATAGTGCACGAGTTGAGCCATGAGTGGTTTACTGCCCCCTATTTCAAAGAGGCATGGATGTGGGAGGGAAACGCTGAGCTGTTCGCCTACCTGGCATTGCAAAGAATGGGAGACGTGACCGGGGCCGGCGACATCAAGACCCGCCGGACTTCTCGCTTTGAACAGAGCAAAAACACTCCTTTGAACCTTGCGGACTGGGGCTATCAAAGCTGTGCCACCTACGACGAGTCCTCATGCCCCAACATTGCCTATGGTTACGGCAAGTCTTTTGTCTTTATGTACACCCTCTATCAGAAGGTAGGTGTAGAAGGGTTGCAGCAGGTCAACCGGCAAGCAATGACCTGGGGCAAGCCCGTGGACTGGTTTGACTATCTGGAGCTGCTGGAAGCCGCCTCCGGCCAGGATATGAACCAGGCATTTGCCGGGTGGGTTGTGCCGGCAAGCTACGGAGCTTCCCTTGCGGAATGGCAGACGGTTGAAAAAGGCTATCGGGAGGCCAAAGCGACGCTCGCTTCCAAAGCGGACACGCTTGGCATGACCAGCCTGGAGGGTGAGCTTGCCACGGTCAAGTCCCGCATCATGGCGGGCCAGTTCGCCAGCGCTGCCGGACAACTGGCTGCTTTGCAGAACGACCTTGCCGGGTGGCAGGCGGCACTCAGCGCCTACCGCCGGCAAGAGTCTGTTCTTGCCGCTCAAGAAGATGCCTTGGGCCTCAGCGTTGTCCAGGCAAGCCTCAGCCGCGCCCGAACACTGCTGGCCACCGGGCGTTTCGCCGATTCCCTGGCGGAAAGCAAGAACACGTTTGACCTGCTTGACCAATGGCAGACTGCTCTTGCCGCCTACCGTCAGGCCGAGGCGGCATTCGCCCAGCCGTCGGACACCCTGGGGCTGGCCTCTGTAGCGGCAAGCCTGGATGCCGCCAAGACCCTGCTGACCTCGGGCCGCTACAGTGAAGTTGCGGCACAGGTGTCCGCTGTTACGACGCAGTTTTCTCAATGGAAGACCGCCCTGGCCGCCTACCGGCAGGCGGAAGCAGCCATTGCCCAGCCGGTGGATGCCCTTGGCTTGAACGCTGTCACCCAGAGCCTTGCCCAGGCCCAAGCCTTATTGACCAGCGGCGAGTATGGGCCGTCAAGTGTACAAGTAGCTGGCAGCCTTACGCTTTTCGCGCAATGGAAGACGGGCCTCACTGCCTACCGCGACGTTGAAGCCCAGGTGGCTGCTGTAGCCGACACCCTGGGCGGGGACACGGTGAAGACTACACTGGCCCAGGTAAAGGTCTTCCTGGAAGGCGGCGATTACGCCAAGGCGCAAACGCAAAGCGGCAGCGTTGCAGTCGAAGTGCTGAAGTGGCAGGAAGCTCTAAGTGCCTACCGGTCTGCCGAATCCAAACTGGGCCATCCCACGGATGACCTGGGCTTTGCGCCGGTGCAACATGCGCTTGCGGTAGCAGGAGACACACTGGTCGCCGGCCGTTTTGCTGCCGCAGTTTCTCGGACTGACATTGCTCTCACCACGTTTAGCGGCTGGCAGAAAGCCCTGACCGCCTACCGTCAAACGGAGGCGGCATTTGCGTCGGCGACCGACACGGCCGGCGCCTCACCGGTGGAGCAGGCTTTGGGCCGGGCCAAAGCCCTGCTGGAAGCGGGCAGCTTTGACGATGCAGTCATCCAGACCGGCAATGCCGAAGCCCTGCGTGTCCAGTGGCAGAAAGCGTTGCGGGCCTACCGCGCGGCGGGAAGTGCCGTGGCTCAGGCCAAAGTGGAAGGCCGGACATGGCAGTTGGACAAGCAAGAGGGCAACCTGGCAGCGGTGCAATCCCTGCTTTCAGCGGGAAACTACGAGTCTACTGCCAGCGAAGCGCAGAGCATTGCCTTGGACGCACAAGCTGCGCGTTCGCCGGTGCGCGTCTTTGCCCCTGTAGCGGCAGCGGTGGGCGTCACGCTCCTGCTAGTCCCTGTTGCCGTTGCCTTCTGGATGCGCAGGCGGAGCCGTCGAAAGTAGGTGAATACGCCCTCTTGCGCTCAGGCGAATGTGTGGTATATTAAAAGTCCTGGTGTTTTGAGCGAGGTGGTACCACCCGTTCCCATCCCGAACACGGTCGTGAAACGCCTTAGCGCCGACGATACTGGGCTCGCAAGGGTCTGGGAAAATAGGTCATCGCCAGGGTCTCTCACCGCTCTTGACGAGAAGCTTCAGTCAAGAGCGGTTTTTTGTGCCCTCCCGCGCCCCTGCAGCCGAGTCTTGCCTCAGAAGTCTTCATTTGCCTTGCCCCCTGGACCCCTCGCCTTCGGCCGGGGGAAGGAATCATATCTGGGGGCACCCCAGACCCCGGCCCCGATGACATAGGGGCACTTTCCTAACTTTTGAGGCAACTCCCTGAAGCTGGTACAATCCCTCCTGGGCTTGCTTGTGATGTTTGTCACACGTGCTATAGCCGAGTATACTGGTTCCGTTTTGCCTCTCATGAATCCCTCAGCGCTTTGGCAGCAGTTTCAATCCATGCCGCTGCCAACTGCCCCCTAGCTCCTTTCCGAAACAGCGCTCCACTAAAGGGAACTCCCATGCTTTATAAACTAGGTACCGCCATGGCCCGATACCGCTGGTGGGTCGTCGCAGTATGGGTTGTGATGTTCCTTGCTGCATCTGCGCTAGCACCCCTGGTATCCAACACCCTGACCCCTGGATTTGGCCGTGCCGACACAGAATCTCAACATGCGCTTGACCTCCTGACGGAAAAGCTGGGTCAGGAAGAGACAGGGCTGATCGTTGTGGTCTCCAACCCCAATGTGGAGGTTAACGACCCGGCGTTCCGCGCCGGCATGGAACAGGCGCTCGCTGGTCTGCAAGGCAACCCAGACGTTGGCGTCTTCCTGACGGTGTACAACACCGGCCGGTCCAGCTTCGTTTCCAGGGATGGCCATTCCACTTTTGCCCTTGTCTCCCTCAAAGGAGGGTTTGACCATGGCCTTTCCATCTTTGACTCCGTGAGGGAGCTTATCGTTACACCTCAGGGATTCCAGGTCTCGGTCACTGGGGGCGTTGCTATCTTCTCCGAGCTGAATCATGCTTCGGAGGCCGATCTGCAGCGGTCCGAGATTGTCAGCCTCCCCCTGGTGTTGGCCGCACTGGCCGTGGTCTTCGGCACGCTGGTCGCCATGTTCGTGCCGGTCCTTATGGCAGCGGTAGCGGTAACAGTGACCATGGCGGCGGTGTACCTGCTCACCCAGGCCATGGACGTGTCCATCTTCGTGCTTAATATCGCCTCTTTTCTCGGTATCGGCATCGCCATTGACTACACGCTACTGGCTATCAACCGCTTCCGCGAGGAGTTGGACCACAGGGAACGCGGCGAGGCTGTAGGCGTCACCATGTCCACCGCCGGGCGCGCTATCCTCTTCTCCGGGCTGACCACGGTGGTGGGCATGTCCGGTCTGTTGTTCATGCCCTTCATGTTCTTCCGTTCCCTTGGCATCGGCGGCGTGGTCGTGGTGATGGCGGCGTTGCTCGTTGTGATGACCCTGGTGCCTGCAATCCTTGCCATCCTCGGCCCGCGCATCAACCGCTTCCGAGTGCTGCCAGTCAGGAATAACCAGACCAGCGGCTTCTGGCGAGGCATTGCCACACGTGTTATGCGGCATCCCATTCTGGTGGCCGTACCCGTGGCAGCCGTATTGCTGGTCCTGGGAGCGCCCTTCCTAGGCGTCAAGCTGGGCACGCCCTGGGCAACGGTGCTCCCAAAGGGGGCAGAAGCGCGAGATGCTTGGGAATCCATGGAACGGGACTTCGGCCCTGGCGAGCTTACGCCTATCACTGTGGTGGTGCAGGCCCCTCAAGGGGTCCTGCAACCTGAAGTAATTGCTGCTCTCTATGACTTCGCTCATGCCCAAACCCAGGACTCCCGGGTGGTGCGTGTGGAGAGCATCGTCACACTGGACCCCCTCTTCAACAAAGAGCAGTACCAGCAGCTTTATGGGTCGCCCCAGACCCTTGTCTTGCTCCCGTCGGTACAGCAGGCACTGGCAGGCTTCGGCAAGGACGATGTCACACAGGTACGCATCTACTCCAAGTACGGAGTGCTGTCCGACGAAACCAAAGGCTTGCTGGCGGACGTTCGCAAAGCGGCGAGCAGCCTGGGCCCGGGTATGCAGACCTACATCACCGGCGCCACTGCCGATCTTCAGGACACCACCAAGGCGATGTACACCTACTTCCCCTGGGTCATCCTGTACGTGGTGGTGGTCACGTACCTGGTGCTGCTGGTGTTGTTCCGGTCTGTAGTACTGCCCCTGAAAGCAGTAATTATGAACGCCTTAAGTATCACTGCAAGCTACGGTGCAATGGTGTTCATTTTCCAGGACGGCAACTTCTCCAATCTTCTGCACTTCACGGCGTCGGGCTACGTGGAGGTTACGCTGCCTATCCTGTTGTTCTGTGTCCTCTTTGGCCTGAGCATGGACTATGAGGTGTTCCTGCTCAGCCGCATCAAAGAGGCATACGACCATTCCAAAGACAACACCGAGGCGGTGGCCTCCGGTTTGGAGCGCACGGGACGCATCATTACCAGCGCGGCGCTGTTGCTGGTGCTGGTGGCGGCGGCGTTTGCCACCAGCGACATCATAGTAGTGAAAGCCTTCGGCGTTGCCACCGCTATTGCCATCCTGCTGGACTCCACTCTCATACGGGCGTTGCTGGTTCCCGCCCTCATGCGCATCATGGGGGACGCGAACTGGTGGGCGCCCAAGTGGTTGCTGCGGCTACTGCCGGAGGCAAAGGTGGAGGGTTAGGGAAAGACCGCTACGCCTGGATGACTACAACCCCTGGGATGCGTTGGAAGTCGCGGAGGTTATGGGTCAACACTGAGTAGCCGTAAGTGATCGCGGTAGCAGCGATTTGCACGTCGTGGGTTCCGACCTGTTGCCCCTGAGCCACGAGTTGGGCCGAGAGATGAGCATGTACTCTAGCTGCTGCAAGGTCATAGGGAAGGATGGTGGTGCGGGAGATAATCGCTTCAATGAAGGATTCCCGCCGCAGTCTTTGACTTGGTGGAGAAGCTCGCTCTACACCAGTAAGCAACTCTGCTACAGTAATGGCCGCCAACGCAGCGGGTTCTGGCAGGGCAGTCAGGAAATCATTGGGCAAGAGATGCTGTCGTTCGGCCTCTATGATAACGCTGGTATCTAAGAGGATGGCCATTCAGGCATGACCTCTTTGGGTTGATTGGCTTGGATCTCTTCAAGGTCATCCCAGAAGCCGGGATCAGGCTGAGGCAAAGTCTTCAAGAGTTCAAAGAACTCACGCACGGTGATTTGCTTAGGGGGTTGGCTCGGCTCAATCGTCGCCACAGTCTCCCCATTGCGCACCACAACGAACCGTTCGCCCTTGTAGCGGACGCGGTTGAGCACGTCGGAAAGCGACCGGGCCAGTTCCGTGGCCGTGATTCTGGTCTCTGTAGCCATGTGCGCCAAACCTCTGAGGAATCAGATTCTATGATACTCATAGAATCTGATTCTGTCCACGCTACGTTCTTTCGGTCCTTCCAGCGTTTGTGAGAACATTGTCTGCCGTAGCAGAGTTACCTTGTAGGCATCCATTGGTCGTCTTGATACCACGCCAAGAAGGTGTGCGGCCGTCTAGCCGGGCACCGAAAAACGCTGCACAAGAAAGAAGGCGGCGCTACGCCCACACGCGTGAGCAGCCGGCACTGTAGGCATTGACCTTTGTGGAAAAACGTTGTAAGGTCAGCGCGCTCAAGTATTTACATAACATAGCCCTGGACAAGAAAGCGTTCCCACCTTGGTTTCCCGCGAACCCGAAGCCGCCGTCGCCCCGCCTGCCCCTACAGCACCCCTGGAAGGAAAACCTGCGCGCCGTCCAGTGCATGGCAGTGGCCGCGATCTGACCACGGGCAGTATTCCCAAGAACCTCTGGTGGCTGGCGTGGCCGCAGATCGTGGAGGGTGTCCTCAACGTCGTTGACCAGATCGTAGACATCATCTGGGCAGGGCTTATCAGCGTCAGCACCATCGCCGGCGTTGGCATTGCCCAGACCTTCCGCCAACTTACCATGACCGGGCGCATGGGCCTGGACACAGCGATGCGTGCCCAAGTGGCGCGGGCCATTGGCGCAGGCGACACGCGACTGGCCAACCATCTGGTGCTGCAAGGGTTCACGCTTAGCGGCAGTTTTACCATCACGATGGCAACCATTGGCGTTATCTTCACCGTGCCCTTTATGCGGGTCTTGGGCATAGGTGAAGAGGTTGTTGACGCTGCCTCCGGCTACGTTCGTCTTCAGTTCGTAGGCTTTGCCGGACTGGCTTTGCGACAGATGAGCGGCGCTGCCCTTCAAGCCGCGGGGGACGCCATCACGCCCATGAAGGCCACTACCCTTACCCGCGCCGGCCACATTGTCATGTCCCCGTTCTTTATCTTCGGATGGGTCTTCTTTCCCCAGCTAGGCATTGAAGGCGCCGCCCTGGCGGATGTCATCGCCCAGTTCTTTGGCGCAGTGTGGAACTTCAGCGTGTTGTTCAGGGGTACTTCTCGTCTGCACCTCACCTTGAAGGGATACCGTCCGGATTTTCCTGTCCTATGGCGTACTACAAAAATCGGCCTTCCTGCCTCTATTTCGGGCATGGAGCGCTCCACAGCACAGTTGGTCATGCTGGTCCTTGTTACCAATTTCGGCACGCTGGCTCTGGCGGCTTTCAGCCTCACCCGCAGGGCAGAGAACCTGGCCCAACTCGGTTCACAGGGGCTGGGACAGTCCTCCGGGGTGCTGGTAGGCCAGAACCTGGGCGCCGGGCGTCCGGACCGCGCCAGGCAGACTGTTTATTGGGCCATAGGATATGTTCTCATTTTGGGAGTGATCAAGGTTGCCCTGCTGCTGGCCTTTGCCAACGGCATTGTGACGGTGTTCACTCGTGATGCGGAACTGATCCCGCTGGCAGCAGACTGGCTGCGTATTTTGGCGCTCAGCGTTGTTTGCTTGGGCGCCAGCCAGGTGTTTGCCCAATCCTTCAACATTGCGGGCGAGACATTCATCCCCATGATGGTGAGCCTGCTCAGCTTTTGGATCATTGAAGTCCCCCTGGCGGTGATGCTGTCCGGCTTGTCCATCTCCATCGGCCTCTTTGGCCTTCATTTTACCTTTCCCATCCTCGCAGACCTGGGGCAGTTTGGTATCGCATGGGCTATCACCATTGCAATGGTAATCCGCATCATGGCTTTCGTGCCCTTCTTTATGGGCGATCGCTGGCTCAAACGGAGGGTGATCTAGTGGCAGTCCCGCCAACCGATGTTCCGCCTATTGACCTTCAAAGAAAAAGGGTATATGTTCCCGTGACAGTTTCTCTCCTCCAATCGCTGGATGCAAAAGATGAAGCGTCTCTGTGACTCCTGAGCACAACAGACCGTCGGCTTCTCCTCAACCGCAGCCCCTTCCCTCCACACCTTTGCCCGCTCCCACAGACGAAGAGGAAGAGGACACGCCTGTAGTCCCCCCCAGGCAACGGCACGGACCGAGCCGGGACCTGACTACAGGCAGCATTCCCAAGAACCTGTGGTGGCTTGCCTGGCCGCAGATGGTGGAGAGCGTCCTCAACGTTGTTGACCAGATTATTGACCTCGTCTGGGCCGGCATTATTAGCGTTGGAGCCATTGCCGGAGTGGGCATTGCACAGACCTATCGCCAGCTCACCATGACGGGGCGCATGGGGTTTGACACGGCCATGCGTGCCCAGGTCGCGCGTGCCATCGGCGCCGGCGACGTGCGTTTGGCCAACCACCTCGCCCTGCAAGGCTTTACGCTCAGCGCAGGCTTTTCCCTGGTCGTAGGGCTGTCCGGGGTGATCTTCACCGTGCCGCTCATGCAGATGCTTGGCCTGAGCCAGGACATCATTGACACCGCCTCCTTCTATATGCGTATCCAGTTCCTCAGCGTCATAGGCGTTGCCTTCCGGCAGATGGGTGGCGCGGCTCTTCAGGCTGCCGGCGATGCCGTCACTCCCATGAAGGCCACTACGCTCACCCGCGCCATCCACATCTTCCTTTCCCCCTTCCTCATCTTTGGCTGGCTGGGAATGCCTGAGATGGGCATCGCAGGCGCTGCCCTGGCCGATGTCCTGGCCCAGTTCGCCGGGTCAACGTGGAACTTTGCGGTGCTGTTCAGCGGCAATGCGCGTCTGCACCTGACCCTTAGGGGCTACCGTCCGGACCTGCCTGTCCTGTGGCGAACTACTAAGATTGCCCTCCCCGCATCGGTGACGGGCATGGAGCGCTCCACTGCGCAACTCGTACTGGTGGCGCTGGTGGCCAATTTCGGAACTATGGCCCTGGCTGCATTTTCCATGACGCGGCGAGTAGAGAACCTGGCCCAGCTTGGCGGTGGCGGATTGGGCCAGGCCTCGGGAGTGCTCGTCGGGCAGAATCTGGGCGCCGGCAGGCCCGACCGCGCACGGAAGACGGTGGTATGGGCGTTGAGCTACGCAGCAGCTTTGGCGGGAACTCTTACCGTATTGCTCATCATCTTCGCCCCAATAATCGTCAAAGGCTTTACGCGCGACCCTGAGCTGATTCCGCTTGGGGCCGACTGGCTGCGCATTCTTGCCCTAAGCGTCTTCTGCCTGGGCGCCGGCCAGGTGTTCGCTCAATCCTTCAACACTGCGGGGGCGACGCTCATACCCATGCTGGTGAGCCTTTTCAGCTTCTGGCTCATTGAGGTGCCGCTGGCCCTTATGATTACCGGGTCGTCCATCCCTGTCGGCCTTTTTGGGTTGACCGTGACGTTCCCCACCATTGCACACTTGGGCCAGTTCGGCATCGCCTGGGCCATCACCATCGCCATGTTTATCCGCCTCGCGGCCTTCGTACCCTATTTCCTGGGTGACCAGTGGCTCAAGAAGCGCGTCATTTAGCTGTAGGCGACCATACCTCTGTCAGATTGTTGCCAAGCTGTTGGCGTCCTCACTGCTTCTGGTATACACTGGTACTGCCCCTGGCGAGCGGGGGTAACTCAGTCTGGTAGAGTGCCTGCCTTCCAAGCAGGTTGTCGCGGGTTCGAATCCCGTCCCCCGCTCCAACTCCAATCTGCTTCAGCTATGGAGACCGCCCCTTTCGGCGGTCTCTTTTTTATTGCTACCAACCTCCAATGACCCGGCAATGGTGGGCCCCAGTGGGTTCCTCAGGAGACTCTGAGCAGTACTTGCGTACTCAGTTTGTTTTGCCGTAACGGGAAGCCTGAGCGTGGGCGACGCACGGCCAGACGCTTCAGCAAATGTTCAGGGATGCCAGGCCTTTGTTCAGGGCTTCTTCAGGTCTGAGGATATACCATGACCGTGGTGCATGGTCGGTTGGAAGGTTGCCGCAGGAAGTGCGATGCTCCCAGCGGCAGGAGGTGTTGTTATGTACCGGCGCATCCTTGTCCCCTTGGATGGTTCTCCTACGGCTGCCCAGGTGTTGCCCTACGTCCAGACCCTTGCCACCGGACTCAAGGCCGGCGTAACGCTGTTGCGGGTCATTGAGCCTGTGCCGGAGGACTGGGCCAAACCGGCGGTTGGGCTGTATTTGGATAAGGTCGTAAGGAACTTGCTGGATACGGCCGTGGACGAGTTGGCGAAAGACGCCGAGGCCCTTCGCCGTACAGGCCTCACGGTGGCGTGCGCCGCTCACGAAGGGCGTCCTGCCGATAAGATTCTGGAAGAGGCCGCCAAAGAGCCGGAGACCCTGGTGGCCATGTCTACCCACGGGCGCTCTGGGGTGTCCAGGTGGGTGCTGGGCAGCGTGGCGTCCAAGGTGTTGGAGGCTGGGGTTGGGCCGCTCTTGCTCTATCGCTCCCGTGGAGAAGTCGCACCGGACTTCAACAAAGACCTGAAGGTGGTTATTCTGCCGCTGGATGGGTCATCCGAAGCTGAAAAGGCGTTGCCCCATGCAGCTTCCATTGCCAAGGCCCTGGGGCTTGCCGTGTGGCTGGTACGCGTAGCGGAAGCCCAGGAGGCACAGGAGGTCAAGACCTACCTCGGCAAAGTGGGCCGACTATTGAAAGAAGAGGGCGTCAAGGAAGTGCAGGAGCGTTGTCTGGCGGGCGCACCGGGCGAGGCGTTGGTGCAGCTTGCAGACGAAACGCCTGGCGCTCTGGTGGCCCTGACCACTCATGGCCGCACTGGGGTGAGCCGCTGGGTCCTGGGCAGCGTTGCCCAGAAGCTCGTGATGGGTTCTCGCCGTCCCGTCCTGGTGGTCAGGCCATAGACGTACCTGCTGAGACGTAGGGGCCCCAACTTACGAGCCTTTGCCAGCTTCAGTCCGTTAAACGAAAGGCCGTCCTGGTGAAACGGGGCGGCCTTTCTTCTTTGGCGAAAGCCACCACGGAGCCTGCCTCAGAAATCGGAGCAACCCCTCTCATATTCGCGTACCTCGTAATGCCATAGCATAGTAGGGACGCCCCTACGGGTAAGCGGCTTTCGCCATGTTTCAAGGGTAAGGCCGACTTCTGCGGCAACCGCCACGTTTCTACCCGCCGCCGGTCATTCGCTGGAGCAGGAAGTCAACCTCAAGGCGGATGTTGTCCTCAACGCTGAGCACCACGAACACCCTGGGCACGCTCATGCCGAAGGCTCCGAACATTGTCTGCGTTGTGGCGCGCGCCTTCACGGCATCGCCGCTGAATGCGGCGGTTACGTCCCAGACGATGCTCTTGGTTACGCCGTGTATGGTCATGTCGCCGGTGATCTGAAAGGCCGCTTCGCCTTCAGTAGGCACGGGCAACGGCAGGCCGGTGGTCCGGCGCGGGACGAAGATAGCCTGGGGATAGCGGGACGTGACCAGTGTGTTTTGACGGACGTAGTTGTCACGCCGGGCCTCGTCGCTTTTTAGGGTAGCGAGGTCAATGGTGATTTTTAGCGGTCGGCCAGCACCTGACCGTCCGATCCAAGGACGATAGCCCCTTTCACCGTCTGGGTGACGCCCACAGCATCGTTAGGAAGGTCGCGTCCTGCGAGTTGCTCCTTGACCCGATAGCGGGCCTCTGTACCCGATGTCACTTGAAACGTTAAGGCGCTTGGATTTCGGGTTGGCGCAGGGGTTGGTGTGGCCGATGCTAGCGCTGTGCCCGTTGCCGTGGCAGTCACAGCGGGCGGCGACATTGAAGAAGCAGGCGTCGCCATCGGGACCAGTGAAGTTGCTGAGGCTGAGGGAGAAGGGGTTGCGCCGGACTGCCCGCAGGCTGTGACAAGCAGGGGGGTCATCACGAGGAACAGCAATGCAACCCAGACAAGCGGTCTTGTGGAAGGCGCAATCGTTGAATGCATGGGCATCCTTGAGGCGTTGGGTGACAACTGAATTGCAGTCAAGGGCTAGGATGTCAGCGCCCGCCCTTTGCCGCTTGCACGTGCGTAACGATTGCTTCTGCCAGCGCACCGATTCCCCTTCGCTTCACGACTACCGTCTTGTCTTTGGTGTCCAGTTGCTGGTACAGGGTGGAGACTTTGTGCAGTAGGGGCGTCGGCCCCCAGATGACGACGAGGTCGCTCCGGTTCACCTGCATCCGAGCGGTCCCGCCGTCCACCCTGGTCGTACCCTCTACGTACTCGCACGTGACACCCGGGGGTAGGCGGCTACGCAGGTCTTCCCATTGGTTTGGAGTCCCGCCGATAAGCAGCAGGCGGGTGACACGTGCGGCCTTGAGCGCCTTGGCAAGGGCTTGGAATGCCTGGCTGGTAAAGGACCCGCCGCACACCTCGCACAGGCGGCGCTCCACCACTGCGAGATAACGACTTTCTTCCCCCGCTACCAGCTCTTCCCGGCAGGGGTTGCTGTTGCAGCAGCGAACGATAGTCCGCCCCAGCAGCCCTTCTACCTCCGGGATTTTTGTCCTGGCGATGTTCTGTTTGCCCGGCCGGGTCAGGCCGTGCTGCTCCAAAACAGTGCGAGCGTAGGCCACGTCCTGGGCGTTGATCAGGCCGTATCCGTGCAGCAGTTCCTCTATGTTAATGGCGTCGGAAGGCATAGAACTAGGCTACCAGGTATGCCTTCCATCCGAAAGGGGATGTGGGGGGTCTCACGAGATGCGCGTTTTTCAGCGTGGCGGTGCGCCCCTGGCTAGTAGACCGATTCAAAAACACGATGCAAAGAGTCATACGAACGAGAGTTCCTCCATCAGGCCCTACCAATTGCACTATTTTGGAAACCATCTACTAGCCCTTATTGAACAGCGGAAGGAGTTCAAAGCTGCCGCCCAAGACATCCTGGCTGGTTACGCCCAACCAGGTCTCCAGAGCGGACGCGTACGCAGACCTGAAATCCACGGCATACCGGAGATTGCCATTATCCAAGTCTGCCAACCCTGGCCGCTGGCCGTAGATGCCGCCCTTCACTGGCGTTCCAATGAAGAAGAGCGGTGCCGCGCTGCCGTGGTCCGTGCCCTGACTGCCGTTGCCCTTTACCCGCCGTCCAAATTCGGACCAGGTCATGACGACTACTTTTGAGTCCAGTCCCTGTGCCTTCAAGTCCGAGTAGAAAGCATAGAGAGACGCTGAAAGATAGCCTAGTTGACGGGACTGGTCCGGGATTTGGTCGGCATGCGTGTCAAAGCCGCCAATAGATACGTGGCATATCTTCACTCCAGTGTTGGATGCGATGGCCTCCGCCACAAGCTGCAGGGCAGACGCGAGGGAACTGGAGGGATATTGCACTGCGGGTTTGTACTGCGCGTGCGCTTTCTGGAGGATCACCGTGCTCTTTTCTGCGGCTTGGATAGTCTTATCCAAGAGCGCTCCATAGAACGAGCTGGGGTTGCCTTGCCGATACAGATTCAAGAGCGAAAGGTGCCGCGCGGCGGAAAGCGCCGGCGCAGAAGCATCGTCTTGAAAGCGGTATGTGTTCAGGCTGTCCACCGCGGGAATGGCAACGCTGGGAGTTTGGAGTGAGGTAGGAAGCGATCTGCCTATGGCAAGGCCCAGGAATGGAGCTTCGTGCTGGCCCTGATACTTCTCGCAATACCTACCAAGCCAGCCGTCGTTCAGCTTCCGTTGGGGATCCCCCGTTTGCCAAATGTCCATGGATACGAAGTGTGAATAGTTCTGGTTCGGGTAGCCCACCCCTTCAACAATTGCCAGCACTCCCTGGTTCCACAGTTCCTGCATTTCTCGCAAGCTTGGATGGAGACCGGTGGTGTCATTCAACAACAGGGCGTCTTTTGGGGGGACACTGATGGCTGGCCTGGCATCGTAATAGCGTCCATCCGTAAAGGGGACAACGGTGTTAAGGCCGTCGTTGCCACCGGCCATCTGCACCACCACCAGGATTCTGCCGTCGTCCACAGGCGCTCCTCTGGCAGGCTCCTGTTGGAGCGTCAACAACGCCCTTTGCACCACCGCGGGCAGCAAAGCCCCAGCGCCTAACAGCGTCACGCCTGTTTTCAGGAACTCTCTACGCGTCGTATCCATGCGCTTCCCCTCAAGCCAGTTGGAAGTCCGGTGAACCCAAGATCAGATAGGCGACGGACCTGGCCGCCGTGTCCGGGGCAGCCGTTCGCGCTGCTTCATCTGCGTATGTATTCATGACGGTGCGCAAGACGGGGGCCATGTTGCCATCCAGGAGATGACCGATGAAATAGTCCAGAACTTCTCTGGCCGTGGGATTTGCCCTGCCAGTCATTCCTCGGGGATCAAAGCTCTTGCGGTTGGTGACAATGAGATTGGCAAAGTTGACCCGCTCCAGAAGGGTGACGCTGGTAATCCAGTTAGGCCCTCCAGTCCAACCGGCAACATTGGGAGGGTCAAACAGCGTCTGTCCCATGCGAGTGAGCAAGGTAGGCAGCGAACTGCCGTCGGTCGCTATCCCGAGGGTGCGAAGGGTCCCTGCAACAAGTTCTGTGGGACTCTTGATACGGGATCGGTAGGCCCCAGATGCGTAGAACGTTTCAGACGTCAAAAATGCTCGCATAACTGCTTTGATACTGTAGCCACTGTCCATAAACGTGGTGCGCAGCGTTGTGAGAAGGGAAGGGTCGGGAGAGTCGTAAGCAAAGAACTGCAAGAGTTTCTTGCAAATGTAGTAAGCGGTTGCGGGTTGCCTTACGATGGTATCTATGACGTCATCTCCGGTGAACGGGCCAGATTCCCCGAGGAATCGTTTCACGCCGTTGTCATGCTGGGCGGCGTCAAAAGTGAATCCGGTGTTACCTAGGAACCAGCCGGTGAAGGCGCGAGCCGATTCCCGAACATCCTCCTCGGTGTAGTTGCCAACACCCATGCTAAACAGTTCCATCAATTCTCGGGCGAAGTTCTCGTTGGGAGCGGATTTTCTGTTGCTCTTGCTGTCCAGCCAGATGAGCATAGCTGGATCCCTGGAAACAGCCTTTAGCAACACTGGGAAGCTCCCCAGCGCCTGCTGGCGAAATAGCTCGTTCTGTTTCCACATGTACTCCGCCCGTCCAACCCGGCTTACTCCGCTGGTAAGAAGGCCGTGCCAGAAGAGGGTCATTTTCTCCCGCAATGGCCGGTTGGAATGGACCATCCGCACGATCCACCAGCGCTGCAAGTCACCGATCTTTGTGAGGTCAAGGTTCAGGGATTGAAGTTTGGTTTCCAGCGCGTTGTCATCCACCTGTTCGTAGTCCAACAGGTAGTCCACAGTGCCTGCCAGTCCCATCGCTTCATATTGTCTTAGCTCGTTTTGGCTTGCGCCGAAGCCTGCGCGCCTGAGCAAGTGGGCAATGCGCTCCCGCTCGGAGCGCAAGAGTGGAGTGGCTGTCGGGGCGGGGGTTGAGGTGGGCGTCGGGGTAGGGGTCGGCGCAGGGGTCGCGGTAGCAGTGAAGGTGGGTTGGGGTAGGGCTGTCGCTGTCGACGTAAGCTCTGGGCCAGCGGGCCCGCCGGCTGTTGGGTTGGAGCTTGGGAACGTTGGCGACGGCTGTGGGGTCACCAGTCCAGCTTGCTCACATGCCTCTAGCAACCCGCCCAAGGCGACCACGGCTGCCAGCGCGCCGGCAGCCTTCAAGAAGGCCAGGCGGCTCTGATCAACTTCCGAGACCGTGCCAGAAGGCTTGATGTTGAGGTCTTGATTTGGACTTGCTTCCACCATGATGGGCCTCGCTTAGCTTGCCGAGGCGGACGGCGTATTGTACAACGTTTCTCGCCTTCAGTAGGCGTAGCGGCAACGACTGGCGTCCCTCCGTGGGAAACTGCTATCCGAGCACCTGTATGCTGGCGGTCATGTACTCATGCACGGCGGAGATGCAGAAATAGAGGCCAGGTTGAGTGAATATATTGTCTGTGCTCTGGCCGGGTGCGAGCAACCCTGTGTCCCACTGTTTGCCATCCTCCAAGTGGGTTGCGGAGTGCACGTGTTCACCCGCATTTATTCATGTCACCTTTGTTCCTTTCACGACTACGATGGCGGACTCCTGGAAGAAATCGTCTACGCTCATCGACGTCACTTCTGGAGCAGGGTAAGGAGTATAGGTGGGGGGTTGTGTAAGTAGGCAGGGGAGTGTACGTAGGATTTGGCGTAAGCGGCTTGGCCTGTCCACACGTCAAACATAAGATAGACAATTGTAGACCGATTCCAAACAACGATGCATTAAATCATACGACCGAGAGTTCCTCCATTATACCTGACCAATGTAATAGTATTATTGGAACCATCTACTACGTGCCCTTTCTTGCGATGAAGTCCTTGAAGCCCTCGCTGGGATTCACAAAACGCATCCAGGTGCTGGTAGCGTCTCGCTCTATCTGGTGGCGTTCCGCCAGGCCGATGCCGATGCCGTGGTGCAAAAGCTGTTTGATGCCCTGGACCATGATGGGATTGGCGTTGGCAATGAGCGTTGCCATGGCCTTGGCTTCCTCCATCAGCTTCTCCGAGGGAACGACCTTGTTCAGCAGGCCGATCTGAAGCGCTTCTTCGTGGAACACCTCGCGTCCGGTGAACATCAGCTCTTTGGCCTTGGGCAGGCCGACCAGCAGGGGGAGGCTCCAGGTGGAGTTGGCCTGGCCATAGGCGGCGGCCAGGAAGCGGAAGCTCGTCTTCTCGGAGCCTATGCGGATGTCAAAGCAGGAGGAGAGCAGAGCCGCGCCGCCATACGCCAGCCCGTTGATGGCGCCGATGGTGGGCTTGCGGTAGTTGGCAACCTGCCATGTCCAGGGCGTCCCTGCCTTGGCGGAACGAACCGCTCGTTCCTCCGGCGTCAACGCCGCTGTCGCCACCTGCTCCTTGATGTCGCCGCCCGCGGAGAAGGCGCGGCCTGCTCCGGTGAAGACCACCACGCGCACCTCGTCGTCAATCTCCAGCAGCGCCAGGGCCTCCTCCATGTCGTTGCGGATGCCGAAGTTGAGGGCGTTCAGCGCTTGCGGGCGGTTCAGGGTCAGGACAGCGATGGGGCCATCCTTCTCAAGGATGATGTTTTCGTAGGCCACGGGCGTCTCCATAATTCTGCCGCACAGGGCGGCGGGCGACTGGTGGCCGCATTATAGGGAGGCCAGCTTTGGGGGGTCAAGGGAAACGCACACGGACGGCGGACTCGTGTCTCTAGACGGCGCTAGCTGCGAGCGTCGTGTCGTTGCACTTTGCCCTGCCAAGCAAGGATGCGCGCATCGGCGGTTACCAGCACCGCTTCGCGAGAGATTGCAGTTGCGGTGATGATGCGGTCTGCCGGGTCACGGTGAAAATCGTTCATCTCTAGGGCAAAAATCCCAATGTCTCCAGAAACTGGAATCTCCTGAATCCCCTGGTCAAGGACGTTCTTGCGCCACGCGGAAACCGTCTCGTTTTTCAAGAGGTGTCCACGCCTTTCGAGCAACGCCACTTCCCAGAAGGAGATGGCAGAGGTCAGCAAACCATTCTCCTGGGCGGCGGTCTCTGCAAGGCGCCGCGCCTCGGCTCCAAGCCTGTCTTCGCCGAGTGTTAACCAAAGCAAGGCATGGGTGTCCAACAGGACTTTATTCACTCATCGCCTCCCAGGGTTCATCCAGCGGGCTGATGATGTCTCCAGTGATGATAAGCGAGCCCTTCAGCGCGCCGAATAGCGCTGCCGGCTTGCGCTTGACCGGGACCATTTCAGCAACAGGCTTGCCGTGCTTGGTAATCACCACGGGTTCCCCTGTTTCAGCAACTTCATCCATGATCTTCAGGCACTTTGCCTTGAACTCCGATGCCTTGATAGTCCGCATCCTACCCTCCTGTGACCATAGTCATGACCATAGTAACATTGAAATAAGAAGCAATCAACGAATGTGAAGGCCTCGTGCTGGATGTGCATCTACGGTACAGCGAGAACTGGCCTGTGGCGGAAAGTGTGCTAAGATAGGCCCGGTTAAGCAAACCAGGAGGTGCAGCCATGTCCGTGCCCTATTCTTCACGCGCAGCAGTCATGACCACCGGCGGCCTGGTGTGCTCCACGCAGCCCCTGGCGGCAGCCGCTGGCCTGCGGGTGCTGGCGGAAGGCGGCAATGCCTTTGACGCCGCCATCGCCACCGCAGCGACCGAGGCGGTCACCGTCGCGCCGATGTGCGGCTTCGGGGGCGAGACCTTCATTATCATGTACGTGGCTGCAACCAAGAAGGTCATCGGCCTCACCTCCACCGGCCCTGCGCCTAAGCAGGCCACTCCAGCCTTCTACCGTTCTAAAGGCTACCAACACATGCCGGGCGAAGGCCCCTTGGCCGCTTCGCCCCCCGGCGAGTTGCACGCCTACCAATACCTGCTGTCCAACTTCTGCACTCGCCCCTTCGCCAGGCTCATGGAGCCGGCCATCACCTACGCCGAGGAGGGCTTCCCTCTCTCGCCTCGCGTCGGGCGCATCTTCCAGGGCAGCGTAGACAAAATCGCCAAGTTCCCAACCTCGGCAAAGGTCTTCTTGAAGAAGAACGGCCAGCCCTACGGCCCTGGCGACCTCTTCGCCAACCCAGCCCTGGCCCGTTCTCTGAAGCGCGTCGTCCAGGAAGGGCCGGAAGACTTCTACCGAGGCCAGCTCGCCCGGGACATCGCCAAGGGCTTCCGTGATGCGGGCGGCATCCTGGACGAGGAGGCTTTGGCCAGCCAGGAGGCGGAGGTCTACGACCCCATTTCTACCACCTACCGGGGCTACACGGTGATGGAGAACCGCCCGCCGTCCCACGGCATGATCCTCCTGGAGATGCTGAACATCCTGGAGGGCTACGACATGGCACGGCTGGGCCACCTGACGCCGGAGAGCATACACGTGATGGTGGAGGCGAAGAAGCTCGCTTTTGCCGACCGCAACGCGTACCTGGGCGACCCACGCAAGGTGAGCACGCCCCTGGATACGCTGCTGACCAAGGAGCACGCCGCCCGCCGCCGGGCGCACATTAACATGGAGAGCGCCGCAGCCAGGGTGCGCGAAGAGCCGCTGGTCCCCGCCGGAACCGACACCAGCTACTTCTGCGTTGCGGACAAGTACGGCAACGCCATCTCCTTCATCCACAGCCTGTACGCTGCATTCGGCTCCGGCTTTGTGGCTGGGGAAACGGGCATCGTCTTCAACAACCGCCAGCAGGGGTTCCGCTTGCAGGAAGGGCACTCCAACACCGTGGCACCGGGCAAACGACCTATGCACACACTCAATGCGTACATGATGCTCAAAGATGGCAGGCCCTTCCTGGTCTCCGGCACCCCGGGGGCCGATTTCCAGGTGCAAGGCAACACTCAGATTATCACTGACATCGTGGACTACGGCATGGGGGCGCAGGAGGCGTTGGACGCCCCACGCTGGCTGGACGAGCCTGGCAGCAACCCTGCAACGCTGGACCAGCCCTTCTCTCTTCGCATGGAGCCGCGGATGCCGGAAGAGGTCGCAAAAGGGCTGGAGAAGCTGGGCCACACCGTCGGCTGGGGGCAGGAAGGCATCAGCCACGGCATTGTGCAGCTCATCCAGTTTGACCACGAGCGCGGCATCAAGATCGGCGCTTCGGATCCCCGGGGCGACGGCCACGCGGCGGCGATGTAAAGCGCCAGTAGCGCCGGCCGTAACCCAGGCGGCCCTAATACTTCTTTACACTCCCCCGTGAGGCAAGCTATACTATGCTCAAATAGGGCGGTAGGGGTCTTTACCCCTACGCCCTTGCTTGTTATTCGCAACTATCTCTACGGGCGGAGCGGACATTATGGTGCGGCGGGAAACCTATATCACCTCGGAAGGGTTGAAGAAACTGGAGGAGGAGCTGGACGTCTTGCGCCGCGTGCGCCGTCCGGAGGCCATCGCCCGCATCCAGAAGGCCAAAGAGGTGGGCGGCGTTGAGGACAATGCCGACTACGAGGACGCCAAGAACCAGCAATCCTTCATAGAGGGGCACATCCGAGAGGTGGAAGATTCCATAAAGAATGCTGTGCTCATCCCCGATGACCGTAAGCCTGCGGAACGGGTTGAAGTGGGGTCAGTAGTTTCGGTCAAGAATCCCCAGGGCCGCGCCCAGACCTACACCATTGTGGGTCGCACCGAGGCCGATCCGCCCAATGGCCGCATCTCTAACGAGTCTCCCGTGGGCCGCGCTCTGCTGGGCCGCAAGGCGGGCGAGCAGGCCGAAGTGTCCACTCCCTCCGGCAAGATCAAGCTGACCATCGTCAAGATTGAATGACACCTAACCCCTTCCCCTTCCCTGAAGGGAAGGGGTAAAGCCTCTCTCTCTTAAGGGGAGGGGTTGGGGAGAGGTAAACAATCCCATGTCCGACCGCGAATCCGATATCCTCCGCGCCCGCCTGGACAAGCTGCAACGCCTGCGCGACCGTGGCGTCAACCCGTATCCCGCACGTTTCCACCGCACCCACACCAGCCAGCAGGCCCTTGATCTGTTTCAGCAGGCCGAGGCCAAGGACGGCGCAACGGCCCGTACCGAGCCGGTCGTCATCGCAGGCCGCATCACTGCCATGCGCGGCATGGGCAAGGCCAGCTTCCTGGACCTGCGCGACGGCGTGGGCCGCATCCAGGCCCACCTTCGCAGCGATATCCTCGGGCCGCAGTATGAGTTGCTGGCCGACCTTGACCTCGGGGACTTCCTGGGCGCAAAAGGCCCCCTGTTCAAGACCCGTCGCGGCGAGGTCACCCTGGAAGCCACGGAAGTCACGCTCCTCTCCAAGTCCATCGCGCCGCCGCCGGAGAAGTGGCACGGCCTGAAAGACGTGGAAGTGCGCTACCGTCAGCGCTACCTGGACCTCATGGCTAATCAGGAGGTGCAGGACATCTTCCGCGCCCGCAGCCGCATCGTCTCCTACATCCGCCGTTTCATGGATGGGCGCGGCTTCATGGAGGTGGAGACGCCGGTCATGGTCCCCGTGGCCGCCGGCGCTATGGCAAGGCCCTTCGTCACCAAGCACAACGCCCTGGACCGCACACTGTTCCTGCGCATCGCCACGGAGCTGCACCTGAAGCGCCTCATCGTCGGCGGCATGGACAAGGTATACGAGATCGGCAAAGTCTTCCGCAACGAGGGCATTGACCTGGACCACAACCCTGAGTTCACCACTATGGAGAGCTACGAGGCCTACGCCGACTACCACGACGTAATGCGCATGGTGGAGGAGCTGGTGTCCGGCGCTGCCCAGGAGATTGGCAAGACGACAGTTACCTTCCACGACCACGAGATCAGCTTTTCCCCGCCGTGGCCCCGTTTGTCACTGGTGGAGGAGCTGCGCAAGGCGGGCATTGACCTGGAAAAGCTGCCGGACAACGAAAGCCTGCTGCTGGCCGCCAAGGGCCTGGGCGTGGACGCCCAGCGCACCGAGAGCCGTGGCAGCATCGTTGACAAACTGGTAGGCTCCCTGGTAGAACCCAAACTCATCCAGCCTACCTTCCTGGTGGACTATCCCGTGGAGATGTCGCCCCTGGCCAAGGCTAAACCTGATGACCCCCGCTACGTTGAGCGTTTTGAGGCCTTCATTGGCGGCATGGAGGTTGCCAACTCCTTCTCAGAGCTGAACGACCCCATCGTCCAGCGCCAGCGCTTTGAGGAGCAGGAGTCCCTGCGCCGCGAGCACGGCGACGAGGACTTTGACCGCCTGGACGAGGACTTCCTGGAATCCCTGGAGTACGGGATGCCGCCTACCGGTGGCCTGGGCATCGGCATTGACCGGCTGGTCATGGTGCTCACCGGCCAGCGCTCCATCCGGGACGTGGTGCTGTTCCCACAGATGAAAGAGACCTATTACAACGAGTTACCAAATGACCTAAGATCATTCTGGCCGCGGGAAACGAACTCTTTGCCTAAGACCTTCACTGATCAAGTAAAGGCGGCATGGTCCAAGATGCCAGACACAGATCGCCGCCAACTCGTTGAGCAACTTGAAAGAATTCCTGATGGCTTCGTTAGGCAGCAAGTAGCCTTAGCTGTGACAACTAGGTTTGCTTACAGTTAAGAGATTACACAGGAGTATGGCCGATGGCTTCTAAACAGCTCTGTAGTAATTGTCAGAATCTTGTTAGTCAAGCTGGTAAACCTATTAGGGAAGATATTACCTTCTTGGGGGCAGTGCGACAAACAGAGTCACTTACTCAGGTCATTGAAAATGGTAAGACTATAACTTATCAATTCGGAGAATATGTGTGTCCTTCATGCAAGACTTCCTGGGTGCAATTTCAATTCAATCCTGGAATGACCAATTACCAGTCTTTTTGGCTGTATGCCATGTAAAACCCAGTTTGTTGTCAAGTTTGGAGGCATAGTATTGCGCCGCCACTTCACCGTCACGGCCTTTGTGTCCGTCCAGGGGCATACCTTGCTGCACTGGCACCTGAAGAACCGCATGTGGCTGCCCACCGGAGGCCACGTTGAGCCGGACGAAGACCCGGTCCAGGCGGCGCGTCGTGAAGCCCTGGAAGAAGCCGGGTTCCCCGTGGAATTGTTGCCGACGTACCCTGCCTTCAATTATCCTTTGCCCCCACAGCTCATTGCGCCTGCCACCATTATGGTGGAAGATATCCCCGAGACGCCCGCAGAGTCGGCCCATCAGCATATAGACCTCATCTACTTCGCCAGGCCCGCATCGCGCCGCATGGAGACGCCGCCGCCCGGCACGTGGCGCTGGGTGCCGGTGGAGGCCTTGCAGCAGGGCAGGGGGATTGCGCTGGGACCCGGCGCTGCCCCCATTCCTGTGGCTGAAGACGTGCGGGTGCTGGGCATCGCCGCCATTCAGCGCGCCCTGGCAGCAGGACAGGCGATTTCTTAACACATCGCGCCTTCGTTTGACTTGCCCCTTCCGCTGTTCCTCTGCTACCGTACACGCAGCCCAACGCAGAGGCGCCCCTTGATCAAAGCCTCCCTCTTTGCCACGTGCCTGGTGGACCAGGTCTATCCCCAGGTGGGTGTCAGCACGGTACGCCTGCTCCGCCGTTTGGGCGTGGACGTAGACTTTCCCACCGGGCAAACGTGCTGCGGCCAGCCAGCCTTCAACACCGGCTATGCAAGCCAGGCAAGACCTTTGGCACTGCGCTGGCTTGAACTGTTCCAGCAGAGCCAATACGTCGTCGTGCCTTCAGGCTCTTGTGCCGCCATGCTGAAGATACACGCGCCGGAGCTATTTGCAGACGACCCTGCGTTGGTGGCCCGCGCGCGTGACCTGGCCAGCCGCACCTACGAGCTTTCCCAGTTCCTCGTAGACGTTTTACACGTCACAGATGTGGGTGCGACCTTTCAAGGCAAGGTGACGTACCATCCCGCCTGCCACCTGCTGCGAGACCTGCGCGCGACGACCCAGGCCCAGCGGCTTATCCAGTCGGTGCGGGGGGCGCAGTATGTGGAGCTTCCTAACGCAGAAGAGTGCTGCGGCTTCGGCGGGACCTTTGCCGTCAAGTACCCGGATATCTCCACCGCCATCCTGGAGGGGAAGCTGCAAGCCATAGAAGCGTCGGGCGCGGACGCTGTGGTCGCCTGCGATATGGGCTGCCTGATGCACATCGGCGGGGCCATGAGCCGCCGGGGTATGAAGGCAAAAGTTATGCACCTGGTGGAGCTGCTTGACGCCCCCCATCCTGGCCTTCCCCCGCAAGGGGGGAAGGGAGGGTAAGCGAATGCAATCACACACGCAAGAGTTCCCAAAGCTAGCTGCTCGCGCCCTGGACAACGACCAAGTCCAGCAGGCCCTGGAAGGCCTGCGCACGGGCTTTGACCAGGCGCGCCGCCGGGCCATCGCCGAGATCACGCCGGAGCGGTGGGAAGAATTGCGTGCCCAGGCCAGGGCCATCAAAGAGCATACCATCGCCAACCTGGACTACTATCTGGCGATGCTGGCGGACAGCGTGGAACGCAACGGCGGCCACGTCCACTTCGCCACGACGGCCGCGGAGGCGCGCGAGATCGTCCTCGACGTCGCGCGGCGCACCGGCGCGCGGACGGCGGTGAAGGCGAAGTCGATGGCGATCAGCGGCACCGTGGCATCGCGCACCAGCCAGATTTCAAGGCCGCCCGGACTCACGACTTTTTCGATATTGGTCGCTTGCGCCGGCAGCGCCACAACCAGGAAGAGCGCGGCGAGAAATCCGGCGGCTAAGCGTCCGGCGCGGCGGAAGGGCAATTGAATGGTCACGAGCGTGTCTCCGGTGGCCGCGTGTCTTTGACCAGATAGCCG
>Ga0080064_1001329_pt1 | contig 51150 bp, 46 predicted proteins | sample Subgrocontami54m_FD_69260 | JGI IMG/M metagenome (GOLD analysis project Ga0080064, IMG submission 69260) | Subsurface groundwater microbial communities from S. Glens Falls, New York, USA - GMW46 contaminated, 5.4 m (SPADES assembly) (version 2) ...
GGCCTCCAGCGTCAGCACCAGCGTGCCCTGCGACACCTTGTCACCGATCTTGACCTTGATTTCACGGACCACGCCGGCGGCAGGCGCGGGAATATCCAGCGTCGCCTTGTCGGACTCGACCGTAATCAACGGGTCCTCGGCGGCGACGCTGTCGCCGGGCTTGACCAGCACTTCGGTGATCGGCACATCGCGGTAGTCGCCGATGTCGGGAACTTTGACTTCCAGTACGCTCATGATTGCTTTCTAGACCGTAGGCGGATTCGGTTTCTCCGGGTCGACGCCGTATTTCCTGATCGCCTCAGTCACTTTTTTGCGCGGCACGAGTTCCATGTCGGCGAGCGCCTTCAGCGCTGCGACCGCGACATAATTGCGGTCGACCTCGAAGAAGCGGCGCAGTTTTTCGCGCGTATCGGAGCGGCCAAAACCATCGGTGCCGAGCGCTTGAAAGTGGCGGGCCGGCAGGAACCCGCGCACCTGATCGGCGAACAGCTTCATATAGTCGGTCGCGGCAATCACCGGACCCTCGCGGTCCGTGAGGCAGGTCTCGAGGTGGCCCAGGCGCGGCTCGCTCTCGGGGTGCAGCATGTTCCAGCGCTGCGCCTCGATGCCGTCGCGGCGCAACTGATTGAAACTGGTGACGCTCCAGATGTCGGCCGCGACGCCAAAGTCCCGTTCCAGCATTGCCGCGCCGGCGATCACCTCGCGCAGGATGGTGCCGCTGCCCAACAGCTGCACTCGCGGCGCGTTTTTCTTCGCCCTGCCTTCCCGCAACAGATACATGCCCTTGAGTATGCCTTTCTCCACGCCCTCCGGCATCCCCGGCTGCTCGTAGTTCTCGTTCATCACCGTGATGTAGTAATACACGTCCTCCTGTTCCTGGTACATGCGGCGCATGCCGTCCTGGATGATCACCGCGAGTTCGTAAGCGTAGGTCGGATCGTACGACACGCAGTTCGGGATGGTCGAGGCGAGAATGTGGCTGTGGCCGTCTTCGTGCTGCAACCCTTCGCCGTTCAACGTAGTGCGGCCGGCGGTGCCGCCGAGCAGGAATCCGCGCGCGCGCATGTCACCCGCCGCCCACGCCAGGTCGCCCACGCGCTGGAAACCGAACATCGAGTAGAAGATGTAGAACGGAATCATCGGAATGCCGTGCGTGCTGTAGGATGTGGCCGCCGCAATCCACGACGACATCCCGCCCGCCTCGTTGATGCCTTCCTGCAGGATCTGGCCGGTCTTCTCCTCCTTATAGAACATCAGCTGTTCGGCGTCCTGCGGGGTGTAGAGCTGGCCGACGTGCGAATAGATGGCGAGTTGGCGGAACATGCCTTCCATGCCAAAGGTACGCGACTCGTCCGGCACGATCGGCACGACAAACTTGCCGATCTTCTTGTCGCGCACCAGCATCGTGAGAATGCGCACGAACGCCATGGTGGTCGACATCTCGCGTCCCTCGCCGGTCGCCTTGAGCAGCGATTCGAACGCCGAGAGCGGCGGAACCTCGAGCGGCGCCGCTTTTTGCCGCCGCGCCGGCAGGTCGCCGCCGAGCGCCATGCGCCGCTCGCGCATGTAGTTGAGCTCGCGCGATCCCTCCTCGAACCTGACGTAGGGAACTTCGTCGAGTTGCTCGTCGGGCACCGGAATCCCGAAACGGTCGCGGAACGCCTTGACCGAGGAGGTCCCCATTTTCTTCTGCTGATGCGTGATGTTCTGCGATTCACCCCCCTGGCCCATGCCATAGCCCTTGATCGTCTTGGCCAGGATCACCGTCGGTTGCCCGGCATGTTTCATGGCGGCCGCGTAGGCGGCGTAGACTTTGTGGGGATCGTGGCCACCGCGGTTCAGCCGCCAGATGTCGTCGTCCGACATCGTCGAGACCATCTCCAGCAGTTCGGGGTACTTGCCGAAGAAGTGCTTGCGCACGTAGGCCCCGTCCTTGGACTTGAAGGTCTGGTATTCGCCGTCGACGCATTCCTCCATGCGCCTCAGCAGCAGCCCGTTGGTGTCGCGCATGAACAGCGGATCCCAGTAGCCGCCCCAGATCACCTTGATTACGTTCCAGCCCGCGCCGCGGAAGTCGGCCTCCAGTTCCTGGATGATCTTGCCGTTGCCGCGCACCGGGCCATCGAGCCGCTGCAGGTTGCAGTTGATCACGAAAATAAGGTTGTCGAGCTGCTCGCGCCCGGCAAGCGAAATTGCACCGAGCGATTCGGGCTCGTCCATCTCGCCGTCGCCCATGAACGCCCACACCTTGCGTCCCTCGGCCTCGCGCAGCCCGCGGTCCCTCAGGTAGCGCATGAAGCGCGCCTGATAGATAGCCATCAACGGCCCCAGCCCCATCGACACCGTCGGGAACTGCCAGAAATCCGGCATCAGCCAAGGGTGCGGGTAAGACGACAGGCCCTTGCCGCCGACCTCCTGGCGGAAGTTGTCCATCTGCTCCTGGGTGAACCGTCCGAGCATGAATGCGCGGGCGTAGATACCGGGTGCGGAATGGCCCTGCGGGAAGATCAGGTCGCCGCCGAAGTCCTCGGTGGTGGCGCGCCAGAAATGGTTGTAGCCGACGTCATACAGCGTCGCGGCGGAGGCAAAGCTCGCGATATGCCCGCCGACGTTGGTGTGCTGGTTGGCGCGCAACACCATGGCGAGCGCGTTCCAGCGCACGTAAGCGCGGATGCGGTTTTCGAGCTCGTGGTTGCCGGGCGAACGCTCCTCCTGCGCCGTCGGAATGGTGTTGACGTAAGCGGTGTTGAGCGAGAACGGAAAATAGGCGCCGCTGCGACGCGCCTTTTCCACCAGTTGTTCGAGCAGGTAGTGAGCGCGTTGCGGACCTTCGTGCTTCAGGACACTGTCGAGCGCCTCCAGCCATTCCTGTGTTTCCTGTGGGTCGGTGTCAGGAACGATGTCCTTCATGTCGATAGCATCACCTTCGTAGGGTTGGGGTGTCCGCTGGGTCGGACGCACTGCCGTTGGCAGCCGGCACTTTTGGCGCCAGGCGCTTGCGAGCCGATTATAACATCGGCACCGCGCGTGCCATGGAGCGCGCCCATGCTGTAACGCACCAAATCCCCCTTCGCAACCCGGGCCGGATCAGGGCTTGCGCTCAGGACCGGGGGACGCGTCCCAACAGATAAAACTCGTGATTGGGCCGCATATCGATGAGATTCGCCATGCGGTTGGACAACGCAAACAGCGCCGCGATCGCGCCGATGTCCCAGATATCCTCGTCGGAAAAACCGTGCTCGCGCAGGCGCGGAAAATCCGCGTCGTCAATTGCGTGCGAGTTGAGCGCGACCTTGACTGCAAAATCGAGCATCGCCTTCTGGCGCGGCGCGAGATCGGCCTTGTGGTAGTTCACCGCCACCTGATCCGCGAGCAGCGGGTTCCTGGCGTAAACGCGCAAAATCGCACCATGTGCGATGACGCAGTACTGGCACTGATTGGCGGCGCTGGTCGCGACGATGATCATTTCGCGCTCGGCTTTGGAAAGCCCGCCGTCTTTCAGTAACAATGCATCGTGATAATCGAAAAACGCGCGGAACTCGGCCGGCCGGTGGGCGAGCGTGATGAACACGTTGGGAATGAAGCCTGCCTTCTCCTGCACCGCAAGGATGCGCTCGCGCACGTCCTGCGGAAGGTCGGCAAGCGTCGGTACCGGGTAGCGGCTGATCTGATGACTGGACATCTGCTCCTCCCCAAATAATCGGACCGCCGCGACGCTCACTTTGGCGCCATGCGGATCGCGCCATCGAGACGGATGACTTCGGCGTTCAGCATCGGGTTCTCGATGATGAACGCCGCCAGCCGCGCGTATTCCTCGGGCTGGCCCAGGCGCGGTGGAAACGGCACCTGCGCGCCGAGCGAGGCGCGGATTTCTGCGTTCATGCCCTGCAGCATCGGTGTGTCAAAAATGCCGGGCGCGATGGTCATGACGCGGATGCCGAACCTGGCAAGCTCGCGCGCAACCGGCAGCGCCATCGCGACAATGCCGCCCTTGGACGCGCTGTACGCGGCCTGGCCGATCTGCCCTTCGAACGCGGCGATCGACGCAGTGTTGATGATCACGCCACGCTCGCCGTCTGCGGTTGGCGGGTTGCCGGTCATCGCATTTGCCGCAAGCCGCAACGCATTGAAGCTGCCGATCAGATTGACGCCAATGGCGCGGCTGAAAGTCGCGAGCCGGTGCGGGCCATCCCGGCCCAGCACGCGCTCGCCCGGCGCGACGCCGGCGCAGTTGATCAACCCGTGCAGCGCGCCGAATATTGTTACCGCGGCATCGACCGCCTGCTGCACTTGCACTTCATCGGTGACATCGGCGACCACGAAACGCGCGTTGGCGCCGAGGCTGGCGGCAAACTTTTCGCCGGTCTGCTGGTTAAGGTCGGCGATCACTACCTTGCCGCCGCCGGCAATCAGATGCCGTGCGGTCGCCGCGCCAAGCCCCGACGCGCCGCCGGGAATCAGGAATACACTGTTTTTGATTTGCATGAATGCCGGGTCCAGTCGTATTTCCACGTATCGTCGATCACCTTGCGGTCGTTCCGCAGCGCGCCGGCTGGCCTGCAAAGGGCTTAAGAAGCCGGCCAGCGCTGCGAATCACATGTTACGCCGGTATTCGCCGCCCACTTCGAACAGCGCCTGGGTAATCTGGCCAAGCGAGGCGACGCGCGCCGTATTCATCAGTTCGCCAAACACGTTGCCGCCGTCCAGCGCGACCTGCTGCAGGCGCTCGAGCGCCGCCGGCGCCGCGTGCTGGTGGCGCTGCTGAAATTCGCGCAGCCGCCGGATCTGGCTTTGCTTTTCCTCCTCGGTGGAGCGCGCCAACGCAATTGTGCCCCCGTTTTCGGACGCCCGGGGATTGCGGAACGTATTGACCCCGACGATCGGCAGCTCGCCCGTGTGCTTCAGCGTTTCGTAGTGCAGCGACTCGTCCTGGATCTTGCCGCGCTGGTAGCCGGTTTCCATCGCGCCGAGCACCCCGCCGCGCGCGGCCAATGCGTCGAACTCGGCGAGGACCGCCGCCTCGACGAGGTCGGTCAGCTCGTCGATGATGAACGAGCCCTGGTTGGGATTCTGGTTTTTCGCGAGCCCCCATTCGCGGTTGATGATGAGCTGGATCGCCATCGCGCGCCGCACGCTCTCCTCGCTGGGCGTGGTGATCGCTTCATCGTACGCGTTGGTGTGCTGGCTGTTGCAGTGGTCGTAGACGCCGATCAGTGCCTGCAGCGTGGTGCGAATGTCGTTGAAGTCGATTTCCTGCGCGTGCAACGAGCGTCCCGAGGTCTGGGTGTGGTACTTGAGCTTCTGGCTGCGCTCGTTCGCGCCGTAAACGTCGCGCATGGCGACCGCCCAGATGCGGCGCGCGACACGCCCGAGCACCGCATATTCGGGATCCATGCCGTTCGAGAAGAAGAACGACAGGTTGGGCGCAAAGTCGTCGATCTGCATGCCGCGCGCGAGGTAGGCCTCGACGTACGTAAAGCCGTTCGCGAGCGTGAACGCCAGCTGCGAGATCGGGTTCGCGCCCGCCTCCGCGATGTGATAGCCGGAGATCGACACCGAGTAGAAATTGCGCACCTCGTGCGCGACGAAGAATTGCTGGATGTCGCCCATCACCTTGAGCGAGAACTCGGTCGAGAAGATACAGGTGTTCTGGCCCTGATCTTCCTTCAGGATGTCGGCCTGCACGGTGCCGCGCACGGTCCGCAGTGTCCGGGCGCGGATTTCCGCCGCTTCGTCAGGTTGCGGTTTCCTGCCCTGTTGCTGCTCGAACGCGTCGAGCTGCTGGTCGATCGCGGTATTGAGGAACATTGCGAGCACGGCCGGCGCCGGGCCGTTGATCGTCATCGACACCGAATTGTCCGGCGCGCAAAGATCGAAACCGCCGAAGAGCACCTGCATATCGTCGAGCGTGGCAATCGACACGCCGGAGTTGCCGACCTTGCCGTAAATGTCGGGTCGCTCGTGCGGATCGAAGCCGTAGAGCGTGACCGAATCGAACGCGGTGGACAGGCGCTTCGCGTGCGCGTGTTCGGACAGCAGCTTGAAGCGGCGGTTGGTGCGGAACGGGTCGCCTTCGCCGGCGAACATGCGGGTCACCTCCTCGTGCTCGCGCTTGAACGCGAACACGCCGGCGGTGAACGGAAAATAGCCGGGCAGGTTCTCGCGCAGCAGCCAATGCAGCAAATCCCCGTGGTCTTCGTACTTCGGCAAAGCGATTTTCGGCACATGCGTGCCGGAGAGCGTCGTGACGGTAAGTTGGGTATGAATGTCCCGCCCGCGCACCGTGACGGCACGCTCATCACCCGCGTACGCGGCCTGCACCCGCGGCCAATCCTCAAGCAATTGCCGGCTGACCGCGTCGAGAGCGGCGGCGCGCGCGGCGATCAGCGCATCAAGCTCCGCCGCCAATTCGTCATTCCGGCGTACGCCGGAATCCAGGGCAACGCCCGAACTGGATCCTGGCGTACGCCGGGATGACGCAGCCTCGCGCAGCATGCGCTTCGTCTGTGTCAGTTGCTGGTATTCGCGCGCGAGGCGCGCCTGATCGCGCGCACGCCGGTGATAGGCGCGGATGCCTTCAGCGATCTCGGCCAGATAATGCACGCGCGACGGCGGCACGATTGCGGTGTTGCCGCTCGAGGCGCGTACCGTGACGGGCGCGAGGTCTCCGGCGTCGAACCTGAGCCCGAGTTCGGCGAGCCGCGGCTTGAGCGCCTGATAAAGCGCGGTTACACCATCGTCATTGAAGCGCGCGGCGATGGTGCCGAACACCGGCATCTCGGCGGGCGCGTGCCGGGATGCCTCGCGGTTGCGCTGCACCTGCTTGCGCACGTCGCGCAGCGCATCCGCCGCTGTCTTGCGGTCGAATTTGTTGATCGCGATGAAATCGGCGAAATCGAGCATATCGATTTTTTCGAGCTGGCTCGCCGCACCGTATTCGGGGGTCATCACGTACAACGACGCATCGGCCAGCGGCGCGATTGCGGCATTGCCCTGGCCGATGCCCGCAGTCTCGATCACGATCAGGTCGAATCCCGCGACCTTGCACGCCGCGATCACCTCGGGCACGCACGCCGCGATTTCGCTGCCTGCGGCACGCGTCGCCAGCGATCGCATGTAGATATTGGGTCCGTAGATCGCGTTCATGCGGATGCGGTCGCCGAGCAAGGCGCCGCCGCTTTTGCGGCGCGACGGATCTACCGCAATGACCGCGATTTTCAAGCGGTCGCGCTGATCGAGCCGCAGTCGCCTCACCAGCTCGTCGGTCAGAGACGACTTGCCCGAGCCGCCGGTTCCGGTGATGCCGAGCACCGGCACGCCTTGCACCACGCGCGCGCGCGCGACGAGGCCTGCGCGCCGCTGTGGATCAAGCGTGCCATTCGCGAGCGTGGTGATCAAGGCGGCAAGCGCCCGGTGCTCGCCGCGCACGAGCGCGTCGCTCGTCGCGGGCGCCAGCACCGTCAGATCGAAATCCGCTGCCGCCAGCATGTCCTCGACCATGCCCTGCAGGCCAAGCCGCGCGCCGTCCTCGGGCGAATAAATGCGCGCCACGCCGCACGCATGCAGTGCGGCAGCCTCGGCAGGCACGATCACGCCGCCGCCGCCGCCAAACACCTTGATATGCGCGCCCCCGCGTGCGCGCAGCAGTTCGAGCATGTAGCTGAAGAACTCTACGTGGCCGCCCTGATAGGAACTGACCGCAATGCCCTGCACGTCCTCGTCAAGCGCGGCGGTGACGATTTCTTCGACCGAGCGGTTGTGGCCGAGATGAACGACTTCAGCACCGCTCGCCTGCAGCATGCGGCGCACGATGTTGATCGCCGCATCGTGGCCGTCGAACAAGCTGGCAGCGGTGACAAACCGCACCCGGTGCGTGGCTCGATAGCCCTGCCGCCGCGCTTTCTGGACACTCAAATCGGTCATGATCCGCACCCGCCGTGATGGCTTACCCGGTGTCAGAACTCGTCGCCTGGACTCCGTCGAAACACGCGCTGCCGCGGTAAGATTTTGGCGCAGGGCACAAAGAATATCACGTTGCGGCGGCCATTCCCGCCGCTTGCGCGTCCAGGCGCAGCTTCACGTACGACCCGGGCGCGTCTTCGAGCGCTTGCAGCCCGCCCTGTCCCGGCTCGCGCGCCGCGACTTGGGGACCCGCATGGGCTTTGACCCACTGCGCCCAGTCATTCCACCACGAGCCCGGATGTTGCGTTGCGCCCGCGAGCCACTCATCCGGGGTATCTTCAAGCGTGTCGTGGGTCCAGTAGCCGTATTTGTTGGCGCTCGGCGGATTGACGATGCCAGCGATATGGCCCGAGCCGCCGAGCACGAAGCGCACTTTGCCCGGGAAGAGCTGTGCGCCCGCGTAGGTCGACTTCCACGGCGCGATGTGGTCTTCGATGGTGGCCACGGAATAAAGCGGGACTGCCACTTTCGAGAGATCGATCGGCACGCCGTTCAATATGATTCCACCCGGCTCGCGCAGCAGGTTCTCGAGGTACATTTTGCGCAGATAGAAGGTGTGCATCGCCGCGGGCATGCGCGTCGAGTCCGAGTTCCAGTAGAGCAGGTCGAACGGGTACGGCTCCTTGCCGAGCAGGTAGTTGTTGATGACGAATGACCAGATCAGATCGTTGGCGCGCAGCAGGTTGAAAGTGGTCGCCATCTCGTGGCCTTCGAGATAGCCGCGCTGCTGCATTTTCTTCTCGAGATTGCTGACCTGTTTTTCATCGATGAACACTTCGAGTTCGCCAGGCTCGGCAAAATCGATCATTGAGGCGAAGAAAGTGGCGCTATTGATGCGCTCGTCGCGCAACGCGGCCCTATAGGCAAGCGCCGCAGCGAGCAGCGTGCCGCCAAGGCAGAACCCGACGGCGTTGACTTCGCGTTCACCCGTTGCCATTTCAATCGCATCCAGCGCCGCGACCGGCCCTTCAAGCAGGTAATCGTCGAATGTCTTGTGCGCGAATGCAGCGTCGGGGTTGACCCACGACACCATGAACACCGTGTGCCCCTGCGCCACCGCCCAACGCACGAACGAGTTCTTCTCGCGCAAGTCGAGAACGTAGAACTTGTTGATCCACGGGGGCAGGATCAGGAGTGGGCGCTTATGAACCTGGCTCGTCAGCGGTGCGTACTGGATGAGCTGCATGAGGTCGTTCTGATACACGACCTTGCCCGGTGTGGCCGCAATGTTGCCCCCGACCTGGAATGCCGACGGATCGGTCATTTTCACGCGCAACTGTTTGCCGCCGCCGCGCTCGAGGTCCTTGAGCAGGTTGTTGAGCCCCTTGACCAGGTTCTGGCCGCCCGAGTTGAGGGTCTCGCGCAACACCTCGGGGTTGGTGAGCAGGAAATTGCCCGGGCTCAACGCATCGATATACTGGCGGGTGTAGAAATCGATTTTCTTCGCAGTCTGGTCGTCCAGCCCCTGCACGCTCCCGACGGCCTGATGCAGGTGCCTGGCAGCGATCAGATACGACTGCTTGATGTAATCGTAGATAAAGTTCTGCTGCCAGTCATCGTGCTTGAAGCGGCGATCGTTCTGCGCCGGCTCGATCATCGGCTGGCTCTCGTGCCCCAGGAAACGCAGCATCGAATGCTGCCACAACGACAGGTAATCCTGCCAAAGCCTGAACTGCATCCCGGCCAATTTCCCCGGGTCCGCGAGCAGCTTGCCCATCACCTCGTAGAACGCCTTGGCAATTCCGAGTTCGTCACCGTAGGCCTGGACACCGCCTGCCGCATGATTCCCGATGAACCGGGACAGGAGTTCGCTGCTGCGACGCGCGATCCCGGCGTAGGTCTGCGCGAGTTCGGCCGGATCAAGCGCGGACCCGGTTGCGGGTGTCGTCACTGCGGTTCTCCTGAAACTCCGGGGCTGTTCAGCTGCGCATGAAGCGGTAGATGCCGTCGGCGCCGCGCGTGCGCCCGAGCTGTCCGCGGCGACACAGGTAATTGAGATGTGCCAGCGTCTCCCCCATCGCGAACAGCGTTTGGTGCAAATCGAGCGCGCGCTTGAATAATACCCGCATCGCCTCGGCGCCGGTGCGCGGCTCGTCACACGCGCGCAGCAATTCGTCGAGACGTTCGGCGTGATGCCGATGCAGCAGTTTCACCCGTTCGCGCAAACCATAAAACGGCAGACCGTGAGATGGCAATACCAGGGTGCCGGCGTCACATTCGGCATGGCGCGTCAGCGAATCGAGAAACATCCCGAGCGGATCGGCGTCGGGAAGATTTGGCTGCACGCTTACGTTGGTGCTGATACGCGGCAACACCATGTCGCCTGCGATCAGTACGCCAAGCTCGTCGCAGCACAATGCCGCATGCTCGGGTGAATGGCCATAGCCGCAAACGACACGCCAGGCGCGGCCATTGACCTGCAAAGCCTGACCGTCCGTAAGCGGCACGACTTGCGCCGGGATGCCGGGCACGCCGCGGCGGAACAGCGTCTCGCGCGGCAGCGGCTGGTCGTCAGCGGCGAAGCGCAGGCCGTGCTGCCGGAACATGGCGATATGGCCTTCGCGCGTGAACGGGTCGCGCCCTTCGTCCCACGCCTGCGCCGAAGCAAATTCCGGCCCACTCATCAGCACCGGCGCGTCCCATTCCTGTGCGAGCCACGCGGCGAGGCCGAAATGATCCGGATGAAAGTGCGTAACCAGGATGCGGGTCACCGGCCTGCCACCCAGATGACTCGCAAAAATCCGGCGCCACAAGTCGCGCGTCAGATCGTCGCCAAAACCGCAGTCTACGATCGTCCAGCCCGCGCCGTCTGCAAGCAACCACAGGTTGATGTGGTCGAGCGCGAACGGCAACGGCATGCGCAACCAATAGACTCCCGGCGCCACCTCATGTAAACCTGCGGGCGAAGGCGCATTGGCATGCGGATATTCCGGCCCGTCCGCTAAGCGGGGCTTGACTTTAGCCGCTAATCGCATTACGTTTACGTAAAGGTAATTATTTATAAACTGAACGTTTTGATTCTACGGTAATATTTTTATTCTACACAGTTATATTGCATAGCACAATGACAACTACCTATACGATCACGGAGCTGGCCACCGAGTTCGACGTCACGACCCGCACGATCCGGCACTACGAGGATGAGGGCCTGTTAACCCCCCGCCGGGAAGGCACGAACCGTCTCTTCAGCAGCCGCGACCGAGTGCGCCTGAAGCTCGCGCTGCGCGGTAAGCGCCTCGGTTTCAGCCTGGCCGAGATCCGTGAGCTTTTCAATCTCTACGATATGGCACGCGACGAAAAGCAGCAAATGCAGGAATTCATTGCCAAGCTTGAGCGCAGGCGGGAAATGCTCGAACAACAACGCGAAGATATCGAGGTGATGCTGAACGAGATCATGTTCTTCGAGAACCAATGCCGGAGGCTGCTTGCCGAAAATCAACTCCCCGGCAAACAACCGGAGGCCGCCTGAGACACTGCCTGAAAACGACCGAAAGCAGCCTTGTTCCATTCCTCGTTATTCCGTTTACGTAAACGGAATAACGATTTAAGTTTAAAATCAACCATATAGAATCGTGAATACGCCTTGTTTCGATTTCTGTCTCGGTGCAAGCGTGGACGCGCTGCGTACAACAATTGCCAGGTTCGCCAGCAAGGAAATTGCGCCGCGCGCCGCCGCCATCGATCGCAGCAACGATTTCCCCGCTGACCTGTGGCGCGGGCTCGGCAAGCTCGGCGTACTTGGCATCACAGTCGAAGAGGAATACGGCGGCATCGGCATGGGTTATCTTGCCCACATCGTCGCGATGGAGGAAATCAGCCGCGCCAGCGCGGCGGTTGGCCTGTCCTACGGCGCGCATTCGAACTTGTGCGTGAACCAGATCCGGCGCAATGGCAACACCCTGCAGAAACAACGCTATCTCCCCCCGCTCATTTCGGGCGAACACGTCGGCGCGCTCGCGATGAGCGAGCCGAATGCCGGATCCGACGTCGTCAGCATGCGGCTAGGGGCCGCGCGCAAGGGCGACCGGTATCTGCTAAACGGCACCAAAATGTGGATCACCAACGGCCCTGACGCCGACACCCTCGTCGTCTACGCCAAGACCGACCCCGGGGCGGGTGCGCGCGGCATCACGGCATTCATCATCGAAAAAAACTGCAAAGGCTTTTCCACCTCGCAAAAACTCGACAAGCTCGGCATGCGCGGTTCGAATACGTGCGAACTGGTGTTCGAGGACTGCGAAGTGCCCGCGGAAAACGTGCTCGGCGAAGTCGGCAAGGGCGTTGAAGTGCTGATGAGCGGGCTCGACTTTGAGCGGGCGGTGCTTGCCGGCGGGCCGCTGGGCATCATGCAGGCGTGCATGGACGTGGTGCTGCCCTACGTGCACGAGCGCAGGCAGTTCGGCCAGCCGATCGGCGAATTCCAGTTAATGCAAGGCAAACTCGCCGATATGTACACCACCATGAACGCGTGCAAGTCGTATGTGTATGCGGTTGGCCGCGCCTGCGACAACGGCACGATCACGCGCAAGGACGCGGCGGGTGCAATACTTTACGCCGCCGAAAAAGCAACCGGGATGGCGCTCGAAGCGATTCAATGCCTCGGCGCCAACGGCTACATCAACGATTACCCGGCGGGCCGTTTGCTGCGCGACGCCAAGCTCTACGAAATCGGCGCCGGCACTTCCGAAATCCGCCGCATGCTGATCGGGCGAGAACTGTTCGATGAAACCAAATGACGATCCGGTAGTGATAGTCGGTGCGGCGAGAACGCCGATGGGTGGTTTTCAGGGCGACTTCAAGAGCGTGACCGCTCCCGAACTCGGCGCGGCGGCGATCAGGGCCGCGGTCGGGCGCTCCGGGGTGAAGCCTGAGGACGTGCAGGAAGTGATCATGGGCAACGTGCTGTCGGCTGGCCAGGGCCAGGCGCCCGCGCGCCAAGCCGCGCTCGGCGCCGGCTTGCCGCTCGGCGTGGGCTGCACCACGATCAACAAGATGTGCGGCTCGGGCATGAAGGCCGCGATGTTCGCCAACGACCTGCTGCTTGCGGGCACCAACAGCGTGATGGTCGCCGGCGGCATGGAAAGCATGAGCAACGCGCCCTACCTGCTGCCCAAAACGCGCAGCGGCTTGCGTCTCGGTCATGGTGAAATCAAGGACCACATGTTCCTTGACGGGCTCGAGGACGCCTACGACCGCGGCAGGCTGATGGGAACGTTCGCGGAGGACGCCGCGGTAAAATACCAGTTTTCGCGCGAAGCGCAGGACCGCTTTGCGATCACTTCGCTCAAGCGCGCGCAGGACGCGATCAACAACGGCTGGTTCGCGTCCGAAATCGTGCCGGTGAAGGTCGGCAGCGGCAAGAGTGAAACCACGATCACCCGGGACGAGCAGCCGCTCAAGGCCAACATCGAGAGGATTCCACAGTTGAGACCAGCCTTCCGCAAGGACGGGACTGTAACGGCGGCGAATTCAAGCTCGATCTCCGACGGCGCGGCCGCACTGGTGCTGATGCGGCTTTCCGCAGCGCGCGAGCGCGGCTTGCGGCCGCTGGCGAAAATCGTCGCGCACGCGACTCATGCGCAGGAGCCGAACTGGTTCACCACGGCCCCGGTCGGCGCCATGAAAAAGCTGTTCGAGATAACGGGCTGGAGCCGGCAGGACGTGGACCTCTATGAGATTAACGAAGCGTTTGCCGTGGTGACGATGGCGGCAATGCACGACCTCGATCTGCCGCACGACAAGGTCAACGTGCACGGCGGCGCGTGCGCGCTCGGCCACCCGATCGGCGCCAGCGGCGCGCGCATCGTGGTGACGCTGCTCGCGGCGCTCGAGAAATACCATCTCAGGCGCGGCATCGCGAGTCTGTGCATCGGCGGCGGCGAAGCGACGGCATTGGCAATAGAACTGAGTTGAACCCCGGAGAATGAAATGGCAAATCCCATGGATTTTTATTTCGACTATTCGTCACCTTACGGCTACCTTGCCGCGATGAAGATCGACGACCTCGCAGCCAGGCATGGCCGCAGCGTCAGCTGGAAGCCGATATTGCTCGGTGCCGTGTTCAAGGTCACCGGTGGCCAGCCGTTGCCGAGCCTGCCGCTCAAGGGTGACTACGCGAAACGCGATATGGCCCGCTCGGCGCGCTTTCTCGGCATCCCCTTCAATTATCCGAGCCGGTTTCCGATCTCGAGCCAGGCGCCGGCGCGTGCGTTCTACTGGGCGAATGAGCGCGACCCGGCGCTCGCGCGCAACCTCGCCAAAGCGCTGTATCAGGCGTACTTCGTCGCCGACCGCGATATTTCGAGCCCGGAGGTGACGGCTGATGTCGCGGCAACGCTCGGCCTGAAGCGCGACGAGGTGCTCGCTGCGGTCAACGATCCGGCAGTCAAGGACCGGCTCAGGAACGAAGTCGACGCTGCGATCAAGCTCGGCGTATTCGGCTCGCCTTACATCGTGATCGACAATGAGCCGTTCTGGGGCGTCGACCGTTTCGACCAGATCGAACGCTGGCTCGGCACCGGGCCGTTCTGATTCATCGCCCTGCGCGACAGGCTGCAGGCGAATCACGAACCACGTAGCGATGAGCACTTTCAAATCGAAACTGAAACCCGGCTCGGAGGAGTTCAAGGCCGCGGCGGCGCAGATGCGCGCGCAGGTTGCCGACCTGAACCAGAAACTCGCCCAGGCAAGATCGGGCGGCGATGCGGCAGCGCGCGAGCGACACGCCGCGCGCGGCAAACTCGGGGTACACGATCGCATCAAGACGCTGCTCGACCCCGGCTCCCGCTTTCTCGAGCTGTCGCCGCTTGCGGCGTGGGACATGTACGATGGCCAGGTGCCTGCCGCCGGCATCATCACCGGCATCGGCCGGGTGATGGGCCGTGAATGCGTGGTCATCGCCAACGACGCGACGGTCAAAGGCGGCACTTACTTCCCGCTGACCGTCAAAAAGCACCTGCGCGCGCAGGAAATCGCGCAGGAGAACCATTTGCCGTGCATCACCCTTGTCGATTCGGGCGGCGCGCATCTGCCGAGTCAGGACGAGGTGTTCCCCGACCGCGACCACTTCGGGCGGATTTTCTATAACCAGGCCAACATGTCGGCGCTCGGCATTCCCCAGATCGCAGTGGTGATGGGTTCGTGCACGGCGGGCGGCGCCTACGTTCCCGCGATGTCGGACGAGACGATCATCGTCAGGAATCAGGGCACGATTTTTCTCGCCGGCCCGCCGCTGGTCAAAGCCGCAACCGGCGAGATCGTCACGGCTGAAGAACTCGGGGGCGCCGACGTCCACACCCGCACTTCGGGCGTCGCCGATCACCTGGCCGACAACGATACACACGCGCTCGAGATCGCGCGCCGCGCGGTCGGACATCTGAATCCCGTCACGCAGACGCCTCCCGGCCTGCGCGAGCCGCTCGATCCGGCGCTCGATCCGGCCGGGATCTACGGCGTGATCCCGGTCAATACGCGGCAGCAGTTCGACGTGCGCGAGATCATCGCGCGCATCGTGGACGGCTCCGAATTCGACGAATTCAAGGCGCGCTACGGCGCGACGCTCGTCACCGGTTTCGCGCACATCGCGGGTCACCCGGTCGGCATCGTCGCCAACAACGGCGTGCTGTTTTCCGAGTCGGCGCTCAAAGGCACGCATTTCATCGAGCTGTGCAGCCAGCGCGGCACTCCGCTCGTGTTCCTGCAGAACATCACCGGCTTCATGGTCGGCAGGAAATACGAAGCCGGCGGCATCGCCAAGGACGGCGCGAAAATGGTGATGGCGGTTGCATGCTCGCGCGTGCCGAAGTTCACCGTGATCATCGGCGGCAGCTTCGGCGCCGGCAACTACGGCATGTGCGGGCGCGCGTTCGGCCCGCGCTTCCTGTGGATGTGGCCGAACGCGCGCATCGCGGTCATGGGCGGCGAACAGGCGGCGGGCGTGCTGGCGCAGATCAAGCGCAACGCGCTCGAAAAAAGCGGCGCATCGTGGAGCGAGGACGACGAGCGTGCCTTCCGGGCGCCCATGCTCCAACAATACGAGCGGCAAAGCAGCGCGTATTACGCCAGCGCGCGGCTGTGGGACGACGGCGTGATCGACCCGCTCGACACGCGCCGCCTGCTCGCTCTCGGATTGTCGGTGTCGCTCAATGCGCCGATCGAGCAGACCACGTTCGGCGTGTTCCGGATGTGACCAAGCAGGATTCCGGGTTCAGCAGAAGCGAGGAGCGCGGCTATAATGGCGGTCCGGGGCGCGCACGGCCCGCTAGACGGCCGCGACCCGACATCGATTCCAACCAGGACTGGAACAGCTATGACGCAAAAAGTGCTGTCACTCATCGACAAGGACGGCAACGCGACGATCGCGCTCAACCGTCCCGAACTGCACAACGCGTTCGACCCGGAAATGGTCGCGCAGATGACCGCCACGCTCAAGCAGCTCGAGGCGAACCCGGCAGTGCGCGCGGTGGTGCTGATGGGCCAGGGCAAGAGCTTCTGCGCCGGCGCGGACATCGAGCACATGCGCGCGAGCGCCAGGTTCACGCGCGAGCAGAACCGCAAGGCGGCGCTCGCGACCGCGCAGATGTACTACACGCTTTATACGCTCGCGAAACCGACCATTGCGCGCGTGCACGGCGCCGTGCGCGGCGGAGGGATCGGATTGGTCGCCGCGTGCGACATCGCGATCGGATCGCGCGACTCGACGTACCGGCTCTCCGAGGTGCGGCTTGGTATCGTGCCGGCAATGATCAGCCCGTACGTGGTCGCGGCGATCGGGGAACGCTACGCGCGCCGCTATGCGATCTCCGGCGAAGAGTTTGATTCAGCCGAGGCTTACCGAATCGGTCTGCTGCACGACCTCGTCGAACTCGATCAGCTCAATCCGAAGATCGGCCACATACTCGCCGATTTGTATTGCGGCGGCCCGCAGGCGATCGTCGCGGCGAAGCAGTTGGTCCGCAGGGTTGCGCACGCGCCGCTAACCGCGCAAGTCGTCGCGGACACCGCTGACACCATCGCGGAGATTCGGGCGGGTGCCGAGGCACAGGAAGGCTTGGGCGCGTTCCTCGAAAAGCGCAAAGCGGCGTGGATTGCGCCGGTCGCGCAACGCGCCGCCAGGAAAACCAAGAAGCGCTAGCCGCCAGGACCAACGCCGCGTGAATGTAGTCGACTCGCCGTGTGTCAAGATCTGCGTGGTCGATGCCGGGCGTGGCCTGTGCCGCGGCTGTCATCGCACGCTGGCCGAGATTTCCTGCTGGGTGAATTACTCGCGGGCCGAAAAGCTCGCGGTGCTGGAAAAAGTCGCCCAGCGCAAGATGGGGCAGGCCACTGACCCGGTTGGCCAGTCTTAGTGGTTTGTCCCCCCTGAAACGTTGAATGGGAGTCAAAGTCATGCCGCTGTCACCGCCCGCGCCCCGCAAGCCCATGCATAACCGCACCATCGAGTGCCGCGGTTATGAGCGTGAAGACGGCTGGTGGGACATCGAGGGGCATCTGATCGATAGCAAACCCTTTGCGACCTCCGCGCGCGACACCGGGCAGGCGCGCGAGGCCGGCGAGCCGGTGCACAACATGTGGCTGCGGCTCACCATCGATCTCGACATGAAAATCCACGCCGCGGAAGCGGCCACCGACGCGGGACCCTATTTGACCTGCGGTGCGATCACGCCCAACTTCAAGGCGCTGCAAGGCGTGACCATCGGTGCGGGCTGGCGCCGGAAAACCCTCGAAATCCTGGGCGGCATCAACGGCTGCACCCATCTGGTCGAGTTGCTCGGCCCGCTCGGCACCACTGCGTTCCAGGCTACCGGCCGCGCGCGCGAACAACACAACGCCGGCAAGCCGGTCACCAAAAAACCCTACCAGCTGAACTCGTGCCACATGTACAAGGACGACAGCCCGGAAGTCAAGGAACGCTGGCCGCGGTTTTATACGGGCAAGTGACGCCCTCAGGGAGCGCGCCGCACGTAAATCCAACGCGCCGCCGGCGCGAGCACGCCGAAAATCCCGATGCTCGCGAAGGCGAGCCCCCACGCGATGCGGCTCTGATTGCCGCCGGCGAGATCGAGCACCACGCCGAACACCAGCGGCGCGAGAAACGCCGCGGTAAATCCCGAAAAAGAATAAACGGCCATCGTCGCGCCGCGGCGTTCGGGCGCAGTGGCAGCGATTACGCCCGCGGTGAACGCCGCCGAATCGCCGAGCATGCTTGCATAGTGCACGCACATCAACGCGAACACGATGTACCACGGCCACGACGCGGTAAATCCGATCCCGCACGCGAGCAGCCCCGACAGGGTGAAGAACAGGAAAATAATGCGCGTGCGGCCGAAGCGCAACGCGAGCTCGTTGCCGGTCACGCTGAACACCGGCCCCAGCAGGTTGACCATCGCCGCGAGCGTCGCCGCCGCGAGCGGCAGCCCCATGCCTTCCGGCTGCAAGGTCCCGCAGAACACGAGAAACGCAACCATCCACGAGCGCTGGCCGAACAACTCGTAGTTGTGCAGCGAGTAGCCGAGCACGTAGAGCCGCGTCGTGCGGTTTTTCAGCACCGGACGGAAGTCGAGCAACGCCGGGGTCTGCGCGTGCGCCGCATGCAGACGCCCTGCCGGCATTGCTCGCATCACCAGCAGCGCCGCGAGCACGGGACCCATCGCGCCGAATACGAACGCCCATTCCCAGCCGAACAGCACGCCGATCTTGCCGCTGGCAAAAATCGATACGCTCGATGCGAGGCCGAAACCGGCGGTGTAAAAGGCGGTCGCGCGCGATTGGGCCTTGCCTTCGAGGTGATCGGTCAGGGTTTTGAGGCCGGGCATATAAGTGCCGGCCAGCCCGGCGCCGATCAGGAACTGAAATGCGAGCGCGCTCCACAGCCCGTTGGCGAACCACGCGAAGCCTGCCGCACCCACCGCCGACAGCACGCAGGCGAACAGGTACACGCGGCGCGAATCGACGCGGTCGGTCAGGCTCGTCAGCACCGGCACCGCCAGCATGTAGCCGGTGTAGAACACGCCGCTGATCAGCCCCGCTTCTGAATTGTTGAGCCCCCACGCCTGCATCAGTACCGGAAGCAGCGTGGTAAAGCACGCGAAACCGGTCATGCTGAGCGTCTCTGCCGTGCACATCAGCAGCGTCAGCCTGACGGCCGATTGCGGTGTGGCGGCCATTACAGCACGCCCGTATTGCGCATCATCTGCATCGGCCCCGCCTGAAGTCGCGAATGATTTCCCGCGCTGCATTGTGCCCCGGAATTCCGGTCACACCGCCGCCCGGGTGAGTACCTGAGCCACACATATAAAGCCGCGCGAGCGGGCCGCGATAAGCGGCGTGCCCCAGCACCGGACGCGCGCTGTAGAGCTGGTCAAGCGACAATGCGCCGTGAAAAATATCGCCGCCCGCAAGGCCGAATCTGCGCTCGAGATCGAGCGGCGAGAGCACCATGCGGCCGAGCACGCTAGCCTTGAAATTCGGCGCATAGCGGTTGACGGTGTCGATCACCAGATCGGCGGCCTGCTCTTTGCAATCATCCCAGTTTTTTCCCTCCGGCAGATCGTAGCTGAAATGCTGGCAGAAAAGGCTCGCGACGTGCCTGCCCGGCGGCGCAAGCGTGTCGTCCACGGTGCTCGGAATCAGCATTTCCACCACGGGCTCGCGCGACCAGCCGTGCGTGCGCGCATCGAAATACGCGCGCTCCATGTAGCCGAGCGAGGGCGCCATGATGATGCCGGATTGATGGTGCTCCTGCACGTTGCAACCGGGCAGCGCGCTGAAATCCGGCAATCCGGCGAGTGCAACATTGATGCGGAAAGTTGCCGAGCCGCACTTGAAGTTGCGGATGCGGAAGACAAAATCGGGGTCCAGCTCGCGCTCGTCGAGCAGGTTCAGATAAAGCATTTTCGGGTTCACGTTCGACACCACGCAGCGCGCTGCGATTGCGGTGCCGTCGGCGAGCACCGCCGCGCGCGCCACGCCACCGGTGACCGCGATACGCGCCACGTCGGCCCCGGTCGTGATCTCGACGCCGCGGGCGCGCGCTTCAGTCACCATCGCCTGCGTGATCGCGCCCATTCCGCCCACCGCGTGGCCCCACACGCCGCGCTTGCCGTTGACTTCGCCGAATACGTGATGCAGCAGCACGTAGGCCGAACCGGGCGTGTAGGGGCTCGCGAAATTACCGACGATCGCGTCGAAACCGAACGCAGCCTTGAGCGCCGCGGATTCGAACCACGCATCGAGCAGCTGCCCGACGCTTTTGGTGAACAGATCCAGCACATCGCGGCGCGCCGCCATGTCGAGCCGGCGCATCCGGTTCGCAGCCGCCAGCGCCGCGAGCACATCGCGCACGCCACCGCCGGCGTTGGGCGGGGTCTCAAGCGCAAGTTCGCGCAGCACGCCGGCCGCGCGCTCGAGCATCGCGTAATAACGCGGCAACCTCTCCGCATCGCATTGCGAAAACTTCGCTACTTCAGCTTGCGTTGCCGCGAGCGTGGGCCCGATCTTGAGATAACGGCCGTCGGGAAGCGGCACGAAATTCGCGATCGGGCGCTCGAGCAGCGTCAAACTGTGCTCGCGCAGCCTGAGATCGGCGATCACCTGCGGATCGAGCAGGCTGACGGTGTAGCTGGCGGTCGAGTTGCGAAACCCCGGATAAAATTCCTCCGTAATTGCGGCGCCGCCAACGACCTCGCGGCGCTCGAGCACGCGCACTTGAAGCCCGGCGGCGGCGAGATAGCATGCGCAGACGAGGCCATTATGGCCGCCGCCGATGATCACGGCGTCGTAATGTCTGTCGCGGGTCACTATTCGGTCTTTTTTCTGTCTTACCTGTCGGCGCAACGGCGGCGAGGTTCGTTATTATAGGATGCAGCGGCGGTTCTGAACGGTTTGCGCTCCGTCCTGTCCATATACGATATGCGCCTCACCGACAAACTCCGGTTTGCGTGCGCGCTGCTTGCTGCGGCGCTTGCCGGCTGCGCATCGGTCACCACGCGGGTCACCGTGCTCGATCCTGCGCAGCAATACGCGCCGACGCAGAACGTCGCGGTACTGCTCGAGCTTCCGCCGCAGCCCCATTCGAAAATCGCGCTGATCGAAGCGCAGGGCACGGTTGGCGGCAGCGAAGCCGAACTGTTCGAGGAGGCGCGCAAAAAAGCGCAGGCGCTCGGCGCTGACGCGCTCGTGCGCCTGGAAATGATCTCGGTCTATCAGCCGCCGGTGCGCGTCTACGATCCGTGGTACGGAAACCCGTTCTATTCGCGCTACGGCTATCCGTACCGGCCGTTCGGCTACCGCTACCACCCGTTCGCTTACGGTCCGTTTCCCTATGGTCCGCTTCCCTACAGCGAATATCGCTGGGTGGCGGGCGGCGATGTGAAGACGCTGAAAGCCGTCGCGATCAAATACGCGGCGACTGGCGATGGCGCGGGCAAGGCGATGCAATGAAGGAATTCTGGCGCGCCCGGCCCGATTCGAACGGGCGACCTTCGGCTTCGGAGACCGACACTCTATCCATCTGAGCTACGGGCGCGGAGTGAGCCGCTAGGATAGCGGTTTTGCCTGCAAGCGTCCATTTTGGCGGCCGGCGCAGTTTTACGATGCGTGGGAATTGCCGCTATAATATGCGCCTCTCCAGAATTGCCGCGCAGGGATTTTCATGAGCGAAGAAGTGCACGTCGAGGAACACTCATCGCCGATCAAGACGCCTAAACAGCTGATCATCGTCGTGCTGCTCGCGTTTCTGGTGCCGATCATCCTGATTGCGATGCTGTCACAACTGGTGACGACCGGCTTCGACGCCAGCAAGAACAATCCCGCGCTGTCCGACGAAGCCATTGCGCGCCGCCTGAAGCCGGTGGGGGACGTCGAAGTCGTCGATCCCAGCGCACCGAAAGTCGACAAGAGCGGCAAGGAAGTGGTTGAGGCAGCATGCGGCGCGTGTCATACGACAGGCGCGCTCGGCGCACCGAAAATCGGCGACAAGGCCGCATGGGCCAAGCTGATCGCACAGGGGCTTCCGCGCCTCAAACAGGATGCGATCAAAGGCGTCCGCCAGATGCCCCCGCGCGGCGGCAACCCGGATTTGAGCGATATCGAAATCGAACGCGCGATTATCTACATGGCGGACCAGTCCGGCGGCAAATGGATAGAGCCGATCAGCGCTACCGCGAAGCCCGCCGAGCGCAGCGGCGAGCAGGTTGTGCAGGCAGCCTGCGCCAGCTGCCATCAGACCGGCGTGGGCGGGGCGCCCAGGATCGGGGACCGCGCAGCCTGGATTCCGCGCGCGACCAAGGGCTATGACATCGTGGTCCGGTCCGCGATCAAGGGCCACGGCGGAATGCCTGCGCGCGGCGGCATGGCCGACCTTACCGATGCCGAATTGCGCAACGCTGTCACTTACATGTTCAACATGGGCGCTGCGGAAGCGAAAGTGCCTCAGGCGGCGGCCCCGGCCGCTCCGCCGATAGCTGCTCCGGCGGCAACCGCCGCGGCCGCGCCCGCCAAGTCCGACGCCGGCAAAGGCAAAACCGTGTACGACGCGACCTGCGCGGTATGCCACGCTGCTGGCATTGCGGGCGCGCCCAAAGCGGGAGATAAGGCCGCGTGGGCGCCGCGCCTGAAGGCCGGCATGGATGCCGTATATGCCACTGCGCTCAAAGGCAAAGGCGCCATGCCGCCCAAGGGCGGCAACGCGTCGCTCGCCGATGCCGACGTGAAGGCCGCGGTCGACTACCTCGTTGGAACTGCGAAGTGACCGGTCACTGGTGATTGGCTACCTACGCAATCGGTGACGTCCAGGGCTGTTATTCGGCGTTGCGCCGGCTGCTGGACCAATTGCGGTTCGATCCGGCGCGCGACCGTTTGTGGCTGGTCGGCGATCTCGTCAACCGCGGCCCGCAATCGCTGGCGGTGCTGCGCTTCGTAAAAAGCCTCGGCGCGCGCGCGGTCACCCTGCTCGGCAATCACGACCTGCACCTGCTGGTGGTCGCCGCCGGACACGTCAGACCGCACCGCGGCGACACGCTGGCTGCGATCCTGCGCGCGCCCGACCGCGACGAACTGCTCGACTGGCTGCGCCACCGCAAACTGATGTACTCCGGCGCCGGCTACGCCATGGTGCACGCAGGACTGCTGCCGCAGTGGTCGATTCCAAAAGCACTCAAACTTGCGCGCGAAGTCGAGTCCACGCTGCGTGGCGATGGTTACGATGAGTTTCTGCGCCAGATGTACGGCAACCAGCCCGATCGCTGGCGCGACGACCTGACCGGCATCCCGCGGCTGCGCGTGATCACCAACGTGATGACGCGCCTGCGCATCTGCACCGTCGACGGAAAAATGGAATTCGCGCACAAGGGCAAGCCCGTCAACCTGCCGCGGGGTTATATGCCGTGGTATACCGTGCCGCGCCGGCGCAGCCGCGGCACGCCTGTCATCTTCGGCCACTGGGCCGCGCTGGGCCTTTATGCCGGATCCAACGTGTTTGCGCTCGACACCGGCTGCGTGTGGGGCCGCGCATTGAGCGCGCTCAGGCTTTCGGACCGGCAGCTGTTCCAGCGCTCCTGCGCGGCGCCGGCACGCCCAGCGCGCCGGCAATAAGCTGCGCCGCCTCGTGCGCAAGTTCGCGCCGGTGCCTGCCGGCGGAGGTCAACGGTGGCAGGAACTGCAGCCGCGCGCAGATCACCGGCTGCGTCACCATCAGCAACAACGAACCGAGCATCGACTTGTCGCCCTCGTAATCCGCTTCGCTGCACAGGCTGCCGTCGGCGCGCGTGTAACGGATCGCGACCGGATACAGCAGCGCATCGCATCCAAGCGCCGGCTGCAGCAGCGAGGCGTGGAATGGCAGTAATACGTTGCCGGCGCTGATCATGCCTTCGGGAAACACCGCGAATACGTCGCCCTGCCTCAGCGCCGCCACGACTTGCTCGTTGATCTGCGCGATGTGGCGCCGGCGCGTACGCTCGATGAAGAGCGTGCGGACCTGCGCGCACAGCCAGCCGAACACCGGCCAGCGCCGGATCTCCGCTTTCGCAACAAAGCGTACCGTGCGCACCGTGTTGATTGCAAAGATGTCCAGCCACGACACGTGGTTGGCGACGATCATCGCCGGTGCGGCGCCGGCAAGCGGGGGCGTGCCGCTGACTTCCACACGCACCGCGAGGATCGCAAGCAGGCGCGCCGACCAGCGCTGTATATAGTTGACCCGCCCCGCGGCGTCGAGAAAACGAAAAACCAGGCCCGTCGCTGCGACCGCGCGCACGAGATGCAGCGCGACCCAGGCGATACGTAATCGACGGGTGATGAAAGTTGTGGGTCTTACCACACGGTGGTGCCGAAATTCTGCCTGAACCGGGCAGCGATTTCGTCGCGCGTGAAATGATGGTTCTGCCCGCCCCGCTGCGCGATTTTCAGCGCGCCGAGCAGCGATGCAAGCCGGCCGGTCTGCTGCCAGTCCATGCCGCTCGCGATTCCGTACAGCAGCCCCGCCCGGTAAGCATCACCGCAGCCGGTCGGATCGATGACGCTGTCCGCCGCGACGCACGGTATCTCGATCTGCTCACCGCCGGTGAAAATCAAAGACCCCTTCGCGCCGAGCGTCACCACCAGCGCCTTGACCCGCTGCGCGATCTGGTCGAGCCGCAGCTGCGTTTTCTCCTGCAGCAGCTGGCCTTCGTAGTCGTTGACGGCGACGAAATCCGCAAGCCGCACGAATTCGAGCAGCTCGGCGCCATCGAACATCGGCAGCCCCTGGCCGGGATCGAACAGAAACGGGATGCCGGCCGCGTGAAATTCGCGCGCGTGCTGCAGCATCCCTTCGCGGCCGTCCGGCGCAACGATGCCCAGCTTGACGTCGCGCGCTTCGTGGATGTGATTGAGCTGCGAATGATTCATCGCGCCCGGGTGAAACGCGGTGATCTGGTTATCGTCGAGATCGGTCGTGATGAATGCCTGCGCGGTGAAGGTCTGCGGCACGTGCCGCACATGGTGCCGTGTCAGGCCCAGCCGGTCGAGGCGGTACGCGTACGGCTGATGATCGTCGCCGACCGTCGCCATGATCAGCGGCCGGCCGCCGAGCAGGTTCAGGTTATAGGCAATGTTGCCGGCGCAGCCGCCAAATTCACGCCGCAGATCCGGAACCAGGAAGGCGACGTTGAGGATGTGCAGCTGCTCGGGCAGGATATGGTCCTTGAAGCGCCCGTTGAACACCATGATGTTGTCGTAGGCGATCGAGCCGCAGATCAGCGTGTGCATGAAAAAGCCCTTCCGAGAGGCGCGAATTATAACATCGGCGCCTGACCCTACGACGCAGAGGCGCGCCGTCGAACGCGCAAATCACTTCCGCGATCGGGTTCGGAATCAATGCGCGCAGGGCTTCCAGGCAAGGTCGTGTTCGCGCGCGGCCTTGACTTCATCGAGCCGCCGCACCGGCGTCGCATGCGGCGCAGACTTCACGAGTTGCGGGTTGTGGTGCGCCTCTTCGAGTATTTCCTGCATTGCCTGCACGAACGCGTCGAGCGTTTGTTTGGACTCGGTCTCGGTCGGCTCGATCAGCAGGCATTCAGCTATCAGCAGCGGGAAATAAGTGGTCGGCGCGTGGAACCCCTTGTCGAGCAGCCGCTTGGCGACGTCCATCGCGGTGACGCCGGTTTCTTCCCTGAGCGCCTTGAGTGTGACGATGAACTCGTGGCTCGCGCGGCGCGCCGGAAACGCCACCTCGTAGCCGGCTTTCCTGAGCTCGCCCATCAGATAGTTGGCGTTGAGCGTGGCGAATTCGCCCACGCGCTTGAGGCCTTCGCGGCCGAGCAGCCGTGCGTAAACGTAAGCGCGCAGCAGCACGCCGGCGTTGCCGGCGTGCGCCGACAGGCGGCCGATCGACTGCGGCAGATCTGTTTCATCGGCAAGGCGGTAGGCGTCGCCGTCCCTGGCGACTACCGGCAGCGGCAAGTACGGCACCAGCCTTGGCCCCGCGCCGAGCGGCCCGGCGCCGGGTCCGCCGCCGCCGTGCGGCGTCGAGAACGTCTTGTGCAGATTCAGATGGATCACGTCGAAACCCATGTCGGCCGGCTTGACGCGACCCAGGATCGCGTTGAGGTTGGCGCCGTCGTAATACAGAAGTCCGCCCGCGTCGTGCACGATCTTTTCGATATCGAGTATCGTGTGTTCGAATACGCCAAGCGTGGACGGATTGGTCAGCATCAGTCCCGCGGTGCGCGGCCCCACCGCGGCCTGCAGCGCGGCAGGCTCGACGTTGCCCTGCGCGTCGGTTGGAATTTCCCTGACGGTGCAGCCGCACATTACGGCAGACGCCGGGTTGGTGCCGTGCGCCGCATCCGGCACGAGGATTTCCGTACGCGCCGCGTCTCCCCGCGCCACATGATAAGCACGGATCATCGCCACGCCGGCGAATTCGCCCTGCGCGCCCGCCATCGGCGCGAGACTGACGCCGGCCATGCCGGTCATGGCCTTCAGCATTTCCTGCAACTCGAACAGGCAGGCCAGAAAGCCCTGCCCGGTGTCGGCCGGCGCGAGGGGATGGCGCGCGAGAAACTGCGGCAGCATCGCGAGGTGGTTGCACGCGCGCGGGTTGTATTTCATGGTGCACGAACCGAGCGGATAGAAATGGGTGTCGATCGAGAAATTCAGGCGCGACAGGTTGGTGTAATGGCGCACCGCGTCGAGTTCGGACACTTCCGGCAACAGCGGCCGCGATTTCCGCTGCCAGCCTTCAGGAATGGCGTTCAACCCGGGCGCATTACGCGGCGCCTGTGACGGGTTACGCCGGCCCGGCCGGGATAGTTCAAAAATCAGCATCGGGATTTTTGTCGACTCTCAGTGCCAAGAACCGGCTTTCGGCTTGAGCGCACAACCCGCGGCGCGGAAGCGGCGGCCGAGGATGCGGCGCAGGTTTGCGGTGTAGCGCGCGAGATCCTCGTCGTGCTTGGTTTCGGTCGCGCATACCAGCAGCGCGTCGCCGAGTTCGGGATAGTCCTGTGTCAGCGCGAAGCCGCCCAGTATGCCCTGCGCCTTGAGCGCGTGCAGTACATCGGCTACCGGCGCGTTAAGCTGCAGCACGAATTCATGAAACACGGCTCCGCTGAACCTGCGCTTGACGCCCGGCAACGCGGTAAGCTGTTGCGCGAGCTTGAGCGCATTCGAGTGGCACGTCTGCGCCACGCGCGCGAGCCCGTCGGGTCCCAGCAGGGCCATGTAGATGGTTGCCGCCGTCACCATCAGTCCCTGGTTGGTGCAGATATTCGAAGTCGCCCGGGAACGGCGGATGTGTTGCTCGCGCGCCTGCAGCGTCAGCGTGTAGCCCGGCCTGCCGTCGACATCGACGGTGCGGCCAACGACGCGTCCGGGCATCTGCCGCACATGGCGTTCGCGGCACGCCATGAAGCCGAAATACGGGCCGCCGCTCGCCAGCGGCGCCCCGAGCGGCTGGCCATCCCCGATCACGATGTCGGCGCCGCCGGCACTCCACTCGCCCGGCGGCCGCAGGATCGCGAGCGCGATCGGATTGGCGACCGCAATCACCAGCACTCCGTTTGCTTTCGCCCACGCGGTCATTTCGTCGGCGGGCTCGAGCACGCCGAAGAAATTGGTCTGCGGGATCACCAGCGCGGCAAATTCCTGTCCGGCGTAGGCGTGCAGCGCGGCGGGAATCACATGACCGCACTCGGCGCAGTACGGAACCTCGACGAGCTCGATACCCTGGTGCCTGACGATCGCGCGCGTCACCCTGCGATACACCGGGTTGACCGTCGCCGGCATCAGCACGCGCCGGGCGGACTTGTGGATGCGCACCGCCATCAGCACCGCTTCCGCCAGCGCCGAGGCGCCTTCGTAGAGACTGGCGTTGGTGACGTCCATGGCGGTCAGCGATGCCATCATCGACTGATATTCGTAGAGCACTTGCAGCGTGCCCTGGCTCGCCTCAGCCTGATAGGGCGTATAAGAACTGTAGAACTCGCCGCGGGTCGCGATCTGCCACACCGCGGCGGGAACTTGATGTTCGTAGGCCCCGGCGCCGATGAAATTGAGCCAGCGCCCGTCGCGCTCCGCGCGCTCGTGCATCAGCCGCGTGATCTCCATCTCGTTCACGCCGGGCGGAATTCCGGATAATCCACCGCCCCGCAATGACGCCGGGATCTCGTCAAACAAATCACCGATGGTCCCCACGCCGATCGCAGCGAGCATCGCGCGAATGTCGTCTTCGGTGTGAGGGATAAAAGGCATTACCGTTTATCCGCCCCGGCGATTACCTGATACGCGGCTGCATCGAGCAACCCCGCCAGCTCGCCCGGGTCGTTGGGCTGCAACCTGAACATCCATGCCGCGTAGGCGTCGGCATTGACTTTTTCCGGTGCATCGGCAAGCTCGGCATTGGCGGCGGTGACTTCGCCGGACAGCGGCGCATAGATGTCAGCGGCAGCCTTGACCGATTCCGCCACGGCGCATTGCTCGCCTTGCTTGAGCTTGCGTCCGATCGCGGGGGTCTCGATGAACACCAGGTCGCCGAGCATTTCCTGCGCATGGTGCGTAATGCCGACGGTGACAGTGCCGTCCGCCTCCTGTTTTACCCATTCGTGCGATTTGGTGTATTTGAGGTTCGCAGGCGTCGTCATCAATTAACTCCCCAAAATTTTTCGGCGCAAAGGCGCCACTGCCGCAAAGGAATTCCGGAATGATATTGTAACCGCCGATCACCGGGGTGAACGGTCACTCCTTCACCAAGACCACGCCGTGGCGCACGAACGGCGGCTTGACGACGCGCGCACGCAAACCCCTGCCCCGGACCACAGCCTCGACTTCGTCGCCGGGCTTGACTGCGAGCGGCACGCGCGCGAGCGCGAGCGAACGCCCGAGCGTCGGGCCAAAGCCGCCGCTGGTGATTTCGCCATCGCCATGCGCGGTCGTGACTTGCTGGTGTCTGCGCATCACGCCCTTGTCGATCGCCACCAGGCCCAGTGCGTGACGCCGCGGCCTGGCATTTTGCAGCGCGCTTTTGCCGATAAAATCGCGCGCGGCTTTCAGGTCCACCGTCCACGCGAGCCCCGTCTCGAACGGCGTGGTGCTCTCGTCCATGTCCTGACCGTAAAGATTCATGCCGGCCTCGAGCCGCAGCGTATCGCGCGCGGCGAGCCCGGCCGCAGCGACACCCAGTTCGCGCAACCGCAGCCACAGCGCCACCGCCGCCGCGGCCGGCAGCAGGATTTCGAAGCCGTCTTCGCCGGTATAGCCGGTGCGCGCAAGCATCGTGCCGCCCATGCAGATCGCGCTGAAATTATCGAGGCTGTTCACCACCGCCGCCGATTCGGGTAGCGCCTGACCAACCCTGGCACGGGCGTGCGGCCCCTGCACGGCGACGATCGCGAGATCGCGGCGCGCAGCGAGCGTGACGCCCGGCGCGCGCAGATCACGCTGCGCGGCGAGCCACGCGTAGTCTTCCTCGGCGGTAGCGGCGTTGACGACGAGCCGGAACCAGTCCTGCCCGAGAAAATAAACGATCAGATCGTCGCGCACGCCGCCCGCGGGATTCAGCAGGCATGAATACAGTGCCTTGCCGGGGCGCTGAAGGCGATCGACATTGTTGGCAAGCAGATACGAGAGCAGCGCGCGGCTGTCCCCCCCGTGCACGTCGATTACCAGCATGTGCGACACGTCGAACATGCCGCAGTCCCGCCGCACGCGATGGTGCTCCTCGAGTTGCGAGCCGTAGTGCAGCGGCATGTCCCAGCCGCCGAAGGCGACCATCCGCGCGCCCATCTCGCGATGGACCCGGTTGAACGGAGTGGCTCTAAGCGCCATCGTCATCGTTGCCTCACGCCGCGGGTTGCAGCCGGCCCGGGTCAGCGCGTCGGTGCCGGCAGCAAAGCGAGGCGAAAGCCCGCCGCGCCAAGATCGCCGCTGTCGATGTCGAGCCTGACCGTCACTTCGGCGTTGGGCGGTATCCCGGCGCGCGCGTCCATTCCGGCATCGCGATATTCGGCAGGCAGGAATACGCGGCGCACGACCGTATGGTCCTTGACGTCGGTCAGCACCACGTCGAGCGCGGGATAGCCAAGCTCGGTCGGGGCATTATTGCGCAACGTTGCCGTTAACGCGATTCGCCCCCGATTGGCGGGGTCGATCGCCTGCATGTCGGAGGCCTCGATGCTCATCAGGCGCGGCCGCTGCGGCAGCCCCGCCGTGCAGTTCAGCAGTTCGCACATCCGGTCGAGGTACGGGCGCGTCTCGGGAACGCGCGCCGCGATGTCGCTGCGATAAAAGTACACGCCCTGTGCGGCCAGCGCAAACAACAGCAATAGCACGCCCAGCGCCCAGCCGCCGCCGCGCCGTTGCGGCAAGCGCTCGTCAGCGACCACCGCGGCGACTGGCACCGGCGGCGGCGGAAGGACTACCGACTGCGGTGACCGCGCGGGCCGTGCGGGTGCGTCCGTGGAACGCGGTGCCGATCGTATCGCCGGCTCAGCTCTGGAATCCGCAACGGCAGGCTGCACCTCCGCATCGGACGGCCGGTCGTCGCCCAGCGTCGTCAATGTCCCGAAACCGTCAAACACATGCGCACAGCGCCCACAGCGCACCATGCCGTGCTGCGCCTGCAATTGCGGCGGGGTCACCCGAAACGAGGTGCCGCACGCCGGGCATTGCGTAACCATGCTCATGACTGCACCGGTACCTTGTTCATTGACGCACGCCGCTCAACAGCACCCAGCCCTCGTCACGCTGCGTGGTGTCCATGCTGAACCACTCGCGATACGCTTCTCTGACTGCTTCTGCCTGATGCTCGAGTATGCCCGCCAGCACGATCCGCCCGCCGCCGCGCGTGGCGTGCGCCAGCAACGGCGCAAGCAACTCCAGCGGATTGGCAAGGATATTGGCAAGCACGATGTCGTGAACCGTGGACGCGGGCTGATCCGCGTTTTCGAATTGCACTGCAACCCGATTTTGCATCGCATTGTGGCGCGCCGCAAGCAGCGCCGCAGGATCGACGTCGACGCCTGCCGCGCGCGCGGCTCCGAGCTTGATGGCCGCGATCGCGAGTATGCCCGAGCCGCAGCCGTAATCCAGCACGGACTCGCCGCCGCGCAGGTTGGCGTCAAGCCAGGCGAGGCATAACCGCGTTGTCGGATGCGTGCCGGTGCCGAACGCAAGCCCCGGGTCGATGATCAGGCTGATCGCCGTGGGGTCGGGTGGCGTGTGCCACGTCGGCACCACCCACAGACGCGGCGACACGCGCACCGGCTGGAACTGATTTTGCGTCGCGCGCACCCAGTCCTGATCGGCGACCGGCTCAATGTCAAAGGCGCACGCCGGGTCGAGTCGGGCCGCGCGCAACGCTGCGGCAACGCTTGCCGCGACGTCGGCGTGAACATCAAACAACGCGCCGACTCTCGAGCGTTGCCACGGCCCCGGACCGGGTTGCCCGGGTTCGGCATACCAAGCGCGCTCCTGCACAGATCCGGCGTGGGCGTCGCTTACCTCGACCGATATCGCACCCGCCTCGAGCAAGGCATCGGACAAGGCTTCGACGCCGCCGGCGTCCACCGTCAGCGCGACCGAAATCCAGGCCATCTTCACTCCATCCGGGTGAACTTGGCGAGTTTTTGTTCCAGGTGATGGATGCTCGTGCCCCCCTGCCGAAACGCCGCATCCTGCATGAGGTCGACGTGCAGCGGCAGGTTGGTCTGTATTCCCGCGACCGCGGTCTCGGACAGCGCGATGACCATGCGCGCAATCGCCTGTTCGCGCGTGTCGCCGTACGCGATCAGTTTGCCGATCAGCGAATCGTAGTGGGGTGGCACGAAATAATTGTTGTAAACGTGCGAATCGACCCGAATGCCTGGGCCGCCAGGCATGTGCCAGGACGTGATGCGCCCGGGTGACGGCGTGAACTTGTAGGGATCTTCGGCGTTGATGCGGCATTCGATCGCATGGCCCTTGAACGCGATGTCGCGCTGTTTGATCCAGAGCCGCTCGCCGGCGGCGATGCGGATCTGCGCCTGCACGATATCGATGCCGGTGATCATTTCGGTCACCGGGTGCTCGACCTGCAGCCGCGTATTCATCTCGATGAAATAAAACTCGCCGTCCTCGTAGAGAAATTCGAACGTCCCGGCGCATTGATAGCCGATCTTGCGGCACGCCTCGGTGCAGCGCTCGCCGAGCCGGATGCGGCCGCGCATCGGCAGGTGCGGCGCGGGAGCCTCCTCGATGATCTTCTGGTGGCGCCGCTGCATCGAGCAATCGCGGTCGCCGAGGTACACCGCATTGCGGAACTTGTCCGCGAGCACCTGAACCTCGATGTGGCGCGGATTTTCGAGGAATTTTTCCATATAGACCATCGGGTTGCCAAATGCGGCCTGGGCTTCAGCGCGAGTCATTGACACCGCGTTGAGGAGTGCTGCTTCGGTATGCACCACGCGCATGCCGCGGCCGCCGCCGCCGCCCGCGGCCTTGATGATCACCGGATAGCCGACCGCGCGCGCGATCCGCGTGAGTTCCTCCTGCGCTTCCGGCAGCGCCCCCTCGCTGCCCGGCACGCACGGTATACCGGCTTTTTTCATTGCCAGCTTGGCATTCACCTTGTCGCCCATCAGGCGGATGGTCTCGGCTTTGGGCCCGATGAACACGAAACCGCTGGTTTCGACGCGCTCCGCGAAATCGGCGTTTTCGGACAGAAACCCGTAACCCGGATGGATCGCCTCGGCGTCGGTGACTTCGGCTGCGCTGATGATGGCGGGGATATTGAGGTAGCTCAGTGCCGACGGGGGCGGGCCGATGCAAACCGATTCATCGGCGAGCTTCACGTACTTCGCTTCCGCGTCGGCTTCCGAGTGCACGGCCACGGTCTTGATTCCCATCTCGCGACACGCGCGCTGGATCCGCAGCGCGATCTCGCCGCGATTGGCGATCAGGATTTTCTCAAACATCATCGAGCCGCGTGGCGTGAGGCGTCAGCCGATCACCATCAGCGCATGGCCGTATTCGACCGGCTGGCCGTTCTCGACCAGAATCGCCTTGATCACGCCGGAGCGGTCGGCCTCGATTTCGTTCAGCAGCTTCATTGCCTCGATGACGCATACCGTATCGCCCTCGTTGACGGTCTGCCCGACCTCCGCGAACGGCTTGGCGCCGGGCGCAGGCGCGCGGTAAAAGGTCCCGACCATCGGGGATTTCAACACATGGCCCTCGGACTTCGCCGCTTCCGGTTCGCCGCCGGGAGGCGCCGCAGCGGCCGGTAACGCCGCCGCGGGGGTCACGGCCGCCATGACAGGCGCCTGCGGCGCGCCGGTGCGGCTGATCCGGACCTTTTCCTCGCCTTCGGTGATCTCAAGCTCGGCGATTCCCGATGCCTCGACCAGATCGATCAGCTTTTTCAGCTTACGCAGATCCATGTTCGGCCCCCAGTGCATACTCCAGCGCAAGTTCGTAGCCCTTGCTGCCCAGGCCGCTGATCACGCCGATTGCGAGATCGGAAAAGTACGAGCGGTGGCGGAATTCCTCGCGCGCGAACACGTTCGACAGATGCACCTCGATAAACCGAATCTTCACCGCCGCCAGCGCGTCGCGCATCGCAATACTGGTATGCGTGAACGCGGCGGGATTGATGATGATGAAATCCACCCCCTCGCGCTGCGCCTGTTGAATGCGGTCGACCAGTTCGCCCTCGACATTGCTCTGGAAGGAGGCAAGCGCGACTCCTGCCGTTTTGGCGCGCGCGGTAAGCCGCTGATCAATGGCATCGAGCGTGTCCGATCCGTAATGCTCGGGCTCGCGAACGCCTAGCAGGTTGAGGTTCGGTCCGTGCAGGACCAGGATATTCTTGGATGAAGTCATGAATGTGGAATATGTCACACTTCTGGCCGCGCCGTGAGATGCATCCGGTTGCGACCGATTTATCGGCTGCGCTCTGCCAATTTGTTAGTAATTGTATGATTATGGCAATTTTGCAGCAGATCGGCGCACTTTGTCCACTTTTAGAGACCGATCGATAAAGTTGCGGTTCCTGTAACCCAACAGGCAGTAGATGGAAAGACCACTTAGGCCATCGGTTTAATCGACCTGGTGGTCTGTCCACCTTGTGTGCGCCATTTTGATGGCGTTAATGAATTTTAGACGAAGTTATAAGAATATATTGAAATTTTTGATACTCGCCACGCTCGCTACAGCAGAGGTTTGAGCAGGCTTTCGAGCTTTTCAGCCCTTAATACACCGATTTCCGTGGTCACGACTTTGCCGCTGCGGTCAAGCACTAGCGTAAACGGCAACACACCCCGCGAGTTACCGACCTGGCGCGCGAAGTCCATGCCCTCCAGCCCGCCCACCAGCACCGGATAATTGATCCCGATGTCCCTGGCGTAGGGGCCGACGCGCTCTTTCTGGTCGATCGCGAGGCCGATGAACTGCACCCCGCGCGCGCCATATTGGTCCTGAAACTTGATGAACACGGGAATTTCCTCGCGGCATGGCGCACACCACGTCGCCCAGAAGTTAATGACCAGCACCTTTCCGCGCCACTGCCCGAGCGCCTGCGGCTGGTTGTCGAGCCCCATGAATTTGGCCGCCAGCACCACCTGCCCCGTCGCCACCGGGTCGAGCGGGCGCGCCCCGGCCCGCCACTCGTAGAAGAGATAACCGGCGCCCGCAAACAACACTGCGAGCGCGCCGATCAGCAGCGCCTGCAGTGGCCGCGTCAATTGAGCACCAGGTCGAGCGTCGCGGCGAACTTGGCAGCGTTCTGGAAACCGACCACACGCAGGCCTTTGATCTCATTGCCCTGGCGGTCGAAGAACACGATCCCGGGAGGGCCGAACAGCCCGTAACGCCTGAGCAGCGCCTTGTGCTCGGCGAGGTTGGCGGTAACGTCAACCTGCAACTTGACCATTTCGTCCAGCCGTTTGCGCACGGCACCGTCAGTGAAAGTGAACGCTTCCATCTCCTTGCATGTTACGCACCAGTCAGCAAAAAAATCGAGCAATACGGGCTTGCCGGCTGCGGCGGCGATCGCGCTCTCGAGCTGGGGCAGGTTGCTCACGCGCTGAAACAGTACCGGCTGTGCCGCAGGTACCGCGGCACCGCGCAACCCGGCGAGCGGCTGCAGCACGTCGCGGCCGCCTGACAACACGCCGATCAGCAATGACACACCCGCCAACAGCGAAACAACCCCGATGCCTTTGAACAGCTTGCGATAGCCGGGCGCACCGTGCGGCAGCGGATCGAGCGCGTGCAGGTATACCGCGAACACAATCAGCAGCACCGCACACGCCAGCATGAACACAACCGCATGCAGCAGCGGCGACACCACGTAGATCGCGACTCCCAGCAGCACCACGCCGAAGAAGCGATTCACGGTCTCCATCCACGGTCCGGCCTTGGGCAGCAGCGCGCCTGCCGAGGCGCCGACCGCCAGCAGCGGCACGCCCATGCCGAGCGCCATCGCAAACAGCGCTGCGCCGCCCAGCACGCCATCACCCGACTGCCCGATATAGAGCAGGGCGCCGGCAAGCGGCGCCGCCACGCATGGGCCCATGATCAGCGCCGACAGCGCACCCATCACAAACACGCTCGCAAAATGCCCGCCGTGCAGCTTGCTCGTGGTAACCGTGAGCCGGCTCTGCAGCGCGCTCGGCAGCTGCAATTCGTAGAAACCGAACATCGACAGTGCAAGCAGCACGAAAACCGCCGCGAAACCCGACAGCACCCAGGGGTTTTGCAGCGCGGAGGACAGCAAGGTGCCGAGCAGCCCTGCGGCAACTCCGGCAAGCGCGTAGGTAATCGCCATGCCCAGCACGTAGGCAAGCGACAATGTGAAGCCGCGCGCATGCGTCAAATGCTCGCCATGCGGCACCAGGATGCCCGAGAGAATCGGTACCATCGGAAACACGCACGGCGTCAGCGCCAGCAACAAGCCGAAGCCGAAAAAGCTCAGCACCAGCATCCAGAAGCCGCCCCTGAACAGCTCCGAAATCAGCGTGTCTTCCGACTGCGGCTCGCCGCGCGGTGGCGCCGCGGACGCCGGTGCGCCGGGCGTGGATTTCAGGAACGGCGATAGCCCGGCGCCGGGTGATCCTGACGAGAACCCCGCGCGCCTGATTTCAGCTTTCTGCTCCTGCGGCGGATAGCACACGCCGATGTCAGCGCAGCCCTGAGATACCGCGTTTAACGTAAATCGCGGCCCGGGTTCGCCCGCCTCGGCGAGCGGCAGCACGAAGCGCATATCGCCGCGGTAGATCTGCACCTCGCCGAAGAACTCGTCTTTCTTGATTGTGCCCGGCGGCAGCTGCGACGCATCGAGCGAGATGGAAGCGGGTTCGGCGCCGAAGCGGAATTTGTCGCGGTACATGTAATAACCGGGCGCGATTTCGTAGCGCACCTCGAGCCGGTCGGCGGCGATCATACGCGCCGAAAAGCGGAACGCTTTCTCGGGCTCGAGCAGTTCCGGCTCGCCGGCGCGCGCGGCGCACGCAAGCAGCAGCAACAGGGCAATAATCAGGCGCATCGGCGACACGGTTTGTTCATCCGATCTCGGTGACAGTCTCGGCGCCTACCCATTCGAGGTAGTCGGGCAAGCCGCGCTCTATAGGGACAGCCACGATTTCAGGAAGTTCGTAGGGATGCAGGCTCTTGATCGCGGCCTCGAGATCGGGGTAAATCGCGGCGCGCGTCTTGATCAGCAGCGGCACCTCGGTGGCGGTTTCAAGCTTGCCCTGCCAGCGGTAGACGGAGGTGCATTCAGCCAGGATATTGACGCACGCCGCGAGTTTGCGCTCGATCAGCGTGCGTGCGATTTGCAGCGCAATGTCGCGGTCGGGCGCGGTCGTGATCACGATCAATGCGCTCATCGCCGTGCGCCTAGACCCCGCAGTCGCCGTAAACGCCGCTGGTGCTGATGTAGACCGGTTGCTGTGGTAGACTTTCGCCCTTTTCGAGATCCTCCGTAATCGGCACCATGCCGTGGACGCGCAGCAGCGGCACCTGTTCGCGGCTGCGGGTCAAAGCGTAAACGTCGCAGCGGTCGCGCAATTGAGGCGCCGCGCGCAGCGCGATATCGCCGCAACCGATGATCAGTAAACGTCGCATGAAGAGCAAATTTTAACCGAAAAGCCCCGCGCCCGGACCGGATCGTAGCGCCCTTCCCGTAACCGCCATGCCCAATCAAGTCACCCTCAAGCCGAGCGGCCACGTTTTCACCGCACGGGACGACGAAACCATCCTCGACGCCGCCCTGCGCGAAGGTTTCGTGATCTCATATGGCTGCCGCAATGGCGCGTGCGGCACCTGCAAAGGCAGGCTGCTCGCGGGCACGGTCGATTACGGTACTTATCAGGACACGGCGCTGACGGACGCCGAGAAACGGCTGGGCCTGGCATTGTTCTGCCAGGCGCGCCCCCTCGGCGACGTCGTGATCGAGTGTCGCGAGATCGGCGCCGCAAGAGACGTCCCGATCAGGACACTGCCGTGCCGGGTGCAGAGAATGCAGCGTGTCGCGGCCGACATCATGCTGCTGCAGCTCAAGCTGCCTGCGGCGGAGCGGATGCAGTTTCTGGCCGGGCAGTACCTCGACATCCTGCTGAAGGACGGCACGCGCCGCAGTTTCTCGATGGCAAACGCGCCGCACGATGACGAATTCCTGCAGTTGCACGTGCGCAACTACGGCGGGCCGTTCAGCGAGCACGTATTCACCCGGATGAAGGAACGCGATATCCTGCGCTTTGAAGGTCCGCTTGGCACGTTCTTTCTGCGCGACGATGAAGATAAGCCGGTCATTCTGCTCGCGAGCGGAACCGGCTTCGCGCCGATCAAGGCGATCGCCGAGCACGCGTTCCATACCCGCGACCCGCGCTCATTCGTTTTGTACTGGGGCGCACGCGTGCGCGCCGACCTTTACCTGGACGAGCTGCCCGCGCGGTGGGCACGCGAGCACAACAACTTCCGGTACGTGCCGGTGCTGTCGGAGCCGCTGCCGGGAGACCACTGGAACGGGCGCACCGGCCTCGTGCACGAGGCCGTCGCCCATGACATCCCCGAAATGAGCGGCTGTCAGGTCTACGCTTGCGGCGTGCCGGTAATGGTCGAAGCCGCGCACCGCGACTTCACCTCGCGCTGCGGATTACCCGAGGAAGAGTTCTTCTCCGACGCGTTCACTCCCGCGAGGCCTTCGGCCCAAGCCTCAGAGTAATGCAGCGCTAGATTGAAATGCGCCGGCGGCCGCCGGCCATCTGCTTGAGCTGCGCACCAGCCAACTCCAGGCTTTCCCGGTAATGCCGGCGCGCGGCGTCCGGGTTGCCCATCCCCTCCTGCAGCTGCGCCAGCGCCAGATGGGCCGAATACGTCGGCTCGACCGAAAGGCTCGCTTCGAGATAGCTCTGCGCCTTGCCCCACAGCTGCTGCCGCGTGCACAGCTTGCCGAGCACGAGCAGGAGCACCCCATCGCGCGGGTTGGCCCTGAGCCAGTACTCGGCACGCTCGATCTGGCGGACCACATCGGGCCCGGTGCATTCAGCGTACAGCGCGGCCAGATCGGAGTTCCATTCCGCGTCCAGCGCCTGCTCGATGATCTGGTTCGCCTGCGCGCAGTCACCGAGCCCCGCGAAGCATTGCGCCGCGGCGGCCGCAACCTTGGCGTCGCGTTTTTCGCGCGCGGGGATTTTCTGCCAGCATTCCTCGAGGGCGCGGCGGTCGAGCGCCTGGCGCTGCAGATTCTCGGTGTAGGCGTAGCTCCTGAGCTGACCGGCCTGCGCCGCATCGAACACGCCGCGCCGCTCGAGCTGATCGACGAGTGGCAGCGTCTGCTCCCAGTTCCGGGCCTGCTGCTGCGCTTTCAATTCGAGCCGCAGCGCCGCAGTATGCTTTTCGGGAAGTGCTTTCAGCACGAGCAGCGCATCCTGAAAGCGGCGCTCATCCAGCAGCATCGACGCCGCAGCGATGATGCGCAGCGCGGAATTCCCGGGAGCAAGCTTTTCAGCGCGCGCGAGATAGGCGTCGCGCTGCTCGTAATGACGCAGTTCGTGCGCCGCGCGCGCCGCGAGCACCGCGCCGAGCGCCGGCGATTCACCCGCCTCCATTGCGCTCGCCGCGGCCTGCTCGGCGCGGCCGTAGCGCCCCTCGAAAAACGCTTCCAGCGCTTCCAGCAGCCTGCGGCGCGCTTTTTTCCGGCGCCGCCGCCCCCGGAAATCGCGTACCTGCGCCGGAAGTCCGAGCGCGCCGAAAACAAACCGCAACAGCAGATAAACCACCGCGAAACCGGTGGCCAGCAGCAACAGCAGTAAATTGAGCGACAGCTCGGCCCGGTACGGCGGCCATACCAGCAGCGCGTAGCCGGTATTAAGGCGCAGTGCCAGCGCCAGCGCGACAGCAAGCGCAAATAACCCGAGGATCCAGAATACCCAGCGCACGCTTGTTCCCGGCTAGCGGCCGCGCTCTCGCGTCAGCCGGTAATCGCGCACCGCGTCGAGGCTCGCCGCGACATCGGGAAGCTCGATGCCGATCTGGCTGTCGTGCAACTGGCTCAGCGCGGCAACGGCATTGGCGACCGTCTTGGCGCGCGCGTCGTAATAGCGCGTCAACCAGTCGCGCGCCGCCTTGAGATCGGCCCTGAAACTTTTTTCGTCATGGGCGAGCAGCGCCAGCCGTGCGCTCAGGAGGCGCAGTTTGACGTTTTCGCGCAAAAAATACGACTGCGCCGGCGCCAGCAGCGGCAGGTCTGGTTGCTCCATGTTCTGAATCCGCACCAGATCGCGCAGATCGCTCCACAGTTCGCGCGCGAAGCGCCTCCAGGCGCTGTCGTCGGCAGCGCCCGGGGTCCCGGGTGCCGGCCCGGGTGGGCGGACTTCCATCGCCAGCGGCAGGCTGTCGATCGCGCCAAGCAAGTTGTCGAGACGCGCGCTGATCCCGACCACATCGAGGTGGGGCGCAAGCTTGAGCCGCTCGATGTCACGCGCGATCACTTTACGCAGACCCGTTAGCTGCGGCCGGCCGATCCGCGCGAGCCGCGCATCGGCGGCCTGCAACGCGATCAGCGCCGACTTGACGTTGCCCGCGACCTGCAGCTGCTGGTTCGCAACCAGCAGGGTCTGCTCGACGTCGGCGAGCACCGATTCGTCGCGGCTGCGGGAGAGTTCCTGGTACAGCGCTTCGAGCGCGACCTGCTGGCTCTGGGACTCCTGCAGCTTGGCCTCCAGCACGCCGAGCTTGACCTGGGCTTCGCGCGTCGCCTCGCGCACCTGCTCGGCGACGCCGCGGCTTTCCTTGTTTTGCGCATCGGCCTCGGCCAGACGCCGCGCAAGCTCGTACTGCAGCGTGTTGATCTGCCGGTGACTGTCGTACCACTGCCAGGCGAGCAGTGCTACGGCCAGCACCGCGACGAACGCCCACGACTGCCGGTAGAGCCGCTGCGCCAGACCCGGCGGCGTGCCCTGCGCCGCTGCCTCGCTGCCGCGGGTTTCAGGCTGTGACGGGGTTTCCATGCAGACAACTCTAATCAGTAGCGGCGGCGCTGTAAACCGTTACCGGCGTTCAGGCGTGGGCGGCGAACCACTGTTCGAGCCCCTGCGCGAGCCCCTCGTCTCCCTGGGCCGTCAACACCACGGTTGCAATGCCAAGCTCACGGGCGGCCTGCCCGATGCGCGGGTGCGGCACGAACAGCGGCGTTTTTTTCAGCCACGACTGGCCGCGCTTGCCGACGAGATCGAACAGATTGCGCAGACCCTCGCTGCTGGCGCCGGTGACCGCATGCACTTCGTTCCTCGCCCAGGCCTGGAGCAGGGGTGCTGCGTCGAGCTGCGGCCGTCCGCGGCGATAACACTCGGCGTATTCGATCGCGGCGCCGCGCGCGGTCAGCGTATCGCCGAGCAGCTCGCGCCCGCCGTCGCCGCGGAAAATCACGATGCGCTTGCCGGCGACGTCCCGCAAGGCCGGCAGCTCGAGCAGCGCTTCGCTGTCGAAGCGCGCGGCCGGCGCAATCACTGTGGGGACACCGAAATGCCTGAGCTCGCGCACGCCGCTCGCCCCGATCGCCGCAAGCCTCAGGTGCGGCGGCAGCGCGCGCCGCGCCTTGATCAGGTTCATGGCCTTGTTGACGGCATTGGGGCTGATGAAAATCGCCAGATCGAACTCATCGAGCCGGTCGATCAAAGCCAGCAGCGGCTGCAGGTCCCCCACCTCGACGATCTCGATCACCGGAAACAGGATCGCCCTGCCGCCCGCGGCGCGGATCAATTCAGCCAGGTGCGCGGCCTGATGCGCGGGGCGCGTCACCACAATGCCTTTGCCCGACAGCGGCTGGACTTGTGTCGCTTCGTTCATCAAAGAGAATTCAGCCGCCAAGCGCAGCCAGAATCTGCGCCGCGCCCTGCGCTTTGAGTCGCGCGGCGAGCTCGGTGCCGAGGGCCTCGGGGTCGCCCGTTTCCCCTGTCAGCTCCACGCGCACCAGCTGCGTGCCGTCCTGGCTCGCGACCAAACCACGCAGCCGTAGCCGCCCGCCTTCGGGCTGCGCGTAAGCGCCGAGCGGCAGCTGGCAATTGCCTGACAGCGCGCGGCTCAGCGCGCGTTCGGCACGCACGCACACGGCGGTCGGCGCGTGGTCGAGCGCCCGCATCATCGCAATCACGTCGCCGCGGTCGGCGCGGCACTCGATGCCGATCGCACCCTGCCCCGGCGCCGGCAGGCTTTCGTCCGGCGTGAGGATCGCGGTGATGCGCTCGGCAAGGCCGAGCCGCTTGAGTCCCGCCGCGGCCAGAATGATCGCCGCATAATCCTCGGCGTCGAGCTTCTTTAACCGCGTTTGCACGTTGCCGCGCAGCGGCCCGACGACGAGCTGAGGAAAGCGCGCGCGCACCTGGCTTTCGCGGCGCAGACTGGAGGTACCGACGCGGCTGCCGGCGGGCAACGCGTCGAGATTTCCGTAATGATTGGACACCAACGCGTCGCGCGGGTCTTCACGTTCGGTAATTGCGGCGATCTCAAACCCGGCCGGCAGCACCATCGGCACGTCCTTCATCGAATGCACCGCGATGTCGGCGCTGCCCACCGTAAGCGCTTCCTCAAGCTCCTTGACGAACAAACCCTTGCCGCCGATCTTGTCGAGCGCCCGGTCGAGTATGCGATCCCCCACCGTCGTCATGCCGCGGATCGTTACCGTGGTTGACGGATACAGGACGGCAAGCCGCTGCTGAATATTGCGCGCCTGCCACATCGCCAGCGCACTTTCGCGGGTCGCGATGACGATACTCGGCAATGGCTCGATCGAAGCGGCGCTGCTCACGCGGGTTCCCGTCACAGTATTTTCCCGAATTCTCGCACGATATGCTGCTGCCGGCGGCTGACCGGGAGCTTCTCGGCGATGTTTTTCATCACGACCACCCAATGCCCTTCGCCGTCGTCTCCGGCCGCGCGCTCGAAGCTTTCGATCGCCTCCTTGGCGACCAGGCAATTGCGATGCACGCGCACGAAGCGGCCGAGGAATTCCTGCTCGAGTTTCGCCAGCGACTCCTCGATCAGGAACTCGCGCTCGGCGGTGCGCACCGTCACGTACTTGAGTTCGGCCTTGAGAAACGCGATCGCGGCGACCGGGATCAGATGAATGCGTCCGCGCTCGTTGACCGACAGGTGGGTGCGTGCCTCGCGTTTGAGTTCGCGCAACACATCGAGCCGCAGCGGCGTGACGGTCCGGACGTGCGACAGCGCTTCGAACAGCCGCCCGAGGCGGATCGGCTTGAGCAGGTAATCGACGGCATGCACTTCGAACGCCTTCAGCGCGTACGCATCGTAGGCGGTCGTGAAGATCACCGCCGGCGGTTCGTCGAGTTTCTGCAGGTGCTGGGCGACTTCGAGTCCGTCCATTTCCGGCATGCGGATGTCGAGCAAAACGACGTCGGCCCCGCATTCCGGCAGCATGGCGAGCGCACTCCTGCCGTTTTCCGCTTCGCCCGCGATCTCGAGCGGCATCTGGAGCGCGCAATCCGCGAGCAGGTCGCGGATGCGGTTGCGCGCGGGCGCCTCGTCGTCGACGATCAGCACGCGCAGCGGCGGATTGGCGGTCATTACGCGCGCGCCTTCCGATACGGAATTACGATATGCACCCGGTACGAATCCGCGGTCTCGGTGGTCCGGATACTCGCTTCGGCATCGAAGTGCAACGCCAGCCGCTCGCGGATATTGGCGAGCGCCATGCGGTTGCCGCCGTGGCGCTCCCCTTCCTGCCGGTAAGGGTTGCACAGCAGGATATGCACCTCGTCGCGATCGCGATGGATGCGGATGGAGATGACGCCGGGCTCGCTGCGCGGCTCGATGCCGTGGTAGACAGCGTTTTCCAGCAGCGGCTGCAGCACCAGCGGCGGGATCAGCGCATCGGCTGGCGCATCAGCGATATCCCACTCGACCTGCAGGCGCGCGCCGAGCCGCAGCTGCTCGATGCTCAGATATTGCCTGGCGAGCTCGATTTCACCGGCAATCGGCCCCAGCTGACGGTTATCCGCCATCAGCACCCGGAACAGATCGGAGAGATCCTCGAGTACCTGCTCCGCGCGCCGCGGGTCCTGGCGTATCAGGCTCAGCACGGCGTTGATGCTGTTGAACAGGAAGTGCGGCCGGATGCGCGCCTGCAGCGCCTGCAGCCGCGCCTCGGACAGTGCCGGCGACAGCGCGCGGCCGCGCAAATCGAAATAGCCGATCAGTACGCCGGTCACGAACAGCGTAAGCAGCCAATAGTCCACGATTACGCCCAGGCCCCGGAACGCTCCCAGCCCGAACAAATACACCACGCTGGTGATTGCAAGCTCGGTCGCGAGGAGTGCGCCGATCGCGTAAGGATAACGCAGCCGGTGCAGCCATGAATTGGCCGCCGCGAGCGCCAGCAGGCTGGCGAGCAGGATCGGCTGCACCAATGCCGACAGGTCGATCAGTTCCTCCATCAGGCCCCGCGACTCGCCGGCCCTGAGCAGCGCCGCGGCGACAGACATGCCGCCGACGATTACCAGAATACGCAGCAAAATCCCGAGGTTGCGGAAGTCCGGAAGGGCGCCGGTATTGGCGTTTTGATTTATACTCATCGCCTGATTATCGAAGAGCACATCCAGTGACGCAAGAGAAACCCAAAGACGCCGCGGCGCCGTGGTCGGGACGGTTCACCGAGCCGGTGGCCGAGCTGGTCAAGCGGTATACCGCGTCGGTCGGTTTCGACCGGCGGCTTGCCGAGTTCGACATTGAGTGTTCGCTTGCGCACGCGCGCATGCTGCACGCCGCCGCAATCCTGAGCGCCGGGGATCTGGCGGCCATCGAACAGGGACTCGCGCAAATCCGGGACCAAATCCGCGCTGGCGGGTTCGAGTGGTCGCTGGATCTCGAAGACGTGCACATGAACATCGAAAGCCGGCTGACCGCGATGATCGGCGAGCCCGGCAAGCGGCTGCACACCGCACGCTCGCGCAACGACCAGGTCGCGACCGACGTGCGGTTGTTTCTGCGCGCGGCGATCGATGAAATCGTCGCCTTGATCAAAGCGGCGCAGCAGGGCTTGCTCGAGCTTGCCGGCCAGCACACGGACACCATCATGCCCGGCTTCACGCACCTTCAGGTCGCGCAGCCGGTCACGTACGGGCACCACCTGATGGCGTACTTCGAGATGCTCGCGCGCGACGCGCAGCGGCTCACCGACTGCCGCAAGCGGCTCAACCGGCTGCCGCTCGGCGCCGCGGCGCTCGCCGGCACGACCTTCCCGATCGACCGCATGATGGTTGCCAAGGAGCTTGGTTTCGACGGGGTGTGCGAGAACTCGCTCGACGCGGTATCCGATCGCGACTTCGCCATCGAATTCTGCGCCGCCGCCGCGCTGGTGATGGTGCACCTGTCGCGTTTTTGCGAGGAAGTCATCATCTGGATGAACCCGCGCTTTGCGTTTATCGACCTCGCCGACCGCTTCTGCACCGGCTCGTCGATGATGCCGCAGAAGAAGAACCCCGATGTGCCGGAGCTGATCCGCGGCAAGACCGGCCGTGTCAACGGCCACCTCGTCGCGCTGCTGACGTTGATGAAAGCGCAGCCGCTCGCGTACAACAAGGACAACCAGGAGGACAAAGAGCCTTTGTTCGACACCGTCGATACCCTGACCGCGAGCCTGCGGGTGTTCGCCGAGCTGCTGGGCGGCATCCAGGTCAACGCCGAGGCGATGCGCCGCGCCGCGCTGGAGGGTTATGCGACCGCGACCGATCTTGCCGACTATCTGGTGAAGAAAGGCGCGCCCTTTCGCGAAGCGCACGAAGCGGTCGCGCAGGCGGTGCGTTTTGCCGAGGGCCGCGGCTGCGATCTCTCCGGATTGAAGCTGGCAGATCTGCAGCAATTCTCGCCGCTGATCGGCAACGATGTATTCGCGGTATTGACGCTCGAAGGCGCGCTCAAGGCGCGCAGTCATATCGGCGGCACCGCGCCGGCACGGGTCAAGGCGGCGATCGCCAAAGCCAGGAAGACGTTGTCTTAACCTTACAGTGTCAGAAAAAGCGATTCCTTCCCCCGTCAAGGGGGAAGGATGTGTGGAAGTTTGAGCGCAACATCCGGATAGAAGACCGGATCGGCATGGCCTTATCATGCTGCCTATGAGTTCTGACGCGAAGAAAACACTGATGTGGCACCGCGTGCTGGCGCGCGACGCGGCTGCCGACGGTGAATTCGTCTACGCGGTTCATACCACCGGCATATATTGCCGCCCGTCGTGTCCCAGCCGGCGGCCCCGGTTCGACTCGGTCGAGTTCTACCCCGCGCCCGCAGCGGCGGAGCGCGCGGGGTTCAGACCGTGCAGGAGATGCGCTCCCCACCAGCCCGATCGTCAGCGCACAGCGATGCTCGCAGCGTGCCGCTACATCGATGAGCACTGCGACGAGCGTCTGACGCTGCGGACGCTGGGGCAGCGCGTCGGATCGAGCCCGTTCCACCTGCAACGCGTGTTCAAGAGCATCGTCGGCGTGTCGCCGCGCGAGTATCAGGAAGCACGGCGCATCGCGCGTTTCAAGAGCGGGGTGAGCAACGGCGGCACGGTCAGCACCGCGACGTACGATGCCGGTTTCGGCTCGAGCAGCCGTTTATATGAAAAGTCGGCGCAGCTCGGCATGACCCCCGCGCGCTACCGCAACAAAGGCGCCGGGATCGAGATCGCCTTCACCACTTTCCGTTCGCCCCTGGGCGCGGTGCTGGTCGCCGCGAGCGGACGCGGGGTTTGCAGCGTGAGCCTCGGCGCAAACGCCAACGCGCTCGAAGCGGTGCTGCGCACCGAATTCAGCGCGGCCACGCTGATTCGCGATGACAAGCGGCTGCTGCGCTACGCGCACCGCATCGCGCGCTACCTCGCGGGCCGCAATCCCGATCTCGATCTGCCGCTCGACATCCGCGCCACCGCGTTCCAGCGCAAGGTGTGGAACCTCCTGCGCGCGATTCCATACGGCACGACGCGCAGCTACAGCGACATCGCACGCCGCGCCGGCAAGCCGAGTGCGGTGCGCGCCGTGGCACGCGCCATTGCAACCAATCCGGTCGCATTGGTGATTCCTTGTCACCGCGCGATCAGGAAAAACGGCGAACTCGCGGGCTATCGCTGGGGTGTTGCCCGCAAAGCGGCGCTGCTTGCCAGGGAGGGGGCTCTCAAATCTTGAGCACCGACAACAACGCCAGGCGGGCCGCTTCCGATACGCCGCCGCTGTGCTTCAGGAAGCTCTCCACGGCCTGCTTGACCGGATACTCAATGCGCTCGAACTGGCGCAGATTGAAAAACCTGAGGTCGGGCAGCGACCGCGTCACCAGCCTGCCGGTTTTCATCTCGACGAACGAGATCTTGATTTTCCCGATCTTGTAGACGATCGCGTGGTGCGCGTTCTTGTCGCGATAGACGCCCAGCACCTTCTTGTTGTGCCTGATGTCGGCGTCGTCGAGCGGCAGCTGCAACTGCTCCGCGCGCGCGCCGCGGCGTTTGGAACGTTGTTTGAGTTTTGTTCGCATGATGTCGCAACCGGGATTTTACACACTGCGGGAGAACACCTCACTATGCTCCCCTCGCCCGCTTGCGGGCTTGACTCGCTTTGCGCGTCGAGCGCATGATTCGTCTCGACGTCCGTTGCGAACCCGCGGCAAGCCGGCCGGGGTAAAAATCAAATTCCGCCTGTTGTCCCGTTTGTTCTTCTGGAGAGACCTATGTGCCTGACAACCAGATTGCTCACGCAAAGCCTGATGGCCGTGACGCTTGGGCTATCGACATATGCCATGGCAGCCGATACCTATCCCACCAAGCCGGTACGCCTGATCGTGCCGTTTCCTCCGGGCGGCAGTAACGACATTGTCGGCCGCCTGGTCGGCTATGCTCTTGCCAGCGGGCTTGGCCAACAAGTGGTCGTCGACAATCGCGGTGGTGCGGGCGGCATGATCGGTTCGGAAATTGCGGCCCACGCGCAACCCGACGGTTACACGCTGTTGATTGCCTCCGTGGCCTTCGCTTACAACCCGTCGATTTTCAAATCGCTGGTCAAGTTCGATCCGGAAAGATCCTTCGCCACCGTCGCCTTGCTCGGCACCGGCCCGAGTGCGCTGACGGTCAATCCCAAACTGCCGGTGAGAACGACCAGGGAATTGATTGCGCTGGCTAACGCTAAGCCTGGCACGCTGAATTACGCCACGGCGGGGATTGGCAGTTTTCAGCATCTGAGCACCGAGATGTTCCGCCTGAAGTCCGGCGTGAATATCGTGCACGTGCCGTTCAAGGGCGGCGGCCCGGCGATGACAGACGTGATCGCGGGCAATACGCAGATCACCATGGGGTCCCTGCTGCAGTTGATTCCGCATATTCAGGGCGGTCGCCTGAGAGTGCTGGCGGTCGGCGGCGCTAAACGCGACGGGGCGCTGCCCAATGTGCCCACCCTCGCGGAGAGCGGCGTGCCGGGCTACGAAGCCAACAACTGGTGGGGCGTGCTCGCGCCTGCAGGTGTGCCTGCCGCCGTCGTGAGCAAGCTTGAAACCGAGATATCCGCGGTGCTGACTGCGCCGGATATGCAAAAGAAATTCGCCTCGCAGGGCGCCGGGGTGGCAAACCTGAATTCGGCTGCCTTTGCCAGATTCCTGAAGGCGGAAACGGAAAAATGGTCCAAAGTCGTTCGTGACGCAGGTATCAAGGCTCAATGACCATTGACCACTCAACATCGAGCGCATCGCCTGCTGCAATATTGTTGGCTACCTCGCGCTTCCGCCGCGGGTCCGCGGTGCCGAGGACGTCGAAGAGATGCGGATCCTTGAACACCTGCGCGGCCAGGTCCGAGCCCGCGAGCGCCGAGCACGCCGAGAACAAACGCACATCCCCAACGGCGCGATGAATCCGCGCCCTACGGCCGTGGCGTTGGGCATGGACGTAGTGTGCCTTTGGACTCCGACCCCAGCGGTCATCACGTTACGTATTGCTCAATAGTTGCGACGCAGCAAGAGTCAGCGACGGCTCAGACGTTCTTCGCGCTGTATTTCTTGTACCGCGGCAGCAGGCGCTTCGGCGGTTTGAAGGCGTCGCGGCGGAACGGGTCGCCGAGCTCCTGCGTCAGCACCAGGTTGATCACCGTGGGCTTGTTCGAGCGCACGGCGGTGGTGAGTGCATCTTCGATGTCGTCGACCCGGCCTACCGTCATGCCCTGCGCGCCCATCGCCTTCGCTACGTCGGCGAAATTCGGGTTCTTGAGGTTGGTGCCGAGAAACCGATCGTCGAAGTAGTCGACCTGGTTTTTCTTTTCCGCGCCCCACTGGCCGTTGTTGAACACCACCGCGATCGCCGGGATGTTCTCGCGCACGCAGGTCATGACTTCGGCGAGGCTCATGCCCCACGCGCCGTCGCCGACGTAGGCGATTGCCGGCCGGTCGGGGCAGCCGACCTTGGCGCCGATCGCTGCCGGATAGGCGTAGCCGCAGTTGCCGAACGCCATCGCGGCGAGAAACGACGGCGCCTGGTCGAAATGCAGATACGAATTCGACACCGACGACACGTTGCCGATGTCGGTGGACACGATCGCGTTTTTCGGTTTGGCGCGCGCGAGCGCGGCCAGCGCCTGACGCGGGCCGATGCGGGTTTCTTCGTTTGGCGACGGCCATTTGGCGAGTTCCTCGGCCCAGGCTTTCTTCTCCTTGCCGATCGCAGCGATGCGTGCCTTGTCCGGCGCCAGCCTGACTTTCGCTTTCAGGCGCGCAAGGAGTTCGGCAGCCGCGAGTTTGGCGTCGCCACAGATGCCGAGCGAAATTTTTTTCACCAGCCCGAGCATGCGCGGATTGTTGTCGATCTGGATGATCCTGGCGTCCTTCGGCCAGTAGTCGAAACTATACTGAGGCAGCGTGCCGAACGGGCCGAGGCGAGAGCCGAGCGCGAGCACCACGTCGGCCTTGTTGATGAGGCGCATCGCCGCCTTCGATCCCATGTAGCCGAGCGGACCGCAGGCGAGCGCGTGGCTGGTCGGAAACGAATCGTTGTGCAGGTACGAGTTCACCACCGGCGCGCTCAGGTATTCGGCGAGCGCGACGCACTCCTTGATGCCGTTCGCCATCACCACGCCGCCACCCGACAGGATCACCGGAAATTTAGCCTTGGCGAGCAGCGCTGCCGCCGCGTCGAGCGATTCGGGGCCGCCGGCTGATCCTTCGATGCGTATCGGCTTCGGAATCTCGACTTCGATGTCGCCGTAGAAATAATCGCGCGGAATGTTGAGCTGCACCGGCCCGCGTTCCTGCATTGCGATGTCGAATGCGCGCGAGGTGAGTTCCGCCATGCGGCTCGGCGCGTTGACGTGCACCTGCCATTTGGTGATCTTGGAGAAGATCGGCATCTGCTCGGTTTCCTGGAACCCGCCCAACCCCATCGTGAGGCTGCCGGATTCGGGCGTGATGGCCACCACCGGCGAATGCGCCCAGTAAGCGGCAGCGATCGCGGTCACGAAATTGGTGATGCCGGGCCCGTTCTGCCCAATGCATACGCCGTGCTTGCCGGTGACCCGCGAATAGCCGTCCGCCATGTGCGCGGCGTTCTGCTCGTGCGCGACCGACACGAAGCGGATGCCGGCCAGCGGAAAGAGGTCGTGCGCATCCATGTAGGCAGAGCCCACGATGCCAAAGGTGTCCTTCACGCCCTGCGCGCGCAGCGTTTCGACGAATGCTTCCGACGGCGTCATGCGTACTTTGCTCGATTGCACGGCAACGTTTTTCGCTTCTGTCATGGGGGCTCCTGGCGACGGGGAAATTCGGGGGATTGAGAAACGCAGTTTAGCTCGGCGCAGGCCGTTTTGGAAGCGTGACACGGCGGCGGGAGGCACGCGAATCCGGCTACGCGTTCGATTGCCCCCGCACGCCCGTCGCCCCGCGACGGCCACTCGCCGCGAGGTAAATTCCGCCCAGAATCAGGGCGCAACCGATGAAATGGTAAAGCTGCAAACGCTCGTCCAGAAACACCCTGGCGAGCAGCGGCGTATAAACGAGCATCAGGTACATGAACGGCCCGGCGCGATTCGGCCCGATCTGCTGCACCGCGCGGTTCCAGAATATGTACGCGACGACCGTCGCAAATACGCCCATGTAGGCAATTCCGGCTAGTGCGATCGGGGTCACATGCACCGTGCGGCCGCTGGCGAGTTCCCCTGCGTAAAGCGGCAGCATGGCCACCACGCCCAGCGCCGATATCGTCCACAACATCGCCAGCGGATCGAGCTCCGCCGGCCGCCAGCGCAGGCATACCGTATAGATGGCCCACGACAGCGTGGCAAACAACACCCACAGGTCTCCGCCGTTCAACTGCAGGCCGGCGAGCGCCGTGAGCTCGCCGCGCACCACGATTGCGACGACACCGCCCAGCGAAATCGCCACGCCGAGCGCCTGCCGCGCCGACCAGCGTTCTCCGAACAGCACCCGCGACAGCACGAAGATCATGATGGGGGTTGTGGAGTTCAGCAAGGCGCCGTTGGTGGCGGTCGTATCGCGCAACCCGATGTAGACGGGAATGTGCTGAAACACCGTGGCGAGCAATGCCAGCAGGCACAGCACTCGCCACGAGCGCAGCACGACGCGCCACTGCTGGCGGACGTGTGAATACGCGAGCGGTGACAGAATGACGAGCGCGATGAGCCAGCGCCAGAAAGCCAGCGCCACCGGCGGCGCGTCAAAGCGCAGCGCGCGCGCGAACACCCAGTTGCCGGCCCA
>Ga0080064_1001330_pt1 | contig 51099 bp, 44 predicted proteins | sample Subgrocontami54m_FD_69260 | JGI IMG/M metagenome (GOLD analysis project Ga0080064, IMG submission 69260) | Subsurface groundwater microbial communities from S. Glens Falls, New York, USA - GMW46 contaminated, 5.4 m (SPADES assembly) (version 2) ...
GGAAGCACGACGCTCCCTTCTCGATCCACACCCGTGCGCATCAGCGCCTCGATGCTCCCCTCGCCCTTCGGGAGAGGGGGTGGGGGTGAGGGAGCACGGCTTCTCGTGCCCGGGAGAAGGGTTGGGGATGAGGGAAGAGACGCAACGGCAGGTTCATGGGCACAATTCGCGGCGCGCGCGCCGTGGAGTCTCTCCCGAAGGGTGAGGCAAGCGCCGGGCAAAAGCGGCCTGTCGGCCATATCCGAAATGCCCGATAATCGAATCGTGAAACTTCGTCTCGACGCACCGGCGCACCTCAACCACTTCACCGGTTACGGTGCAGGCTTCGTTACGGTCAATCAAGTGCGCTACGAAAAACACCTGATCGTCCTGCCCGACCGCATCATTCCGGACTGGGATGTGTCTGGATTCGCCGGCCTGACCGTGCAGCATTTTGAATTCCTCGCCGGCCTGAATCCGGAAATCGTGCTGCTGGGCTCGGGTCCGCTGCTGCGTTTTCCTCATCCCGCCCTTACACGCCCGCTCGCTGCCGCCCGGGTCGGACTCGAAGTGATGGATACTGCCGCCGCCTGCCGTACCTACAACATACTGACCGCCGAGGACCGCAGCGTGATCGCAGCGCTGCTGCTCGCTTGAGCTGATCGTGGGAGCGGGCTTGCCCGAGATGAAGAGCAAAGAAAGCGCCGCTGCGATTCCAAGTTATAATCGCGGCATAAATGACCCCGCAGCTCGACAGTGTCGTCCGCCAGGTCGGCACGGTGATTCTTGGCAAAGAGCGGCAAATTCGCCTCGCGGTCGCCTGCATGCTGGCGCGCGGCCATTTGCTGATCGAGGACATCCCGGGCGTCGGCAAGACCACGCTCGCGCACGCATTGGCGACCACGCTCGGCCTGCAATTCCAGCGCATACAGTTCACCAGCGACCTGCTGCCGGCTGACATCCTCGGGGTGTCGATCTTCGATCGCGACGCGAGCGAATTCCGCTTCCATCCCGGACCGATATTCGCGCAGGTGATACTCGCCGATGAAGTCAATCGCGCCACGCCCAAGACGCAAAGCGCCCTGCTTGAGGCAATGGAAGAGCATCAGGTCACGGCGGAAGGCGAAACGCGGCCGCTGCCCGAACCGTTTTTCGTGATTGCGACCCAGAATCCCTCGCACCAGATCGGAACCTACCCGCTGCCCGAGTCGCAGCTCGACCGTTTTTTGTTGCGCATCGAACTCGGCTATCCCGATGCCGGCGCCGAGCGCGCGCTGCTGCAGGGCGCCGACCGCCGCGACCTGCTGCCGAAACTCACGCCGTGCATGCAACCCGGGGAACTGGTCGCGCTGCAGCGCGCGGCGCGCGAAGTGCACGCCTCCAGCGCATTGCTCGATTATCTGCAGGCGCTGGTCAACTACAGCCGCAAGTCGCCCGACTTCATTAACGGGTTGTCGCCGCGCGCAGCGCTCGCACTGCTCAACGCAGCACGCGCATGGGCGATGATGGACGGCCGCAAGCAGGTGCTGCCGGAAGACGTGCAGGTGATCGTGCCCGGGGTGGTCGGCCACCGGCTCTATGTCGCGCGCGACAATACGCGCATCAGCGGCGCCGCGGTCGCGGAACAGTTGATCGAAGCGGTGCCGATTCCGTGACGCCGCACGCCTCCCGCCCGCCGCCCTTTTTCTCGTTCCTGTTCACACCGGTAAGGGCGGTGCGCGCGTACCTTGACCGCTGGCTGTTCCGGCTGCGCGGTCCCGAGGGTGGCAGCATCGTGCTGGTGCAGCGGCGCATCTTCATCCTGCCCTCGCGCCACGGCATGATCTACGTCGGCGCGCTGCTACTTATGCTGACCGGTTCGATCAACTACAGCCTGAGTCTCGGATTCGTCCTGACATTTCTGCTCGCCGCGCTCGGCGTCAACTCGATACTGCACACCTTTCGCAATCTCGCCCACCTCAGGATATCGCCGGGGCGCGTGCAACCGGTATATGCCGGCGATCACGCGCATTTCACGCTGGTTTTCGACAATCCCGGATCGCTCGACCGCTTCAGCATAGGCGTCAGGCGCGACGCCAGGGACGTGGTCTACACCGATGTGCCGGCGCGCCAGGCCGTCACAGTCAGCGTCGCGGTAGCCGCGCCGCGCCGCGGCATCCTCAGGCCCGGCCGCCTGACCTTGTTTACTTACTATCCGTTGGGTTTGTGTTACGCGTGGGCCTATGCCGATTCGGATACAACTTGCCTGGTCTATCCGCAGCTCGAAACTGACTATGTTCCGCTGCCACTGCCGCAGGCGCACACCGGCTTGGGCATCGCTCACGGAATCGGGCAGGAGGATTTTTCCGGGCTGCGTTCCTATCATCCCGGGGATTCCCCCCGGCACATCGCGTGGAAAGCCGCGGCGCGCGGGCAGGGGCTGCTCACCAAGCAATTCAGCGGCCGCGCTGACACCCAGTTATGGCTGGACTGGGAGGCTACGCCTGCCGCGCTCGGTGTCGAGGGCAGGCTGTCGCGACTTGCGCGTTGGGTGGTTGACGCCCACGCCGCCGGATTGAGCTTTGGCCTGCGCCTGCCCGGTGTCACCGTGCCAGCGGCACCGGGCAATGCGCAGCATGACCGCTGCCTCGAAACGCTGGCCCTGTTCCAGCTACACGACATTCCGCATGGTGCCGAACGCCGATAGACTGCATCCGCGCCATATCGGCTGGTTGGTGCTGGCGCTTGCCATGGTCAGCGCGCCGCACGTTGCGCGCGTTCCATGGTGGATCACCCTGCTCGCAGTAACTTTGATCGGGTGGCGGATCTATATCACGTGGTTCGGACTGCAACTGCCGCGCAAATGGTTGCTGTTACTAATCGCCGCGGGCACGCTCGGTGGCATCTACATCAGCTACGGCAGGATACTGGGCCGCGATTCCGGCATCACCCTGCTCGTAATCATGCTGGCGTTGAAACTACTCGAAATGGCGGCGCTGCGCGACGCGATGGTCCTGATTTTTGTCTGCTACTTCCTGGTCATCACCAACTTCCTTTATTCGCAGAGCATTCCGACCGCGATCTACCTGCTGGGTGCAGTCTGGATCATCACCGCCACCATGATTGGATTCCAGTACCGCACGCGGCAGCCCGGCTATCGATACCAGCTGCGTAGCGCGGGCATCATGCTGCTACAGTCGGCGCCGCTGATGCTGGCACTGTTCGTGCTGTTCCCGCGCGTGCAGGGACCGGTCTGGGGCATGCCGCAGGACGCCTACTCCGCGATTACCGGCCTGTCGGACCGAATGACGCCGGGCAGTGTCAGCCAGCTCACCCTGTCGGATGCGATTGCGTTTCGTGTCGCATTCGAGACCCGGATACCTCCGGTCAACCGGCTCTACTGGCGCGGGCCGGTGCTGTGGGATTTCGACGGGTATTCCTGGACTGCACTGCGCCCGCCTTACCGCACGTATTACCTCGTGCCGCGCGAGTTCGAAGCGCTCGGCGACGCGGTCCAGTATACGGTGACGGTCGAGCCGCACAGCCAGCGTTGGCTGTTTGCGCTCGATCTGCCGCTCAAGGCGCCACCGCGCAGCCAGCTGACCAGCGACTTCCAGCTGATCTCCCAGGGTCCCGTCAGCAGCCGCATCCGTTATGACATGACCTCCTATCCTGTTTACCGTGACAACGCCGAGCCCGGACGTTACGAACTTCAAAGCGCGCTGCGCCTGCCCGTTGGCACCAATCCGCGCAGCGCCGAGCTCGCCGCGAAAATGCGCAGCGCGGCGCCCGATGAACGCGCCTATATTTCCGCGGTACTCGGCATGTTCCGCAACCAGAATTTTTATTACACGACCACTCCGCCGCTGTTGTCGCGTCAGGACCCCGTCGACGATTTTCTGTTTTCGACCCGCGCCGGTTTTTGCGAGCACTATGCGTCGTCGTTCGCGGTATTGATGCGCGCCGCCGGAATTCCCGCACGCGTCGTCACCGGCTATCTGGGCGGCGAGCTGAACACGGTAGGCAATTACCTGACTGTGCGTCAAGCCGACGCCCACGCCTGGGTCGAAGTGTGGCTTAACGACGACGGCTGGGTGCGCGTCGATCCGACCGGTGCTGTGTCACCGGCGCGCATCGAGACCGGCGTGGCGGCGGCGGTGCCGCAGAATGAAACGCTGCCGCTGCTGCTGCGCGGCGAGTATCCGTGGCTGCGGCGAGCGCGCATGACCTGGGACGCCGCGGCGAATTCGTGGAATCAGGCGGTGTTGGGGTACACGCAGGACCGCCAGCGCCAACTGATGCGGCATATCGGAATCGATGATGCGACGTGGAAAAGCATGGTAATGGTGATGCTCGCCGTCGCCGGCGCCATCACGCTGATACTCGCGGCGCTGATGCTGCATAAGCTGCGCGCGGCACGCCCGGACCCCGTGGTCGCCGCTTATGCGCGTTTTTGTGCACTGTTGGCGCGCCGCGGCGTGGCTCGTCACCTGAGCGAGGGACCGGCGGCATTCCGCAAGCGCGCAATCGCCGCGCACCCCGCGCTGGCGGCGCCCATCAGCTCGATCAGTTCGCTCTATATTCGCCTGCGCTACGGCGCAAGCCCCGACGCCGAGGATGTGATCCGGCTGCGGCGCGAAGTCGCCGCATTGCGTCGCTCGTAATTGCCTGACCTGCGGCAACGCTCAGGGCGAAGTGGTTCGGCCCGGCCGCCCGCCATGACCACCGCGGTTACAGCCTCGCCTGCGCCGGACGCTCGCGCGGCAAAAGTTTGAGCGGTTCGACCGGCTTGCCGAAGCGCCGGATTTCGAAGTGCAGCTTGACCTGATCTGCGTCGGTGCTGCCCATCTCGGCGATTTTCTGCCCTTTGACCACGTTCTGGCCTTCCTTCACCAGGAGCTGACTGTTGTGGGCGTAGACGCTCAGGTAGGCCTTGTTGTGCTTGATGATTACGAGTTTGCCGTAACCCCGAATGCCATCGCCGCTGTAGAGCACCTTGCCCGGCGCGCTTGCGATTACCGGCTGACCGGGCTTGCCGGCGATGCCTATGCCCTTGAGATTGGTGGTTTCGCTGAACGTGCTGATCAGCTTGCCGTCCGCCGGCCAGCCCCAATCGACTTTCTCGTCATCGTTCTCGCTCGCGGCGGATTTCTCCTCGGGGCGGGGCTCCGCTCTGGCAGGCTCTGCCATGACCGGCGCCGGCTTGGCCTGGGCTCCCGACATTTGTGCCAATGCCTGATCCGAATACGGAACTTTTACCGCCTTGGGCACCACTTTGACCGCATCGCCGCTGCCCGCGGCTGCCGAGCCAGCCACCGGTTTGCCGCCGACTGCCGGCGCGGTTTTGAGCGGCGTTGCAACCACCGCCGACACGGGGGCCTTCAGCCGCAACTGTTGACCAACAAGAATCACGTTGAGATTTTCGAGTTTATTCCACTCCGCAAGTTCCCGGTAATCGAGCCCATGCTCGAGCGCGACGGAATGTAGCGTATCGCCTTTCTTGACGGTATAGAACGCCGGTCGCTGGTCGGGCTCGTGCGCTGCCCTCGGTGCGGGTTTGACCCCCGGCTGGGGCGGCACGGCCGCGGGCCGGGAAGACGTGCGATCGTTCACCGGCGCCGGTTGCGGCGTTGACCCGCAACCGTAAATGAGAAGCAGCGTCAGCACTGACGTATACCTGACCCCGCCGTGTCGCAATCCGAATCGCATCAACTGAACCCTGACAGCATAGGCACAAACCTGACCGCGTCGAGACGCGATTCGGTAAAGCCCCGTGCCGAGCGCTCTATCATGCACAGATATTGTTCGCGTGTACCCATCGGCACTATCATCTTACCACCCACTGCCAGTTGCGCTTTCAGCGATTCAGGCACATGCGTTGCCGCTGCCGTGGCGAGTATTGCGTCGAACGGCGCCTCCTCGGGTATCCCGCCGTGGCCATCCGCATGTTTAAGCCGGATGTTGTTGATGCGCAATTCACGCAGGTTCCTGCGTGCCTTGGCCAGCAACGGCAGCAGGCGCTCGATTGAATACACTTCCGTCGCAAGCTTGGCGAGTATCGCGGTCTGATAACCGCAACCAGTGCCGATTTCGAGCACCCTGCCGAGCGGAAGTTCAGCGGCGACCAACTCAGTCATGCGCGCCACGACATAGGGCTGCGATATGGTCTGCCCGAAGCCGACCGGCAGCGAGATGTCCTCATAAGCGCGGCTCGCCAGCGCTTCGTCGATGAAAATATGACGCGGAATCTCGTTCATCACGTTGAGTACCGCCTCGTTGACTATGCCCTGCTCGCGCAGGCGCTCGATCATGCGCAGACGCGTGCGCTGCGAGGTCATTCCGATGCCCGAGAGTCGCGAGCTCATGCCAGCCAGTCCTTGAGCCCGGCTAACTGCGAAAATTGTGTCAGATCGACCTGCAGCGGAGTGACTGAAACCGCCCCCTTCGCAATCGCGTTGAAATCGGTGCCCTCACCCGCGTCCTGCGCGCCGCCGGCGGCGCCCACCCAGTAAACCGTTTCGCCGCGCGGCGTGATCGACTTCACCACCGCCTCGGCTTTGTGGCGCCTGCCCAGCCGCGTCACCTCCAGCCCGCGCAGCTTTTCGTACGGTACGTCCGGCACGTTGATGTTCAGCAACATCGGCTGGGTGGGCCGCCGGCGCGCAAAACGCTGCGCCAGTTCGGCGGCGACCCGCGCGGCAGTCTCGAAATGATCAGATCCGTCCGCCACCAGCGAAACCGCCAGCGACGGAATGCCGAGCAGGTAGCCCTCGGTCGCGGCAGCAACTGTACCGGAGTAGATCGTGTCATCACCCATGTTTGCGCCCAGGTTGACACCGGAAATCACCATGTCGGGCAGTGTATCGAGTAAACCGGTAACCGCGAGGTGCACGCAATCGGTAGGGGTGCCATTGACGTGGAAAAAGCCATTGCCGGCGCGGCGAACGGCGAGCGGCCGGTCGAGCGTCAGGGAATTGCTGGCGCCGCTGTGGTCGCGCTCGGGTGCGACCACGGTGATGGTCGCGACGGAGGCGAGAGTTTCGGCCAGTATTGCGAGGCCGGGCGCAAAGTAACCGTCGTCGTTGCTCAGCAGGATGTGCATGCGCCGGGACCGGTAATCCGGTGGCGCCTCAGTATGCAGCGCGGACGTTGCGGCCACCGCGTATCGTGCGCCATGACTTGGCAGACCACGGCCGCCAGGGAGTTTTCGTTCAAGGAATCAGCCGCCCACGGTCGATGTCTGCCGGTTGCGTATAGTGATCACGCGGCCGGTCGCGGTGTCGATGCGGATGCGCGAAATGCTCTCGAGATCGGTGCCGGTAACGCGCAAGTAGCACGAACCCACGGGTGTCGCGGTCGAATGCAACTCGCGCCCCCAATAAATGCCCGCCTGTCCCGGATTGAGCCGGTAGCGGCTCCTGGCCTTGAGCGTTGCGCGCTCGGGATCCGAGCCGTCATCGGTGCGATCGTACTCGACCATCTCGGTGTATTCGACTATTTGCCCGTAAATCGCCCACGAATCGCCATGATCATGTGGTTGTGACTCGCGCGCCTTGTCCCAGCGATAGGCCAGCACCTCGAATCCGAGCTCGGGATCGGCATAAATCCGCCGCAGTCCGACCTCGACGTTGTCCTGAAATTGCTGCTTGACGAAAGCCTCGTCCTTCAGCAGTTGCTTCACGCCGGACTTGACCTTCTCCAACACTGCCTTGTTTGCTCCGGATTGGAGGCAACTGCGGGTGGCGCGACAAAACTCCTGCAACGTATAGGCCATTTTTATCTCCTCTTCAATGCCAGCCAATACCGGCATTTTCGCATTTTGCGCGTCACCCCGCCAAACACAATCTCATCGGACGCGTTCGCCGGCACCACCCCCGGGAGCAGTGAACTCACGGTCATGCCCGAGCGAAGGCAGCAAGCCGCGCACCCGCGCAACCTCCCCGGTATCGATTTCGGCGGCTGCCACCCCGGCTTCGTCGCCAAGCTCGGCGAGCACTTTCCCCCACGGGTCTATGATCAGCGAGTGGCCGTAGCTCTTGCGGTTGCCGGGGTGATCGCCGCACATCGCCGGCGCAAATACGTAGCACAAATTCTCGATCGCGCGCGCGCGCAGCAGCGCATGCCAGTGCGCAATGCCGGTTTCCCGTTGAAATGACGACGGCACGGTGAGGAAGATCGCGCCCGCCTGTGCCAGCTTGCGGTATAGCTGGGGAAAGCGCAGGTCGTAGCATACGGTCATGCCCAGCGCACCCCAGGGCGTGTGTGCCAGCACCGCGTGCGCGCCAGGTTGGTAGGCGCTCGATTCGCGTATCACCGTGCCACCAGGCAGTGTCGCGTCGAACATATGGATCTTGTCATAACGCGCCGCGACCGCCCCATCGGGCGACAGCAGGTACGAGCGGTTCGCCATTGCGCCGTCGCTTTTGACGGTGATCGAACCCACCAGCAGCCATACCCGCGTTTCCTGCGCCAGCGCCCGAAACGCCGACAGCGCCGGATGCTGTTCCTCGGGATAGGAGTTTTCGCGCATCACCCGGCCGCTGCCGTCGAGCAGCGCGGCGTATTCGGGCAGCATCACCAGTTGCGCGCCCGCGCCCGCCGCCGCGCGCACATGCTCGCCCGCCGCGCGCAGATTGGCAGCCATGTCGTTGCCGGAATTGAGCTGCACGCAGGCAGCTTTGAATATTGTCATTGCTTGTTGCTCTCGCATTCAGCCGCCATGCGGCGCCCGCGCACGAGTATCACGCCCGGTGTTTGTTTACTGCTCTATTATTCTATTACAAAGATACGGTGAGCCGCCGGTCTCAGTCGGGACACCCGGCCCGGCAAAGTTGTTATTGACCATTGTTCGCCGAGTCGTAGCGATATGTCGCCCATTGCGACGTCGGTCACGAATCGGTTTTGGCGGATGGAAGCCGATTCCGGTGAAACATGCGGTAAAGCTGTTCTTGTCGCAGATAACGAATCAGTTCAGGATCGCGCGTCCGTCGCACTTTCCGATAAATATACCCGGAGAAAAACCCCCATAGAAAACAGATGCCTCCAATGAGCCAAGGCCGTTCCGCCATTCGAAACACGCCCCGAGCCAGCGCAAACAAAGGGTGGCTCCCTGTCGCGTAGGCGCCCTGCCCCCATATGATGCGGCCACGAAAGATACCCAAGGCGAGACCTTGCAGACGGTGATGGACCAGCGGGATCGCTGGATCGCTCAGGGTAATCCAGCCGTGCCGCCGGGCGTCTGTTTCGTCGATGATGTCCCAGCCGTAAATGGGTTGCAGTCCGCCGATTTGTTCGTAGCACACGCGACGATAAAACTTGGCTTGACCCGGCACATGGTAGGTCGCATAACGCTCCGACACCAGCTTTGCGTCGATTTTGAGAAGAGTTGTGCCGCTGGCCATGCCAACACGCGTGTCGTTGAAATGAGCAAGAATACGGTCAAAGCAGTCCGGCCCGAACTCAAGATCGCAGTCCAGCTTGCCTATGACATCGAACGCGTCATTGCCAAGATGGGCGAGCCCCGCATTGAATGCGGCAACTACTCCGGGCCCGAGTTCGCGTCCACCACTTCGCCGGCGGCGGACGAGCTCGATCCACGGATGCTGCTCAGCATAGCGCGAAATAATTTCCGCAGTCGCATCACTGCTGCCGTCATCGACGATGATCCAGCGATCCGGCCGTCGGGTTTGGCTGACAACCGAACGCAACGTCAGCTCAACGAATTGCGCTTCGTCACGGCAAGGGCTGATTATAACGAGGCGATTAATCATGGCTTTGTGCGGGCACGGCCGCGAATTGTACGCCACCAGACAGCGAAGACCAACAAGGCCCATATTTGGCGTGAATAATTTCGCCGCCCGCGAATGTGGGCGTCAGTCAATTCCCGGACAAACGACAAATTGAAGTATCCGCTTTCAGCAAGTGTTTGCGTCATCTGATACTCCTGCGCGTATTCCATAAGGTTTTTCTGGAGCCAGTATTCCAGCGGCGGGTTAAAGCCGCGTTTGGAGCGCCGCAATATATCGGGCGGAAGCCAAGGGGCCAGGGCTTTACGCAACACGTACTTGGTGTGCATGTTTTTGATTTTCAAATCGACAGGAATCGATTGCGCAAACGCTACCAAAGTATGATCTAAAAGCGGCACCCTGACCTCGAGCGAGCACGCCATGCTCATGCGGTCGACTTTGGTCAGCATGTCTCCAGGCAGATAAACAGAAAGATCCGCAAGTGACGCTTGGGCGATCGGATCGATTGCAGAATTATCGCGTGCCACCGCACGAAGTGCCTCGAGGTGAGGGAAGGCTGAAATCCGCTGCTGAAAGTCCGCTGAAAACAGCTGACATTTCTGTTCGGGCGAAAAGATTGCAACTTTGTTCATGTAATCTTCGAAAGGGGGAGCGAGGGAGCTCCCCATGACTCGCTCAAGACGGTGCAGGAGGTAGCCCAGACGCGGGGAGCCGAAGTGCGGCAACTGTCGCGTGCCCGACACCAGTCCCTGGCGTATCCGCCGCGGTAGTGAATTCAAATGCCGATTGAGCGCCATTCCTTGATAATGAGTGTAACCGGCGAATAACTCGTCACCCCCCTCGCCGCTCAAGGCGACCTTTACGTAGCGCCGTGTTTGCTCCGAGAGGAGGTAAGTCGGAATAATGGTCGCGTCTGCCATAGGCTCATCAAGATACCAAAGCAGCCTGGGCAGAAGGTCGGTGCTGGCCCCGTCAATCTTGAAAGCGTGATGTGTGGTACCGACGTGCCGACTAACCTGTTCAGCATAAGCGGTTTCATCGTAAGCGCGCACGTCGAATCCACAGGTGAAGCTGCGAATTTCCTCCGCTCCCGCGTGGGCCATTGCCGCGGTGACGGCACTGGAATCGATACCGCCGGAAAGAAAGACTCCAAGAGGGACATCGGCTTCAAGCTGTAGCCGCACGGCTCCCAATAAGCGTTCGCGCAGTTCTTCGCACCAATCCTCAATTCGCCGGTTTACATAAGGACCTGCGCTGGGTCGCCAATATACGCTTGTCTGCAGCACGCCGTTTTCGACGATGCACATCTCGCCTGGCTGAAGCTTGCGAATGTCGCGGTAGATGGTTGCCGGCCCGGGAATGTACAGGTAGGAGAAATAATCAAAAACCCCGCGGTCGCTGATTGTCGTATCGCAGCCCGCGACCAAAAGCAGGCTTTTGATCTCTGAAGCAAAGGCGAGTGTCGTTCCGCAATGATGGTAAACAAGCGGTTTGACACCGAGCCGGTCGCGAGCGAGAAACAGCCGCTGGCGAACGCAATCCCATATGGCAAAGGCAAACATCCCATTGAGGTGATGGACGACTTCAGTTCCCCATTCCTCGTAGCCGTGCACAATGACTTCTGTATCTGAGGCAGTCCGGAAGACATGCCCTGAACGTTTGAGGCGCTCACGTAATTCGCGGAAATTGTAGATTTCACCGTTGAAAACAATTTGAACCGTGCCGTCTTCATTAGCCATCGGCTGGTGACCGCCGCCGAGGTCTATGATACTCAGGCGACGGAAACCGAGCCCGATATTCCGATCGAAAAAATATCCATGGTCGTCCGGGCCACGGTGGTGCAATGCTTCAGTCATTCGCTCAAGCATGTCGGGATCAACCGGTCTTCCGTCGAGGTGTAGCAAGCCTGCAATTCCGCACATGCGTTACCTCCATTTTCCAGAGAGCATCGGTCCTAGGATAATGGAAAACAGACTCCTGGCCCAACGTGGTCATATTTAACTGTTGGCCCGGAAGCAAGTTACAATCAAATATTCACCCCCGGCATTACCATGACCGTCGCCGCCACCTTCCAGATCGAATACCTGCAGTTTCTTGACCCGAACGGCAAGGTCGTTGCACCCCTGCCCGCTTTCGCCAAGGATCCCGTGGCGCTGCTGCCGTTATACAGAGCGATGGTGCTGATGCGGACCTACGACGCCAAGGCGATTGCGCTGCAGCGCACCGGTCAGATCGGTACTTACGCGTCGATACTCGGCAAGGAAGCGGTAGAAGCCGGAATCGGCGCCGCGATGGCGGCAGACGACGTGCTCTTCTGCACCTACCGCGAGAACGGCGTACAAATGATGCGCGGCGTCACGATGCAGGAACTGCTGCTTTATTGGGGCGGCGACGAGCGCGGCAGCGATTTTGCGGGGCCGCGCCGGGATTTCCCGACCTGCATCACGATCGCCTCGCAATGCCTGCACGCGGTCGGTGTCGCTTACGCGATCAAGCTGCGCCGCCAGCCGCGTGTTGCGGTATGCATGCTTGGCGATGGCGCCACCTCCAAGGGCGATTTCTACGAGAGCCTCAATGCCGCCGGCGTGTGGCAACTGCCGGTGGTGTTCGCGGTGACCAACAATCAATGGGCGATCTCGGTGCCGCGCGCAGCCCAGAGCGCAGCACGGACCCTCGCACAAAAAGCGATAGCCGCCGGTATTACCGGCGTTCAGGTCGACGGCAATGACGTGATCGCGGTGCACCATGCGATGCGTGAAGCGCTCGCCAGGGCGCGTCTGGGCGGCGGCCCGACACTGATCGAAGCCGTGACCTACCGCCTCTCCGATCACACCACCGCCGATGACGCATCACGCTACCGGACTGCCGAGGAACTCGCCGAGGCATGGAAACACGAGCCGATACTGCGTTTGCGCAATTACCTGAGCGCAAGCAACTCGTGGGACAAGGCTCAGGAAGAAATCCTCCTCAGGCATTGCAACGATCAGGTTCAGGCGGCGGCGCAGGCGTTTCAGGACATGCCGGCACCGCCACCGGAGCAGATGTTCGATCACCTATACGCGACACTGCCGGCAGCTTATGCCGCCCAGCGTGCCGCAATACTCGCCGCCGCCGCCGATCATGGCCCACATCACGCTGGTTGAAGCGGTCAATCTGGCGTTGACGCGCGCCATGGCGGACGATCCCGAAGTGGTCGTGATGGGCGAAGACGTAGGCCGCGATGGGGGCGTTTTCCGCGCCACCATCGGTCTGCTCGACAAATTCGGCCCGCAGCGCGTCATCGACACTCCGCTTGCCGAGAACCTGATCGCGGGCATGGCAATCGGCATGGCGGCGGAGGGTCTGCGGCCGGTGTGCGAAATCCAGTTCTCGGGCTTCGCCTACGCCACCATAGACCAGATCCTTAATCACGCCGGGCGCATGCGTCACCGCACGCGCGGCCGCCTGAGCTGCCCGATGGTTTTGCGCACGCCATGCGGCGCCGGCATTCATCCGCCCGAGCACCACTCCGAAAGCCCGGACGCGATGTTCGCGCATATTCCCGGCATCCGCGTCGTTTATCCATCGTCGCCCAAACGCGCCTACGGCTTATTGCTTGCCGCCATCCGCAATCCCGATCCGGTGGTGTTTCTCGAACCCACCCGCTTATACCGCCTGTTCAAGGAAGACGTTGTCGACAACGGCGAGGCGCTCGCACTCGACACCTGCTTCACGCTGCGCGAAGGCACCGACATCACACTGGTGACATGGGGCGCGATGGTGCATGAGACACTGCAGGTTGCCGATGAACTGGGTGAACAGGGCATCGTCGCCGAAGTCATCGACCTTGCCACTCTCAAGCCGGTCGATTTCGATACCGTACTTGCCTCGGTGGCCAAGACCGGGCGCTGCGTGGTGGTTACCGAAGCGCCGCGCCATTGCAGCATTGCCTCCGAAATCGCCGCCACACTTGCCGAGCACGGCCTGCTCAGCCTGTTTGCACCGGTGCAGCGCGTGACCGCGCCCGATGCCGTGGTGCCGTTGTCACGGCTCGAACATCGTTATTTGCCGGGCAAACCGCAGATACTCGCGGCGGTGAAAAAGGCGCTCGAATTCGCGTAAGCTGACGACCATGAGAATCTTCAAGCTGCCCGATCTGGGCGAAGGATTGCAGGAAGCGGAAATCGTCAAATGGCACGTCAAGGCGGGCGACGAAGTCGCGCTCGATCAGCCGCTGGTCTCGGTCGAAACCGCCAAAGCGATCGTCGACATACCCGCCCCCTACGCGGGGAAAATCGTCAAGCTCTACGGTTCCGAGCACGATGTCGCGCATGTCGGCCAGCCGCTGATCGCGTTCGAAGGCGGCGCTGACTCCGACACGGGCACGGTCGTCGGGCGAGTTGAAATCGGCCATAAGGTGATCGCCGAGGCGCCCGCGGCGGCGACTCCGCTCGCGCACGGTATCAAGGCCATGCCGGCGATACGCGCCCTGGCGCGCAGACTCGATATCGACCTTGCGATGGTGACGCCGACCGGCGCGGATGGGTTGATAACCGCCAACGACGTGCAGCGCGCGGCGCGCATTCTCGCCGCAATCGGCCCGCAGGAACTGCTGCGCGGCGTGCGCAAAGTGATGGCGCAGAGCATGACGCTCGCGCACGCCGAAGTCGCCAGCGCCACCCTCATGGACGACGCCGACATCAACGCCTGGACGACGGGCACCAGCGTCATGCTGCGCCTGATTCGCGCGCTCGTCGCCGCCTGCCGCGCCGAACCGTCGCTCAACGCGTGGTATGACAGCCAGGCACCCGGCAGACGGTTGCTGAAAAATGTCGATCTCGGCATCGCGGTCGATACGCCGGATGGGCTGCTGGTGCCGGTGTTGCGCAACGTGGAGAAGCGCGCGCCGGAGGAACTCAAAATCGCGCTCGCCAAACTGGTTCAGGATACGCGCGATCGCAAGGTGCCGCCCGAAGACCTCCGCGCCAACACCATCACGCTGTCCAACTATGGCTCGATCGCCGGCCGCTACGCCTCGCCTATCGTGCTGCCGCCGACGGTCGCAATCGCCGGCGCGGGACGCATCGGCAAGGAAGTGGTTGCCGTCGACGACAAGCCGGTGGTACACCGCATGTTGCCGCTGTCGTTGACCTTTGATCACCGCGCGGTGACCGGGGGTGAAGCCGGACGTTTTCTCGCCGCGATGATGGCTGACCTGCAGCGGCCCGATTAGGGAACCTCTGATATTTAACGTTCCACCGGCAGGCGCCGGTCGTTCCACTCCACCATGCCGTCCTTGAGATTGTAGACCCGCTCAAAGCCAAGCCCGGAGAGAATCGCCGCTGCCGTGGTGCTGCGCACGCCGGAGCGGCAGATCGCAATCACGGTCCCGTGCCGGTGGTCTTCGAGTTCCGCGGAACGCACCGCGAGCTCGCGCAACGGCACCAGCACGCTGCCCCGGATGTGTCCGAGCTCACCGCAATACTCGTTCGGCTCACGCACATCAAGCAGCAGCAACGGCTCTGCCGCGGCTAGCATTGCGCTGACCCCGGCGGCTGTGAGTTGCCGCACCCCGTTGAGCTGAGCGAGATCGGGAAACATCGCCTTGTCATCGTCAATTGCAGTCTGGTTGGGCTGAAGTACTTCCTGAATCTTGTCCGGCAGCGGGAAGTTGAGGCTGGCCATCAGCGCCACGTATTGCTCGCGGGTGCGGCCAGCCACGCGCGGATTGTGGCGCTTCTCGTGGTCGACGGTGGAGCTGGTGTTGCCGCGATAGTCGTGGGCCGGGAACACCAGTGTTTCGTCGGGCAGCGTAAACAACCTTTGTGTTATCGAATCATACTGCTGCCCTGCATCGCCGCCCGCAAAATCGGCGCGGCCGGTGCCGCCGATCAACAACACGTCCCCGGTGTAGACGCGGTCGGCCGCATACAGGCTGATGCTGTCCGGCGTGTGGCCCGGCGTGTACAGCACCTGCAACCGGGCTTCACCAAACGCGATGGTGTCGCCTTGCTCGACGTGATGAGTCACCGCCGGCACCGGCGCCCGCCGGTGCATGACGAGGCGGGCGCCGATAAGGTCGCGCAACAGGAAAGAACCGGTGGGATGGTCGGCGTGGGTATGGGTGTCGACGATTGCGTCGAGCGTGAGCTGGTGATACGCAAGGCAGGCCAGATAACGGGTGACGTTATCCCTGACCGGGTCGATGATCACCGCCTTGCGCGTGCGCTCGCAGGCGACCAGGTAGGTCTTGCATTTGCCGCGATTCAGTTCCGGAAAAAACAGCATCGGCACCCTCGCATGAGCAGTTGCTGCACGCGTCTGCGCCGCGGAAGCGGAGCACAAAGAGGGATTTCAGATACTCTTTGTAACCCGCATTCCTCTGCGGCAGGATTTTGGCAGCCGCGTTTTACGCCGCGGCGCGCTGGCCGACGATGTCTTTCGCGATGACGAGGAATTCGGCCTCGGTCAAGAGTTGCTTGGTCTTCAGCGAATGGTTCTTGACCCCCGTCGTGATCTTGAGGGCCTCTTCGTCGGAGGCCTCGATACCCGCATGCTCAAGCCACATCTTGACCGAATCTATGCCGCTGCCCTTGCCCATCACCACCGTGGCCGGCGGTTGCCCGACGAAACTCGCACGCACCGGAAACAACTCGGTTACGAATTCGTCGCCGCAATTCTTGAACCAGCTCGCGATGATGCCGGACTCGATCTGGTACAGCGAACTGCCGACAACCGGCTTGTTGGTGGGCACGACCACCCCGCACAGCTTTTGCACCAGGTTGGCAAGCGGGGTCAGCTTGGAGTAGTCCAGTCCGATATCGATACCATACATCGTCCGTAACGCCATTACGGTTTCTTCCATCGGCGTATTGCCGGCACGTTCGCCGACACCGAGCACGGTGGTGTGTATCACCTCGACGCCTTCGGCCAGCGCCATGATGGTATTGGCAACCCCCATGCCGAAATCCTGATGGAAATGCGCTTCGAGGCGTTTGTTGATGCGCTTTTTCACCTGGCGCACGAAGTACTGCATCGCATGCGGCGAAACCACGCCGAAGGTGTCCACCAGGGCCAGCGCGTCCATGTGCCCTTCCCTGCCGACACGCTCGATCAGGTTCAGCACCCAATTCATTTCGGCACGCGAAAAATCGATCGGGAAGAACACGACTTCAAGCCCGTTGGCGTGCGCAAATTTGGTGGCTTCGATCGAGGTTTCTATCGCCTTTTCCATCGGCCACTTGTAGGCGATATCCACCATATGCTTGCTGGACGGGATCTCCATCACCACCCCGTTGACCCCGGTATCGATCGCGCGCTGGACGTCTTCTTTCATGCAACGCGAGAAGGCAAAAATCTGCGGGCCGAGATTGCGCTTGACGATCGCCTTGATGGCCGCGGCATCGGACGGGGAGACAATAGGCATGCCCGCCTCGATGCGGTGCACCCCGGCCTCGGCCAGCGCTTCCGCGATGCGGATCTTGTCGTCCATGGTCAGGATGACGCCGGTTTGCTGCTCGCCGTCGCGCAGCGTGATGTCGTGAACTTTTATGTTCTTGGCGAACTTGAAATCCTTGCACACCTCATCTGCATAATTCCATTCGCTCACGAACCAGTCGTTGGTCTTCCAGGGCTGATCTGCCATTGAAATGCTCCTTGTGAGTTAGCTAATAATTCGACCGATGCCGCCACAGAGCCATCCTGTCACTGCGGGCAAGCCGGGCATTTTACATTCCGCGATTTTTTATTTTACAACAATTTCAGGTTATCACGGGCCCCTGCCGTTACGATTTGACCCTGATCAATCCTTGTCGCGGCGCGCGCCGCGTTTGCCACGGCTCGCCAGATACCAATTCACGATCTGCTCGCCGGTCCAGAAAACAACCCCCGGTTTCCGGCTCAATGCGCTCAGCACCTGCTCGAAATACCGTATCCGGTGCGGCGTGCCCGAGATATACGGATGGACCGCAATCGACATGATTTTTGCGCGCGACTTCGATTCCGCGTAGACGCGGTCGAAATAATCCATGCACCGCGTCACGAACTCCCCCGCCGGATGGTGCTGCACCATCATCATCGCGATGTCGTTGAGTTCGATGCTGTAAGGCAGCGTCAGCAGCGTGCCATGGCGGGTCTTGAGTTCGCATGGCTCGTCATCGAGCGGCCAGTCCGCGATATACCTGATGCCGGCCTGCGCCAGCAGATCGGGCGTCTCCAGCGTCTCGGTAAACCCGGGCCCGAGCCAGCCGACCGGCTGTTTGCCGGTGTATGCCCGGATCACTTTGACCGCCTTGCGTATCGTCGCGCGCTGGTCCGGCTCGAGATGCAGCGGGCGCTGATCGTAGGAATGCCCCATGAACTCCCAGCCGGCGTCGCGCGCCGCCTGCGCCACTCGCGGATAATCGATACAGACGCGCGCGTTGACCGACAGCGTCGGGGTGATCTTCAGCCGGTCAAGCGCGGCTTTCAGCCGCCAGAAACCCACGCGCATGCCGTACTCGTGCCACGCCCAGTGCGGCACGTCGGGCAGCATGGTGACGCCGGTCGGCGGAGGCAGCACCTGGCGCGGCATTGCGCGGCCGATGTCCCATACTTCGACGTTGACGATGGGCCATACCACGAGGCGCACGCCGCGCGGCAGCTTGAGCGGGGCGCGGTCGACGATCGCCGAATATGGCAGTCGTTTGGAAGGAATCACGATAACGGAATTATAAGATGGTTTCGCCGCACCTGCAGTGGGCAAATTGCGTGCTCCAGGTCGCACGCCAATCCCAGACCGCTGCACGCCATCAGGATTTCAACAGATCCATCTCCGCATCAATCCCGGATCCCGTACGCTTGAGCACAAAACCATTGTTGCGCGCAACGCGCTGCATGGCAATATTCTCGCCCAGAATATTAGCGGTAATGCGGTGGAGTTTCTCATCGCGACCGATCTGCACCAGGCGGTGCAATAGTTCGCTGCCAAAACCATGCCGCTGGTACGCGTCGCTGACGAGAATGGCGAACTCGGCTTCCGGCACCCGGTGCATTCTGCTCAGGCGTCCCACCGCGAGAATGCTGTGCTCGCCGCTTAGCGGCTCTTTGCGGTCCACGACCAACGCCATCTCACGATCGTAATCGATAAAACAGATGCGCGTCAGGCGTTGATGCGCAACCCGCTGGTTGTAACGGATGATATGGAAGTAGCGCATGTACACGCTCTCCTCCGACAGCGTTGCATGAAACTTTACGATCAGCGGTTCGTCCTCCGGGCGAATCGGGCGAATGGTGACCTGCGTGCCATCCTTCGCCGTCCATACCGATACGTATTGCGCCGGGTAAGGACGAATGGCAAGCCTTGGCAACTGATCTTCATCGAGGTCGGGTTCGTGCAATACCATGCGCGCGTCGAGCGCAATGATCCCCACCGCTCCGGGATCTCCTCCGTCCAGCGACGAGCGCTTTGGGCGCGGCGCCACGAGCAGCGGGTTGATGTCGATTTCCCTGATCCAGCGTTGCTCGACGATCAGCAGGCTGAACTGCACCAGCAATTGCGCCAACGCGTCGAGGTCAACAGCCGCGCGGCCGCGCACGCCTTGCAGCGCCTGGTAGATCTTCGTTTGCTCCATCAGGCGCCGCGCCAGTGTCGAGTTCAGCGGCGGCAAAGCGAGCGCTCGATCACCGAAAACCTCAACCAGTTGTCCGCCTCCGCCGAACAAAATCACCGGGCCGAATTGTGCGTCAATGCTGCTGCCAACGATCAGTTCGTAGCCCTCCACGTTGATCATCGGTTGCACGGTCACACCGAGAAAAGTTTTGGCGCTCCCTTGGGACGCTGCGCGCACCGCTCCCGCCGCAGATTCAATTGAACGGTAGGCGCGGCGAACTGCATCGGCGTGCGGCAGATTCAACTGCACGCCACCCACGTCGGTCTTGTGCGTGATCGTCTGCGAATGCAGTTTAAGTACCACCGGGTAGCCGAAGGCCTCCGCGTATTTCACTGCTTCATCTTCGCTGGCGGCAATCCGCGTCTGCACGGTCGGAATGCCATACGCCGCAAGCACCTGCTTCGACTCGAATTCGCTCAGCAAGGTGCGCCCGGCCCCGCGCGCGTCCGCGATGAGCCGGCCAGCCCGGGCGCGGTCCGGTGCCACGTCCGCTGCGGCCTCCACCAGCGTCGGCGTCTCGTATAAACCGCGCAGGTTATAAGCGTAGCGCCACATCAAATTGAACACATGCGCTGCGGTGTCGGGATAAGCAAAGGTCGGGATGTTCGCCTGATTGAGAATCGCCTCGCCGGCACCGACATCCTCGCCGCCCATCCAGCTGGCAAGCACCGGTTTACCCGGCGTTTGGGCAAAATCCTGCAAACGCCGGGCCGTTTCGGCCGGATCAGTCATTGCCTGCGGCGTGAGAGTCACCAGCAACCCGTCGCTGTTCGGGTCCCGCGCGACGATCTCAAGCACCCGCGCATAGCGCTGTGGATCGGCGTCGCCGAGGATGTCGACCGGGTTGCCGCGGCTCCAATGGGGCGGCAGCACCGCATTAAGCGCCTCCATCGTCGGCGCAGACAATTCAGCCAGCTCGCCGCCGCCGGCGAAAAGGGCGTCGGTGGCGAGCACGCCCGGCCCGCCCGCGTTGGTGACGATGGTAAGGCGCGGCCCCGACGGTCGCGGTTGCTTGGACAATACTTCGGCCATGCCGAACAATTCAGCAATAGAGCTGACGCGCAACACGCCGCACCGGCGAAACGCCGCGTTGAGCACCGCGTCGCTGCCCGTAAGCGCGCCGGTATGCGAGGCGGCGGCCTTGGCCGCGGCCGCCGTGAGGCCCGCCTTGATGATGATGATCGGTTTGGTCAGTGCGACCTCACGCGCAGCGGAAATGAAAGACCGCGCGTCCCCGATCGACTCCATGTAAATTACGATGCTGCGGGTGAGTGGGTCATCGCCGAGATAGTCAATCAGATCGCCCCAGCCCACGTCGAGCATCGAGCCGATCGAAATGCACGCACTGAAGCCCACTTTCTCGCGCAAGCTCCAGTCGAGCACGGCAGTAAGCAAAGCGCCGCTCTGGCTGATGAAGCCGACGCTGCCGGCATGCGCCATCGTGCTCGCAAACGTCGCATTCAGGTGCGTCACCGGGCGCATCACGCCGAGGCAGTTCGGACCGATCAGGCGCATTCTGCCACGCGCCTGCCCGGCGATCTGCCGCTCCAGTTCCGCGCCGGCGGCGCCCGTCTCCTTGAATCCCGCCGAGATGATGATCGCGCCGGACACGCCCGCCGTGACGCACTCGCCGACGATCCCGGGCACCGTCGGAGCGGGCGTGACGATGATCGCGAGGTCAACCGGCTCCGGCACACTGGCGATGTTGGGATACGCCTTGATGCCCAGCACCCGGCCATGATTCGCGTTGACCGGATATACCTTACCCTCGAATGAGTGGCTGACCAGATTGTGCAATACGGTCCGTCCGACGCTGTCCGGCCTTTCGGTCGCACCGATCACGGCCACGCTGCGTGGCGCAAAGATGGCGTGCAGCGAATCACGCCCGAGGTTCAGCACGTCCAGCGCGCGGTCGGGAATACCGGTTGGCCCGGCCGGCGTGGATTTCATTTTGTCTTTTCCGCTTGTTTTGATGAACGGCTCCGCCGCGAGCAGTCATGCCTCAGGCCGGAGCCGGCAGATGAACCCGGTGCTGTCGCAGGATATACGGCCCACGGAGATTTACAAGAGACGGTTATCCACGGCACAATCGGGCTTCGATTCGTTCGAACGCCCAATACGTTTCAGGGAGAGACCATGAAAAACCGCCACTTGTTGATGCTTGCCGCGTCGTTGCTGACCGCAGCATCCGCCGCACATGCCGCCTATCCTGAGAAGGCGATACGCATTATCGTTCCGTACCCGCCCGGCGGCAATATTGACATCACGGCGCGCGCGCTCGCGCCGGGGCTCACCGAAGCGCTGGGGCAGCAAATCCTGATCGACAATCGCAGCGGCGCGGGCGGCACTATCGGTACTGAGCTTGCCGCCAAAGCCGCGCCGGACGGCTACACGCTGCTGTTGGGTTCCACCGGCACGCTGACCACTGCTCCCGCGCTGTATCCCAGGCTCGGCTACGATCCGGTCCGCGACTTCGCAACGACGTCCCTGGTCTCGAGCGTGCCGCTGGTCATGGTGGTTCATCCGTCAGTGCCGGCCCACAATGTCAAGGAATTCATCGCGCTCGCCAAATCACGTCCGGGCAAAATCAACATGGCCTCCGCCGGCAGTGGCACCACCAACCACCTTGGCGGCGAACTGTTTCAAGGTGTGACCGGTGTGAAGATGATCCATATCCCGTACAAAGGCAGTGGTCCGGCGCTGGTTGACCTGATGGGCGGTCAGGTCGATGTGCTGTTCGACCAGTTGTCTTCGTCGATCGCCTATATCCAGGGCGGCAGGCTGCGCGCGATCGCGGTGACTACGCTCAAGCGCGCGGCGCAGATGCCCGCCATCCCGACCATGGATGAATCGGGCCTGCGCGGATTCAACGCCAGCACATTTACCGGCATCGTGCTGCCCGCCGCAGCGCCGCGCGATGTCGTGACGAAACTGCACGCCGCGCTCATCAAGGTGCTGCGCTTGAAGGCGACGCACGACAGCTTTGCGCGGTTTGGCGCCGAAATTCTGGAAAGCACACCCGAGGAATTCGCGCGCTTTGTCCGCGAGGACCTCGCGAGATGGAGCAAGGTCATACGCGAGGTCGGCATCAAGCTCGAATAACGCTCAGGTCTCCAGCGGCAGGCGCACCGGCATGCCGCTCGCTACCGCGCGCTGAATTGCGATCGTCGTTTCCAGATTGATGCGCGCCTGCGCCGGCGTGGTATGCACGGTGGGGCTGCCGGTCGCGAGGTGATCGAGCCAGGCGCGTGTTTCGTTGCCGAGCGGCCCCCAGAAATTGCCCAACGCCCACTCCCCCGGCGTATTGCTTCCCAGGAACGCCATGTTGACATGGTGATCGGGCACGTAGCCATGGGGCACCCCCCGTTCCGTATAAAGCAGGTGATCCCGATGATCGTCGTCTATCATCATTGCGCCGTCGGCGCCCAGCAGCTCGACCCGCGCCGATTGTCCCTGCGCGGGATACCCGGTCGGCAGCGAGTAGCCCACCCCCAGGTTGATCACGGCGCCGTCGGCAAAAGTAACGATGGCCCAGGTCAGATCGTCGATGGCGTGGCCTGCCGGCTCGAAAACAACGCCTCTTTTTCCGCGCGCCACGATCTCTACCGGCGGATTGCCCTCGAGAAACCAGCACACCAGATCGACGTAGTACGTGAGCACATCGAGTACCGGCGTTGCATGCGGATCGCGCTTGAGGATATTGAATGCCTGCGCGCGTGAATTGTAGACGCGCGCGGTTCCGCCGATTATCCGGCCGAGCCGCCCTTGCGAAATCTGCTCTTTGGCGCGCAGGTAACACTCTTTGTAGCGGCGGCTGTAACCGACGCGCAACTCGCCGCCGGTCTGCTCGAGCATGGCGAGCATGGCGTCTGCGTCCTTGAGCGTGAGCGCGAGCGGCTTCTCGACCAGCACCGGCTTGCCGAGTTCGAGCGCCTTGCGCACCGGTGCGCAATGCTCGCCTTCCGGCGTGGACACAAATACCGCGTTCACTTCCGGACGCGCAATGATCTCCTCGTTGTCTCCGGAATGGAAATCCGCGCCGGTCTGCTCGGCCAACGCGCGCGCACGCGCGGGATCGAGATCCGAAACTGCGAGAAAGCGAACCGCCGGATGCATTGCCGTGAGCCGCGCGCGCAGAGTGCCGATTCTGCCCGAGCCCACGACCGCGATACCGAGTTGCTTGCGCTGCATGCCCATCCTCCCCGCGCTATCGCGTCAATTTCAGTCCGGTGCTAAAGCTTTGCGATGTGCTCCGCGCCGGGCTTGATCTCGCCGCGTTCGACTTTTTTCACCAGCTCATTGAGTTGGGCGTGCAACGGCGCCGGCACGCCGATTTCGGCGCCGCGCGCGGCCACGAAGCCATTGATGAAATCGGTCTCGGTACGGCGTCCCTTCTGGATGTCCTGCGCCATCGAGGGACGCTGCTCGTCGGAGCGGGTTTTTGAAAAGGTGGTCAGAATATCGGTGATTTCGGTGAGTGCGTCCTGCGAGCCCTCGCCGGCGCGCGCCAGGGTGTCCGGATCCATGCGCTGCATCGATTCGAGCTGGAACCCGAGCGCCTGCCCCACGCGCACCGCCTGACTGCCGAGCCGGATGCTGACGCCGCGCGGCCCATCACTCAGGTCGCGCTGGTTGCCGCTCAGGCCCGTGACCGCGGACAGACCGTTGCGCATCGAATTGATCACGAGCTTCGACCAGCGCTCCCCCCACAGATTGGTCGTGGGTTTCGCGCTGTCGGCCGCGCGCAGCAGCCGCGCGACTTCCTCAGCACGCGGGGTGATCCGCCCGTGCACTTCCCCGACGCGGAACACCATGTGCTTTTCCCCGCCCATCGGCACCGTGCGCTTGATGCGCCCGGGCTCGAACAGTTCGACCGCAATCAGGCTCGCTATGCATCCGAGCACGCGGCCCCAGCCGACGTGGTTCGCAATGCGCTCTTCGTTGATGCTGTTCTGCAGCGAAACGATGTACCCTCCCGGGGCGAGGTACTGCCGGATCATCAGCGTCGCCCATTCGGTATCGTAGGATTTGGTGCAGATGAAAGCGATATCGACCGGTTTCTGCCGCGACAGATCCTGCACTTCGCAAAGGTGCATCGCGTTCACCTTGACCGTGTGCCGCTCCTGCGGCGTCAATCCCGAGAGCTGCAGCCCGTGTTGGCGGATCGATTCCACATGCTGCGGCCATGGATCGATCAACGTCACATCCTCTCCCGCACGCGCCATGTGGCCGCCGGCATAACCGCCGACCGCGCCTGCTCCCACCACTACGATTCGCTTTCCCATAGTTACATCTGCCGGTTGTATTCGGTCGGATTGATGCGTGCCTCGATCAGCGTGAAGCGCTTGCTGTTCAACGCAACGCGCGCGACTTTCTTGAGTTCGACTGCATTATTGACGACGAAACCGTTGCCCCCGTAGGCCTCCGCCAGCATCACGTAATCTGGACTGCCGGTGGTGACGCCGGTTTCGGGCAGCTTCATGCGCTGCTGCTTGAGCTTGATCAGCGACAGGGTGTCGTCGCGGAACACGACCAGCGTAAGCGCGAGCTTGTGATGCGCAAGCAGCGCCATCTCCCCGATTACCATGTCGAGGCCGGCCTCCCCCATCATTGCCAGTACCGGACGCTTGGGGAAAATCAGTTTCGCCGCAATCGCCGACGGCAGCGCATACCCCATGGAGCCCAGCCCGTTCGATTGCAGCAGCCGGCGCGGCTCGTAGGACTGCCAGACGTGGTTGATCAGGATACGGTGCGCGCCGGTATCGATGGTGGCGATGGTATCGCGCGGGAATACTTCACGCAGCGCGGTCGCGGCCTGGTACGGCCCGAGGCCCTTGACCGGAGCGCTCGCAAGGGCCTGCTGCAGGGTGCGGCGATAGCGGTCGAGGTCGGAATCCAGCCAGCGCGCGGTAACCCGCCGCGGTACTGCCGCAATCAGCGCGTGCAGGGCGCCCGCGATGCTGCCGGAATATTCGAACGAGCTGCGGTAGACGTGGTGGGTGTTCGGCACCAGATCGATATTGACGGTCTGCTTCTTTTCGTCCCATGGCGCGATCCAGTCGCTTCTGAGCTCGACCGGGTCGAAGCCGATGGTCAGAATCAAATCGGCCTCACGCACGTGAGCCATGTGGATTTTGTCCACCACCGGGCTCAGGCCGGTGGCCCCGACGCACAACGGATGGTCCTCCGGCACCACACCCTTGGCCTTGTATGTCGCGATGAACGGGATGTGCCACGCCTCGATGAAGCGCCGGAATTCGCGTTCCGCGCCGTCGAGCTGGACGCCGACGCCGACAAATGCCAGCGGCCTCCTCGCTTTCCTGAGCCAGCTCTCGACCACCGCGCGGTCCTCGCGCCGCGGCACCGTGCGTATCGCAACAGGCCCGAAGTGGCGCGCATCGGCCTGCTCGATGCCGGCGATGTCGGTCGGCAGGTTGAAGTGCACCGGGCCCGGCATCGGTTCCTTGGCGATCGCGATGCCTTTGCGCACTTGATCGAACGCGTTTTTTGCCGTGACCGTGGCCGACCATTTGACCAGCGGCCGCAGTAGTGCCTCCTGGTCAATGACCTGGTGGGTGAAGATCGGCTTAAGCGATGTGGCGATTTCACCAGTGATCACGATCAGCGCCGAGCGGTCGAGCAGCGCCTGCGCCACCGCGGTCGTGGTGTTGGTGATGCCGGGGCCCAGGGTCGCGACCAGCACCCCGGGCCTGCCGGTCAACTGGTAACCCGCCTCCGCCATGATGCCGGCGCCCATTTCATGCTTGGTCAGTATGAATTTGATGCCGACCTTGCGGAACGCTTCCAGTAATTCCAGTACTTCACCGCCCGGAATGCCGAACGCGTAGCGGACGCCGTCCTCATACAGCGCCTGCGCAATGATATCGGTTGTCTTGGGCACTACCGTACACTCCCAGGTTGCCGCTGCGGAATCCGCGGCACGGCACAGGTGATCGGGATGAGCGCGGATAATATCACGGGCCGTAAACTGCCCGGCGTCTCCGCGCCGGGTGCGATCGCGCGGCGTAAACCGGAGTACGTGCCAGGCTGATTTCGGGCGTCACAACCGGCGGACAAATTCCGCCGGCGTCTTGATCGGATGCTGCTTGCGCAGTTCGAGCAGGTCGCGATCTCCACTGACGAGCACGTCTGCGCCGGAAACCACGAGCGTCGCGAGGATAGGCGCGTCCTTGGGATCACGCGGCACTTCAAATCATGTCGAACACAATTCGATTACTTTCACTTCTTACGGCGTCGCGCGCACTTCCTTGACAGCCTCATCAATCGGCGTCTCAACCTGCTTCTCGGGGACGCCGCCGAAAGCCCCGGCGAGCTCCGCTCGCATCCGGTCGAACTGGTCGTCCAGCTTTCAGTGGAACATCTATCCGACAGCGCGCGTTGAATCGCAAATTCTATTTATACCAACAGCTTGCATTCATTCATTAGTTCAGGATAAGATCCACATATAGCACATATATGCGGAGAAATACCATGCCTCAACTACACTTTTACGTCCCCGATGATGTTGCGGAGAAAATTAAAGCCCGCGCCGCACAGGCAAAGCTGCCGATTTCCCGCTATGTGGCCGACCTGGTCAAGCGCGATGTCGGCCAGGGCTGGCCGGAGAACTACTTCGAACGGATATCCGGCGCGGCAGAAGGCGCCACTATAAGGTATGAGCCTTCGGGTCCGCCTGAAGAACGGTTGCCACTGGAATGAAATACTTGCTCGACGCAAACACCTGCATCCGGTTGCTCAATGCCGGCGATGAAGGAGTGACGCGGCGCTACACGGCTTGCCAGCCCGCCGACATTGTTTTGTGCAGCGTGGTCAAAGCGGAGTTGCTTTACGGCGCAAGACGCAGCGCGCGCGTTGAATTCAACTTGAAGCGCCTGGATTATTTTGCGGCCCCGCTGCAATGCCTGCCGTTCGATGATCGGTGCGCGCACGACTACGGACTGATACGCGCCGATCTGGCGGCGCAAGGCAAGCCCATCGGCGCCAACGACTTGATGATTGCCGCGATCGCGCGCGCGCATGACCTGATTCTGGTCACGCACAACACCGGAGAATTCAGCCGGGTGGTGGGGCTGCGGGTCGAGGATTGGGAGCGCGCACTCTAAGAAAACGGGAGATCCGCCAGTGCGGGGCCGTGGTCGCCGAGCACGCGATGCGCGAAGGCCAGGGCAGCAACACCTCGTAGTCCTCGAATCCTTACTCCCGTTTGAGAAACATCTTGTCAACCCAGCCCGTTCCCTTCTCACCCTGCACATTAAGGAACCCGTCTACTTCCCGCCCAAGAAACAACACCGTGTCGGTCCTGCTGAGAGTTCTAACGTTCTTGGACTTCTCTGAAGGTCCGGCGTACATCTTGACCCCCCCGATCTTGCCGACAAGGACGTCCCCTTTTTCGAAACCCGCCGACGCTTTCGCCTGCTTTTCAGGCTGTGGCGCAACGGGTGGTCGTGAATCCGGATTTTCGGCTGCTTCCTGTCGCGCGGCCATACGGGTCCGCTGCAGCATGGGATTCGCTCGCATTGCCTTCACCACGTTGTTCCAGTTGTCGAGGAATGAGGCTGCAACAATCTTGCCTTCCGCAGTGTTGGCGTAGGCGCCCAAGGCACCTATGGCACCGGTCCCACCCAGAGCGCCGCCGATACCCCAGTCGGCTTTCTCGACGGATCCCTGGGCGGCGGCAACTTGCAGGCCGCTGCGCGTGTCGGCCACAAGCATGCTCGTTTGAGCTTGTTTGAATTTCAGCCCGCCAGCGACGGCACCTGCAACAATGCCGATCGGGCCGAATAAAGAACCTATGGCGCCGAGCGCACCCCCTATGCCACCAGCGTTGTCCTCCGAGAATACGACGTCCGGAGTAAGCACAAAATCGGCGGTCGCGAGCTGCCCTTGGCCCATCTGCGATCCTTGCTGCAGCTCCCCGCGCTGCATGAGCTGCCTCTCCTGCATGATGTTGTGCATCGCCACCCCGCGCTCCACCACCTGAAAACAATTCGACTGGGCGATGAGCAGCCGGATTAGCCCGGTCGGCGACGGCAGGTTGAACTTGAGCAGCGCTTTCTGGGTGAAGTCCTGCGGCTCCGTCACCGCGAGCGTGCCGAGCGGCGCCGGGCAGCGCTCTAGGGTCGGCGCCGCGTCCTTCGCCTCGTTTCCGCTAGCGGATCCGGTAATCGGCCCGGATCCCTCTCCAGGTTTGTAATCGGTCAGGCCTTGCGCCAAGACATGCGCGCCTTCAGAGAGCGCTAACGCGCAAAAGATGGCAATTGCCGTGCGCCGAAAAACAAAACAATACATAATTCTCTCCCACTATTCCAAAAAAGGCTGCGGCTGGCGGTATTTCCAGCAGCCCGGACCACCGCGTAACGGTGAGCTACGGATAAAGATTACTCTCAACTGTCAAAAATAATAGTCGGTGGATGAGCGGGTCACTTTCCACTCATCTCGCGCTCCTTGGTTTAACGAAGAAGCGCGTATATTGACGCGAATTACCCCGCCCGCGGAACAACGGGGTCTATTGATCGCTTACACACATTCACCTTGGTTACCTTACCAACAATTTCGGCCGTAACGTGGGATCAGTTAAATAGTCGGAACTGTAGAAATAGTTAAAATTATTATTTGTTGCCGTTGGCCGTAGCTGAACCCCGTAATTCGGAACAGCTCCGCTTTGCCAAGCGTTATATAAGTCGGTAATATCAATCGCATACCACGTGTTCACTCCCGGCGCCGGCAGTGTAGCCCCCCACTGAGTCGTGGATGGTCGATTTGCCCACCAAAGCCGGTCTGTCCAACTCCACGGTTGCGTTATTCGGTCGAAATACATCGAAGTCGGACTCGCTCCACTGCTAAAGCTATAAAGATAAAGAACAGCCGACGTCGCATGTTGTGGCAAGGTCGTAAGATCAAATTGCAATAGCGAGTAATAATAATCACCCCACCCCCCGACCTTCAATCGGTCATCATTAAGACCACCCCCTGGACCACCGCCAGCCGGCGCATATGAGTAGACGCTCGTAGTCCAGATATCTTTTCCCTCACCTGGGCCGGGCTGCAATACGATCGTCGTATCGGTCGGTGTGTTATTGCCTGCCGTTCCGGGGGTAATCCGCCCGATCCGGTTGCCCCACCATTCTGTGAACCAAAGGTTGCCATCGGGGCCGGCCGCGATGCCAAGCGGCATAGCGCGGGCGGAGATGCCGGCACTGAATTCGGTGACCACCCCGGCCGGGGTGATCCGCCCGATCCGGTGGCCGTTTTCTTCTGTGAACCAAAGGTTGCCATCGGGGCCGGCCGCGATTCCAAAAGGGCTCGCGCCGGCGGAAATGCCAGCACTGAATTCAGTGACCACTCCAGACGTTGTAATCCGCCCGATCCGGTCTTCCGTGATGAACCGGTTGCCCTGGAGATCATAGTAGCTAGTTGCCGTGAACCAAAGGTTGCCATCGGGGCCGGCAGTGATATTGACACGGACCGTGTCGGCGGAGATGCCGGCGCTGAACTCAGTGACCGCCCCTGCCGGGGTAATCCGCCCGATCCGGTTGCTGTAATATTCCGTGAACCATAGGTTGCCGTCGGGGCCAGCCGTGATTCCATAAGGGTACGCGCCGGCGGAGATGCCGGCGCTGAACTCAGTGACCACCCCTGCCGGGGTGATCCGCCCGATCCGGTTGCCGTCAAATTCCGTGAACCACAGATTGCCGTCGGGGCCAGCCGTGATGCCCATAGGGCCCGCGCCGGCGGAGATGCCGGCGCTGAACTCATTGACCACCCCTGCCGGGGTAATCCGCCCGATCCGGTTGCCCGAATATTCCGTGAACCATAGGTTGCCATCGGGGCCAGCCGTGATGCCCTGAGGGCCCGCGCCGGCGGAGATGCCGGCGCTGAACTCATTGACCACCCCTGCCGGGGTAATCCGCCCGATCCGGTTGCCCGAATATTCCGTGAACCACAGGTTGCCATCGGGGCCGGCCGTGATGCCAGGAGGGGCCGCGCCGGCAGAGATGCCAGCGCTGAACTCGGTGACCACTCCGATCGGGGTAATATTGGTAGCTGAGCAGTTAGCAGTTGCTCCCCCATTTGACCCGTTACAACTCCACGACCAAGGGCCGCTCCCGCTTACCGTGGTCGCCGTCCCTGAACTGCACAGGGTTGTTGCGGTTGGCGCGGTTGTGAAGGTTCCATTATTTGATGACCCACAGACCCCATTCACAGGTACAGGCACTGTGTAGTTCACGATGATGTTGGCATTGGTGAAATTGCCAGCCGCATCCTGCGCGCGCACCGTGATCGTGTTATTGCCGCTTTGCAACGTGATCCCAGAAACGGACCACGAAGTGGTGCCGCTCGCGGTGCCGCTACCGCCCCGGTCATTGCTCCAACTGACCTGCGTGACCCCCACATTGTCCGAAGCCGTGCCACTGATGGTCAAAGAGCCGCTGTTCACCAATACCGTCGAACCACTGGCCGTAGGTGAAGTGATCGCCACCTGCGGGGCAGTCGTGTCGGTTGTGGTGGTGGTGGACGGCGTTGCCTGCACCGTATGCACCAGGCTGTAACGACCGCTTGTGAGCATTTCCGAATCGCTGGTGCCGTAGCCGACGTAAATCTGCGCTCCCACGAAGCCCGAAAGATCGATACTCCCGTCGAGCACCTGGATCGTATAGGCCCCGACCGGCTGGGTCGTCTCTGCAGCGAACGTCCCAGTGGACACAGTGGCATAGGCGGGATAACTGCCACCGGTGTATGACTGCCAGCCCGCAGGGGTAAGGAAATAAAACTGCGGACTCACGGCTGCCGCGACGAAGATCTGGACGGGCGTACCCAGTGCGTCCGCGGCCGGCTGCACCGTCACCGCCAGCGTGCGAGAGCTAAGCGGGCCGGAGGGTGTGCCGCTGATGGGAATTGGCGAGGCATTGACGCAGGACTGAGAAACGGGAGTCTCCGGATTCCAATAACATGGAGAGGGTCGCTGGGCAAATCTCGATTCAGATTCAGGTAGAACTGTCGATAAGTTGAATCCGCTATTCTGCCATGGGCTTTCTCCACGTCGCACTGAGGGTATGTAGAAATTGTCATGAATATTCCCATGGGACACGCCGGGGACAACCTGATCTGGTTGTTGTGGAGCCGCTTCAGACAAGGGTTTACCAAAGCAATCAAAAATTGTAGTTCTATCAATGCAGTAGTAATTTTCAACATAAACCTTCCCTTTTGCGGGCTCTAAAGCAGACTTCAAGTCATCCAAATTGCCGGCGCCCACATAGCCAACGAGCGGTTCCAAGGGCGCATCCAACATTGTAAGCTGGGTTCTTCCTCCATCAAGGAACTGGTAACGTGAGTCCGTGAAAAGCCAACGCAGCGCATGTGCACTGACGAATGCGCCGTGGCTGTGTCCAATGAAGTGAACGGGGTGTGGGTAATCGTGCCCGAGCCACGAAGCGAGCTTCTCGCCAAGTTTCTCACCATTCGCAGAAGTTGCCCCGTAGGACGAGAACACTGTTTGTTCGTTATCTTCGGTATAAGCCTCTGGCCAGAAATAATAGAAAATATTGATCTTATCGCTACCTCCTAAACGGGTTTCTATCGTGGAACTCATTGTTTTAACCCAATGCTCCGGGTCCGAAGGCAAATCACATCCAGTATATCTGCCGGAAGGTTGCCAGCCATGCGTGATGACGACAGTCGGTTTATCGCTCTTGAAGTTTGTGCTGCGGGGGCACAGTTGAGCGTCGATGGTATAGGTTGCCGTTGCCTCGGCGCTTTCAGTCATGCCCGACTTGAAGGCCCTAGCCTTGAGCGTTTTGGTGCTTGGAATCGTCACCGGCGCGCGGGGGAAGGAGATCCTTGAGAGCGTCGTCGGGTGGCTGTCGTCGGTGGTGTAGTGGATTATCGCGTCTCTCGTGGTCGTCGAGATCGTTACGCTAATCGCGCCGGTGTAGATCCCCGGAACGTGGCTGAAGGTGGGGGTGGCGACGACGCTGGCCATCGCCATCGGGGTCACCGCGTTGGAGTTTTCCGACCAGGCGCCGATGCCCACGATCGTGGTGGTTTTCACCCGGCAGGTATAAGAGATGCCGTTGGTTAGCCCGGTAACCGTGATCGGCGAACTGACACCTATGTTGGTCAACCCGCCGCACTCGGCCGTGTAGTATAGTGCCCCGGAACCAAGCGCACCCACCGTGAATGCCACGCTAATGCTGGCATTTCCAGCGGTCGCAGTGCCGATGGTCGGCGCCGCCGCAGCAGTAACCGTGACTTGCCGTGGCCCCAGCCCCGCCTGACGTTCGTCCTTGGAATTGCCCAAGTTGTCGAACACCGCCACACCATACCAATATGTTCCTACACTCAGTGGTGCATCGCTGAAACTGCCGCTGGCAGGGCCGTTGCCTGAAACCAAGTTGGTTCTGATGTCCTGCCAACCAGAATCAGATGCCGAACCATTTCCCGCTGTGCGACGAAGAACCACACGGTTAAGCCCCGATCCTCCGCTATCGGAAACCGTGTAGCTGATCGTGAACGCCTGCCCCAGTGTGCCCGTGGAAGGACTTATGTTGAATGCGCTGATCGTGGGCGGCGTGGTGTCCGCCGCAGCAGTAACCGTGACTTGCCGTGGCCCCAGCCCCGCCTGACGTTCGTCCTTGGAATTGCCCAAGTTGTCGAACACCGCCACACCATACCAATATGTTCCTACACTCAGTGGTGCATCGCTGAAACTGCCGCTGGCAGGGCCGTTGCCTGAAACCAAGTTGGTTCTGATGTCCTGCCAACCAGGATCAGATGCCGAACCATTTCCCGCTGTGCGACGAAGAACCACACGGTTAAGCCCCGATCCTCCGCTATCGGAAACCGTGTAGCTGATTGTGAACGCCTGCCCCAGTGTGCCCGTGGAAGGACTTATGTTGAATGCGCTGATCGTGGGCGGCGTGGTGTCCGCCACAGCAGTAACCGTGACTTGCCGTGGCCCCAGCCCCGCCTGACGTTCGTCCTTGGAATTGCCCAAGTTGTCGAACACCGCCACACCATACCAATATGTTCCTACACTCGATGGTGCATCGCTGAAACTGCCGCTGGCAGGGCCATTGCCTGAAACGGAGTTGGTTCTGATGTCTTGCCAACCGGGATCAGATGCCGAACCATTTCCCGATGTGCGGCGAAGCACCACACGGCTGAGTCCCGATCCTCCACTATCGGAAACGGTGTAGCTGATTGTGAAAGGCTGCCCCAGCGTGTTCGTGGAAGAATTTATGTTGAATGCGCTGATCGTGGGCGGAGTGGTGTCCGCGGCAGCAGTAACCGTGATTTGCCGTGGCCCCAGCCCCGCCTGACGTTCGTCCTTGGAATTGCCCAAGTTGTCGAACACCGCCACACCATACCAATATGTTCCTACACTCGATGGTGCATCGCTGAAACTGCCGCTGGCAGGGCCATTGCCTGAAACGGAGTTGGTTCTGATGTCTTGCCAACCGGGATCAGATGCCGAACCATTTCCCGATGTGCGGCGAAGCACCACACGGCTGAGTCCCGATCCTCCACTATCGGAAACGGTGTAGCTGATTGTGAAAGGCTGCCCCAGCGTGTTCGTGGAAGAATTTATGTTGAATGCGCTGATCGTGGGCGGAGTGGTGTCCGCCGCAGACGGCGCGGTTGTTGTCACGACGGATGCAGTGTCGGCAATCCAACCGGAGATAAACAGACCACAATAAAATGTGAAGCTGTTTACCTGCCAAAACTGAAAACTCGTACCAACTACGGTGCCACTCCTAGGTCCCGCAATCACTTTAGCCTTTTGATTTTGTGGCATCACGCAACTGGCAAGCTGCGAATCGTTGGGCACAGGTCGAATGTTCGCGCCGTTTGCGCTTGTGGTTGTTATCCAGTCGCCCACGATAATCGCGTGCGCCAAGTTGATATTCCCGAAGCTCATGCTTAATGCAACTAGCGCAACTAGCAAAGCGCTTGCATTGCGCTTCATTAGTCGACGGAAAAAACGTGACCAACACATAAATGCTGCCTCAACCGGGCGAGGTTTCACGTCTTGGCCCTTCTCGCTGCCTTGTTGTCAGCGAGAATCCTAACCACGGCATGAGTCGGAATAAGCAAAGTAACTGTTCGCGATGGAAATAACATTGGGAACAGACCTCGGTTTCTGCACAACCGGCCGTAATGAATACGCTTGGGACATTCATTATTCCCGGCCGAGCCATCAAAAGCGGGCTCGAACAGTTTCATGCCGGCTGTCAGGGATTTGGCAAACGGTGCCAGCTCATAACGCAAAAAGCCACCCGCCCCGATCATCCGGAACAAGTGACTTGATCTTTGTCTGAAGCCAGCGGTACTCACGCCCCTCCCCGAACCAACGAGAAACTACCGGAGCCGTCAATGTTAGCGGCGCCTGTTGAATCGTCTAAATTCGGCAGCATGTTCCGGGCGGAACCCGCCGTGACCTCGCTCGGAAATAAGCTGACATCAAAGCGTCTTGGCGCAGAGCGCGCAAAGAGCGAATGAACAAGTGCAACGACGGTTGAGGCACGCGCACTCCAACACCCTTCGTCTCGACGCATATGCCGAGTCGAGTCGCGGCTTTGATTACTTCTTCTGCCTGCAGTATTCATCTCCCCTTCTGACATGGAGAAACCGCCTGGCTATTGCTGACGACCAGTTGTTGTTGAAGCCATAATATACCCATATCCCCATATCAGAAAATACTTACTCAAACGCAAAGGAAGCCATAGCCCAAATGGCGCGAATCTGACTTGGCCATGGAGGTTTTAGTCGATGCCGATATGGTAATCCATAGCCATGTAATGTGGAATATATTCCGTGGAATAACAATCCCTTACGGGCCATGCTTTGGTCATGGACAGGGACTTCAACGCGGTGCGGAAGGTGCTCGCGGCAAACGTTCGGCACCTGCGAAAGGCGAAGCAGCTATCGCAGGAAGAGCTTGCGTTCGAGGCAGAGATCGATCGGACCTACGTAAGTCAAATTGAACGCGCAGTAATCAATCCGTCGCTGCTGATTCTCCACAAGGTTGCGAAGGTACTTGGTGCTAGCGTCGTTGACCTGCTGACGCCGACTAAGCCACAACGATAACGACGAAACCTCAGGGACAGACCGCGGTTTCCACGCAGCAAGGCGTAATGAATACGCATGGGACATTCATTCAATTCGCCCACGTTTCGAGCAGGAGTGCGTCGATTTCGTGGAAGTGTGCATCGCGTGAAACCAGCGTCATGCCGTGCTGCGCCGCGACAGCGGCGATCCAGATGTCATTCTCCGGCAACGGTCGACCTTTCGATCGCAGCCGCGCCTTGATCTCTCCGTAATGACGAGCAGTTGTGAAGTCGATCGGCAGCTTCACCACGCTGCGAGCGAACTCCTCGATCCGGGCGAGATTCTCCTCGCGGTGCGTTGACTGCTCGGCGCCATAGCGTAGCTCGCCGATGGTTACCGCCGATACGAATACCTCCAGTGCTGCAGAGAGACGTTTTTGAATACCGGGTTCAGCCGCAAACAGCGCGATAACAATGTTGGTGTCAAGCAAATATCTACCAGCCATGGGTATCTACTTGCTCGCATCCTTGCTCGATCTCGGTCGTGATACGGTCGAGGTCGTCCCGAGAGATCGCACCGGAAAAGCGGGCCAAATCCGTTCCCGGTGTACCACGCAAGACAGTTTCGGCCAATGAGCGGGCAAAATCGAGCACTTGACGCTGCCGCGCATCATCAAGCTTGCTGAGTTGTTCAGCGAACTCCTGCTCCAATCCTTTGCCCATATCATCCTCGCTATAAAAGTCTCGTTTATCGACAATTCTATCCCGCGCGCGGCCGTGAGTCGAATACTATCGCCTGAAGATCAATCCTTCGCGGCTTCTTTGCCATTCCCATCCGGAGAGAACTCGGTCTGCCGCCTGATGCCGTTTACCTTTGCCTCTCGCTGATCCGACCGTTCTTCATGTAGCGGCCCTCGACCGCGCTTTGGCGACTTCGTCCCACTGCTGCAGCGAGCGTCTGGAAATCATCATGTGATCGAGCAACAAAGATCGCGACCGCTCGGCAAGATTGACCGTGAAGAAATAGGTGGCGCCCGCGATCCAGCTGCGACGGTAGTTTGTCATGCCGCCAAGTTAGCGATGGGCATCGCTGCGCTCAACCCATCCTGCGGAGGTTGGGATGCGTCGGGCGCTATCCCGACCCGCTCAACCCGCACGCCGGACACCACAAGCTCCCGGCTTGTTGTTTGTCCGTATAATATCGGCTTGTTGCGAGGCCAAAGGAGAATTGGATGAGATTTCATATTGCAGTTTTGGCCTGCATGCCGTTTGCGATGCAAGGCAGTTAAGGCCGTGTCGAAGTCCACATCAGTGAGCGCGCGTTCCGGGAAATCCGCGGACCTGGTGGCGCGGCTCGGCGCCGTGGTCGGCGCGCCCGGTCTTGTTACCGATCCTGACGCGATGGCGCCCTACCTCAACGACTGGCGTGAGCTGTATCAGGGCCGCGCTGCGGCGGTCGTGCGCCCCGCGAGCACTGCAGAGGTCGCGGCCATCGTGCGCCTGTGCGCCGAAACCAGCACGCCGATGGTGCCGCAGGGCGGCAACACCGGCATGTGCGGCGCTGCGACTCCCGATGCCAGCGGCAATGCGATCGTGGTGGCGCTGGGCCGCATGAACCGGATCGTCAAGATGGACGCGCTAAACACCGCCATGACGGTCGAAGCCGGGTGCATCCTCGCCAATATTCAGCAGGCGGCGCTGGAAGCGGACCGCTTTTTCCCGCTGACTCTGGGCGCCGAGGGCAGCTGCCAGATCGGCGGCAACCTGTCCACCAACGCCGGCGGCAGCAACGTGCTGCGCTACGGCAATACCCGCGATCTGGTACTGGGACTGGAAGTCGTGCTCGCCGACGGGCGGATATGGAGCGGGTTGCGCGGCCTGCGCAAGGACAATACCGGCTACGACTTGAAGCACCTGTTCATCGGCGCCGAGGGCACGCTTGGCATCATCACCCAGGCGGTGCTGAAGCTGTTCCCGCGCCCGCGCAGCAGCGTCACCGCGCTTGCCGCCGCACGCAGTGCCGAGGACGTGGTGGAACTGCTCTCACTTCTGCGCAAACATTGCGGCGATCGCGTCAGCGCTTTTGAAATCATCTCGCGCAACTGTCTGGAGATGGTGGTCAGACGGATTCCGGGCGCGCGTGACCCGCTGGCCGATGCTCATCCCTGGTATGTGCTTGCCGAGCTGAGCGACGTGCATGAAGGCAGCTCGCTCCGTGATGAATTCGAACGCGCACTCGCCGCCGGCATCGAGCGCAAGCTCGTGGCCGATGCAGTGGTTGCGGAAAGCCGGCAACAGGTACAGGCGCTGTGGCGGCTGCGCGAAACGATACCTGAAGCAGCGCGCGCCGAAGGACTGGTTTACCGGCACGACATTGCGGTTGCGGTAAGTCGCATTCCCGAGTTCATCACCACTGCCGGCCGCGCACTGGAAACGCGCTTTCCCGGGGTACGCCTCATCTGTTTCGGCCACGTCGGCGACGGTAACCTGCACTTCAATGCGTTCGTGCCGGGACGCGAGCGCACTGACGGCGAGGCGCGCGCCGCCAAGGACGTCAGCCGCGTGGTGCACGATATCGTGCATCAGTTTGACGGCAGCGTCAGCGCCGAGCACGGTATCGGCCAGGCGAAGCGCGACGACCTCGCGCGCTACAAAAGCGCAATCGAACTGGATCTGATGCGAACACTGAAACGGGCGCTGGATCCGCAAAATCTGATGAATCCGGGCAAGGTTCTGCCAGCGAGTTGATATGAGCGAAAAAATCATCAAGAGCGACAAGGAATGGGAAAAACTGCTCGGCCGCGAACGGTTCAGGATCACCCGGCAAAAGGGAACCGAGCACGCATTCAGCGGAACCTATTGGGATTGTCACGATAAAGGGACCTATCACTGCGCGTGTTGCGGCGCCGGACTATTTCACTCTGACCACAAATTCGACTCCGGCACCGGCTGGCCGAGTTTCTGGCAACCCACGGCCGGCGACAATGTCAAATCCGAAGATGATTTCGGCATGTTCATGCGCCGCACCGAAGTTATGTGCAATCATTGCGACGCGCACCTCGGCCACGTTTTTGAAGACGGCCCGGCACCAACCGGTTTGCGCTATTGCATCAATTCGGCCTCCCTCAAGCTCGAGAAGGAGTAAGCACCGGCATTGCCCGTGCCACCTTCGATCCATGGACACACGGCCGGCGCCTGCACCGCACCAAATGGACAACCATGCATCAAAGCCCGATAATTGAACTCTTATGAAATTTTTGTTCGACCTTTTCCCGGTCATCCTGTTCTTCGTTGCCTTCAAGCTGTTCGGCGTTTACATCGCCACCGCAGTGGCAATAGCCGCGACTGTCGTGCAGATCGGCTGGGTATGGTTTCGCCGGCGCCGCGTGGAAAACATGCTGTGGGTCAGTTTCGGCGTGATTGTGGTTTTCGGGGGCGCGACGCTGCTGCTGCACGACGAGACCTTCATCAAGTGGAAACCCAGCGTACTTTACTGGCTGTTTGGCGCGGCGCTGCTGATTGCCGAACTCGGTTTCCGCAAAAACCTGATCAGGGCGATGATGGAAAAGCAGATGGCATTGCCGGATCTCATATGGCGCAAGCTGCTCATGAGCTGGGCCGGTTTTTTCGCCGTCATGGGCGCGCTTAATCTTTACGTTGCCTACAGTTTTCCGACCGACACATGGGTCAACTTCAAGTTGTTCGGCGGCATGGGGCTGATGCTGGTGTTCGTCGTGCTGCAGGCGCTGATGCTGTCCAAATACGTCGACGTCAGGGAAACGAAATAGGGTCGCCAGCATGAAGGATACACTCGATCGAATCGAACAGAAGCTCTCGATGCTGACCCCGGACAGCGTCGAGTTGATCGACGACAGCGAAAAGCACGCCGGCCACGCCGGCGCAAAGGGCGGTGGCGGGCATTTTGAGCTGATCATCGTCTCACCGCTGTTCGAGGGCAAGTCGACCCAGGCGCGTCACCGCATGATCCACGCGGCGCTCGGCGAAATGCTGGAACGCGAAATCCACGCCTTGACCATCAAGGCATATGCTCCCGACGAAATCTGAATCATCAAAACAGGAACTGCAAAATGAAGACCGTGTTAACTCCGCGCGGAGCACTGCTCGCCCTCGCCGGCCTGCTCGCGATTACGACCTGCTATGCGCAAAGCACCGGCGTGGTCGCCAAAGTCAACGGCGTGGCGATCCCCCAGAGCCGGCTCGATCTTCTGCTCAAGCTCGGCGCCGGCCAGGGCCAGCCCGACGGCCCCGAACTCAGAAACCGCATGCGAGATCTCCTGATCACGCGCGAGATGCTGGCGCAGGAGGCGGCCCGCAAAGGCCTCGACAAGAACGCAGACGTCACCGCCCAGATCGAAATGCAGCGGCAGGACGCGCTGGTCAACGCGTATGTGCAGGACTATCTCACCCACAACCCGATCGGCGAAGATGCGCTCAAGAAGGAATACGACCGAAACAAGGCGCAATTCGGCGACCGCGAATACAAGGTGCGCCACATCCTGGTGAAAGACGAAGCCGAAGCCAAGCAAATCCTTGCACAGCTAAAGAAAGGCGCGGCCTTTGAAAAGATCGCGGCGGAAAAATCCGAGGACCACGGCTCCAAAGGGCGCGGCGGCGATCTCGACTGGGGCACGCCCGGCCGCTACGTGCCGCCGTTTGCCGAGGCGATTAAAAAGCTCAAGAAAGGCCAGCTCACCAGCGCGCCGGTGCAAACCCAGTTCGGCTGGCACGTGATACGTCTCGATGACGAACGCGCCTTCAAGGCGCCGGGCTTCGACGAAATCAAGCCGCAACTGCAGCAGAGCCTGCAACGCCAGGCGGTCGACCGGATGATCAGCGAATTGCGCGCCAAGGCCAAGATCGAATAGGCGTCGTCAACCCACCCATCGCCTGGCATTGCGGAACATACGCAGCCACGGCCCGTCCTCACCCCATTCCGGCGGATGCCAGGAATTCTGCACCGCCCGGAACACGCGCTCCGGATGCGGCATCAGCACCGTGAAGCGCCCGTCACGCGTGGTCAGTCCCGTGATACCTCCCGGTGAGCCGTTGGGATTGAACGGATAGCTTTCGGTAGCCGCACCGCGGTTATCCACGAATCGCAATGCGATTTGCGCCTGCCCGCGTTGATCCGCGCCGGTGAACTCGGCATAACCCTCGCCGTGCGCCACGGCAATCGGCAGCCGGCTGCCGGCCATGCCGTCAAAGAACAGCGATGATGACGGCATCACCTCGACCATCGCAAAACGCGCCTCGAACTGTTCCGAGCGGTTGCGCACGAAATGCGGCCACGCCGCAGCACCGGGAATGATTTCGCGCAAATTACTCATCATCTGGCAGCCGTTGCACACGCCCAGTGCAAAGGTGTCGCTGCGCCCGAAAAACGCCTCGAATTCGTCGCGCGCCCTGGCGTTGAACAGGATAGATTTCGCCCAGCCCTCGCCCGCACCCAGCACGTCGCCGTAGGAAAAGCCGCCGCACGCAGCATAGCCTGTGAAATCCGCAAGCCTGACGCGACCCGCGATGATATCGCTCATATGCACGTCACGGGTCTCGAATCCGGCCCGGTCGAACGCTGCTGCCATTTCGACCTGACCGTTGACGCCCTGCTCGCGCAGTATTGCGATGCGGGGTCTGGCTACATTCACGAACGGCGCCGCGCCATCGCCGTCGGGATTGAACGTCAGATGCGGCGAAACGCCGGGATCTCCGGCGTCGAGAATGCGATCGTATTCCTGCTGCGCGCACAGCGGATTGTCGCGCAGGTGCTGCATGCGATAGGTGGTCTCCGACCACGCGCGATGCAACTCGATGCGCGTGGCGGAAAATATCTCCCTGCCGCCGGCCGCAATCGTCAATCTCCCGTCACCGTTTACGCCACCGATGACATGCGAAACCGCACCCAGTCCCGCTGCCGCCAGCGTCTCCAGCACCACGGATGCTGTCGTGCGCCGCACTTGCAATAGCGCGCCGAGTTCCTCGTTGAACAGAATCGCAAGTGGCGCCTTCCCGTTCACGAACGCGCCGAAATCGAGCTTGGCGCCGCAGTGCCCGGCAAACATCATTTCGCACACCGCGACGAACAGGCCGCCATCGGAGCGGTCGTGATAGGCAAGTATCCACCCTGCGGCGTTGAGCTCCTGAATCGCGCCGAAAAACGCGCGCAACCGGTCCGCGTCATCGGCATCGGGAGTTGCATTGCCGATCTGGCCGTAGACCTGGGCCAGCGCCGAGCCGCCGAGCCGGCACCGGTTGGCACCCAGATCGACCAGGATCAAATCGGTCTCGCCGCAATCGGTGCGCAATTGCGGCGTCAGTGTCCTGCGCGCATCACTGACTCGCGCGAATGCCGACACCACCAGAGACAGCGGCGCAGTGACCTCTTTCTGCGCAGCGCCGTCGCGCCACGTGGTCTTCATCGACATCGAGTCCTTGCCGACCGGAATGCTGATGCCCAGCCGCGGGCAGAATTCCATGCCGACCGCGCGCACGGCGTCATAGAGCGCGGCGTCTTCCCCGGGATGGCCCGCCGCCGCCATCCAGTTAGCCGACAGCTTGATCTCGCCGATGGCGTCGATGGGTGCTGCCGCGATGTTGGTAACCGCCTCACCTACCGCCATCCGGGCTGCCGCCGCCGGGTCGATCAGCGCAAGCAGCGGCCGCTCGCCCATCGCCATCGCTTCGCCGCGGGTTTCGGCAAAGCCCAGCAGCGTCACCGCGACATCGGCGACCGGCACCTGCCACGGTCCCACCATCTGGTCGCGCGCCGTCATGCCGCCGACGGTGCGATCGCCGATCGCGATCAGAAACGTCTTGTCCGCAACTGCCGGCAGCTGCAACACCCTGAAGCACGCCTCACGCAGATCGATGCCCGAGATATCAAACTGCGGCAGGTTAATCGCCCGATGCATCACCTCGCGCAGCATTTTCGGGGGTTTGCCCAGCAATACCGCGAGATCCATGTCGACCGGCGTGTTGTCGAAAACCGGGTCCTCCACTACCAACCGATGTTCAGTCGTGGCAGTTCCAACCAACGCAAACGGACAGCGCTCGCGCTCGCACATCGCCGTAAAGTCTGCCAGCCGCTGCGGTGCGATCGCCAGCACGTAGCGTTCCTGCGCTTCATTGCACCACACCTGCGGTGGCGACATACCCGGCTCTTCGCTCGGTATCGCGCGCAGGTCGATGCGCGCGCCGCGTTGCGATGCGTGCACCATTTCCGGCAGCGCATTCGACAGACCGCCGGCGCCGACATCGTGGATCGACAGGATGGGATTGTCTGCTCCCAGCGCCCAGCAGCGGTCGATCACCTCCTGCGCGCGGCGCTGCATTTCGGCGTTGCCGCGTTGCACCGAATCGAAATCGAGATCCTCGATATTGCTGCCGGTCTGCATGCTGGATGCGGCGCCGCCGCCGAGCCCGATCAGCATGCCGGGGCCGCCGAGCTGGAGCAGCGGTGCGCCGGCGGCCACTTCCAGCTTGTGCGCATGCTGCGCCGAGATGTTGCCAATGCCGCCCGCAATCATGATCGGCTTGTGGTAGCCGCGCGTCTCACCCGCGACCTCCAGCTCGAAGGTGCGGAAGTAACCACACAGATTGGGTCGGCCGAACTCGTTATTGAATGACGCTCCCCCGACCGGCCCGTCGAGCATGATTTGCAACGCCGATGAAACGCGCCCCGGGCGGCCGATCCTCGCATCCGCAATGCGCTCGACGCTCCCCTCGCCCTCCGGGAGAGGGGCTGGGGGTGAGGGAAATCTGAGGTATTGCTCCCACGGCTGGATAAATCCCGGAATGTTGAGGTTGGAGACGCTGAATCCGGTCAGACCCGCCTTGGGTTTGGCGCCGCGCCCGGTCGCACCCTCGTCGCGGATCTCACCACCCGCCCCGGTTGCCGCTCCCGCAAACGGCGAGATCGCGGTCGGATGATTGTGCGTCTCGACCTTCATCAGGATATGCACCTCTTCGTCGGCATAGCGGTAACCCTCGCCGGCCGCCGGATAGAAACGCCGCACGCGCGCCCCTGCGATGACCGCCGAATTATCGGAATAGGCGACTATGGTTCCCTGCGGGTGCTGCCGGTGCGTGTTGCGTATCATCGCGAACAGCGATAGTTCCTGCGGCTTGCCGTCGATCACCCACGCCGCGTTAAAAATCTTGTGTCGGCAGTGCTCGGAATTCGCCTGCGCGAACATCATCAGCTCGGCGTCGGTCGGATTGCGCTTAAGGCGCGAAAAGTGCTGCCAGAGATAATCGAGCTCATCGTCCGCCAGCGCGAGCCCCATCTCCCGGTTGGCCTGCGCCAGCGCCGCAGTGCCGCCGGCAAGAATATCGACCGGCTTGAGCGGCTGCGGTGAATAGTGATGAAACAGCCCCACGGCGGCATCGGGAGTATCGAGCACGCTCTCCGTCATGCGGTCGTGAATCCGCGGCAGCAGCGCGGCGGTTTCGCGCACGGAAAGGCTGCTGCCGTCGGCCTTCGACACATGCCAGGCCACACCGCGCTCGATGCGCTCGATCATGTCCAGGCCGCAGTGATGCGCGATGTCGGTTGCCTTCGATGACCACGGCGAGATGGTGCCCAGCCGCGGCACCACCAGCAGCAACTGCCCCTGCGCCGGTGCCGCGTGCGCAGCGGGGCCGTAGCTCAGGATGCGATCGAGTACCGCGGCCTCGGCGTCGGTCAGCGCGCGTTTCGCACTGACAAAATGCCGGAATTCAGCGCTGATTCCGGAAAATCTGAGTTGGGCCTGCTGGAGAGCATGATCGAGCTTGCTTAAGCGGAATTCGGAAAGGGCGTTGCGCCCGCGCAGGCTGAGGAATTGCGGCATGAAGTCAGCGCGATGTCCGTAAAACAGAATTTTACCCGAAACCGCCGCCGGCCGTGCTCCGGAAATCCCCGGCCTTTGGGTTACACTAGCCGCAATCATGACGTTTGAATCACGCGCATTCGTGCCGGTGTACCGCACCGCCGGGATACGCGCCATCGAGGCCAAGGCGCTTGCCGGCCTGCCGCCACCCGGTCTGATGGAACGCGCCGGCCTCGCCGCTGCCCGGATCGCGCGCGATCTCACCGCGAGCGGCGGCCGGGTACTGATATTCGCCGGGCCCGGCAACAACGGCGGCGATGCGTTCGTTCTCGCGCGCCATCTCAAATCGTGGTGGTTCAGGGTGAGCTTACTGTTCGCCGGTGATGCCGCCAGACTTTCCGCAGACGCTAAAGCCGCGCATGACGCCTGGCGCGACAGCGGCGGCGATACCTTGGAGCGCGCCCCGTCCGGCGAACATTGGGACCTGATCGTCGACGGGCTGTTCGGCATCGGCTTGCAACGCGAGCTCCGCGCAGAACATGCCGCGCTGGTTGCTGCGATCAACGCAATTGACGCTCCGGTACTCGCGATCGATGTGCCCTCCGGTTTGGACGCCGATACCGGCCGTATCATGGGCTGCGCGGTGCGCGCCGCTCATACCGCGACGATGATCGGCCTGAAACCGGGTCTGCTCACGCTCGACGGACCTGATCATTGCGGCCGGATTCATCTCTGTGCACTCGGCCTCGACGCTGCGGCGCTGCAGGCTTCGACCGGCGCACTGACGGGCAGCGAGGTCATTGCCTCTGCCCTGCCGGCGCGCCGCCGCAACAGCCACAAAGGCGATTACGGCAGCGTCGGCATCATCGGCGGTGCGCCCGGCATGGTCGGTGCCGCGCTGCTCGCGGGCCGCGCCGCGCTCAATCTCGGCGCCGGCCGTGTTTACGCCGGATTGCTCTCTGCCGACGGGACCGGTTACGACCCGCTGCAACCCGAGCTCATGCTGTGCCCGGTGCACGAAGTCCTTAGGCTGGAGCACCTGAACGCACTCGCCATCGGTCCCGGTCTCGGCCAGACGCCCGACGCGCATTTGGCGCTGTCGGCGGCGCTGGGCGGCAAGCTGCCGCTGGTAATCGACGCCGATGCATTGAATTTGATCGCCGCCAGCGCCAGCCTGCAACAGCTCGTCAGCCGGCGTTCTGCCCCCACCCTGCTCACTCCGCATCCTGCCGAAGCAGCCCGCTTGCTGGCCGGCACGACCGCAGGGGTTCAGGCCGACCGCATCGCCGCCGCCTGCGAAATTGCCGCTCGCTATCGCAGCTTCGTGGTATTGAAAGGCGCAGGCAGCATCTGCGCGCTGCCGGACGGCACATGGTTCATCAACGCCAGCGGCAATCCGGGCATGGCGAGCGCCGGCATGGGTGATGTGCTCACCGGCCTCATCGGCGCGCTGCTCGCTCAGGGCGCGGACGCCAAACACGCGCTGCTGACGGGCGTGCATCTGCACGGCGCGGCGGCCGATGCAGCGGTGCAATCGGGATCAGGACCGATCGGGCTCACCGCCAGCGAGGTGATCGTCGCCGCGCGCACGCTGTTCAATCGCGAGCGCGCTCAATAACACCCCGTTCCTTCCGCCCGGCGCTACGGTTTACGGTAGGCGAAGTCGCGGGGTATCAAGACTGATGCTCTGCGCTTTTTCCCCGGCGGGCTACGCCTGCACCCATTTGACTGTCATCATTCCGAGGTAAGTCATCGCGAGTGAGCCGATCAGGTGTACGGCGACCAGCACGAACGTCATCACAAGTTGGCGATCGGTAAGCAATTCCACCACTTCGGAGGAGAAGGATGAAAAGGTGGTGAGCCCGCCCAAAAAGCCGACGATCACGAACAACCGAAGCTCGGGCGGGATGCTGTCGTGGTGCACGAAGTATTCGACCGCGACGCCGATCAGGTAGCCGCCGACGAGGTTGGCGGCAAGCGTGCCGAGCAGGATGTTGGAAAATAAAGGGTTGAGCGCGATGCCCAGACCCCAGCGCATCCAGCAACCGATTGCGCCGCCCATGCCAACCGCAAAAAATCCGGACCAGGTCATCATCTGGAACTCCCTTTATTTTCGATGAAGCTTAGCGCCCGCCGCCGGTAAAAATCAGCGGCACCCGGTTTCGGCGGTTCGAGCACCGCATGCGTATCCTGTTCAATACCGCCTCAACGCCTCAGGCAAAGGCCAGCAGCTTGCCGCCCGCCACCAACATTACTACGGCGAGCGTTATTACCAGCCCCCGCTGCTTCAACTTGCTCAAGCCCAGCCAGGTGCCTGCCAACGCACCGGCTACCGCAGCTGCCGCCAACCACGGCAATTCCGGCGGCAGCGATCCGGCGCTAAAAGAACCCGCGACAAGCGCCACCGCAGAGTTGACCAGGATGAAAGGTGCCGAGATGCCGGCCGTGGTCTTGGGCCCGCACCACCTGAGCAGCAGCAATACCGGGCTGAGAAAAATGCCGCCCCCGGTGCCGGTAATACCGGACAGCAGTCCTATGCTCGCGCCTATCGGTACCGCGAATGCCCGGTTTATCGATATTCCCTCATCGTCGCTGCGAAATCCGGTCCCGTATACACGCCAAACCAGCAGTGCTGCCGATGCCAGCAAGACCAGCCCCAGCACGACATAGTAAGTCCCGGGCGGAAGACGCAACGCACCACCGACCGCCGCAAGCGGCACTGAACCCAGCAAAAATGGCCACAGTCCACTCCAGGAAAAAAAACGCGCGCGCCGGAATCGATGGACCGTAATCGTGGCGACCAGAATATTCAGCGCCAGCGCAGTGGGCCGCATGACATCAGGCACTACGCCAACCAGCGCCATCATCGCGAGGTAGCCGGAAGCGCCGGCATGTCCGACCGTGGTGTAGAGCGTCGCCACCACGAAGAAGGCAAACGCGAGTACGGCGATTTCAGTAGCCGTCACCGCCAACGCTCTGCCGCTACATCGTCGCTCGCGCGCGCCTCGACCCAGCGCGCGCCCCCGGCAGTCTGCTCCTTCTTCCAGAACGGCGCGCGTGTCTTGAGGTAGTCCATGATGAATTCGCACGCCGCAAACGCATCACCCCGGTGCGCGCCGGTGATGATCACCAGCACGATCTGGTCGAGCGGCTTGAGCCGGCCGATGCGGTGGATTACCAGCGCATCGAATATGCTCCAGCGCGATTTTGCCTGTTCGATGATTTCGGCGATCGATTTCTCGGTCATGCCCGGATAATGCTCGAGCGCCATTTCGGCGACGCGGTCGCCTTCGTTGAGATCGCGCACCACGCCGATGAAGCTCGCGATCGCGCCGATGCCGGGATTGCCCCGGCGCAGCGCCGCAATTTCATCGCCGGCGTTGAAGTCCTCGTGCTGTATGCGCACCGGCATGTCAGCCTCCCGCCCGCGCCACGCTAGCCTCCGGTCACCGGAGGAAAAAACGCGATCTCGTCGCCGTCGCCGATGCGAGTATCGCCTCGCGCAAGGTCTTGATTGACCGCCGCGCGCACTGGTTTTCCATCCGCCATCTCTACGGCCCATGCGCCGCCGCGCTGGCGCAGCAGCGCGCGCAGCGCCTCGAGATCGCAGACGCCGGCAGGCAGCGCGATCTGCTCCGAAGCCCTGCCGAGCGCCTCGCGCAATCTTGCGAAGTACAGAATGGTAACCATCAAAGCCGAGTTAACCGGCAAACCACACCGCGGTTTGTCCGCATTGAACGAGGTACAAATTATGCGCCGGAGCTGCGCTCACGCCAAGCCAACCTTGAGCTGGATGAAATCGGCGATCGCCTGCGCATCATTGAGATCGAACTGCGGCAGACGGGTGTCAAGACGTACATCGCTCGCGACCGCGACGACATGAGGGTCATGCGGAAAAATGTTGGGCTCCCCGACCACGGTGCGAAAGACTTCGAGCTTGGGTATGGGCTCGCGCTTGAAACCCTCAATCAGCAGCAAATCGCAGGGCGCGACCCGCTGCACCTGGTCCTGCAGTGTAGGTTCGGGTGCGCCGCGCAATTCGTGTATCAGCACCCAGCGCCGCGACGAGGAGACCAGCACTTCGTTGCAGCCGGCAAGGCGGTGGCGGTGCGAATCCTTGCCCGGCTGATCGACCTCGAAGGTATGGTGCGCGTGCTTGATCAGCGACACCTTGATCCCCCGCGCAATGAATAGCGGGATCAATTTTTCGAGCAGCACGGTCTTGCCCGAGCCGGAAAATCCGGCGATGCCAAAGATCTTCATTGCGGACATTTTATCAGCCAACGGCATCAGGACTTCCGGCAGGATGCAATGCGCGCACCGTTCGCCATGCCGGGTGTGCTCAATCGGCAACCACAATGCTGCGGCCGGATACCTGAAGGCGCGTCAGTATCGCCAGCCGGATGATCTCGGGATCGTGGCTTGCGACCACCACCGTGTGGTTCTCGATGCATAGCGCCGTGACCAGTTCCAGCACCTGCTTGCGCGCATCGCCGTCCAGATTCGCGGTCGGCTCGTCCAGCAGCAGCAGGGTCGGGTCAAGCGCCTTGGCACGGGCGAGTGCCACGCGCTGCGCTTCGCCGCCGGAAAGCTTGTGCGGCGGCACTCCACTCCGCGCAGCAAGGCCGGCCCATGCCAGCGCTTCCCGAGTGCGCTCCTCGCGCTCGACGCGCAGCACACCGCGCCGCGCCAGGCCGTATTCGAGATTATTTTCAATCGTGGTGTGAAACAAATACGGCTGCTGGTGCACATAGACGATTTCGCGCCGCCACGCCTCGGGATAGTCCGGCACGGTTGATGCCTGCGCGCGGAACGTGAGGCGTCCGCCCTGTGTCGGTTCCAGCCCGGCGATGATGCGCAGCAACGTGCTCTTGCCGCTGCCGTTGATTCCGGTGAGAACGTAGCCACTGCCCATCTCCAGATCGATCCGCGCGCTGTCGAACAGCACGCGATCGCCGAAGCGTTTGGCAAGCCCCTCCGCCGAAAACAGCGGCGCGCTCACTCGAGGCCCCCCCTGCCCTGCAGCCACGCGAGTGCGACGTTGATGCCGATCGCGGTAACGATAAGCACGAAACCGAGGGCGATGCCCTGCGCGAATTCGCCCTTCGACGTCTCCAGCGCAATCGCGGTCGGAATGTTGCGCGTAATGCCCGCGATATTCCCACCCACCAGCAACGCGCAGCCAACCTCGGAAACCACGCGCCCAAACGCGTTCACGATCCCGGCCATCACCGCAAATCGCACCTCCCACAGCGTCGTCAGCGCCGCGCGCGACGGACCCGCGCCGAGGCTGCGCGCGGTTTCGTATACCCGCGGATCGGCGCCCTGCACCGCGGAGACCGTGAACACCACCAGAATAGGCAGCGCGATCACCATGTAGCCGATCATGATTGCCCACGGCGTGAACAGCAGTTCGAAAGCACCGAGCGGCCCGCGGCGCGACAATAAAAGGTAAATCACCAGGCCGATCACCACGGTCGGAAACGACAGCAGCGCCTGCAGCAGCACGACCACCGCGCGCTGCCCTGCAAATTGCCGCTTGGCGAGGACGAAGCCGATTGCGATGCAGGGCGGCGCCATCACGGCGATGGCGAGGACCGAAACCCAGAGCGACACCCAGATGATGCGCCAGAGTTCCGGATCGCCGTTGAGCAGCAGGGAAAACGCCTGCCGGGTGGGGTCGAACAGGTCCATGGCGCCTACCGCACCCCTGCCCGCGCCGCGGCGAGTGACAGGCAACGGCCAAATGGTCTTGCGCCGCTCACTTCGCGCCCGGAAAAAACATCTGCGCCCCGTTCAGCCTGAAAGCGGCGATCGCCTTCTGTCCCGCAGGCGAAGTGAGCCAGGCAGCGAACGCCAGCGCACCGGCGTGATTGGCCTGCGGATGGCGCTGCGGGTTGATAACGATGACACCGTAGGGGTTGAACATTTTCGGGTCGCCCTCGACCAGCGTCTCGAGTCCGGTCTTGTCCTTATAGGCAGCGTAAGTCGCGCGGTCGGTCAGCGCATAGCCTTCGAACTGGCCGGCCATGGTCAGCACCTGCCCCATGCCTTGCCCGGACGACACGTACCAAGCGCCTTTGGGATCGACATTGGCGCTCTTCCAGTAATCCTTTTCCATCTGGTGCGTGCCGGAGTCATCGCCGCGCGAAACAAATTTGGCGCCGCTCGCGCTGATTTTTTTCATCGCCGCTATTACATCCTTGCTGCCGCGCACGCCGGCAGGATCTTTTTTTGGGCCGACGATAATGAAGTCGTTGTACATCACGTCCTTGCGCAGCGAACCATAGCCCGCCGCCATGAATTTGTCTTCGAGCGGCCGTGCGTGCACCAGCAGCACGTCCGCATCACCGTTCTCGCCGAGTTTCAGCGCCGCGCCGGTGCCGACCGATATCACCCTGACTTTGCCGCCGTATCCGGCCTCGAACTGCGGCATTATGGCCTTGAGCAGGCCTGAATTCTCGGTGCTAGTCGTTGTCGCAAGCCGGATGTCGCGCTCCGCCGCGGCAATCGCCAAGCTGAAAATCGCCAACAGCAAGCAGGTAACCTTAAGCATTGTCTTCATATATTCCTCCCATAGTCGTAATTGTACTCAGACGCGCTCAGCCGCTCCACCGTTATCGGCAACCCGGCGCGTAGAATATCAATCACTGCGCATGCCACTATCGAGTAAAATTGGCTACGCCGTACGGTATTTTTGACGAGCCTCCCATGAACGATCCGATGAAATCCCTGCGCGAACTCGGCTGCGCCGACGACTACGACCCGAATTCGATGCCGGTCGCAAAAGCGCGAGAGCTTATTGCGCGGTTCCTGAAGCCGGTGACTGCGGTTGAGCGCCTGAATATCCGGGCGGCGCTCGGCCGCGTGC
>Ga0080064_1001331_pt1 | contig 51037 bp, 34 predicted proteins | sample Subgrocontami54m_FD_69260 | JGI IMG/M metagenome (GOLD analysis project Ga0080064, IMG submission 69260) | Subsurface groundwater microbial communities from S. Glens Falls, New York, USA - GMW46 contaminated, 5.4 m (SPADES assembly) (version 2) ...
CGGTTGATCTTGCCTATAAGACAAGTCCGGGCGGCGCATGGACGTCGATCGCCTCAGGAGTGACGGCGTCACTCGGAACCTACTCATGGACAGTGCCCAATGCACCGACGAGTCAGGCGAGGGTGAAGATCTCCAGTGGTACGACTGTTGATTCCAGCGACGCGGATTTCACGATCACCTCACCACCGAGCCCTGATGCGATTCCCTATCCGGCGGTATTGCGTGACGACTTCAATGCGCCGGATGGCTCGGTAGCTGGCCGGTTCAAGTGGTCACCCATTGTAAATATTCTCAACAGCGGGTCGATGGCAATCGTGACCAATGCGATGCAGCCCACGGCGAGTATTACCAACGCGTATGGCGGAATGGTATGGGATACACTGATGGGCGGAGGGACTGAAGCAAGTCTGGTGATTACTCAAAAGGAAGGCCAATTTGCCTCATCGGCGTTGTTCATTTATGCGAGGATGAATAGCAAGGATTTCAACACCGGAACGGGCTATCGCCTGCGCTTCTGGGAAAAGTCGGGCACGGACCTTATTGAGATTCACAGGGTCACAGGGGGCTATGCCAATTTCGTCAACCTTGCCAGCCTCAATCGGGAAATCAATATTGGGGATACATTGACATTCCGGGTGCTGTCGGACAATTTCACAATGCTCACGCTCATCAATGGAGTGAAAGTGCTGCAGGCGACTGATTCAACGTACAGACAGGCACAGTGGTACTTTGCCCTGCGCGCGTGGGTTTACACGACGCCAATTCGTCTCGATAACTTCAGAGTGAGTTCGCAGCAGGTCATTCCGGCGATTGCGTCCCCGCAAAAAATAGCCAGCGAAGCGGGTGACATACCCGCGACGTTTTCATTGGAGCAGAACTATCCAAACCCGTTCAACCCCACGACGACGATCAAGTTTTCGCTTCCGACGGAGTCGCATGTCACTCTCGAGATCTTCAACACGTTAGGTGTGCGTGTGGCAACGCTGATTGATGGATGGCAATCAGAGGGTTATTATGCAGCAATGTTTGATGCCACAGGGATTGGCAGCGGTGTGTACTTCTATCGTCTGAAAGCAGGCCCGCATGTTGCCACTCGAAAACTCCTGGTAATCAAGTAGCGGAGGCTGACAGATGCGAACCACTGAAGATCGATTCCGCATTCCCGGAATCCTTGGCCAAACATTCTCCCGGTCAATATGATGGCTCGTCGGATTAGAGCGAGATGAAGAGCATCTTTGGAATGCTGAGGACGAGTTTTTGTCTGTCTCCTGGTGGACGAGGCCGCGAGTTTGGGTTTGCTTTTCTTTTGATGCTCCTCCAGTGTGGCCTTCAGTTTACCGGCGTGTCGCAGGAGGTTCCGGCAGCCGAAGATACGCTTCCGACCTACACGATGGAGGCCAAGGTGGTCACAGCCGATCGCTACGTGAACCGGTTGGCATCGTCCACGTCAGCGCTTTCTCTGCTGAACGCAGAGGAAATCCGGCAAGGTCCATGGACGAAATTCACGGATCTCCTTGGGGCGGTTCCGGGCTTTTTCATGTTCAACAGAGACGGTGTTGGCCGTGATGCAATTGTCAGCACGCGGGGTTTTTACGGTGCGGGTGAGGCGGAGTACATTCAGGTCCTGCTTGATGGGAAGCAGATTAACGATCTGGAAACAGGCCTTGTGAACTGGAATCTTGTGCCACTCAATTCTATTTCTTCCGTGGAGATTGCCCGGGGAGCTTCGTCGTCGGCTTACGGAGACGCGGCAATGGGCGGGGTCATCAACATCATCACGAGGAATGATGCGTACGCGCGCAGATCTCTTACCCTGACCGGCGGCATGCTCGGATCATTTGACGCGGAACTCAGGTCTCAGGGCACATTGGCCGATCTTCCATATCAACTCTATCTGTCGAACGAGGGAACAAACGGCTTCCGCGATCATAGTCATTGGAGGGGTGTCACGCTGGGTGGTGACATCGTGTTCCGTGATGGCGGACCCGGTGCAGTGCGATTATCGACGCTGAACCAATGGTCAAAATCTGATGATCCGGGCCCTTTAACAGATGGTGCTGTGGCCACAAATCGTGAATGGTCCAGCGCTTACTATAAGAGTGACGGTAGGAACGACCGGAGATATCAAGCACAGCTGGATTACACCTACAAAGTTTCGACGGCCTCTGACCTTCAGGCGAACATGTTCTTCAAATACAAGAGTTCAGACGTCATCAGGACATTTCCCAATCCTCCGGTCATCATCGATCCTGCCGACGGTTCTTTTATCGGCGTGTATGACACCACAGCGTACGGAGATACGAAGGAACGTGACATACCGACGACAGAATACGGCCTCAGCCTGCAGTATAATCTGTCCCACCCGATGGCTTCGATGCGGAACAGATTGTCTCTGGGGTTTGATGGTGTCTACGGTTCATTGAGGTCGACATACTATTCCCAGTTTCTTGGCTTTGAACATGACTATTCGGTGAGTGATTTTTCCCGCGGGACCGTGCTCTCTGACGGAAATGGACGGCGGGTCAAGCTTGCGCTCTTCCTCAATGATGAACTGCAACTCCTCGAGCCGTTGAAGTTGATACTCGGCCTGCGGTATGATGTTCTCGGCGATCAGTATGAAGGAAAATCGACCGATATGACCATCAGCGTGAATAATTCTCTTCTCAGCCCGAAAATCGGAGTAAATTTTCAGTATCTGAATATTCAGGATTATTCGGGAAACATGTACGCTGCGGTGAACAGCTCATTCAAGGCACCGACGCTTGATCAAATCTCCGATCAAAGACCCGTTGATGCGGGCTTCTTTGTTCCCACCGGTCAAAATTCCTATTTCTTTTCGCCGGTAACGCTGGTGCCGTTTTCCAACGCGCTTCTGAAACCGCAGAGGGCTGCAAGCTATGAGATCGGAGTATACCAGCACTGCAAACTTCTCCCGGGTATCTACGCCGAGATGACGATGTCTCTCTATCGAATGGACATCACCGATGAGATCGATTTCGATCTTCAGGCATTCAGGTATGCAAATATTCAGGAGAGTCGGCACGACGGCACCGAGATCGGGTTCCGCTTCTATCGGCTTCCGGATGTTACTGCGTTCATCAATTTCACATGGACGAGGGTTACGTTTCGATCCGGATCAAGAATCGGAAATGAGCTGAAAGCCATCCCCAAAACGGTGACTTCGGTCGGCGCACTCTATCGGCATCCTGTCGGTCTTTCGTTCAGCATCGCGTGGAATTTTGTGAATGAGATCTATCTCGACGACGAAAACACGGCACGGCTTCCGAATTATCATCACGGCAGTGCAAAACTTTCTTTCAGTGCTTCGCCGGTGACGGTGTTCATTGACGTCGACAATCTTGCAAACCAGCGCTTTTCCTCCACGGGGTTCCTGTTGTTCGGGGAGACATTTCTGTATCCATCAGCCGGGAGGACCATACAGGGAGGAGTAGCGCTTGAGTTCTGAAGTCACACGGCATGCCGCGGCACTACGATCGCGAAATGCATGTGTCGGTGTTTATGGGTATCGAAGTCGGCCGACCTAATTGCGCGCTGGTATTTCGCCGATCATTTGGCCTGTGCGTATGAGGGCATCCACATCGTGCTTGGGAAACTCGTAGGGGACAGGTTTCGCAACACCCAACGTGCCGAAGAGTGTATCGTTGAACAGAATGGGAATTGCAATAGAGCATTCAACTTTGGTGTCGCGGGCCGAAGGCTTCGCGCTACCGGTCTCATCCGTCTAAAGGTTGCATATCTGAACCGGCTCTTTTCGCTGTGCGGCGATGCCGACCATGCATTTCCCAAGGAAATGAGTGACACTTTGGGCCACAGGGAAGGCGGAATTCAGACGTGCGCAAGAATAACAAGTGTGTTTCTTGAGGGATCGAATGTGTGGATTGTGCCGACTGAACATTGCTGACTCTCAAGGATAACCTGAAGGAGGGCCTGCAATCCTGTTTCTCCCGAGAGCCGGCGGCAATCAGCTCACGAAGTTTCGCAAAACTTATAGTCAAAGGATCGGTAGGCCGGATTGTGGACTGTATTGATGTATCATACCATCACCCTTGAAATCATTGATGAGAAACAAGCTTTGGTACCATTTCTTTTACGCGCCCAGCGTGATGCCTAAAAGAATAGATAGAGACGCGGGCACGATTTACTCGTTTTGAAATCAGGACAGTCATCGCACTTTTTTTCGTTGAGTTTTAAGATTTGTATTGGTATATTGAAAAGTATCTCCCTCGCTTGTGGGGCATTTCCCCGATGAATCATCTTGAGTCATTGATGCTGTCATGTGTTGCTTATTATTTTTTTCAACAATCTTTGTAAATATCAGTTAATAGGAAAGTTTCGAATGCTGATTCGCTGCATAGGCTCTTTCATTTTGATGGCTTGGATCTGTATTGCTGCACACAGTCCGGCGATCGCGCAAGTATCCTCTGATACTATTCCTTACCCCGGTGTCCTGCGTGACGACTTCAATTCGCCGGACGGTCCAGTAGCCGGCCGGTTCAAGTGGTCACCCATTGTGAATATTCCCAGCAGTGGCTCCATGGCCATTGTCGCGAATGCCGCACAGCCGACCGGCACCGTCCTCGGCAACTACGGCGGCATGGTTTGGGATACATTGATGAGCGTCGGAACCGAAGCAGGCATGAAGATCGTGCAGAAGACAGGAAACTTCACATCCTCCAGCTTTTTCATCTATGCTCGGATGAACAGCAAGGATTACAATACCGGTACAGGATATCGCCTGCGATTCTGGGAGAAATCCGGAACCGATCTGATAGAGATCCACAAAGTCGGACCGGGCTACGGCACCTTCAGTGTGCTGTCAAGCGCCAACCTGGAAATAAATCCGGGGGATGTCCTCACGTTCAGAGTGCTGTCGGACAACAAGACATTGATTGGCTTAGTCAATGGTGTGAAGGTCGTTCAGGCAATTGATTCAACGTACAGGCCCGCACAGTGGTACTTTGCTCTGCGCGCACTTTTGAACAGCCCGACGGTGCTGCGCCTGGATGATTTCAAGGTGAGCTCACAACCATCGACGCCCTCGCTGACCGTCACCTCCCCCAATGGAGGAGAGAACTGGCAAAGCGGGAGTGCGCACAACATTACCTGGACATCAGCTCTGGTCAGCAACGTTGATCTGTACTACAAGACGTCGCCGGGTGGAGCGTGGACAAGCATTGCCTCAGGCGTTACCGCCTCGCCGGGGAGCTATGCCTGGACGGTGCCGAATGCACCGACCACACAGGCGAGAGTGAAAGCCGTCAGCAGCACGAACAGTGCCGTGGTCGATTCGAGCAACGCAGACTTTACCATCTCCATACCACCGGCGATAACTGTTACGTCGCCGAACGGGGGGGAATCATGGCAGGCAACAACGGTCCATGCCATCACATGGACACTGTCGGGCTCTCTGTCAACGGTTGATCTTGCCTATAAAACGAGTCCGGGCGGCGCATGGACGTCGATCGCCTCAGGGGTGACGGCGTCACTCGGAACCTACTCATGGACAGTGACCAATGCACCGACGAGTCAGGCGAGGGTGAAGATCTCCAGTGGTACGACTGTTGATTCCAGCGACGCGGACTTCACGATCCTCGGCATAGCATCGGTGATAGTCACCTCCCCGAATGGAGGAGAGAACTGGCAGACCGGCAGTGCGCACAACATTAGCTGGACATCGGCTCTTGTCAGCACCGTCGATCTGTACTACAAGACGTCGCCAGGTGGGCCGTGGACAAGCATTGCCTCGGGCGTTACCGCCTCGCTGGGGAGCTATGCCTGGACGGTGCCGAATGCACCGACCACACAGGCGAGAGTGAAAGCGGTCAGCAGCACAGACGGAGCCGTCGTCGATTCGAGTGATGCAGATTTTACAATCTCAATCCCCCCGGCAGTGACAGTTCTTACGCCCAACGGAGGAGAGAGCTGGCAGGCGGGGACGGTTCAGAATATCACCTGGTCATCCACCTCCATCACCTTGGTGGATCTGTCGTACAAGACATCACCTTCGGGTTCATGGACCAGCATCGCCACGGGTGTGTCCGCTTCATTGGGGACATTTGCCTGGACAGTGCCGAATGCTCCGACGACACAGGCAAGAGTGAGGGTGGCAAGTGGTGTGACTGTTGACTCCAGCAATGCGGATTTCACGATCCTTGGAATAGCATCGGTGACGGTTACCTCCCCGAATGGAGGCGAGAACTGGCAGACCGGCAGTGCGCACAACATTACCTGGACATCGGCTCTTGTCAGCACCGTCGATCTGTACTACAAGACGTCGCCAGGTGGAACATGGACAAGCATTGCCACAGGCGTTACCGCCTCACTGGGGAGCTATGCCTGGACGGTGCCGAATGCACCGACGACACAGGCGAGAGTGAAGGCTGTCAACAGTGCCATCGCCGATTCAAGCGATGCGGACTTTACGATCTCGATCCCCCCGGCCGTGACAGTCCTTACTCCCAATGGAGGAGAGAGTTGGCAGGCGGGGACGGTTCAGAATATCACCTGGTCATCCACCTCCATCACCTTGGTGGATCTGTCGTACAAGACATCACCTTCGGGTTCATGGACAACCATTGCCACAGGTGTGTCCGCTTCATTGGGGACATTTGCCTGGACAGTGCCGAACACACCGGCGAGTCAGGCGAGGGTGAAGATCTCCAGTGGTACGACTGTTGACTCCAGCAATGCGGATTTCATGATCCTCGGAATAGCATCGGTGACGGTCGCTTCCCCGAATGGAGGCGAGAACTGGCAAACCGGGAGTGCGCACAACATTACCTGGACATCAGCTCTGGTGAGCAATGTCGATCTGTACTACAAGACGTCGCCAGGTGGGCCGTGGACAAGCATTGCCTCAGGCGTTACCGCCTCGCTGGGGAGTTATGCCTGGACGGTGCCGAATGCACCGACCACACAGGCGAGAGTGAAAGCGGTCAGCAGCACAGACGGAGCCGTGGTCGATTCGAGTGATGCAGATTTTACAATCTCCATACCGCCGGCGATAACTGTTACGTTGCCGAACGGTGGAGAATCATGGCAGGGAACAACGGTCCATGCTATCACCTGGACACTGTCGGGCTCTCTGTCAACGGTTGATCTTGCCTATAAGACAAGTCCGGGCGGCGCATGGACGTCGATCGCCTCAGGAGTGACGGCGTCACTCGGAACCTACTCATGGACAGTGCCCAATGCACCGACGAGTCAGGCGAGGGTGAAGATCTCCAGTGGTACGACTGTTGATTCCAGCGACGCGGATTTCACGATCACCTCACCACCGAGCCCTGATGCGATTCCCTATCCGGCGGTATTGCGTGACGACTTCAATGCGCCGGATGGCCCCGTGGCCGGACGGTTGAAGTGGTCGCCGATTTTGAATATCCCCAACAGCGGATCCCTGCAGATCGTCTCGAACGCGGCCCAGCCCACGAGCGCCGTCAGCGGTAATTACGGCGGCATGGTCTGGGATACACTGATGAGCAGTGGCACTGAGGCTGGGATGAGGGTTCTCCAGAAGACCGGGAATTTTAACTCATCTTCGTTGTTCATATATGCCAAGATGAATTCGAAGGACTACAACACGGGCACGGGATACCGCTTACGATTCTGGGAAAAGAGCGGCACCGATCTTATCGAGATCAACAAGGTGGGGCCCGGCTACGGCACGTTTACAACCATCGCCAGTGCCAATAAGGAGATCAATGTCGGTGATACGCTGACATTTCGTGCCTTGCCGGATAACAAGACGCTGATCGGGCTGGTGAATGGCGTGAAGGTCATTCAGGTGGTTGACTCTACGTATCGGCCTACACAATCGTATTTTGCCATTCGCGCACTGGTCGATCCCGTAACGCTGCGGCTCGACGACTTCAAAGTCAGTTCGCAGCCAATAGCCGGACTGAGCAACTTTCTTATTGAATCAGCCGGAGGCGGCGCGGTCGGTACGCAGTCTGCCGGATCACCGTTCAATATCCGAATCACCGCCCGGGATGGAGCGAACAATACGTTCACCGGCTTCAACGGAACAGTGACCATCACCTCCACCGGCGCGCTGACGCAAGGCGCAGGTACGACGGCACAGTTTGTCAACGGCGTATTGTCGTCTCACACTGTTTCAATCTCGAACACGGGAACATTCGTCATCACCGCGACGAAGAGCGGCGGAAGTGAGAGCGGATTAAGCAACGCGTTTTCGGTAAACTCCGGCCCGGTGAGCACCTTTTTGGTTGAATCTGCCAGCGGCGGCAGTATCCCGCCGCAGATCCCATCCAATCCATTCAATATCAGGGTCACGGCGCGCGATGGCAACAATAATACCGCGACCACATTCAGCAGTACGGTCGATATCAGCTCGTCCGGCACACTCTCCAGCGGTGGCGGGACGACGGTGGCGTTCACAAATGGAGCGTTGCTTTATCATACTGTAACGTTCGCGGATACGGGCATGTTTGCCCTCACGGCTACACGGACCGGCGGCACGGAGAGTGGAGCGAGCAACACGTTCCGCGTGAATGTCGGTGCCCTGAACAATTTCCTCGTCGAGGCATCAGGCGGTGGTGCGATCGGTACGCAGACGGCGGGGGCTCCGTTCACGGTCAGAATCACTGCCAGAGATGCGGCAAACAATACCATTTCGGCATTTTCAGGAACCGTGTCAATCGGTTCCACCGGCGTGCTGATGCAGGGAGCCGGCGTCACCGCACCGTTTGTCAACGGCGTGCTCACGTCGTACACGATGGCATTCTCAAGTGCGGGGAGCTTCGCGATAACGGCAACCAATACCGGCGGGACTGAGAACGGATCGAGCAATGCCTTCAGCGTTACTCCAGGCCCGTTAAGTCGCTTCCTCGTCGAAGCAAATGGAGGAGGTTCGATTGGCAACCAGACTGCCGGAACATCTTTCCTGGTGAGGGTCATTGCCAAAGATACGCTGAACAATACGGTGACGGGCTTCGCCGGAACTGTGTCACTCTCCTCCACAGGTGTCCTTTCATCCGGTGGCGGCACGACTGCAGCGTTTGCCAACGGAGTGCTCTCCTCACTCAGTGTTACCGTGTCGAACACCGGCGCGTTCACTCTGATCGCGACGCGCACCGGCGGCGGTGAGAACGGCACGAGCAACGTGTTTACCGTACTTCCAGGGTCGTTGAATAACTTCTTGGTTGAGTCGTCGGCTGGAGGAAGCATCGGAAGCCAGACCGCCGGAGCCGCTTTCAACATCCGCATCACCGCACGGGATGCAAATAATAACACAGTCACTGGTTTCACCGGTACCGTTGGTGTTGTTTCGACCGGAACGCTCTCGGGGGGTGGCGGCACCACGCAAAGTTTCTCGAACGGTGTTTTAGCTGCACATTCTGTGATCATCTCGAATACGGGCAGCTTCACGATTACCGTCACCCGTATCGGAGGACCCGAGACCGGTACGAGCAATAGTTTCATCGTTGACGCCGGCGCACTCGCGAACTTCTTGGTTGAGGCGGCGTCCGGAGGGATCATCGAAGCCCAGCAGGCGGGAGTCCCCTTTGCGATTCGAATGACAGGACGCGATCTCAACGGCAACACCGTATCCTCCTACGCTGGCACGGCCAACATCACATCCACCGGTAATCTCTCTTTAGGAGGAGGTACAACTTCTCCATTTAGCAATGGCGTGATCGCTTCGCATACGGTTACGATTTCGAACACCGGCACATTTACGATTACCGCTACCGACACCGGCGGCATCGAAAACGGAACAAGCAACAGCTTTGTAGTTCGGACATCCGCAACATATTACTCTCAGGGAAGCCTTCCCGCGAACCTTGTCTCCACCTGGAATACCAACCGTGTCGGAGGCGGATCGAATCCGCCAAACTTCACAAGTGGCGACGTGTTCGTCATTCAAAATGGACACACCGTTACGATAAGTGCACCCTGGACCGTAGCTGGGCCCGGCAACACGATTCAGGTTGAGAACGGCGGGACTCTCTTTGCGACCTTCCTTGTCCAAGCAGCCATCTTCCAGATCAACAACGGAGGGAAATACATCCACAAGGTTGTCAGCGAAACGCCGGACGGCAGCTCCTCTGATATTCCAGGTTCTGTCGGCCGTGTGTTCGGTCCGTCGAGCACTGTGGAGATCCAGCACTGGGCAAATGCCGGCACAGCACCAGCACCGCTTCCGCCAAACGTGGCGTGGGGAAACCTCACCATCAATATTCTCGATTCAATTGCCGGTCCGGCCAACCTGCACACGGGGTGGAACCAGCAGGGGGGTTTGAGGACCATCAATGGAAACTTCACTCTGCTCAAGACTGGTAGCCCGGACAGCACCACACACAAGTTTGTACGGCTCACGGATACAAGCTCGACCACGCTCACCATCGGCGGCGATTTGCTTATCAGCGGCAATCCGGGCGAGGGCCTGAACCTCATCTGCTGCAACGGCAATGGCATTTCGGTCAATGTGAACATCGGCGGAAATTTCATCCAAACAGGCGGCTACTTTGAATGTTCGACGGGTATTGTCACGCTCAACGACAACAACAATCCGGCCGTGGCCTTCACGGGAGGGGCGCCCAATGTCAACTTCACGCAAACGGCGGGCACATTTCTTAGCAAGAATATCAACTGGCAGATCGGCCCCGGGAAGATCGTAACTCTGAATAGCCTCGCGAATCTGACGCTCACAGCAGGGAGAACAGTGACGGTGAACGGCCGGCTAAATTTTGTTCCCGGTGTCGAATATGTCGACGGAGCAGGAAATTTTGTGCTTGCACCAGGCGCAACCATAGGGATCGCATCGGTTTCCGGGATCGACACCGGCACGACAAGCGGCAACCTCCGCGTTTCCGGAACCAGGACATTCAGCCCGCTTGCGAACTATGAATTTGTTACCAGCGTCGCCACGACCACGCAGGCGGCGGGTGCCGGGTTTCCGCCAGTGGTCAATAATCTCACGGTCAGCAACACGGCCGCAACGGCCGGCGTCTCCCTGAATTCCCCATTGACAGTGAATGGCAGCTTGTCCATATTGGCCGGCAGGCTAACGACGGGACCGAACACCGTTACTCTCGGTCCGTCAGCGACGTTGTCGGAATTGTCGGTGGCGACCGTGCTGGGGAGGGTCATGACCACGCGTAATGTGACGTCGACCAGCGGCGTAGAGACGTTCGGTAACATCGGCGCAGACATCAATCTGAACGGCGCAGCATTGGGTCTCACAAGCCTCATCCGTTCGACCGGCGCGACTTCCACCGACAATGGCAACACTTCCATACTCCGATACTTCGATGTCACTCCGGCAACGAATGCGGCCCTCAATGCCGGACTCGTGTTCCATTATGACAACAGCGAACTGAATGGCAAGGTGGCCGGTAACCTTGCGGTCTATAAGTCCACGAACAGCGGAGCTGCCTGGGCCAACCAGGGAGGGTCTGTCAATACGACCGCCCGCACGATAACGTTAACTGGGATCAGCGATTTCTCTCGATGGACAGCATTCACTCCGCCCGTCCCCTCGGTGACAGTCACTTCGCCGAACGGCGGCGAGAACTGGCTCGTTGGAACAGCCCATGCGATTACGTGGACGTCGACGCTTGTGACATCCATGGATCTCTCGTACAAGACTTCGCCCGCCGGAGGATGGACCTTAATTGCCACGGGACTCGTTGCCAGTGCCGGATCCTACAATTGGACGGTGCCAAACGGCTCCACCGCGCAGGCACGGGTGCGTATCGTCAGTTCGTCCAATGTGGCAGTTGTCGACTCGAGCGATGCGGATTTCACGATCTCCATTTCCGATAGCATCGGTTATCCGGCGGTTCTCCGTGATAATTTCAACGCACCGGACGGACCGGTGGCCGGGCGGCTCAAATGGTCGCCAATCACGAACATTGCCAACAACGGCTCGCTCCAAATCGTGAGCAACGCCGCGCAGCCGACGAGTACAGGCGGGGCTGATACCTACGGCGGCATGGTGTGGGATACGCTGATGAGCGCCGGCACTGAGGCAGGCATCAGAATTGTCCAGAAGACCGGGAATTTTAACTCATCTTCGTTGTTCATTTATGCCAAGATGAATTCCAAAGACTACAATACGGGCACGGGCTATCGATTGCGGTTCTGGGAAAAGTCAGGGACGGATATCATCGAGATCCACAAGGTGGGGCCCGGCTACGCCGCGTTTACGACCATAGCCAGTGCCAACAAGGAGATCAATATCGGTGATACGCTGACATTTCGTGTCTTGGCGGATAACAAGACGCTGATCGGGTTTGTCAATGGGGTCAAGGTGTTACAGGCAATCGACATGACGTATATGCCCGCCCAATGGTATTTCGCGCTCCGCGGGATCATCAGTTCACCTGTTCTACGCGTCGACGACTTCAAGGTCAGTTCGCAGCCGACTGCCGGCGGCTCGGCATTTCACACGAGACCGGTCGAATCAACCACACCGGAAGAGATTTCCCTCGAACAGAATTATCCAAATCCGTTCAACCCGACGACAACGATCCGATATGGACTGCCAACGGAGTCATACGTCAAGCTCGAAATCTTCAATGTGCTTGGCCAGCATGTAGTGACGGTCGTTGATGCAGTGAAGGTTGGGGGATACCACTCAGAGCAGTTCGATGGCACAGGCATGGCCGATGGAGTCTATTTCTATCGTTTGTCGGTGGGACCGCTCACTCCGCAAGATCCTGCCAACAACACAAATCAGGATGGTCAGGCCAGCCCGTATGTTGCGATGAAGAAGCTTTTGATCATGAAATGATGGACCGGCTCTGAATGCAGAGATCCCCACTCGCGGTTCTCAGGTGCGTTGGATACTCGACGTGGGAAACAATCACGCATGCCGCTTTCCCGAATGTCGGTCACAGGTGAGAGAAACTCGACAGCTTGTTGTATAAGGTTTTTCTGCTGAGGCCCAGAATTTTTGCGGTTTTCGACTTGTTGTTCCCGGCAGACGCGAGCGTCCGGAGGATGAGGATACGCTCTGCTTCCTCAGTGGACATGCCCACCGGAATATTGATCTGAAGCTGGGTCACCGATTGTGTCTTGATCTTCTCGGGAATATATTTTGCCCCAATGACAGCGTGCGGACAGATCACGAGGGCACGCTCGACGACGTTGCGAATCTCTCTGACATTTCCAGGCCAATCGTAATTCCGCATCATCTCCAGACACTGCTCGGTAAACTCTTGACGCGATTTCCCATACTTTTGGGAGAAGATGTCCAGGAAATACTCGACTAAAGGCGGGATATCCTCTTTTCGGTCACGTAATGGTGGGATGAAGATTTCGATGACGCTCAGGCGATAATAGAGATCCTCGCGTAGTTCCTTGGAGGCCAGGGCTGCTGTAATGCATTTGTTCGTCGCGGCGACGAGACGAACGTCAACCGAGACCTCGTCCTTGCCGCCGAGCCTCCTGAACTTCTGTGTCTCAATAGCGCGCAATAACTTCGCCTGTGTGTCAAGACTCATTTCAGCGATCTCATCGAAGAAGAGAGTCCCCTTGTCGGCCATCTCGAAGCAACCAACTTTTTTCGGAAGGGCGCCGGTAAAAGCTCCTTTCTCGTGACCGAACAATTCGTTTTCTATGACGTCTTTCGGGAGCGCCGCGCAATTAAGAGCGACGAAGGCCTTGTTTCTGCGATTGCTCTGCAGATGGATAAGTCGCGCAACGACTTCTTTACCGGTTCCGCTCTCGCCAGTGATGAGCACGGTTGTTGGTGATTTCGCAACGAGGGTGACAGCGGATCGGATCTCGGAGATCGCGCGGCTTTTTCCCATGAGCACGGGTTCGGCCCCCTCCGTTCCAGGCTGTGAGTGCGATAATTGTCCATCCCCGTAATCACATTGGCTGTACGATCGCAACACAGCTTCAGTGAGACGGGCGTCGATGCCCTCACCGACAACGAAATCTGTCGCGCCGGCTTTGAGGCATTGCACCACTTCTTCGACTGAACCTGATTTTGCCGAAACGAGAAGTTTTGTTCTAAGAGAATTCCTCTTCAAGGAATTCAGGAGATCGTACGTTTCCTGACAAACCGTGTTGCATCTGTAGACGATCAACGCGCAATTCATCTCGTTCGTGAGCTTCGTTTCCACATCATGCGGAAATTGAAACTCCCTCACGTCCAGCCCGATCGGTCGAAGTTTTTCGCCCAGCGGGGCGCCGCTGTCACCGTTCGTCGAAAGGAAAATTATGTGGTTCGTCTCCAAAGATTATCTCCTCTGAAATATGACTGTACCGTCTTGAAAGCTCTACAACAGGCTGCCTTATGTGCAAAGGCAGTTCAGGCGAAGTGCCGTTTTCAGGTGTTGGAGCGCAGGGCACTGGTGAGTCCCCGGTCCAACGCTGATTGCCTCATGAATTTACAACATGTGTAAAAACTACACTGTGATGAACATCACGTCAATTGTCAATGAACCCGATTCTGCTGATGGCCATCCGTTAAACGTCGAGGTACAATGCCCGCCCGGAATTGAGGCACCGATCCATCTCGTTTGTTGATCACTCTGCCGACGAAAACTGAACGATCCCGTTGTGAGGATGTGCCTTGCAGAACGAGTTTTGGGAAAATACCCCCGGCGTGAAACGATCGCAATTGCTGCCCGGCCAGGATTCGAACCTGGACTAACTTGATCCAGAGTCAAGTGTGTTGCCAATTACACCACCGGGCAAGAACAAATTGGCCCCGGATAAACGGGCTTACAATATAGTGAAAGGAAATTTGATATGCAAAAAAATATGATTTCTTGCATCTAAGCGTCGAATTTACAAGCTGTTATGAGCACGACAAATCAGGGCTGCTCCACGTTTTTTTGCGAGTTCGCCGAGCCGCCAGCTGCCGGAGTCGCAGATGGGGCCCCGGCTCCGCGACGCTGGAAGATCGCCCGAATGGCCGCCTGAAGGGCGTCGTCATCGACGAACTTGCGTTGTAATTCACGAAGCAGTGGCACTATGCTTGTCTCCTGAATCAAGGAAATCTCCAATTCGTCCAGACGCTCAACCGCACGAGCGGCAAACTCTGTGTTTTCGCCGGCGGCGCTCTGTCGAAGGAGTTCAGACAGCAAGCCGATTTCCATGTCCCGGTGGTTGAGACGACGATGGATGGTGGTCGCGAAATAGAGCGGTTGAGGGGACTTGTCAACCGTCAATTCTGCCGCGATGTTTGTAACGGCGTTCAATGTGTCGCCGGTTTCAAGATCGCTGACGGCAAGGAGCATTCTTGCTTTCGGATAATACGGATAGTCGATGAGGATCGATTCGAGATGTCCACGTGCCTCGCGATATTGCGAACGATCCATGAGAATGGTCGCGAGATAGAGATGAGCTTCGGGATGACGGCCATCGAGCGAAAGGACATGCCGGAAGGCGGCTGCCGCCTGATCGTATTGCTTTTGATAACGAAGAAGAAAGCCGGCAAGATAATCTCTCTCGATGAGATAACGGTCATATACCGTCGGCAGGTAAAGAAAACTTCCTACGAACAGAATCGCCGCCGGGACGTAACGCCATCGCCGGACGGAGGGCGGCAGCCTCAGAACAACGGACTTCTCCGCGACGACACACCGCTGCAGTGCGAGGCCGATGATAATCCAAAAGCAGCAGGCTACGGGAATCGTCCGGAGGTTCATGCTCGCGAGGTTGTCGGCAAGGGCAGCTATCACCGAGCAGAAGAATCCAACCATGAGCGTTCTATCGGCGCCGCTCATCGTGCCGATCGCAGTATAGCTTTTTTTGAAAAACAGAATCAATAACAGGCAAAAAGGAACAAATCCGACGAGGCCGGTTTCAGACAATACCTCAAGAAATTCGTTATGCGCATGAGGTACGATATCCTCTGAGCGGAACATCCAGTAATCGGGCGAACGGAATCTTGGCAGAAAAACAATGAAATTTCCGAGCCCGTTGCCGATTGCCGTCGAATGCAAAAAAGCTTTCCACGCGGCGTCATAAAAGAACAGCCGACGGATGAACGAAGAGTGCGGACTCACGTCGAAGGTGGCGCTGAGACGATGGAGGATCGTCTCTCGGAACAGCAGCCCGAGAATCACGACGACGACCGCCGTCAGCAGAAAGCTCTTGCGCCGGGCAGATCTCTCCGTGAAGTTGAGCCAAAGGAAGATCATCGTGGACAACAGCCCCGCCACCCACGCGCTTCGCGATTCCGTGACCACCAGAAGATATCCGATGGCGGCCAGGAGCATCGCGAGGAGCCCCCGCTCGGGGATGCGATTTCCCGGGATCACAAGCTTCGCAATGACGATCGGTGCCATCATGACCAGGAATCCCGAGAAATAGGTTGAGTTTCCCAGTGTGGAAATTGTGGAGAGCTGTCGCGCGATGTCTGCAAGTCCCGATGACTCCGGCAGCACGAAGTGGAGCAGGGCGACGCCGCATGCCGCCGACACTGCCGCCAGCAGGACGGAAGTCGTTTTCGCCACTGGCAGCGAGGAATTCGCCGCTGAAAACAAAGCAAACAGACAAAGCAGGCCGGCCAACGCCTTTCCAGAAAGTTGCATGTTCAAGGCGTTGGCAAGAGAAATCGCCGATGCCAAAAGATAGATCAGGAAAACGACATGAAAGATGTTCCACTTGAGAGCGACTTCACCCCTGTCGAGCGCGCGGTAAGCAGCGATGCCTGCAATGACGGCGCACGAGAGGTACAGGAGGGGAGCTTTCAGAAAAGTTCCGTCACTGACATTGACCACGAATGCCAGGACAGTCGCTGAGATCAACACAAAGATCGTTGCCTCGATCCAGTTTTCCCGGATCTGCGATTCCCTCTTCCGTTTCATATGCCGGGTAGAGTGCTGAACATCAGGCGGCGAGAAATCCGAAGACATTTTTAAAAGTGCCGCATTTCCCTTGAAAAGTCAAGTCACCCAAATCTCCGGAAATTTCGCAAATTGTTTGACTTTAAAGAGCATTTTTGTTATATATCAGGCGCATGACGCAAAAAGCATCGGAGATATGAAACAGGATTCGCAACCTTTGCTCGTCCAGACGCCTCCCAAGGTTACGAAGCCTGCAAAACGTGAGCTCATCGGTGAACGAGAAGGGAAAACGTTATATCATTCCGAAAAACCCGATCTGATCATCCAGGAATTCAGGACAGCGCCCACTGAGGAGACAAAGAGGAGCTCCAGAGTCAAAGACGTCAGTGCACTTCGAAATGAGATTTCCTCCTACCTGTTCGGGTATATCGAAGGATTTCACATTCCAACCCACTTCGTCAGCAAACTGTCAGCGACAGCCATGGTCGTGAGGCGTCTCGACATGATTCCGCTCGTGCTGAGAATCTATAACACCTCGACCGGCCTGTTGTTGAAGCGGTTCGGATTGAAGGAAGGGTCGATGCTCGATTTCCCTATCCTGGAGCACTTCTACAGTGTTGGCCGCAAACAGCCTGTCTGGGTCAACGAATATCACATGTACGCTCTCGCTATCGTGTCGCCCGACGAGCTCAGGCAGATCAATCGCATTGCATCGAAGGTGAACGCCGTTCTCCGCGGACTGTGTGATCGGAGGAAACTGGCGGTCGCAGATCTGCAGCTCGCATTCGGAAGATTCAAAGATCAGATCGTTCTTGGGGATGAACTTTCACCGTTCACATGTCACTTCCTCGACCTGGCACGCGCGGGGAAAAGGGAACAAGATCGTTATCTTCCCGATCAGGACCATGCGGTAGAAGCGTTTTCCGAGCTGTACCATCGTCTGAAGTTGAAAGCGTAGGTCGTCGCAGTTCCGGTGATCAGCAAATACGGAACCGATACGGCTGTCAGATCTCTCCTCGCGCTCTTGATTGTAGCCGGATGCGTGTTTTTTGTGCTTCCAGCTCCGATGGCGCGCGCGCTCGTCGTTGTTGCAGCGCTGATCCTCGGCGGCCTGATTCTGAATTTTTTTCGCGACCCGGAGCGGAGCGTTCCACAAGAACGGAACATCGTTGTCGCGCCTGCGGACGGAAAGATCGTGGTAATCAGGGAGCTCTACGAGCCCGATTATCTCAAACAGGATGCGGTTCAGGTAAGCATCTTCATGTCGCCGCTCAACGTTCACGTCAACCGGTTTCCGATCTCGGGCAAAATCGGATATTTTCAGTATATTCCGGGTGACTACCTTGCGGCATTCCATGAGAAATCCTCCGAGCGGAATGAACGAACAGTTATCGGTGTTGAGACGAATGGCTACCGTGTCATGTTCAAGCAGATAGCTGGAACAATAGCACGGCGGATCGTCGCGCCGCTCAAGGTCGGGCAGCCCGCCGTTTGCGGCGAGCGTTTCGGAATGATCAAATTCGGCTCCCGGGTCGATGTCATCATGCCGCGGCGCTCGATGTTAAAAATAAAGATGCATGACCATGTTGTGGCAGGGGAAACGATCCTTGCGTCATATTCCGAATTTGGGGGACCTTCGGGTCTAGAAAAACGATGAAAATTACGCGCGCAGTTGTTCCGAGTCTCTTTACCGTGCTGAACATCTTCTGCGGCTTCAGCTCTCTTCTTCACACTGCGGACGGAGATTACATGCTCGCGTCATGGTTCATCATGCTCGCGGCAATCTTCGATGTGCTCGACGGCGTCATGGCGCGCATTACAAAATCATCAAGCGATTTCGGGGTTGAATTCGATTCGCTCTCCGACGTTGTTTCCTTCGGCGCAGCGCCGGCTTTCATGGTGTACAGGCTTCAGCTGCACTCGCTCAACGGGTTAGGCATCCTCATCAGCTCGATGCCGTTGATTCTCGGTGCGCTTCGCCTGGCGCGATTCAACGCACAGCTTGTCGGGTACGACAAAGAATACTTCAAGGGCCTTCCGATCCCGGCGTCCGCTTTGGTGATCTGCTCCTTTGTACGCTTCTACTATCAAGCGGGGATCGGTCTTGGAGGCGCAGAGGCGACGGTGCTTCCCCCGCTCGTCGTCATTGTATCATTTCTCATGGTCAGCACCGTGAAATATGATACGCTTCCGGGATTTTCAAGAAAGGGAATCAAACGGCACCCCGTCCGTTTCACGGTGGGCGTCGTGGCTCTCACGGTGATTGTCGTAACCGGCGGACAGGCGCTTTTTCCGGTCTTGGCGTTCTATCTGGCGACTGGTCCGCTGCGCTATGTCGTCCGCTTCGTTCAGCACGGATTCCATCCTGCCGTTAAAGAAGAAGAGGAGAAAGACCCGGAAATCACGGGTGTCGATGTCTGATTACCCCGGACGGTTCTGCACAGTATTTGATTTTTCATCTGGATACAGCCATGTACGTTGCGAAAATAATCATCAAGTTGCGGCGGTCGATTCTCGATCCGCAGGGTAAGGCGGTCCATCATGCGCTTGAAAGCCTTGACATGCGCGCGATTCATGACGTCCGCATCGGCAAATTCATAGAATTGAAAATCGATTCCCACGATGAACGCGAGGCAGGCCGGTTGACCGAGCAGGCGTGCAAACAACTCCTGGGCAATCCGGTCATGGAGGACTATTCGTTTACCATTGAAAGAATTTAAGCACGGAGAGAGAGAAGAAACTTGTCCGACTCGAAATTGAAATTTGGCGTCGTCGTCTTCCCCGGTTCGAACTGCGACCACGACGCCTACTATGTCCTCAAGGAGATCCTCCGTCAGGACGTGCGGTTTCTCTGGCACAAGGAGAAGTCGCTCGAAGAAGTCGATGTCGTTATTCTGCCCGGCGGCTTTGCGTACGGTGATTATCTCCGCTGCGGAGCGATTGCACGCTTCTCCCCGATCATGAACCAAGTTGTCCCGTTCGCAAGGCACGGGGGAACCGTCGTCGGCATCTGCAACGGCTTTCAAATCCTCTGCGAGGCAGGGTTGCTGCCGGGCGCTCTTCTCCGAAACGCCGGCCTGAGGTTTATCTGCCAGTACGTCAATATGCGGGTGGAGAACGCAGATTCGTCCTTCACGTCGCAATGCAAGCCCGGCCAGGTTCTTCAGATTCCGATCGCTCACGGAGAAGGAAACTATTTTGTTGATGATGCTACGCTCCGCCGTCTCGAGGAGAACAAGCAGATTCTCTTCCGGTATTGCGGACCGGACGGGAGCGTGACGCCTGAAGCAAATCCCAACGGCTCATGCGCCAACATCGCCGGCATCATGAATGAGCAGGGGAACGTCATGGGGATGATGCCGCATCCGGAGCGGGCCGCCGATCCGGTGCTTGGCCATACTGACGGCCAGCTCATCTTTCGCTCGCTGATCGATCGCCTCCTGCAGCGAGAAGCCGTTCACAATCATTTGATCATAGAAAGGAGTTAGCATATGTTCGGTAATTTAGGCACGCCTGAGATCCTCATCATCGGCCTGATCATTCTCATCCTCTTCGGTGCGAAGCGGATTCCAGAATTCATGCAGGGGCTTGGAAAGGGTGTCCGGGAGTTCAAGAAAGCAGCACGCGATATTCAGGACGAAATCGAGAAACCGGAAGAGACAAAGAAAATCGAGCCGAAGTAGATCGTTCTTCTCCGGGTGTCTTCGTCTTCCCCGGGAGAAACGTCCCGGGCTCTTCAGACCTGTTCCGCCACGTTCCAGCAAACCGGGTGTTCGCGCTCCAGGAGTGTTGTTTGATCACTGCTAAGAACTTTACGACATTGCGGCGTTCATTGCTTGCAGGCGAGACGACGTGTGAACACATCGTCAATGGCTATCTCGATACCATTTCGTCGCATCAACGGCTCAATGCTTTTCTTTCCGTGTTTGCGGAGGAGGCGCAAGAGCGGGCTCGGGCTGTCGACAAGAAAATCGACCGCGGGATTCACGGCCCTCTTGCGGGAATGGTGGTTGCCCTCAAAGACAACCTTTGCATGTCCGGAAAGAGAGTGACCTGCGGGTCGAAGATCCTTGAACAGTTTGAATCTCCCTATGATGCAACGGTCGTCAGGAAACTTACCGACGCGGATGCGATCGTCATCGGCAAGACGAATCTCGATGAATTCGCCATGGGCTCTTCAACGGAAAACTCTGCGTTTCATCCGGTTCTGCATCCGGCCGACGAGACCCGTGTTCCGGGCGGCTCAAGCGGTGGTTCGGCCGTTGCTGTCGCAGCAGGAATGGCGACCACGGCACTCGGAAGCGACACCGGCGGCTCCGTACGTCAGCCCGCGGCAATGTGCGGGGTTGTCGGACTGAAACCGACCTACGGCAGGGTCTCACGTTATGGACTCGTTGCGTTCGCCTCGTCGTTTGATCAGATCGGACCGTTCGGCGCGTCCGTCACTGATGCCGCTGCCGTCCTCGAAGTTATCGCCGGCCACGATCCTTCCGATTCAACGTCGGCCCGCATGCCTGTCCCCGCGTATACAAAACAGCTCTCACGCACGATCAGCGGACTGAGGGTCGGCCTCCCGAGAGAGTACTTCTCGGATGGACTGGGAAAAGAAATTCATGCCGCCATCAACTCGCGCGTAGATATATTGAAAGAGCATGGCGCAGAGGTGAAGGAAGTCTCCCTGCCGCATTCGGAGTATACGATCGCGACCTATTACATCCTCACAACGGCGGAAGCGTCGTCAAATCTCGCCCGTTACGACGGAGCGCGCTACGGCTTCCGCGCGCGGGGTTCGCACGACGTCACGGCCATGTACACGAAGTCACGAAGCGAAGGATTTGGGGCGGAGGTGAAACGACGAATCATGCTCGGGACGTATGTTTTGTCGGCTGGATATTATGATGCTTATTATCGGAAAGGCCAGCAGACGCGCCGTCTCATCAAGGAGGATTTCGACAACGTGTTTCGTGAAGTCGATTGCCTGATCACTCCGACGGCTCCGACAACGGCGTTCAAACTCAATGAGAAAATCGACGATCCGCTGACGATGTATCTCTCGGATATCTACACGGTGTCGGCGAACCTCGCCGGAGTGCCGGCAATCAGCATCCCGTGCGGCAACGACCATCACGGCTTGCCGATCGGACTCCAGATCATCGGCAAGCAATTCGATGAGGAGACGATCCTGAGGGTCGGGTACTTGTTGGAGGGCAAGGGTTAAATGGTTAACGGTTAACTGTTAACAGTTAACCGTTAACCGTTAACCGTTAACCGTTGATGGCTTCTTATCTTTTTTTGAATTTTGCATTGAATTATGTCCATACTCGTTGACAAAACTACACGCCTCGTCGTCCAGGGAATCACCGGTGGCGAGGGGACGTTTCATTCACAACAAATGATCGCGTACGGGACGAAAGTCGTCGCGGGCGTGACTCCGGGAAAAGGCGGACTCCGCTACACGGGCAACGACGAATATCCGTTCAGGAAAGCGGTCCCGGTATTCAATACCGTCGGAGACGCTGTGAAGAATGAGGGAGCGAATGCTGCCGTCATCTTCGTTCCCGCCGGCTTTGCCGCCGAGGCGATTATGGAAGCCGCCGAGGCGGGCATCAGGCTCGTCGTGACGATCACCGAAGGTATCCCCGCCCGTGATATGATCCAAGTGTACGAATACCTCAGGGCCAACGACGTCCGGATGATCGGTCCCAATTGTCCCGGGATCATCACACCCGGCCAATGCAAGATCGGCATCATGCCTGGATTCATCCACCGTCCCGGCCGCGTCGGCCTCATCTCCAGGAGCGGGACGTTGACCTATGAAGCCGTCTGGCAGGTCACCGAGCTGGGCATGGGTCAATCGACGTGCATCGGCATCGGCGGCGACCCGGTCGTCGGAACACGGTTTGTCGACGCCCTGAAATTGTTCAGGGATGATGACGGCACCGATGCCGTGATCATGATAGGCGAGATCGGTGGGACGGCGGAGGAGGAAGCCGCGGATTACGTCAGGAAAAATTTTGACAAGCCGGTGATCGGCTTCATCGCAGGCAGGACGGCCCCTCCCGGCCGCCGGATGGGACATGCCGGCGCCATCATCTCGGGCGGGAAAGGGACAGCCGCCGAAAAGATGGCCGCGATGAAAAAGGCCGGCATCCATGTGGTCGAAAGTCCCGCCATGATCGGCGCGACCGTTGAGCGCATCCTCGGCCGCAAATCAAAGAAGAAAATGATCTTCGTTTCTCGAAGCGGAAAACCTCCGGTCCGGCGAACACGCCCTGCAAAATATTCACGGAACGCGAAATCAAAAGGACGGCGCAAGAAATGAGCCATTCACCAGCATTCCTCAAGCTTGTCGATGATGCCAAAAGTCGGATCCGGCAAACAACACCCGAAGAAGTGAAGGCAAGGCTCGATCGCGGCGAGGAACTCCTCCTGGTCGATACGCGTGAAGATAACGAGTGGGACAAAGGCCATATCGCCGGTGCGATGCACATCGGCAAGGGGATCATCGAGCGCGATATCGAAGCGAAAGTGCCCGACAAAGGGAAGGAGATCATACTCTATTGCGGAGGAGGTTTTCGATCGGCGCTCTCAGCCGATAACCTTCAGAACATGGGATACACGAACGTTGTCTCGATGGACGGCGGCTGGCGCAAGTGGAAGGAACTCGGATATCCTACGGAATAAAATCTTTCGGTCTTGCGCATCATGCGCAACATCGACGACAACAACGCATTGGTTGGTCAATCTTATCATCAGCATTCTTGAACAAATGACGGAGAAATCCATTGGTTGAACGAACATTGGCAATCCTCAAGCCGGATTGTGTGCGAAAAAACCTCATCGGTGAAGTCGTCGCGCGAATAGAGAAAGCCGGCTTCAAAATAATTGCCCTTAAGAAAGTCCGCCTCACGAAGGAGACCGCGGGTGGGTTCTACGCGGTACACAAGGGGAGACCATTCTATGATGGGCTTGTCGAGTTCATGAGCTCGGGACCCTGCGTGCCCATTGCACTGGAAAAGGAAAACGCAGTTGATGATTTCCGGACGCTCATCGGCGCCACCGACCCGAAGGATGCGGCGCCAGGGACGATCCGGAAACTCTACGCCGATAACAAGGGTGAAAATATCGTCCACGGCTCTGATTCTGGGGAGAATGGGTTGATTGAAATCAATTTTTTCTTCTCAAATCGGGAGATCCTCGAACTGACGTAACGCCGGGGCCTCCGCACAGCCTCGTTGAGATGTCAAGTTGCGTTTCGAAGGGAGGAGTTCTACATTGTCCGAACAGCTTGCACAACCGGAGGTTTATGGAAAAAATCTCTTATGCGTCCCTCTGGATTTTTGCTGATCATCAGCGCCCCGCTCTGGATTCTCACCGGTAGTCTGAGCGTTGCGGGGGCATCCCGAGAGGCGATCATCGAGTTTCCGCGCGACAGCTGGCGTGAATTCGGAAAGTTCTCCCGATTTCCTCAAGGCCTTCCGATGAACATCGATCGTGCTTCCCTCAAGCGGAAGTGGGGGAGATAACGTGAACGTTAGTCTGCTGGTTCACAATTAATTTGACTTTTACTTTTTGATTTTCAGTGGCCGGCTTATTCAACGTATTCCCGGTGCACAATACTAGCAGGCTGTTGAAAAACACGAAATTAAAGTTCTCAACGCAGAGACGCAGAGATCGCCGAGGATCGCAGAGGCGAAATTCGACCGTTTTTAACAGAAGAACGCTCCGCGTTTCTCTGCGCGCGGCGTTTATCCCGCCGGAGGCGGGACGCCTCTGCGTTTAAAAATCGTATTTCAACAGCCTGCTAGGAGGCTGGCCTCCGCTGTCTGCTCACTTCGTAGAGAAATACCGCGCTTGCGCTGGCGACATTCAGAGAATCGGTTCCGTTCATCATTGGGATGCCGACGCGCTCGCTGCAGCGTGCCAGAACTTCCTCCGAGATTCCTCCTCCTTCATTTCCAAAGACCACACAACAATCACCCTTAAGATCGGCCGCATGGATTGTCGCACGCTCATGAGGATGCGCAGCGACGATATTCATCTGGTGCCTCTCCCGCAACTCGGAAAGTGATGTCGCCAGGTGGTCGCTCTGAACGATGGGCAATCGGAACACGGCGCCCATCGAATTTCTCACCGCTCTCCGGAGGTACGGGCTGCTCGATGTCTCGCCGACGATGATCGCGTGGACGCCGAAGGCCACACAATTTCTCACCACCACGCCGACATTCTCCGCGTTGACCAAGCCGTCAAGAGCGACGAGCAACGACGGCTTCGGGGCGCCGGCGATGACCCGATCGAGCGGTTGTTGTCCGGGGATCTTTCCGACCGCCATGATGCCCTGGTGAAGATTGTAACCGACGATCGTCTCCAATACTCTCTTCTCGGCGACATAGATCTTTGCGCCGTCGCGGAGTTCGATGATCCGCTCACCGCCGAGTTGATCGTACCACTCCGGGGTGAGAAGGAGAGAAACAACCTGCAGCGACGAGTCGAGCAGTCGCCGAACCACCTTTTCACCTTCGGCCACAAATATTCCTTCCCTGATATGATCCATCGGCCGTCGAAGCGTGCGGTACGGAGCCAGCTCAGGCGTTTCGAGGTCATCGATATGATGTATGTTGTCGGCCGGTCTCATCTCTGAGCAAAAATACGTCAACAGGTCGTAAGAACCAAATGGATCAATCCATCATCGGAGACTCCGCATCATGACAACAAAAATTCTTGCGGATCGGGGGCTGAAATCGTGGTATTTTCTGTTGAGTGGGCAACCTGTAACTGTGCTACATCAGTAATTCCAGCGTCTTGACAAAGGGCATGAAACTTCTTACATTGGAAACCGTAGAAACTAAAAGAGTTTTCCTATTCATATTTCAAGAAAATAGGTACGAAATCGTGATATTTTGTGAGTAGACAAAGAATAACGTGGAAACTAAATAACAAAAATAAGTTTCCACTGAAAGGAGACTCGTAATGGAAAACGGTGAAGAAGTGAAGGTGCGAATCCTCGCTGCTGCCCGTGAAGAATTTTACAAATTCGGCTTTACCAGGGTCACGGTGGATGAAATCGCCTCGAAGCTCGGCATGAGCAAGAAAACGATTTACAAGTGCTTCACGAGCAAAGACGAAATCCTGAAGGAGATCACGCGTGCGACCCTCGAGGAAATGGCCGTCTGCTGCCGGGATATCGTCCGGGAAGAAGGGATCGATTTTGTCGACAAGCTGAAGAAGATGATGACCATGGTTGCCGTCCAGTATTCGAAACTGGGCCGGCCGCTCGTCGACGATCTGCAGAAGAACGCTCCTCACATCTGGAAGGAGATCGCCGATTTTCGCACCCAGCACATCAACAATGAATTCGGAAGCCTGATCAGCGAAGGAATCGCAAAAGGCATGCTCCGCAGCGATGTCGATCAGCGGCTCATTCTCATGATCTACGGCAACGCGATCCAGACGATCATCAATCCGGAGATGCTCGTGAATCTTCCGTACAGCGCGGCACAGGTGTACGAGACGATCATCAAAGTGATCTTCGAGGGAATTTTGACCGATGAAGCGAAACCAAAGTATCTATCCCATCACCCTCTTCTCAGCGTTGCCCAGCAAAGGATATAATCTATGAACATGTCGATCAACATCTTCATCATTCTCGCTCTTGCCTTCTCGGGTATATCACACGCGGATGCGCAGGAAACGGCCCGGTTGACGATTGAAGAGTGCATACGCATCGGGTTGCAAAAAAGCAAATCGCTCCACGCGTCCCAGATGAAGGTCCGGGCCGCCAATGCGAGGGCCAGCGAAGTAAACGCTTCCCGGCTCCCTGCGTTGAAGCTCGGCGGCAGCTATACGCGCCTGAGCGATGTTCCTGCCTTCGAGGCGACGATCCCGGCAGGAGCGTTCGGTGGCGGCTTCCCTCCTCAGACCGTTTCGTTCCCTTTGTCACAAACCATCCTCGACAACTACAATTTCCGGCTGAGCCTTCAGCAGCCGTTGTTCACGGGGTTCCGGCTTGAGAGCAGTTCCGAGATCGCCGAGAAAACCGCTCAGGCGACCGATGAAGAATACAAACGGGACGGGTCGGAGCTTGTCTACAATATCAGGAGCGCGTACTGGAATCTCTTCAAGGCGCAGGAATTCCGCGCAGTCATCGACGAGAACGTCGACCAGGTGAAAGCTCATCTCAAGGACGTCAGGAATCTTATGGATCAGGGAATGGTGACGGCGAATGAAGTTCTTCGTGTTGAGGTGCAGCTTTCGAATGCGGAGCTTCTTCAGATCGACGCGAGGAATAATGTGCGTCTGGCGATGATCGCTCTGAACAACGTCATCGGACAGGATCTCGGGACACAGATCGATCTCGTTTCCCGGCCCGATTCGTCGTCGGCCCTTGAAGGCGGAAAGCCGCAAAGTAATCTCCAGGAGATCGTACGCCGCGCCATCGATAACCGCCCTGAAATGAAATCGATGCGGCTCCGGACCGAGGCGAGCGAAGCGGGAGTCTCGCTCGCAAAGTCGGGGTGGTTCCCTCAGATCTATCTCAGCGGCAATTACTATTACGCACGCCCGAACCAGCGGATCGTTCCGACTCAGGACGTCTTCAAGGAGACGTGGGACTTGAACGTCTCTGCGTCGTTTGATCTCTGGAACTGGGGGACGACCGTCCACCAAACGCAGCAGGCCAAGGCGCAGCTTGAGCAGGCCAGGGATGCCCTCGGTCAGCTGAAGGATGCCATCACCCTGGAGGTGACTCAGAGTTATCTCAATGTGGAGCAGGCAAGAGAACGGATCGGCGTTTCGGCGCAGGCCGTCAGGCAGGCGGAAGAAAATTATCGGATCACAAAGGAGAAGTTTAAGCTCGGACTTGTTCTGAATTCCGATATGCTCGACGCCGAGGTGGCCCTCCTTCAGGCAAAAACAAATCATACACAGGCTCTGGTGGATCAGGCCGTTGCCCTCGCAAAACTTGAGCGCTCTGTCGGGCAATAGCAGCAGCGTGTCCACCTGTCAACGATGAACGAATGGAGGATTTCATGAACAAATTCAAGATACCCGCGATCGTGCTGGTCCTTCTCACTGCCATTGTCACGGTGCTGCTCTACAACAAATCGAGGATGGAATCGAATTCGAGAAACGACGTTCAGAAGGCGATTCCGGTAGCAACCGTGATGGTCGCAAAAATGAAGCTCACCGAGAGCCGGTCGCTCGTCGGAACGATCGTTCCGAATAACGACGTCGTGATCGTCTCCGAGACGGAAGGGAAAGTCGTTGCGGTCTCCTCGAAGGTCGGCGACTACAAGGCCGCCGGATCCGTCCTGTTTCAGATCGACGATGAATTAAAAAAAGCCGCATTTGCGACGGCCGAGGTGAACTACGAAAAGGCAAAACGAGATTTCGAGCGGTTCGAATCGCTTCACGGCGAGCATGCTGTGACAGACCAGCAGTTCGAAGGGACGAGGCTCGCCTTCAAGGCAGCCGAAGCGCAGTACATTGCTGCCAGGAAACAATACAACGACACGAAGATCACAACCCCGATCTCGGGTATCGTGACGGCGAGGCTCGTCGACATCGGTACGATGGTACAGTTAAAAATGCCCGTGGCGAACGTGGTCGACATCGTGAGACTCAAAGTGAAGCTGAATGTCGCGGAGCGTGACGCGTTTCTCCTGAAAGCAGGCGACAGGGCGGAGATTGGGACCGACGTCTATCCGGGTGTCACGTTCGGAGGCAAGATCGAGTCGATCAGCTCAAAAAGCGACGAAGCCCACACTTATCCGCTGGAGATCACGCTGCTCAACAGTAAAGACCATCCTCTCAAGGCCGGCATGTTTGCCCGCGTGTCGTTCCGCGCACTGTCGCACGACGAGATCCTCGCAATTCCGCGTGCCGCGCTGGTCGGCAGTGTGAAGAAACCTCAGGTCTTCACGGTGGAGAATGAAATGGCCAGGCTCCGCGATATCGTGGTGCGCAATGAGATCGGAACGAATCTCGAGGTCCTCTCCGGATTGCGTGAAGGGGAGATGATTGTCGTCAGCGGCCAGAATAATCTCAAGGATGGCACTCAGGTCGTCATCGTGAAGTAGATCCGGGTGGAACATCGGTGAGATCGTGTCCCCAACCCGATAAGAAGGAAAATTATTTATGACGCTAACAGAAGTATCAATAAAGCGGCCGACGCTCATCGTCGTCATCTTCTCCGTCCTCGCTGTGCTCGGCATCTTTAGTTACAGCAATCTAAAGTACGAGTTACTTCCCAAGATCACACCGCCGTGGATAACAATTATCACGGTCTATCCGGGCGCGTCGCCGAATGAGGTGGAAACTTCGTTGACCAAAGTGATCGAGGACGCTGTGTCGGGGATCGATAACGTCTCATCGGTCTACGGAACATCACAGGAAGGATTGTCGATCGTATCGCTGGAGTTTCAGATGAGCGCGGACATCAATGTGGCGCTCCAGGATGCGCAGCGCAAGGTGAACGAGGTTGGGTCGCGACTCCCGTCCGATGCGAAAACGCCGACGCTCTCGAAATTCGCGCTCGATGAATTGCCCGTCCTCCGCATGGGTGCGACGGCGAGCATGCCATCGAGGGAGTTCTACCAGATGCTGAAAGACCGCATCCAGCCGCGGCTCGCGAAGCTTGCCGGCGTTGGACAGATCACGCTCGTCGGCGGCGACGAGCGCGAGATCAAGGTCAATCTCGACGCCGGGAAAATGCGCTCGTACGGCCTCTCCCTTCTCCAGATCGTTCAGATGCTGAAAACATCCAATCTCGACTTCCCGACGGGGAAAGTGAAGCAGGGAGATATGCAATATGTGGTCCGCCTCGCCGGAAAATTCGCTTCGATCGATGAGCTCCGCAGGCTTGTGGTTGGACAATCGAGGGGCGGAGGGGATATCCACCTCGTCGACGTCGCCGAAGTCGAGGATGGGCAAAAAGAATATGCGACCCTGAGCCGTATCGACGGAAAAGGTTCGGTGGGCATCCTCGTCCAGAAACAGGGAGAGGCGAACTCGGTCGAAGTCAGCAGGATCGTCCGGGCCGAGCTGGCGAAGCTCGAGAGAGACTACTCCGACAAAGGAGTGAAGTTCGACATTGCGCAGGATGGTTCGACATTCACGATCGAAGCCGCTAATGCCGTGAAGCATGATCTCACTCTTGCCATTATCTTCGTCGCCATCGTCATGCTCGCGTTCCTGCACAGCATCCGGAATTCTCTTATTGTCATGGTTGCCATCCCCGCGTCGCTCGTGTCGACGTTCATCGCGATGTACGCCTTCGGGATGAGCCTCAATCTCATGACCCTGCTCGGGATGTCGCTTGTCATAGGCATTCTTGTCGACGATTCCATCGTTGTTCTGGAAAACATCTACCGACATCTTGAGAAGGGAGACGATCAACGGACGGCCGCCCTGCGCGGGAGAAATGAAATCGGTTTTGCCGCCATGACGATTACGCTCGTCGATGTCGTTGTCTTCGTCCCACTGGCTCTCGTGTCAGGATTGGTCGGCAACATCATGCGGGAATTTGCGCTTGTCGTCGTTTTCTCCACCCTCATGTCGCTCTTCGTCTCTTTCACGATCACCCCGCTTCTTGCTTCACGATTCACGAAGCTTGAACGGATGACGAAGGCTTCGATCCTTGGTCGTTTCAGCCTCTGGTTTGAACGCCAGTATCGCCGGCTGACCGAGGAATACATCAGGATACTGAAGTGGAGCCTGAGCCATCGATGGCTTGTGTTTCTCGGGACGTTTCTTCTCTTCTGTAGTTCCCTCATGCTGGTCGGTCTCGGCTTCATCGGTACCGAGTTCATGACGCAGGTTGACCGCGGCGAATTCACCGTCACCCTGGAACTTCCGCCCGGTTCGACGCTCGAGCACACAAATTATGTCACGCAGGAGCTGGAGCAGTTCGTTTCCGACATCCCTGAGGTAAAGAAAACATTTGTCAATGTCGGCGTCTCGACGGAGGGCTTTGTCGGCCAGGCATCGAATTTCGTCTCCGAACTCAACGTGTCTCTGGTGCCGAAGGATATGCGGCGCCGGTCGACCGATGAGATCAGCCAGGAGATCAAATCAAAGGTCCAGCAAATTCCCGGGGTGAAGGTCCGCGTGAATCCGATCGGAATCTTCGGGACCGCCAACCAGTCACCGATCGCGCTCGTGATCAACGGAACCGATTACGGCGAGGTCCGGCGCGCCGCGGCGATGGTCGCCGATGTGGTGAGGACGATTCCAGGGACGTCGGACGTGCGGCTCTCATCGGAAGAGGGGAAACCCGAAACACGTATCGAGATCGATCGGGAGAAAATGGCGCAGCTCGGCCTGTCGGTCGGCGAAGTCGGCGCCGCCCTCCGGGTGGCTTTCAACGGCGACGATGAATCGAAATTCCGCGACGGCGCGAACGAATATCCGATCCGCATCGTGCTTGACCAGTTCGATCGCTCGAAGACGAGCGACGTCAGCGATCTCACGTTCGTCAACAGGAAAGGGCAGGTCGTGGAGCTCAGGCAGTTTGCGCGCGTCGATCTCTCGACCGGCCCGACGAAACTTCAGCGCCAGGACCGCAACTATGCGGTGACGGTCTTTTCACAGGCCGTGGGCCGGCCCTCAGGCACGATCGTCGCCGACATCAGAGCAGCGCTTCTCGGCAAGCAATTGCCGTCAGGCACCAATATCTCTTATCTCGGCGACGAGAAGAACAGACAGGAGTCGTTCTCAAGTCTCCTCCTTGCCCTGATGGCGGCGATCCTGTTCGTGTATATGATCATGGTCGCGCTCTACGATTCGTACCTCTATCCGTTCGTCGTTCTTTTCTCGATTCCTGTCGCGGTCATCGGTGCGTTCGTTGCGCTGGCGCTCACCATGAAGTCGCTGAGCATTTTTTCGATCCTTGGGGTCATCATGCTTGTCGGGCTCGTCGGAAAGAACGCCATTCTGCTTGTCGATCGCACGAACCAGATGCGGGCAGAACGGCATCTGTCGACCTTTGAAGCATTGATTGAAGCGGGACAAACCCGCTTGCGTCCGATTCTCATGACGACGGCGTCGATGATCGTCGGTATGATGCCGATCGCCTTAAGCGTCAGCTCGGGGTCAGAATGGAAATCGGGTTTGGCCTGGGCATTGATCGGCGGGTTGGCGAGCTCGCTTCTCCTCACGCTGGTCCTCGTCCCGGTTGTGTATATCAAGGTCGACCAATGGCGCGAAACCGTGCCGGCATTGATCCGGCGCATCCTCCGGAAGCCTGTGCGTTCGACCGCCGCCGAGCCGACGACGGGTGCGATCGGCGCTGTCGGGACACATGAGTAGGATCGGCCGTCGGAAAAAATCGCGGCATCGTGCAACATGCGAGCGGCCTTCTTCGGTTGCCTCGTGACACGGAAAGTTGATATTTCTCGATGACCAATGTTGAGCACTAGTTCCTTATCGATCCTCGTTCTTGGATTCGTCCTTGGCCTCAAGCATGCGACCGATGCCGATCATCTCATTGCGATCTCGACGATCATCAGTGAGCGGAAGGGCTTCTGGAGCTCTTCGATCGTGGGCGCTCTCTGGGGGTTGGGCCACACGGCGTCCTTGATTGTCGTTGGCTTGCTGGTCATCGCGTTCCATTTCCAGATACCCGAGAAGATTGCGATGGCGATGGAGTTCATCGTGGCCATCATGCTTGTTGGGCTCGGTGCCAATGTTCTTTTGAAAATCAAACGGGGCGCGACGCTGCATGTTCATACGCACGAGCATGACGATCACGTCCACGTGCATCCGCATGTTCATGCGCCCGGGCACGAAGATACCCACGATCACGGACCGGTCATCGGCAAGAAGCCTTTCTTCGTTGGCATGGTCCACGGCATGGCCGGCAGCGCGGCCCTTATGCTGGTCGTCCTCGCCACCATCTCTTCACAGTCGCTCGCACTGCTCTACATCGCCATCTTCGGCGTCGGATCCATCGGCGGAATGCTCGTTATGAGCACGCTGATCGGGCTTCCGTTTTCCTTCACTTCAAAACATGAGCGATTCAACAAGGTCATCCGTACTTTTGCAGGGATCCTCAGCGTGATCTTCGGATTGTTCTATGCGTGGCAGATAGCCATCGTGGGTGGTTTGTTCATGTGAGTTGGACGTGTTCCTGGCGGCTCGATCTTCGTTGGGGGGTTGAAACACCAGCTACATCGGTGTTCCATTTAGAGTGTTTTTTTTACCACGAAGACACAAAGGGGTTCAATAACATCGATGGTATTATAATATCTTTTGTGTCTTCGTGCCTTCGTGGTTATTCTTTTGCACTGGGGGTTTTCTTGTGGACGCTGTAGGGATCTCCGCCAAAGGCGGATGCGCCTCCGGCGCAGAACCTACAACCTGAGCCTTGTTAGTGGACGCTGCTGGGTTCGAACCAGCGACCCCCGCCTTGTAAGGGCGGTGCTCTGAACCAGCTGAGCTAAGCGTCCATGATCGCTCTTAAATATATCAAAGAAAGTCCGATTTATCAATCCCGGTAGGACAGACATTCCTGTCTGTCATCCTGGTAGGACAGACATTCCTGTCTGTCATTCGGTAGGACAGACATTTCTGTCTGTCATCCCAGCTCCCATGCTTGCCTGGATCCATTGATTGTCAGACAAGTCCTGCGGAGCGGGATGGCGCTCTACGAGTCTGACGACTCGCTAGAGTCGTAGACCGTAGGCGCTCAAATGTCTGACCTACCGTCCGCGATTGTCAGACAAGAATGTCTGACCTACCGCTCGGCACCGCCATACCACCCATGATAATTCCACGGGTCATCGGTTAATCCATTCTTCGCGGGATTGTTGAACATGTATTGCATCTTTTCACTAAAGTCACGTTCATCCCTGATGATTCTATCAAACGATTCATCCTGCCAAACAGGGCCACGCTGGTGTCTCAACCGATTGATCTTATGTGCACCGGCGCCCTTGATTCCTTTCATTATTCGGCTCAACGTCATGTCATCATGAGGCGACAGGATGGCGTGCACATGATCAGGCATGATAATGACGCCGGATAATTCATAGAACTTTCCATCACCTTCTTTGATATGCTCCAGCATTGTAATCTGTTCATCGACCGTGAGCGAGCCGTTCCTTGTCCTGAACGTAATAAAGTAGGAAGCATGTCTCATTGTCCAGTGAGGCAAGTGTCTGCGAGTAATTTTGAAATCATCGTCTCCCATAAATTCCTCCTCAAAAAAGTGGTAGGACAGACATTTCTGTCTGTCATCCGTCCCCCCTTGTCAGACAAGAATGTCTGACCTACCGTCCCTGGCCGCCGGTAGGCGGCGGGTTCAATCCAAATCGCAATCGAAATTTCCAATCGGGGGCCCGTCGGGCGGCTCGACCGGGCGTGTGAGGTTCAACTGCCTGGGATCCTGCTCGAAAGCCCTTATCTGTGCCAACGCATACGTGAAGCTCGCCTTTTGGTCTTCATCTTTGGTCCGTTTAACCTGTTTCGCAAGCCATTCCTTGAGTTCCGAGATCTTGAGCATTGCGACCGCGCGGACCTGCGAAAGGGCAGCGTTGTTGTTCGCGAGCGACATGAGTTGATACAGTAATGTTTCATCGACCACCCGCTTCAGTTCGCCCCTGTACCCTCTGCCCTGGTCGGAAAACCATGTGGCTGAGAAAAGGGTATCGACCACCTCACCGAAGCCGGGGTATGCAGAATTCCTCGCATGATATTCGACCAATCGTGCCGCCCGCGCCGGGTGGAGGATGAGACTCAGCGTGAGGTTCGCTGCGGTCTCACCGGCCGACAGCGGATCGAATGTCGCGCCGGTCCTGATCCTGAAATCCTCCCGGGTTCGCTCGTAGCCAACAGGCCGCGGAGGAATGACCGCAAGGATCTTTTCCGACAGCGCCAGCGCGTCGGGCGTTATCGTTTTGAGCAGCGCATTCAGCGCACGGCGCTGTTCCCGTGGAGAGACGATCTCTGTCGGCACCTGACCGTCACCCCGCATTGCATAGGTGTAGCCCAACCCGCCGAGCACTTTCACGGCAGCCTCGACCTGGTATCGGTGTCCCAGGTAGACAGGCACAAGAACGTCCTCCAGCGTCGCCATCGGCATGCCGGGGCGGATGTTCTTCTCGGAAAAATTCTTCAGCGCGATTGCTCTCACCTCCATGATTCGGTGGAGTTCGTCGACGGCGTTGACCCCGTTATCCCATAAATGCGTTTGCGGATGTGAACTTCCCTGTGGACGCGCATCCTGATCCGTGAGGAAAATGATTCCCCGCATTATCGCGCTGTTGATGATGTTGTTCAACGACGCGGGCTCATCGGTCCCTTTCGGGAAATCCTGATAACCGTATTCGATAGCGACCTTATCCCATGCTCCGATGCCGGTCGCGTAAGCGTTGGAGATATCTAGCGTTGAATCGTTTTTGATCGTCACGAGTGGATGCGGATAATCCATCACCGACGCACGGTTTGCCGTGCTGGCAATGTAGTTGTGCATGAGTCCGAGCGTGTGCCCGGCTTCATGGGCTGCGAGCTGGCGAATGCGCGCCAGCGCCATCGCTTGCATTGCAGTATCAACGGATTTACCGTCTTCGTAATTTCCGACGAGCCCCTGAGCGATGAGGAAATCCTGTCGGACGCGGAGCGAACCGAGCGAGACGTGTCCTTTGATGATCTCGCCCGTGCGCGGATCATCGATGGAAGCACCGTACGACCAGCCGCGTGTCGAGCGGTGGATCCACTGGATGAGATTGTAGCGGACATCCATTGGGTCTGCGCCCTCGGGCAACATTTCAACGCGAAACGCATTCCGGTAGCCGGCCGCTTCAAATGCCTGATTCCACCAGCTTGCGCCTTCGAGCAGAGCGGAGCGGATCGGTTCAGGCGTGCCGCGATCGAGATAATAGACGATCGGTTTCACCGCTTCGCTTGCCGCCGCGCGCGGATCTTTTTTTTGCAGCCGATGGCGTGAGATGAACCGTTTCTCGATCGGTTCGCTGATCGGCGTGGAATAATCGTAATAGCTCATGTAGCTGTATCCTGCACGCGGATCGAACGCGCGAGGTTTGTATCCGGCGTCCGGAAGTTGGATGAATGAATGGTGCTGCCGGACGGTGATCGCCTGCGGCGTCGGGACGACCTGCTGAACGAAATTCCCCGGGTCATCGCCGGTGAATGTCAGCGTCGCCTCGACTTCCGTATTCAGCGGAAAGTTTTTCGTGCGTGCCAGATAGAATGCGCACCGCGATGGATCGAGGCGGTACGAGCCCTGATTCGTCCGTTTCAGCGTGCCGGCGACATCGTGCGCATCGCGAAGATAAAAGTTGGATGCATCCACGAGAACCCTGCTTCCTTCTTCGGCGGCCACGTCAAATCCCCAGAGCACCGACTGGGCGAACGCCTCTTCGACGGCTCGCCGCTCGTCAGGATTCTCGGAGATTGCGCGATACGAATAGTTTGGCTGGATGAGGAGAACCTTTGGCCCAGTGCGCTGAAACTTCACCACACGTCCGTTCCCAAGCTGGCCGCGGTCGAGTCCGATGTCATTCGAGCCTATTCCGGCAGGAAGGGAATTCACATACAAAAAATCCGTGTCCCAACGATCGATCTCGATCCAGATCTTGCCTTCCCTGGCGTTCCAATAAAAATTAAAGTATCCAGGGAATTTCTCAGCCCCTGCTGTTTTCTCCGCGATGGTCGGAACTTTTGATTCAACTTTCGGTTGGGCGGTGGCAAAACACGACAACCAGAATGCGGTGATGATTGCAGCGAGAAGACAATTCTTCATAACTTGACCCTTTGAGTAGCGTGAACTTCAATTCGCACATCGGTAAATAGAAAAGGCGAGAGTATGGCATAAAAAAACTTCTCGCCCCGGAAGGAGGTACTCTGGACTGATGTTAAGAGCGGGCGACCGGGGTCTGCGCCGGAGGCGCATCCGCCGTCTTATTGGCGGAGAACCCGCGACGTAGAGTCGAGGGATGGAACCCGACATCCATAAGGATACCGTCTACTACACTGTTTGCTCAAATGCTCCGTCTATTTGAGCGGGCGACCGGGGTCGAACCGGCGACGTCCAGCTTGGGAAGCTGGCATTCTACCACTGAATTACGCCCGCAATCGTTTGTTTTTTCTGAATCTCGTGAGAGGATACCTCACACATTCCCCAAACATCAGAATCAATATAATTTTTTCTTATAAAGCATGCAATACTTTTCTAATCTGGACATGCGTACTGACATTTTCAAACTGGGCCCGCCCGAGCCGGCTGCCAAATCAGTTCCACGATTGCAATTCTACGATATTTCCCTCGGGGTCCCTCATGTAACACCACGTCACCTTTGCTCCCGTGGCTATCTGAAGAGTGACAACCTCCCCGACAGCATCGCCTCCTGCCTCCAGGATCGCTTGCCGAGCCTCGGCCACGTCGTCTACCGAAAATGCGATGTGCGCAAGTCCCGGTCGATTCACGGCAGGCATCGGCCCTTCGTCGAGAACGCTATAGGTATAGATCTCCAGCGTCGGGCCTTCGCCATCGTAACCGGGGAGTCTGAGGTGGATCCCATGAAGTTCTGATCCTTGAACTCCGGTGCCCCGCTCAAGATCGGGCCCTTTGTAGTGACGCTCAGGCGGAACGGACTCGCAACCGAACGCATCGCGGTAAAACTTCGCGAGCTTTTGCCAGTCTCGTGCGATCAGATTTGTGTGGACGTACCGCGCTCGTATCGACATAGGCTGAACAGGATCACGAAAGAGTCCCAACAAGGTTATGAGAATTGAAACAACAATTATCCATCTTTGCATGGGCATATCCCTTGTGTGTCCTTACCAAGTGCAATATGTTTTTTGCCGCCAATTTAACAGCTTACTTGCCTAACCATGAATTGCTTTTTCACCCGGCCATCTTTGTCAAGGTGACACGCCGCATTTCCCAAATAACTCCAAATATTTAGTTATTGTCAACTATGTTCACTTCGATGAACATGCCTCTGCAACCAGTGGGGTCATCAAGTCGGTGCGAAAGCACTCGATCCCGATTCGATTAACGGCGCGCCGGAAAGAATGGAATGCAGATAATCGTTCTGTTGCGCATTGTGCCTCCCGTCACTTGTAGTTGAGGATAATTTCACTTAAATTATGGTGCTTAACTTTTCGAAAACCTCTCAAATTCTACGATTCATGCAATTTTCAAAGGATGTCCTAAACCTTGACACGGAAGCGGAAATCAACAGAATCGCCTCATCCGTTCGTAAACTTGTCGTTGAAACCATGAGGCGGCGCGGTGCTGTTGTCGGAGTTTCAGGCGGCATCGACAGCTCGGTCTGTGTGGCGCTCTGCGTGCGCGCTCTCGGCAAGGAGAATGTGTTCGCGGTGTTCATGCCTGAGCGGGAGTCGTCGCCGGAATCCCTGGTCCTCGGGGAACAACTCGCATCCCAGCTGGGCATTCGTTCGGTTGTCGAAAACATCGCTCCTGCGCTTGAAGGTGCAGGGTGCTACGCGCGCCAGCTCGAAGCGATCAAGCAGGTCTTTCCCGAATATGGGCCGGGTTGGAAAAACAAGATCACGATTCCTTCGATACTTGACCACGACAGACTGAATCTCTCGCGCCTCACCGTGCAATTGCCGAACGGTGAACAGAAATCCGAGCGCATGCCCATCGCCGCATATCTGCAGATGGTCGCGGCGACCAACTTCAAGCAGCGCACACGGAAGATGCTGGAGTATTATCATGCCGACCGGCTGAACTACGCCGTCTGCGGCACGCCGAATCGGCTCGAATACGATCAGGGCTTTTTTGTGAAAGGCGGTGACGGCGCTGCCGATTTCAAACCGATCGCTCATCTCTACAAGTCACAGGTGTTTGCGCTCGGCCGGGCGCTCGGCTTGTCGGAAGAAATAACTTCACGCACGCCCACGACGGATACATTCTCACTTCCCCAGACACAGGAAGAATTCTATTTTGCACTGCCTTACGACAAAATGGACCTCTGCCTGTACGGCCACAATCACGGCGTTCCCGCCGGCCAGGTCGCACCCGCGGTCGGGCTCAGCGCTGAACAGGTGGAGCGGGTGTACAAGGACATTGAAACGAAAAGAAGAAGCACACGCCATCTCCAATTGCCGCCGCTTCTCGTCGAACAGGTTCATGAAATTCACGACGAAGTGCTGAAGATCACCGAAGGCGATCGCGGGAGCTAAATCTCATGTGTGGCATAGCAGGGGTTGTCAATATTATCGATAGGCATGAGCCGCCGTCCATCGAGCTCATGCGCGGCATGGTCGATGCGATGCAGCATCGCGGCCCTGACGAGTTCGGGGTGTACCGTGATATGCGCGCCGGGCTTGTCAACGTTCGGCTATCGATCGTTGATTTAACGTCGGGCCAGCAGCCGATGACCGACGAAGATGAATCGTTGTGGATCGTCTTCAACGGTGAGATCTTCAATTTTGTTGAGCTGCGCACGGAGCTTCTGTCGCTCGGTTACCATTTCCGGACGCAATCTGATACCGAGGTCATCATCAACGCGTATCGCGCCTGGGGCGAAGACTGTTTCCGGAAATTCAACGGACAGTGGGCCATCGCACTCTGGAACCCGAATGCGCATCAGCTTGTTCTCTCACGCGATCCGATCGGAATTTGTCCTCTCTATGTGCGTGAAGAGAACGGCCGCCTGTGGTTCGGCAGTGAAGTCAAAGCCATCTTTGCCGACCCGAGAGTCCGGCGGGCGATCAACCCGCAGGGGATCGATCAGACGTTCACGTATTGGGCGTCGGTTGCTCCGACTGCCGTGTTCGAAGGGATCGAGGAAATTCGTCCGGGTTCCGTCAGAGTATATCAAGCCAATGGCACGCATCGCGACAAGATCTATTGGCAGCCAACCTATCTCGATCTCCACTCCAACGGCGCGCAATATCCGATGAGCCTCAACGAGGCTACTGAAAGCCTTCGGGAGAAACTGGTCAGAGCCACCCGGCTGCGAATTCTCCGGTCCGATGTTCCTGTCGGCAGCTATCTCTCCGGCGGGCTCGACAGCTCCGTCATTGCCCGGATGGGACGCGAAGCAAAAGAGGGGGAGTTCCGTACATTCTCCATCAGATTCGAGGACGACGAGTTTGATGAAACCTCATATCAGCGGTTGATGGCATCGACTCTCAGCAGCGAACATGCGGAACATGTTGTCACCAAGAGGGAAATCGCAGGAATATTTCCGGATGTTATTTACCATGCCGAGCGACCGATTCTGCGCACCGCGCCCGCCCCGCTTTTCTTATTGTCAAAACTGGTTCACGGCGCCGGATACAAAGTTGTGATCACCGGAGAAGGAGCGGATGAAATGGTCGCCGGGTACGATCTTTTTCGCGAGGCGAAGATCAGGGAGTTCCTGGCGCGGCAGCCCGATTCCCCTATGCGCGTCAAATTGTTCGATCGCCTCTATCCGTATCTCGCCCGCTCGCCGCAGCAGGCGAAAGGAATGGCGATTGAATTCTGGAAACGCGGCCTCGATCGCGCCGGCAAGGCCGGGTTCTCACATGAACCGCGGTGGTCGACGACATCTTCACTAAAACGATTCTTCGCCGGCGCGTTTCAGGAAGAGATCGGCCGAATGCCGGCAAGAAATATTCTTGACGAAATCCCCGGTGAATTCTCTCGGTGGGATTCACTATCACAGGCCCAATTTCTCGAAGTGGTGACGCTTCTGTCAAGTTACCTGATCTCCTCGCAGGGCGATCGGATGCTCATGGCACATTCGGTGGAAGGAAGATTCCCATTTCTGGATACCGATGTCATGGATTTCTGCAACGGTTTGCCGTCAGAATACAAACTCGTCGGGCTCAATGAAAAGAACATTTTGAAACGTCTGGCAAAAGGATTGATCCCTGACCCGATCATCCATCGGAAAAAGCAGCCCTATCGCGCGCCTGACGCGATCTGCTTCGTCACAACGGACGCCCCTTCGTACGTTGCCGAAATGTTTTCGGAGTCGGCTCTTTCCAGAGCAGGCATGTTCGACGTGAAAAGTGCGACGGGGTTGTATGAAAAATGCAGAAGCCGTGCGACGACGGTCGCGGCGGACGGAGCATTCAGCAACACGGATAACATGGGATTCATCGGCATCCTCTCGGCACAACTGCTTCATCATCAGTTTGTGGAATCGGCCGCAAGAAGTTCCGGCGGCGGAATTCAATTCAAAACATCTATCGACCGCGTATCGGTCCTCTCACATTAACGAATCATGACGTCTATGCCCAATGAAGAAATAGGTCACACGGTCAGCCAGTTCATCAGCAAGAATTTTCTCTTCGATGAAAAGAGGAAGGTGCCGGAGCATGAGTCCCTCCTCGGTTCAGGAGTGGTCGATTCGACAGGTATTCTCGAACTCATCGCATTTTTGGAACAGCGGTACGATCTGAAGTTCGCGGATGATGAGCTTGTCGCGGATAATTTTGATTCCATCGAAAAAATTAAGACGTTCATTTCCAAGAAAAAAGCGGCCTGAGGATCGTTCCTTATGCTTGTCGGCGAATACCTCACGACATCTGCACAGCGATTTCCGGAAAAACATGCCTTGATATTTGGGCAGCAGAGATTCTCCTATCGATCGCTTGCGGATTCAGTCCGTTCACTTGCGGGCTTCTTCATCGCGAATGGCCTTCAGGTCGGTGACCGGGTGATCGTTCTTCTTGACAACAGCCCGGAGACGGTGATTTCGATCTTCGCAGTGGTTGAGGCGGGGGGGTGTCTGGTTTCGCTCCATCCGTCCACAACCCCGGACCGGCTCGGTTACATCATCAGCAACTGCACGCCACGATTTCTTATTGCTTCAGGACTTAAATCGGGAGCCATTGCGCAGGCGGAACAGCCATGCTCGTCCCCGCCGCAGCATATTTTCGTCGGCCGGGAAGGGACAACCGGTAGCTCATTTGATTTCGATGAGATTTGCAAGGCCAGCCATGCCGATCAGGCTCCTCCCATTAATGAAGAAGATATCGCCGCGATCATCTACACATCCGGTTCGACCGGCAAGCCAAAGGGTGTGACGCTGACGCATTACAATATCAGCATCGTCACAGATGCGGTGACGCAGTATCTTGAACATACGTCGGATGACATCATTCTTGATTTTCTGCCGCTCTCGATCGGGTACGGCCTGCTGCAGTTGTGGGTCACCCTCCGCAACGGTGGGACGTTCGTGCTCGAGAAAGGGTTCGGCTATCCATATGAAATCATCAAACGCATCAAAGAAGAAAAGGTGACGGGCTTTGCCGCGGTGCCAACGGTCTATTCCGTGTTCATCAATCTTCGAAACCTCGAACAGAAAGACTTCCCGCACGTCCGCTACATTACGAATGCCGCTGCAGCAATGCCCGCCCCTTTTGTGCCAAAGCTCAGGAAGATTTTTTCGAAGACAAAAATCTACCTCATGCACGGCCTGACAGAATGCCTGCGGACAACCTATCTGCCTCCCGATCAGATCGACAGGCGGCCCACATCGGTCGGACAAGGAATGCCGTACGTCAGATTGTGGATTGAAGATGCTCAGGGCAACGGGCTCGCCCCCGGAGAGGTTGGCGAGATGGTGGTCAGCGGTCCGAACATCATGAAAGGATACTGGAACGATCCGGAATCGACTGCCCGCGTTGTCCGCACAAATTCCGACGGGGAAAAGATTCTCCGAACGGGCGACCTCTTCACGGTCGATGAGGAAGGATTCTTTTATTTTGTCGGCAGAGTGGATGATATGATCAAGAGCCGCGGCAAGAAAGTGAGCCCCCTTGAAATCGAGGATACGATCTATCTGCTCGATGGAGTGCTGGAAGTGCGTGTCATCGGCGTTCCGGACGAGCTGCTCGGACAGGCGATCAAAGCGGAGATCGTCATCAAAAAAGATTTGTCCCTCACCGACGTTCAGGTGAAGGCGCACTGTCAGCGTCATTTGGAGGACTTCCAAATTCCGCATGTTGTCCAGTTTGTTGCGTCCCTGCCGAAATCAGCGGGCGGGAAGATCAAGCGGGTGGCCTAGAAGAACCAAAGATCGCCTTCCAGCCGGGAAAGAAACGCATCTCCCGCATTGACCATGTGAATGAGTTCCGGTCTCTTCGTGTTCAACAGCATCCAGTCGGTTCCCATCGTGAAGAAGCAGAACTTCTCATAAAAAACCTTCATGAACATCGGATCGACTCTCCCTGAAAGTTCGACACTCTCATGTTTCCACGCGTCATAGAATAAGTGATCGAGGACCCCGCAGATGGTCGACTTGGAGGCCGCAATTTGCAGCACCTCGCTCTTTCCTTTCGGCTTCAGGTAATAAAGATACCACCCCAAGGGATTTGTTGATGCCGAAATCTGTACCCAAAAAAAGAATTCATGCAAAACCAACCGATCTCACTACCCAGCCAACTAACCAACCAACCAATTGCAAACAAATCTCCGTTTGATTACATTGTTGCACCAGAGTGTGGACGGACGTCACATGCCAAAACCATTACAGGAGTCATCTCAATGAAAAAGAAACCGTAACGTGCATTCTTGTTCCTTCACTGAACGAAGGCAGCATCCTCGATCGGGTTCTGCCTTTTTTTCGAAGGCCTATAACTTCTTGCTTGAAATTCTTATATTTTGGAAATGCAAAAAGGAGACGAAATAATCCTCACCGCAGAGAGCCTCTCCGGCGAAGGAAAAAGTGTTGCGCGTCATGACGGATTGGTGTTCTTTGTCGAGAAGGCCGTGCCCGGCGATATCGTCAGGGCGAGGGTCTGGAAAATTCAGAAAAAATTTGTCGAGGCCCGCGCGGTTGAGGTCATCAAGCCCTCACCCTTCCGGACGGAGCCGAAGTGCAAATATTTCGGCGTTTGCGGCGGATGCAAATGGCAAAATCTTTCCTACGAGGCTCAGCTCAAATTCAAGCATCAGCTCGTTGCCGATGCGTTTACACGCATCGGCGGATTTGAGAATTCTTTGGTATCTCCTGTCGTCGGCTGCGAGGAGCCATATTTCTACCGGAACAAGATGGAGTTCACGTTCGCGGATGATCGATGGCTGACAGCCGAAGAATTGGAGTCCGGCAGCGCTGCGGAACAAGGCGTCTTTCTTGGCCTGCACGTTCCCCAGCGATGGGACAAAGTGCTCGACCTCGAAGAATGCTGGCTCCAGTCGGAGGTGAGCGCGTCAATCGTGAATACGGTGAGAGAAATTGCCCGTGTCTGGAATCTTACCGTCTATTCTTCGGCGAGGCAGGAAGGCTACCTGCGCCACCTCGTGGTGCGGCAGTCCAAAATGACGGGGGAGATCATGGTGAACCTCGTGACGTCGTCCGACTGGCCTGAGGCGATGGAAAACATGACGAAGCTTCTCACCAAACAATTTCCGATGATCACGACGATCGTTAACAATATCACCTCGCGCAGGTCGATGGTGGCCGTCGGCGAACAGGAGAAAATTTGCCACGGTCCCGGCCATATCACGGAGAAGATCGGGGCATATACATTTCACATCTCTGCGAACTCTTTTTTTCAGACGAATACCCTGCAGGCGGAAAAGCTCTATGCTACGGCGAAGGCATTTGGAGAGCTGTCATCGGGGGATGTCGTCTATGATCTCTACAGCGGCACCGGAACGATCGCCGTGTATGTGTCGGATGCCGTCGAACGCGTCATCGGCATTGAGGTTGTCGAGAGCGCGACGGCAGACGCCGAGCGGAATGCGAAGCTGAATCACATCTCGAATTGTTATTTTCTCCAGGGCGATCTGAAAGATCGATTGACAAGAAACAGCCAGTGGCTGACCGAGCATCCAAAGCCTTCGGTGATCATCACCGATCCACCGCGGAGCGGGATGCACGCGAAAGTCGTCGAGCAGATCATCAGGCTTGCGCCGGGGAGAGTGGTGTATGTCAGCTGCAACCCTTCAACGCAGGCACGCGACGCGGCGCTGCTGGTGAAGGGAGGCTATCGGCTGGAAAGGGTACAGCCGGTCGACATGTTTCCTCACACCGATCACATCGAGGCGGTTGCGCTATTCACCCGCGCCTGATTTCCGGCCGATGTAAATGGTGGCGACCCCGAACGTGAGCGGAATGGCGTCTGTCCGAACGAAGCCGGCCTGTATCATCAATGACAAAAATTCCTTCACATCCGGGAAGCTCGCAATTGAAGCCGGCAGGTACGTATACGCCGAATGACTTCTTGAGATGATCCTCCCGATCAATGGGAGTCCCCACCTTGAATAAAGCTCGTACACGCGGGAGATGACCGGAGACGAGGGACGTGAGAGCTCGAGGATGATCGAGATCCCGTCGGGCTTAAGGACGCGGTGCATTTCGTGCAGCGATCGGAGGCGGCTCGCGAAATTTCTGATGCCGAACGCCACCATCGTCCCGTCGAACGTCCTTTCTCTGAACGGCAGCGCGAGCGCATCGCATGAGACGAGTCCAATCGGCGCATCCGCGTCGCGGCGGCGGAGCTTGTTCGCGAAGACGTTGAGCATGTTGAAGGCGAAATCGGCGCCGGCGATGAACCGCGGCTTGATGCGGAGGAGGTCGAAGGAAAGATCTCCGCTGCCGGCGGCGATATCGAGAAATGTTCCCGCCCGCTTTTCTTCGAGCAGTCTGATCGCGGCTCGCCGCCATCGCAGGTCGAGGCCGAAACTGAGAAGATGGTTGAGAAGATCGTAGGTGGGGGCGATCGCATCGAACATTCCCCGGATCTCCTCGGGCCTCGACCGGTGTTGCATCTGTTCTGAACTCATCGGCTGTCAATGTCTTCATATTCGCTCTGAAATGCAACTCGCTGCGCTTCCATGGACGCGGATTGCGGCGGGAAAATTGCAATTGTTCGATAATTCCGTTATGTTCAAGCTACAAAAATTGCATGGGCAGAAGACACAAGAATTATCTCCTCCTTCTGACCGCCGGCAGTCTCTCCTGCATCAGCGTGCTTTTGGGCGGCGTCTCACCGAAAAGTGTCGTCGCTTCACGGGTAGAGATCCCGCCGCGGATCGACGGATATCTGTCGGACGAATCGTGGCGCACTGCGGTTCCGGTGGAGGGGTTTCATCAGTTTGATCCGGACGAAGGTGCGCCGGCGACGGAGAGAACTGCGGTGTCGGTTCTCTACGACGACAAGGCGCTCTATCTTGGTGTCCATTGCTACGACACCGACCCGTCCGGAATCCAAAGGCAAATCTCCCGCCGTGACCGGTCCGTCCAGTCGGATAAGTTTTCGGTGATCATCGATTCCTACCATGATCACCAGACCGCCTTTGTGTTCAGCGGAACGGTTTCGGGCGTCCAATCGGACGGGATTCTCGCTCAGGACGGCCTGGTCTACAATATCGAGTGGGACGCGGTGTGGGATTTCAATGCACAGATCGTCGATGACGGATGGACGGCGGAGTTCAGGATTCCGTTCAGCGCCTTGCGGTTTTCTGAGCAGACGGACGAGTACGTGTGGGGGATTAACTTCCGCCGCCAGATTGCCCGTAAACAGGAGATCGACGAGTGGGTGATGGTTCCGCGAAAGAATCTGACCCCGGGCACGATCTCGTCCGTGTCACAGATCGGACATCTGGCAGGTCTGCGCGATATTCATCCCCCTCTCCACGTCGAGGTGCTCCCGTATACTGTGGCAAGGCAAAGCTTCCTTTCCCAGCCGGAGCCGTTTCCGCTGAAGAGTGATTTCAAGGCAACAGCGGGAGTCGACGTCAAGTATGGCGTCACCAACAATTTCACCGTCGATCTGAGCGTCAACCCGGACTTCGGTCAGGTCGAAGTCGATCAGGCGGTCCTCAATCTCACCGTCTTCGAGACATTTTACCCGGAGAAGCGGCCGTTTTTTCTCGAAGGCTCACACCTCTATTCGTTCGGGAACGTCTTCGACAGCCGTGAACTCCTCCTGTTTTACTCCCGGCGGATCGGAAGGAGACCCTCGGCCTTTCCCGACAGCGGATTCGCTTTTTCAGAAGCTCCGCAGGCGACAAGAATTTTGGCCGCCGGTAAACTTACCGGGAAGACCGATAACGGTTTGACGGTTGCCATGATGACAGCCGTGACCGATCGCGAGGAGGGGATAGAAGAGGATCTCGGCGGCACGCGCCGGGCCGTCCTTTTCGAACCGCGGGCCAGTTATAATGCCGTCCGACTCAGGCACGATATCTTCGATAACTCGTACGTTGGGGCGATGGCGACCGGAGCCTTTCACGATGCAGGATCGCCCGTCCTCAGCGGCGGCATCGACTGGAACATGAGGTTCAAGGAAGGCATGTATGCGTTCGATGGATATGTCGCGGGTTCGCAGTCGGGCATCGGACCGGGCGACCGGCTGACCGGCAGCGCGGGAAGAATGGGCGTCGGAAAACTTGCCGGGGTTCACTGGCTCGGGTTCTCGTTCTATGAATATTCGTCAAGGAATTTCAGCCTTGACGACCTTGGATATTACAGCCAGCCGCGCGAACATGGCGGGTACACACAGATCACGTACAAGGAGGATCACGCCGACGATCCTTTCCGCCGATTCTCCCTCAACACTGAACTTGATTACACGTGGAACTGGGATGAGATCAGGACCGGAGAACAATTCCAGTTCATCCCGATTCTCGAGTTCAAGAATTTCTGGTCGCTCCTCGTCAACTATACTCATCAGTTCCCTTCCTATGATGACGTCAACCGGGGAGTCTTCGGTCTCTATCATCGGCCGGCCACCGACGATGTTTCTGCAACACTGCAGACCGATGTCAGGCAGCCCCTCTCAATAGCCATGCGGGGAGAATATCGTACGACCACGAAGAGTCAGCAAACCCTTTCCACTACTCTGCTCGCCACGATCCGGCCGTCGACCTGGATCGAGCTCTCGCCGCAGGTGACCGCTCTACAAACGCACAAGGAAGAAATCTGGGTCGTTCCTTTCAACCCTGTCTACGGTGACCGGGACGTCGAGGAATACGACTTCTCTCTGCGCGGGACAGTGACATTCACGCGCCGCATGAGCCTGCAGCTGTTCACGCAGGTCTTCCTCGTGAAAGGGCACTACGATAACTTCCGGCTCCTCGCGGGTGCGGATGATCTCCGGTCGATTTTTTACCCGGGAAATCCTGACTTCAATGAGAAGATCATTAATGCCAATCTGGTCTTCCGGTGGGAATATCTGCCGGGGAGCACGCTGTATCTCGTCTGGACCCAGGCGCGTAACGGTCTCAACGGAACCTATGACCGAAGCATCTCCGAGAATTTCTCCGACGCTTTCAGATTGCCGATGGATAACGTTCTCCTCGCGAAGATCAGTTATTGGTGGAGTCTGTAACTTCATTCCTTTCAATTATTTGCGCCGACAGACCCACGTGACCTCCGGGGATCGCATGGCGTCCGGCGAGGCGTGCAACAACCATTCCGGATGGCCCTCGTAAGCCATCAGTATCGATGTCAACCGTTCGACGCAAATTCCTGTCTAACTTTCAACAAAACACATAAAGGGATCCCCTGGATGTCCGCCGGTGATGAGCGGCAGCTAGTCCTTCTGGCCAAGGAAGGAAACATTCCAGCATTTCGTGCGCTCGTCGAGAAACATATGCGGCAGGCCTATAACATTGCTTATGGAGTGGTGAACGATCATGCTGAGGCGGAAGATATCGCGCAGGAGTCATTTGTGAGAGTCTATCAGTCGATAAGGTCATTTCGGAGCGATGCGCAGTTCAGCACCTGGCTCTACCGGATCGTCACGAATGTTTCCCTCAACAAAATGACGAAAACGAAAGCACGGCAGAAACATGAAATACCGATCGATCAGGTGTCGATTGCGCATCAACCGCATACCGTTGCGCCGGATCATGCCGATGACCTCCAGGGACACATCGAGCGTGCGATCCACCGATTACCGACAATGCAGCGTGCGGTGGTCATTCTGAGGCATCTCAACGGTCTTTCCACGAAGCAGGTGAGCGGTATTCTGCGATGCTCCGAAGGCACAGTAAAAACTCATCTCCACCGGGGGCTCAAAAAAATGAGAACGCTCCTCGCATATTTGGAAGCCGATCACGTATGAACATTATAGAGCATTTTCGATTACGTCGGTACCTCTACGACAACGTCGTCGACCAGGATTCCCTCAACCCGGAGATCCGGAAACGGATTCACGATCATCTCTCGTCGTGCCGCCGCTGCCATAAGGAGTTGCAGTCGCTGGCGCTCATCGCACGGATGACGAAAGAAAACATGCCTTCTCCGAGCGATCAGAGGTCCGCAGAGTACTGGAGCACTTTTGCCGACGCAGTTGAAGAACGCCTGCGGCCCGGGGAGCGTGAGCGGCGGAACATTCCGTCGGCTCTCAACGATCTCTTCAGGGACCTCCCGGTCTTCCGCCGCAGATCAGCGGCGCTGCTGGCGACCGGTTTGGCCATCGGCATTGTGGCAGGTATGATTGTTCTTCGGCATGAACCGACGCCGGGGGTCGTTGACGATGTTGCGGAGGCCGTGCCGCAGCCGGCAGCCACGCCGCAGATCGAGCTGGCCCGCATGCAGAAGTATTTCCGGAAATCGAAAACCCTCCTCATCGGCATCGAGAATATGAAGCTCGACGAGCGGGAAGGTCTTGATCTCTCGGGCGAGCGGGATGCATCACGCGAACTGCTCCAGGAGGCACGGTATCTTCAATATCAACCTCTCGACAACAGATCGGCAAGGCTTATCCAGGATCTGGAGAGAATCCTCATCGAGCTTGCCAACATGAAGGAGCAGGAGGGCTTACTGAATGTAGAGATCGTCCGCGGCGGTATCCATCAGGAGAATCTCCTGTTCAAGATCCGGCAGGCGGAGTCGATGTACGATTCGGCACGATTTATTGCTGTGGACAACAAGAATTGAGGCGAAGCATGAAAACCGCATTACTCATGACGATATTTTTTGTCGCTGCGACCCCGGGTCTTCAGATCCATCTGCTCGCCACGGTCGGGCCATCTTCTGCCGGCGGCGATCGAAATGCTCATCATCGGACCGTTGAGAGACTGGCCGGCCTCTCCGACGCGGTCGGGGAAGAATCCGGTCTGTCCGAATCCGGCGACAAGAAGAAAGATCCGGGCTACGAACTTTACAAGGGAGGATACAAATATATCCTCCAGGAAGAGTGGCAGAAAGCGAGAAAACAATTTGACGACCTGATTGCCCGCTTCAAAGGTCACAGCGAATATGTCGATGACGCTGCGTACTGGTCTGCCTATGCGCTCGAGCATATGGAGAAGGATAAAGACAAGGCGTTCAAAGCGTTCAAGGACTTTGTCGTTAAGTATCCGGAGAGCAACTATTTTGACGATGCGGTTGCTGAGATGCACCGTTTGAAAGGAGGCAGAGATGTGCTGACCGTGAGCTCCGTTGACGGCCCGCAGGCCGCGACCGGGGCGACCACGATCACAGCGGCACCCGGGACGGCATGGTTCAAAAAGTCAGACGGTAAAGGCGGCTATTCGTACGGTTTCGGCGTGGCGCCGAGCGCGAAGGTTGCCGAGCAGAAGATGAGGCTCGTCGAACGGCAGCTGATGCGCCAGCTTAATCGGCCTTATGTCCTGAGGGTCCCGAGAGCCCCGGGCGAGGTATTAACGTTGATGCCTGGCCTGGAAAGCGAAAACGAACTTGATCCGGCGACCAGGATCAAGATGGATGCCCTGCAGGCAATCGGAGAAACGAAGGAGGATTCCATTTCCTTCCGTACGTTACGCGATGTTGCGCTCGATCCAAAGCAGCCCCGCATGCTGAGGGAAACGGCGCTGGAAGCCCTCTCAAATTTCTCACACTCCGATGTCCTGCCCGTATTTCTGGAAGTCGCGAAGAGAGACACGAGCGAGGTGATCCAGAACATGGCGATCGACTACATGGGACAGATTTCGAAAAACAAGAACAGATCGCTCGAAACGCTGGCGGAGCTCTTCGCCGTCATTCCGAAGAAACGCGTTACCCAGCTTCAAACCGTTCTGAGTTCCATCGCGGAGATTGGCAATGATAAGGCTGTCGATTTTCTCGCGCGGGTGGCGAAAACTGATCAGAATTATGATCTTCGCAGCGACGCCATCTATTATCTGGGCAATATCGGCGGCGACAAAGCGCGTGAGGCGCTCTATGAGATCCTGAGAGGGAATTAGAACCTCGATCGGGAGGGAGGCAACTTTCCCACCCCTGTTGCCTCACATAAGAATCTAAATGAAAGTGATTCGTTGACTCATATAAATATCTAAATGAAAGTGTGTTCTCCTAAGAGGGTGCTGGTGGCTGCATTTGGGAGTGAGTATCATGATT
>Ga0080064_1001335_pt1 | contig 50780 bp, 48 predicted proteins | sample Subgrocontami54m_FD_69260 | JGI IMG/M metagenome (GOLD analysis project Ga0080064, IMG submission 69260) | Subsurface groundwater microbial communities from S. Glens Falls, New York, USA - GMW46 contaminated, 5.4 m (SPADES assembly) (version 2) ...
CCGCCCTTACAGCATCGGTGGCCGCGGGGTCGGCGGTGACCGCGTCGGCCGCAAGCTCGGCTGGCCGACTGCCAACGTGCTGATGAAACACAACCGCCCGCCGCTGGCGGGTATCTTCGCGGTTGAAGTTCAGGGGATCGAGGGGCGCGCGCTGCCGGGTGTCGCGAGCCTCGGGGTGCGGCCGACGCTCGCGCGCGATGCGCGCCCCTGCCTGGAGGTTCATCTGCTCGACTTTGCGCGCGAGATTTACGGCGCGCATCTGAGGGTCGATTTCCTGTATAAATTCCGTGACGAACAAAAGTATTCCGATGTCGAAACACTCAAGCGCCAGATCGCGGTCGATGTGGAGAATGCAAGGGAATATTTTCGTCACAGAGACACAGAGGCGCAGAGAAGTGTGCAAAAGTGAATCAATCCCTGCGCTATTCCCGCAGCGTTTGGTGGATTCCGCTACGCTCCATCCACTGTACGAGTCGCCGTTGAATCGAGTGTTTGCGCCTTTGCGGTTGTATTTGCGTGATCATGGCTGATTACAAGAAAACGCTGAACCTGCCCGACACGCCGTTCCCGATGCGCGGCGACCTTGCCAAGCGCGAGCCGCTGATGCTGAAAGCGTGGCAGGAGCGCAAGCTCTACCAGCGCATACGCGAGGCAAGCCGCGGCCGGCCGAAGTTCGTGCTGCACGATGGGCCGCCGTACGCGAACGGCAACATTCACCTTGGGCACGCGATCAACAAGATCCTCAAGGACATGATCGTCAAGTCGAAGTCGCTGTCCGGGTTTGATGCGCCCTACGTGCCGGGCTGGGACTGCCACGGCATGCCGATCGAGCGCGAGATCGAAAAGCTGCACGGCAAGAACCTGCCGGTTGAAAAGACGCAAAGCCTGTGCCGGGCTTATGCGGCCGAACAGATCGAGCGCCAGAAGCAGGACTTCCAGCGCCTGGGCGTGCTGGGCGACTGGGACCATCCGTACCTGACCATGGCCTACGCGAACGAGGCCGACGAAATCCGCGTGCTGGGCAGGCTGCTGCAAAAAGGCTATGTTTATCGGGGACTCAAGCCGGTCAACTGGTGCTTTGACTGCGGCTCGGCGCTCGCCGAGGCGGAAGTCGAATACATGGATCGCAAGGACATCGCGATCGACGTCGGATTCGCGTTCGCCGAACCGGACAAAGTCGCCGCCGCGTTCGGGCTCGCGGCGCTGCCGGATGCGCGCGGCCAGATCGTGATCTGGACCACCACGCCGTGGACGATACCCGCCAATCAGGCGCTCAACGTGCATCCCGGGTTCGTCTACCACCTGGTCCAGACCGGGCGCGGGTTGCTGATACTCGCCGCCGACTTGCAGCAGGCTTGCCTCGAGCGTTACGGACTGACCGGCGAGACGATCGGCGCGTGCCTCGGCAAGCAACTTGAGCACATCGGTTTCCGTCATCCGTTCTACGACCGCATTGCGCCGGTTTATCTCGGGGACTACGTGACGCGCGAGCAGGGCACCGGCATCGTGCACAGCTCGCCCGCGTACGGGATCGACGACTTCAATTCGTGCCGCGCGTACGGCATGAAAGACGACGAGATGCTGACGCCGGTCGGAGTCGACGGCCGTTACGCGGAATCGCTGCCGCTGTTTGGCGGCCTCAACATCTGGAAAGCGAATCCGCAGATCGTTGCGACCATCCAGCAGCACGATGCGCTGTTGCATGCGGAGCCTTCGGTGCACAGCTACATGCATTGCTGGCGGCACAAGACGCCGATCATCTACCGCGCCAGCACGCAATGGTTCGTCGCGATGGACGAGGCGCCGGGCTTTAACGGAGACAAACCCGCCGAGACGCTGCGCACTGTTGCCCTGCGCGGCATCGAAAACACGCGCTTCTACCCGGATTGGGGTCAGGCGCGGCTGCAGGGCATGATCGCCAACCGTCCGGACTGGACGCTGTCGCGCCAGCGCCAGTGGGGCGTGCCGATGCCGTTTTTCGTCGACCGGAAAACCGGCGCGCTGCATCCGCGCACGCTGGAGCTGCTGGAGCAGGTGGCGCGGCGCGTCGAGCAGGCCGGAATCGAAGCGTGGCAGACGCTCGATCCGCAGGAGTTGCTGGGCGCGGAAGCCGGGCAGTACATCAAGATCAAAGACACGCTGGATGTGTGGTTCGATTCGGGTTCGACGCATGAAACCGTGCTGCGCGGCTCGCATGCGACTGACCTCAAGTTTCCGGCGGATTTGTACCTCGAGGGATCAGACCAGCATCGCGGCTGGTTCCACTCTTCGCTGCTGGTCTCCTGCATGCTGAACGGCGTGCCTCCCTACGAAGGGTTGCTCACCCACGGTTTCTTCGTCGATGGCGAGGGACGCAAGATGAGCAAGTCGGCGGGCAATGCGCTCGAGCCGCAGAAAGTGGTCGGCACGCTCGGCGCCGACATCCTGCGGCTGTGGGTGGCGCAGACCGACTACTCGGGTGAGTTGTCGATCTCTGATGAAATCCTCAAGCGCGTGGTGGAATCCTATCGCCGCATCCGCAACACGCTGCGCTTTCTGCTCGCCAATCTTGCTGATTTCGATATCAAGGCGCATGCGTTGCCCGTGGAAGAGTGGCTTGAAATCGATCGTTATGCCGTGGAACGGGTGCGCGATCTGCAGGAAAAATTGACCGGTGATTACGAGCGCTACGAATTTCATCTGGCAGTCAAGAGATTCGTAAGTTTCTGCTCGGAAGACCTCGGCGGGTTTTATCTCGATATTCTGAAAGATCGCCTGTACACGACGCGGGAAGATTCAAAATCGCGCCGGTCCGCGCAGAATGCCTTGTGGCATATCACCAATTGCCTGCTGCGGTTGATGTCGCCTATCCTTAGTTTCACTGCCGAAGAGGCTTGGCAGATCTTCAGCGGAAATACAGAGCGCAGCATATTCGAGGAAGTATGGCATACGCTGCCGGAACAGCGCATGGGTCAATCTGCGTTGGCAAGCTGGGAGGATATTCGCCAGCTTCGCGAAATGGTGAACAAGAATCTGGAAGAAAGGCGCATAGCCGGACAGATCGGTTCCTCCCTCGCGGCTGAACTGGAAATTTATGCGGATGGCCCGGCCTATGATTCATTGAAGCGCCTGGGAGATGATCTGCGGTTTGTATTCATTACTTCGAGTGCGAAGGTGCATCGTCGTGCCGGAGGCCCCGTTCAGGCAAGAGTTACGCCGAGCACGCACCGGAAGTGCGAACGCTGCTGGCATTACCGCAGTGATGTCGGCGCGGATGCCGCGCATCCCGATATTTGCGGGCGTTGTGTCGCCAACCTGCACGGCGCCGGCGAGCCGCGCGCCTACGCATGAACCGCTGGCTCGCGCTGGCCGCGCTCATCGCAGCGCTCGATCAGCTGGCGAAGGCCGCGGTCACGGGTCAACTGATTACCGGCGACAGCATAGCGTTGGCGCCGTTTTTTAACCTGGTGCTGGTTCACAACCGGGGCGCGGCATTCAGCCTGTTCTCGAGCGCCGCGGGCTGGCAGCGCGAGTTTTTCATCGCGATCGCAGTCATTGCATCGGTGTGGGTCGTCTATCTGCTGCGCCGGCATCCGCGCGAGTCGCTGTTCTGCCTCGCGCTGAGCCTGATCCTGGGCGGCGCGATCGGCAATGTCATCGACCGCGTGCTGTTCGGCGCGGTGATCGATTTTCTGGATTTTCACGTCGCGGGCCACCATTGGCCGGCGTTCAATGTCGCCGATTCCGCGATCACCTGCGGCGCGGCGCTGCTGGTGTGGGACAGCCTGCGGCCGGCCAGGTCTGCCAGGAGTTGAGGTAATATAGTCCGCATCCTTTAGAGGCAGGCTCCATGCAGGTTTTACTCGCCCAGCCGCGCGGTTTCTGCGCCGGCGTTGACCGCGCGATCGAGATCGTCGAGCGCGCGTTGCAGCTCCACGGCGCGCCGATTTACGTGCGGCACGAAGTCGTGCACAACAGGTTCGTGGTCGATGATCTGCGCGCGAAAGGCGCGGTGTTCATCGAAGACCTGGACCAGGTGCCGGCAGGCAGCACCGTGATTTTCAGCGCGCACGGCGTGTCGCAGGCGGTGCAACGCGACGCCACGGCGCGCGGCCTCAACGTGTTCGATGCGACCTGCCCGCTGGTGACGAAAGTCCACGTCGAAGTCGCCAAAATGCGCGCGGGCGGGCGCGAGATCATCATGATCGGCCATCGCGGCCACCCCGAGGTCGAGGGTACGATGGGCCAGTCGCAAGGCGGCATTTACCTGGTCGAGACTCCCGCCGATGTCGCGCGGCTCGAGGTCGCCGATGCCAGCCGGCTCGCGTTCGTGACGCAAACCACCCTTTCGGTCGACGATGCGCGCGAGATCATCGACGCATTGAAGCAGCGTTTCCCGAAAATCGTCGGCCCCAAAAAAGATGATATCTGCTATGCGACGCAGAACCGGCAGGACGCCGTCAAGACGCTGGCGCTGCAGTGCGACGTGGTGATCGTGGTCGGTTCGCCCAACAGTTCCAACTCCAACCGCCTGCGCGAAGTCGCAGCCAACCAGGGCGTTGCCGCCTACATGGTGGACAACGCGGCGGAATTGAACCCCCAATGGGTCGCGGGCAAGGCGTGCGTCGGCGTTACCGCAGGCGCGTCGGCGCCGGAAATACTGGTGAGTCAGGTGATCGAGATGCTCAGGAACCTCGGCGCGGAAAGCGTGGGGGAGGTTCAGGGAATTTCCGAGACCGTCACCTTCCCGCTGCCTAAGAGTCTGGCCAGGGCCGGTTAACGGGCGCAATGCCCGCGTTACTTGCCTTTAGCCGACGAACTCGACGAGTTCGACGGAGCCAGCGGCGCAGCGCTGGGTTTCGGGGGGAATCGCTCCGCATGCGATCGCTGGTCGGCGTCTTTCTGCCGCCGGGCCTGATCGGCCGGCGTATCGGACTGCGTATGCAGCGGCTCGGCCTGGCGAACGTTATCGCCGCTGCTGCGCGATTTGCCGGACGGGTCCTTGCTTTGCGCGTGCGCCGGATTTGTGGCGAGCGCCAACAGCAGCGCCGGCAGCAGAATGCGGATGATTTTCATGCGGTTCTCCTTCATGAAGCCTACTGCATCAACTCGATCCATGACTTGCGCGTGGTGCCTGAGGAACTCGAAACCGGCGTCCCGGGTCCTGCGGTAGTGGTGGCATCCGATTTTCTGGTCAGCGCCAATATGGTCCCGTTCGGAAGCTTGATCAATATTGCCCGGTTGGCCAGCGTATCAGCGTAACGGATTGAAGACTTGCCGCCCGCGGAGCCTTCAAGGTAACCCCCGGTCTGATAATCAAGCATGTTGAGGTAGCTGCTCCCGCCCGGCACACACGGGTCAGAGTTCGGGGCATTGGTATTGAAGACGAGTGCACTGTACGCGAGCGTCGGGTGTGTATCGAGTCGTTCCCCGGCGGCAGGCAGGTCGATGTACCAGCCTTTTTGTGTGGAAAAATTCAGGCTGTTCGCGGTAGCGACTCTGCTGCCATCCGCATTCACGGTGAACGTTTGTTGCTGCAGATTGGCGCGCAGGGGGTTGATGACCGGGTTGGAACCTCCGGGATTGCTCAGGTCGTCCACCAGCCCGTACATGGTCTGGGTCTGGCTTGCATTGACGTTTGCGCCGGAGACGCCCGGAATGTCGGAGTCGCCGAGGTAGCGGCCGGTGCCGACATAAACAAAACGTTTATACGTGCCGCCGGTGATGCTGATCTTGGCGAGTTCCGGTTCGGTGGTGACCGGCTGAAAGTTTCCGGAGGAGTCCACCAGACTGGCCAGCAGCGCCACGTTCCACCCGCCGATGCTGCTGGCATGGCTCAAATCAAAGCGCCACACGTTGCCTTTGAGGTCGCCGCCGTAGACGTAATCCACCGTGTTATCGGTGTCGCGCGATTCGACGTAGCCGCTGATGTGCGCGAGTCCGCTCGGCTCCGACGTGCTGCCGACGCCGGTGGAAATGGCCTGGATCAAATCCCCGGTCCGCGCGTTCAGCACGAACAGGTAGCCTTTGCCGTCGCCGCCGGAATCGCCGGCATTGGTGCCGTTGTTATAGCCGGAGGTCACCAGAACCACCCACCCTCTGGCCCGGGTCTTGACGATGATCGGCCGGCCGAAACTGTAGCCGATATTCGCCCTGACCGTCGCATTGGTCGCGCTGTTGGGGAATTCCCACAGCACTTTACCGGCCAGGTCGGTTTCAGCGCCGGGGAGCGCGGTTACATCCAGCGCGTAAAAGCCACGCCCGCCCTTGCCCAATCCGCCCACCACGATGGTGCGCCAGTCGGGGGCGGGCGGCGTCGGCTTTTGGGAAATACCATCGGTATTGTTGAAATCGATGTCGCCGGAGACCGGTGTGCCGTCAACGTAATACTTGTGAGTGTAGCCGTTCTTGCTGCTCAGGTTGTTAAGGCTGCCGATCACCAGATTCGGCACATAAGCCCATTCTTCGGCCCCCGTCGCCGCGTTGAAGGCGTGGAGCATGCCGTCGTTTGCGCCCTGCAACAGGAGCTTTGGACGACTGGCATTGGTGGTCTTGAAACTGGCGTAACCCGTGTCGCCGTAGTTTTGCGCTGGCTCACGTATTACGAGCGGCTCGGCGTGGATGATGTCGCCGAGCAGGTGAGTGCGGGAGCGGTACGTGCCGGCAGTTTCCCCGCTTCTGTCCCCGCGCAGGTAGGCCGCCACCGCGGCGCCGTCAGAAGGCCCGGGAGGCGTCGTGGGCGAGTTCAGCAACGCTTGCTGCGCCGCGCTCAGTTTGGTCGCGGTGGACGCAGTGGTTGGTTGAAACTGTATGCCCTGACCGGTACCGGCGGTGCCCTTGTAGGTGGCGATTTTCCGGCTCGCGGAAGTTCTGGCATCCAGCTGGGCTTGCGCCGAACTGCTCCAGACGGGTGTGGCAGTGTTGGGTATGCCGGTCGTCAGATCAATCGGATAGGCCTGCACATCGCCGCTCCAGTTACCGGAGTTGTAACTGACCTCGTAAGAGAAATTGTCTCCAGCCACCACGTTGGGTGTGGAAACCGCGACCGCCGCCGCGGCGCCGCTGCGGGCCGCAATGTCGTTGATCGTCGCGGTCAGGGAACTGGCGAGAGTATCCGGGTCGGTGGCGACGAAGAAACCGCCGCGGCCGTTGACTGCGGCATGGGCGAGATCGTCGATCTTGGCCGGATCGGTTGCATTGGGGTCAGGCCAGGTAATCGCCGGCGGGTTTGTACCCAGGGCGGCATCTACGGTCGCGATAGGAATGGTTCCGGCCAGCCCAATGCTTACCCCGAAAGTCGTCAGATGCTGCCAGAACGCCGGATCCTTGCTGTTGGTCGACACGTTATTCGCGAGGTCCGGCCGCAGGTCGCGCACCCAGTAGTACATCGCGACGTCAGCGAGCGTATTGCTCCAGGAGTCGCGAAACGGGTTCGCCGGCGTGTACTGGAAGGTCGTGCCATCCGTCTTGGTAATGACGGCGCCACTGGTGTTGTCGACGTTCGCCCTCGCTCCCGCGGTCGATGCTCCGGCGTCGTTCCAGTAACCGTCGGTCGTCAGGATATGGTAATTCTGGCGGCACGAATATTGGGTGCCGCCGCCCGATCCGGGATTGGCGCCCCACGGCCCATTGGCGTCGGTGCGGCTGAAATACACGCCGACGTCGTCCGCGGCGTTGCGCAACGGCGTGCCCGCGGCCGGAATCGTCCGGCCGTAAAAACTCGTGAAGAAATTGGTGCGCGCAGTTCCCGTAAATGCCCTGACTCCGCTCACCACGGTCCCGTTGCTGGCGACCCCGTCTATCGTGGTCGGGCTGGCGTTGATCGTGCCGAATCCCACGCGTGGCGTGGTTCCCAGCGTGCTGAAGGCCCGGCCGATACCCGCGCGCGCCGTGAGGATACGCGACCGATAGTACTGGAACCAGTTGGCGAAATTCTGGATTTCCTCGGCGCGCGTGCGCGTGATTCCGCCCGGGCTCGTGAAGGTCGCCCCTGCGGGCGTGGCCGTGGTGATTTCCACCTTGGTGTAGCTGGCTCGTGTAGTCCTTGAACCGGTGCCGTTATAGTTGAAATAGGTAATCGGCCAGTACGTATGGTTCGCACCGCAGCCGGGATCGCAAAACGCCGAGTTCAGGTTGGGGCCGGAAAACCAATCCGCGCGTTTGGTGTTCTGAACTGTCAGATTGGTGTTTCCCGCCGTGGGAAGCGCGGGGTTATAGAGGGCCGCGGCCGGATTGGCGTTCGCCATCAGCGAGCCGTCGCTGTTGGACCACGGGCGGTAGGTAGAGTCTGGATTGTAGTACAGCTTGTTGTTGGCGCTGGAGCGGCCGAAGAAGTTGTGAACGTTGGTATCGTTGAAATTGGGAAGCTGGTTGGCGTACGTGCTGCCGCCGTACGGGGAAGCCGGGCGGGGCTGGAGAAAAATCGAGAAGTGCATGTCCTGTTCCGGCATGAATTCCCACTGCATCGAGCCCGAGTCATCGAGCGTGAGCATGATGTTCGGCGGAATCTGGTTTTTCAACGCCATCGGCACGTCGGAGATGTCGGTCGAGGCCGCGTATGCCGATGGCACGACTTGCCCGAAAATCAGGCACCACATGACGACTGAAGCCACGGCCCTGCGCCAGTATCGTTGTCGCTTGTTCATGGTCTCATTCCTCTTGTGCCGATCCAATTACGACGCCAGAATTTCGCCCGCCTGCGCGCTAGCGGCTCAATATCGCCTGCACCATGCTGACGGTGTTGCGCGGGCCGGTAACGCGCGCCGTGAGCCGGTAGTAAACGGTCGGTGTTGCCGTGAAAATCGACGTGCCGGCTTTCTTGGAGCCGCTGCCGCCAGTTCCCGCCTCGGCAAAACAATTGGCCAGCAGGTCGGTGACCGGGGGCGGGCCGTTGCACAGGCGATCGATTACCATCCGCACCTGCACCGAACCCCCGGCGGTGGTGGTCGCTATGGGAAGCTGGCTCCAGTCGATCGCGACCGCCGCGCCGGCAGCGCCGGCCTGCTTCTGCGTGGGAACGCCATTGGCGTCGGTTTCGCGGCGGCTCGCGTAATACCAGTAATTCGGGTTCGTGCTGGAAGAAGCCGGAGTGAGGTCGGTATCGACGCTGCCTGCGATAATGGTCGGCAGCGCGGTGACAGCGGCTTCCACGCCGAGATCGCCCGCCTGCAAGGTCGACTGCTTGAACGCGAGATTGCCGGCGATCACGTTGGCCGTGTCTACCGAGCGCACCAGCGCGAGGCCGGCCAGCGTCATTGCCACCAGCACGATCAGCGCAATGAACAGCACCATGCCCTGCTGGCTTCCGGCCGCGAAACGGGCGCGCGGCAGGCGGCGGTGCACGGGCGTTGCCACGATCGTCAATTGTTCCATAGGATGTTACGCAGAGGTATTGTGGTTTGATAGATTTTGTAACGGTATTGCTGCGCGGTAGCGCCCAGCGGGCCCGCCGTCGACAAGTCCAGTGCCCCGCCGTTTGCGATCGTCCCTCCGTTCCAGAGGACGAGACTGCCCGCGGGATTGCCCGGGGTCACCACCGTTCTTTCCAGTTGGCCGCTGCGCGTGACCACCGCGAGCCTGACCGCGACAACGTCGGTTGCGGTTGCCGGAGCGGTATTGTCGTAGACGTCGACATAACCGTCCGCATTGGTGTCCCTGCCGTATTGCGCGCGGATCGACATCACGCCGTTTACCAGCGCCACGGGGTTGCTGGCGCTGTTCGGCAGGTTGACGTCGCGCATCATCAGGTTGTTGTTCGCCACATAATATTCGTGATTGACCATGCCTCCCATGTTGGTCACTCTGGCACCGGCGGGGTAACCGCCTGCGGGAAAGATATTATTTCCTCCGGGGGGGTTGTAGACGTACGTGCCGCCCGGATTGTGCTGGATATTCCAGTCCAACCCGGTCTTCTGTCCGTCCTGGCTGGCCTGAAGCATGGTGCACGCCAGGGGCGGGCTCGACACGATGAACAAGTTGCCCTGGGAAAAGCCGTCCCCATTTGCGACGACATTGACCACGGCCGATGAAACTGGCGCCGGGTTCGTCAGAGTGGTTGAAATATTGCCGAATGCCGAATTGCTGTAGAGAATGGTAATCCGGTCGCTGCCGGCCGCAGGCGCATCGCGGGCGATTGTCACCGGCCATGGATTGAAGCTGAAGTTTGTGGGCGCCATGTTCTGGTTGTAGGCGTTGATGGTGGTGCAGCCCAGTCCGACCAGGCCCAGGCCCGCGATTCGCATCTCGCGCTCCAGCGTGAACATCGCCATCAGCGCATTTTCCTGCGCGTCGGCGCCACCGGTGGTGGTGCGTTTTTGACCTTCGGAGACCAGAAACACCTGCATGATGATGAGTATCCCGAGCATGCCGACCACCACCGCGATCATGATTTCCACCAGGCTGAAGCCCCGCCCGGACCGGTGCATGGGATATTGGTTGAACGGCATCACGTGTTCCCCAACTTCAATTGTTGATCTGCGCGACCGCAACGTAGTTGTGCGGCGCCGCTTCCTGCGGGCCCTGCCAGCAAACCGTCACCGTGACCAGATTACCCGCGCCGACGATGATCTGTTGCCTGACTGAAGTCCCGCCCGGCAGGTTTCCCGCGACCGTTCCCACGGTCGTAGCATTTCCCAGCCACGCCGTCACGTTCGCATTCGCGGACGCCGCGCCGCCGAAAGCGCAGTTGCCGGCCGTCGTCGGATTGTGGGCGTAGGTCGCGAGATTGGCCGGGTTATCCGCCCACATCTGGCCGATGATCTGGTTCGCGAGGAACGCCGCTTCGGTGCGGTACTTGGCATCGGCGGTGTTCTTGAGCGCGATCGCCTGCAATCCCATCAACCCGAGTATGCCCATCGAAAAAAGCAGCAAGGCGATGAGCGCCTCAAGCAACATCGAGCCGCGCTGCGAAACCGGCCTGCCGTGAGTGTTCATCAGGTTCGATCAGCCCGGGAAAGTCTTCAGCAATACCGCGTATCCGATACGTCGGTGACGTTGGGATCGCACATGCGCACGTTGCCGCCGGCGCCGATTACGATGCGCAGGTCACGGCTTTCCACCGCGGGCAGGATCGAAGTCGGCACGTCGAAATCGAGTTGGGTGATGGCGGCGCTTGCATCAGCATTTGCGGTCACTCTGCCCAGGGCGCTGAAAGTGATGGTAGTTGCGGCGCCTGGCGTTGGCGTCACGGTCACGTTTTTCGATCCCGCGCCGTAGGTCCGGGCCTGGATTTGCTCGGCGGTGCTGGGCACGCTTATCGTCCAGCTCGACTGCGCGCCCAATACCAGCTGCACGTTGAGATTGCGCCGCACCGCTTCATGGCGGGCGAGTTGCATGCCGTTCAGGACCGATTCCGCCGCGGTGCGGATCTGCGTATTCTGTATCCACCCCTGGTAGCTCGGCAGCCCGACCGCCATCAGTATGCCGAGGATGGCAATGCCGATCAGCATTTCGGCCAGCGTGACGCCGTGTTGTGCCGAGGCTATGAACATGATCCTGGGGCTGCGCCTTTCCTGGTCACCCAGCAGGTTGCGCTGGTGACCCACCCGTCCGCAGAGGCCGGCGCGCCGATGGCGGTAGACTGGACGTTGGCCTGGTCCACCGAGTAGGCAAATCCGCCCATGCCCGCCCCGGCAATGCCGGTCGCCGTGACGGTGAAAGCGGTGGCCGTGAGCGTGGGGCAGGTGAACGTAAAATATTTCGTGCCCGTCGGTAAGGGCGCCGCGGTGCCCGCAACACAGGCACCGACGTACGTCCGGTTGTCCTGGAAATACTGCTCGAGCTTGACCCGCATGTCCGCGAGATTTGAGGTCGCTTCGGTGATTTTTCCGCGCGTCACGTATTCCTGATACGCGGGCAACGCGATGGCGCTGAGTATCCCGACGACGGCGACGACGATCATCAATTCGATCAGGGAAAAGCCGGACATGTGCCGCATGAGCTTGCTCCTCTTGGACGTTGGCATCTTAATGATGCCGGACGCACGGTGCCACTCCCAGCCGATAAGCGGCGGCTTCGCCGGAACCAACGGCGTATCGGCGGGCTGGAACCGAATTAGACACAGTCCAGACGTTGGTTTAGAATCAGCGCCATGTCCCGCCAAAAATACACCCGCGACAACCTTGCCGAAGTGCTGCGCGCCCGCGACATCACGCCCACGCACCAGCGCATCGAAATCGCCCACGCGATTTTTTCCCACGGCGAGCATTTGTCGGCCGACCGGATACTGGCGCTGGTCAACGACCGCGCCTCGGAGACTTCCAAGGCGACGGTCTACAACACGCTCAACCTGTTTCTGGAAAAGCAGCTGATCCGCGAAGTCATCGTCGACCCGAGCAAGGTGTTCTACGATCCGAACACCGAGCCGCACCATCATTTTTACGATGTCGATACCGGGGAGCTGACCGATATCGATGCGCGCGGCATTCATGTCACCGGGTTGCCGGCGCTGCCGCGCGGCATGGCGACCGCGGGGATGGACATCATCGTGCGCATTCGTTCCATGCCGGCCTGATACCGCTGCGCTGCTTGTCCCGGGTCGCACCGGAGTCGTCGGAGTGTCGTGGTAAAATGGCGCGACTTGCCGGAATAGCTCAGTTGGTAGAGCAGCGCATTCGTAATGCGAAGGTCGTAGGTTCGACTCCTATTTCCGGCACCAATCAGCAGGGCAGTCCAGCGACGGCCTTTTTTGTCTGCGGGTATTCACCGATCCGGCGGCTAGCGGTTAGCAAGAACAAGATGACCGTGAGGAACGTCCGGGTTGCGGCGAGGGTATCCGCTGCTTTGGCCCTGGCATGCGTCGCTGGCGCATGCGGCCACGTTGCAGACGACAGCGTGCGGTCCGCCGCCTTTGACACCTACGGCCGCCTAGCCGCCTGGCCCGGGAAAAAGTCCGTTGCCTGTCCCGCGCAAGACCGGAATACGGCAGTCCTGCTGCTCATCGGGCAATCCAATACCGGCAATCACGCAGAACAAAAACACACTTCGGCATTCGGCGCCAGGGTTCTGAATTATTTCGATGACAAGTGCTACATCGCCGGGTCTCCCCTGCTGGGAACGACCGGAAGCGCGGGGGAATCGTGGACTCTGCTCGGAAACAAGCTGCTTGCTGCAGGCTTGTTCGGCCAGGTGATTCTGGTCCCCGCCGGCATCAATGGCACGCCGATATCACGCTGGCAGAAGGGCGGTGATCTCAATGAGATGCTGATGGGCGTGCTCGACGCGGTCCGGAAGCGCTATCGCATCACCCATATTCTGTGGCATCAGGGCGAAGTCGATTTCATCCTCAAGACCGGGGAAGACGATTACCGGACCCGGTTCGGCTCGCTGGTGTCCAGTATCCGGGATCAGCGCATCGACGCGCCGATGTTCGCGTCAGTCGCAACCAGATGCGCCCCGGACTGGACGGCAGACAATCCCACCGCAAGGGCGCAGAAAGCGCTTCCGGGTCTTGCGCAATTGGTATTTTCCGGCGTTGACACCGATGCCCTCATTGGCGGCGCGGATCGACACGATACCTGTCACTTCGGGGCCGCCGGCCAGGAGAAATTCGCGCGGGCCTGGGTCGATATCATCCAAAGGCTCCGCTGAGCCGCCGCATCCTGCGGCGGCAGTTCAGAACAGGAATTGTTCGAGATCGATCGGCAGTTTGTCCCGGGGAAGGGTGCGCATGATTCTGTAGGGCTCATCCGGCGTTGCCTTGGGTTCCTTGACCAGATCAAGTATCACCTGCGGGCGGACCGGGTTCAGCTCTGCATCGAGGATCACCATGACCCGCGGTTTCAGGCGGCGGGACAGATTTTGCGCGATCACGATCCCCACTTCGCCGGTGTTGAGTTCAACCGTGCTCCCGACGGGATATATTCCTATGCACTCGATGAATTTCTCGACCAGCATTTCGTCAAACAGCGTGCCGCGCTGCTTGTGAAGCGTGTTCAGCGCGGCGGACGGGGACATCTGCTCGGCGAATGGCCGCACCGACGTGAGAGCGGAATAGCTGTCCACGAGGCCGGTAATCGCGCCGTCGACCGAGAGCTGTTTGCCGCGCAATCCCTGCGGATAGCCGCTGCCGTCCAGCCGCTCGTGATGCTGTGCCACGATGTCCTCGAGGTCTTTCGACAATCCCGGTGCCGCGCGGATCAGATCGACCGAGTGCATGACATGCGATTTCGCAAGCGCAATTTCCTCATCGCTCAGCGCCCCCTTTTTCTGCAGGATCGCGTCCGGCAGCCTGACGTTGCCGACGTTGAGGAGCAGCCCGGCAAACCCCATGAGCAGCAGCCGCTCGCCCGGAAACTGCAGGAACCGCCCGAACGCGATCATGTGGATCATTGTGTCCACCGCGCGGCCGAACTCATGGTCGCTTTTCTGCTTGATCCGGGACAGCAGCATCATGGCGTCAGGGTTGCGCTCGATGCTGCGGCTCATGCTGCGCACCGAGTCTTTCAGCGACTTGAGATCCAGCTCTTCGCTCACACGCAGCTTGCCGAAAGTCCTTTGGACGCTTTCCTCGAAGTCGGAATAGATCGCCCGTGCCACGGGCAGCTCTTTTTCGACTGACGCGGCCTCTTCGTACGCGACCGGTCCCAGCAGCGAGGTTTCCGTCAACCCGTACCCGTCATGCAGACCGTCCGTCGTATCCCTGTCCAGATCGATAACGACAGTCCTGCAGTGCTGCTTCAATGCAGCGATCTGGTCTGCGGACGTGACGGGGAAACCCTGAAACGGGAACGGCGTGCCCAGCCAGGGGCGATCCAGCTCGGTCACGTACATGCCGCCGCGAAGTTCGTCTACCGGAATGCGCTTCTTGTTCATCACTCGCGTCAACTTTCAGTAACAACCAGTATGCGCCAGTTTAGGGGTTATGCAACGGTCCCGTCTTCAGAGCACTCCGGATATCCCGCCGTCGATGTTGATGCTGGTGCCGGTCACATAGCTCGCGCCGGCGGATGCCAGAAACACGATCACGCTGGCGGCTTCGTCGGTCTCGCCGACGCGCTTGAGCGGAATATCCTCGCCCATCTTTGCATAGAATTCCTCGGCGCCGAGGCCGGAGCGCGCGCGGCGGCGCTCGTGCTGGCCGGACTTGATCTTGCCGATGCAGACGGTGTTGACCAGGATGTTGTCGGCGGCGTATTCCTTCGACAACGCCTTGGTCAGCGCAAGCCCCGCGGCGCGCGAGATCGATGTCGGCATCGATCCGGCCCCCGGCTGCTTGGCGCCGATGTTCGTGACGTTGATGATGCGGCCACCACCCTGTTTGCGCATGTGCGGCACCGCGAGCCGCGTGCAGCGGATCGCGCCGAACACCTTGAGTTCCAGATCCGCGCCCCATGCCGCGTCGTCGAGCTCGAGAAACGCGCCGCGCCTGGCCGTGCCGGCGTTATTGACGAGGATGTCGAGTCGCCCGAAATGTCTTGCTGCCGCGCCGATGAAGCGCTCGATGTCGGCAGCCTTGCTCATGTCGGCCGCCATGCCGAACGCGTCTCCTCCGGCGCGCTGGATCTCGCCGAGGGTCTTGGCCACAGCTTCCGCGCCGCGCGAGCAGATTGCAACTCTGGCGCCTTCATGTGCGAGCATCAGCGCAGCGGCCCGCCCGATGCCGTCGGTCGCGCCGGTGATGACAGCCACCTTGCCTTTCAATTCCAATTCCATTTGAGTAATCCCCGGGTCACAAAGACCGCAAGCCAGTTGTGGGTTTGTTATTTTCTCACTAAAAAGCCGATTGCCGAAGGGCTCGCTTGAGGAATAGTATCTGTTATACAGGAACTTTATTCGTTTTGCGGCGACCCAGCTATTGCGAAGGAGAATTCGAACATGGTGCACACGCATGCAGCGCAACGCGAACGCTCCGGCCGGGACCTGAATCGGGGACGGTGCGGGCCGGCCGCGGCGCGGTTGCGAAGCGCAATGCCGGGGTGGCTCGGTGCGGTGGCGCTTGCGCTGGCCGTGCCAACGGTTACGGCGGCTGACGCTCCGCGCGAGCCGCTGACGGTCGACGCGTTTTCCGTGGTCAGGATCCACGCCAAGGTCGTGCCGCACGCGCGCAGCCGCGAGACGCTCGGCCCCGAGCGCGAAGGCACCGGGATCGTCATCGATTCGAGCGGGCTGATCCTCACCATCGGGTACTTGATCCAGGAAGCCGAGTCGGTCGAGATTGCCACCACGGACGGCCGCTCGCTGCCCGCGAGCGTGATCGCCTACGATTTCGCCACCGGATTTGGCCTGGTGCGCGCGCTCAAGGCACCGCCGATCCGGCCGATCGAGTTCGGCGAATCGGCCAATCTCGGCGAACGGGAGCCGGTGCTGATCGTCGGCTTCGACGGCGTCGCGCCGGCGTTCGTGGTGTCGCGCCGGGCGTTCGCGGGCTACTGGGAGTATCTGCTCGACGACGCGATATACACCGCGCCGGCGACGGTCAACTGGCAGGGTGCGGCGCTGATCAACAAGGAGGGCAAGCTGCTCGGCGTGGGCTCGCTGGCGGTCGGTGACGCGCTGGGCCCGCGCGCGCGGCTGCCGGGCAACCTGTTCGTGCCGATCGATTTGTTGAAGCCCATCCTCGGCGACCTGATCGCTCAGGGCAAATCGGCGGCGAAGCCGCGTCCGTGGCTTGGCGTCAATACCCAGGATCTGCAAGGCAAGATGATGGTCACGCGGGTGTCGCCGGAGAGCCCGGCCGAAGAAGCCGGGCTCGCGACCGGCGACATCATCGTCGGCGTGCGCGGCGAACAGGTGCAGGGCCACGCGGACTTCTACCGCAAGCTGTGGGCGAGCGGGGAAGCCGGCGCCGAAGTGATGCTCGATGTGCTGAAAGGCACCGAGGTCAAGCAACTCGGCGTGAAATCGATCGACCGGAACCAGTACCTGCGTCCTCGGCCGACGTATTAGTACATACCCATTCCGAGTACGCCGCTCGCCAGGTCCATTTCCTCGACCAGCTTTTTCCCGACCAGATTGCGCAGCGTTTCGGTAGTTCCGCCGCCGAGGCTGCCGTAGCGTGTGCCGCGGAAGAAACGCGACACCGCGTATTCATCGGTAAAGCCGTAGCCGCCGTGGAGTTGGATCGCCTCCGACGTGACGCGGATGCTCATTTCATTGCAGTAAATCTTCGCCATCGCCGCGAGCGTCGGATCGGGGAATTGCGCGCCGCTCACGGCCGCGCGATACAGCAGGCCGCGCGCGGCTTCGATCTGGATGTACATGTCGGCGGTTTTCCAGCGCAGGCCCTGAAAATCGCCGATCGGGTGACCGAAAGCCGAGCGGTCGCGCAGGTACTGGAGGGATGCCTCGAGCGCGCCTTCGGCCAGCCCGAGGCAGATCGCGGGGTTGAGGCAGCGCTGGGTGTTGAATGCGCTCATCAGCCGCTTCAGGCCGTGGTCGCGGATTACCAGGTTTTCGAGCGGCAACTCGACGTCGTTGAACTGCACTTCGCACAGATACTCGCCACCCATGGTGTGGTACTTGGCCTCGGCGACCAGCCCTTTGACCCCGCCCGGCACCAGCACGCAGCCGATGCCCGCTGCGCCCGGCACGCTGTCGACGCGCGTGAATACCACGAACATTTCGGCGAGATCGGCGCGGCTGATCAGCGTTTTGCGGCCATTGACGACGACGCGCCCGCCTTTGACGGCGGTGTTGGTGGTGTAATTCGGCACGTCGGTGCCGGCATCGGGTTCGGTCATGCAGATCGCAAGAATCGCCTCGCCCGTTGCCACGCGCGGCAGGATTTTCTGCTTAATCGACTCCGGCGCGTAGGTGCTGATGATGCGGCATTGCACGCCGACTTCACCCAGTACCGCCATCGCGGTCACGTAGCAGACCTTGCCGATTTCCTCCAGCACCAGCACGGTGTCGAGGATGCCGAGGCCCGAGCCGCCGTATGCGGCAGGAACCGCCATGCCGAGCACGCCGATTTCGGCCAGCCGCCGCATGTTCTCCGCGGGCCAGGTGCCGTCGAGATACTTGATGGCGCGCGGCGCGAATTCCTTCTGGCACACCTTGCGCACGACGTTGACGAATTCGCGCTGCTCGTCACTCAGTCGGAAATCCAATCGGGTATCTCCTTCAGGGTGTGCGTTCCTCAAGACCGATGTGTTGCGCGAAAATCCGCATTGCGGCGTCAGTAAGACCGATGTGTTGCGCGAAAATCCGCATTGCGGCGTCAGTATAGGCCGCCGGTTGCGGGTGCCGCAAATCTGCGCGGTTGAGGCGGTTGACTTGGCTCGCCCGGGAGTGCATGATTTGCCGCCCAATTCATGTTCGGAAGGCGATTCACTGCCATGCGCCGGATGTCGTTTTGCTGCATGCTGGTCCTGCCGGGCACTCTCGCGTTGAATTACGAGGCGGTTGCTGCCGCATATCCCGCGAAACCCGTGAGATTGATCGTGCCATTTCCGCCTGGCGGCGGCACGGACATACTTGCCCGGCTCGTCGGCCAGCGCCTGGGCGAGCGGCTGAATGTGCAGTTCGTCGTGGACAATCGCCCGGGTGCGGGTACGAATATCGGCATGGAGCTGGCGGCCAGAGCCGTCCCGGACGGGTACACGATCATCATGGCGAGCATCGGTTTATCGGCGAACCGGAGCCTTTATCCGCGCATGACGTTCGATCCGGTGCGCGACCTCACGCCCGTGACGCTCGTGGCGATCGCTCCGACGATAGTGGCCAGTCATCCCTCGGTTGCGGCGAAGACGTCCCAGGAGCTCGTCGCGCTCGCCAAGGCGCGGCCCGGTCATCTGAACTACGGTTCTTTCGGAGCGGGCAGCGGCGCGCATCTCGCCGCCGAGCTGTTCAAGCTCGAGACCGGCGTCGATATTGTGCATGTGCCGTACAAAGGCGGAGGACCGGCGATCACCGCGCTGCTCGCCGGCGAAGTTCAATTGGTGTTCTCGAGCATGCTGCCGGTCTTGCCGCATGTGAAAAGCGGCCGTCTGCGCGCGATCGGCCTCGCTGCCGCGCGACGTTCGCCGGCCGCTCCCGAGGTGCCCACCTTTCGCGAGTCGGGTATCGCCTATGAAACGGGCACGTGGTTCGGCATTCTGGCTCCGACCGGCACGCCGACGGCAGTGGTCCGCCGTCTGCATCGCGAGATTGTCGATATATTGAGCCGCAACGAAATGCGCGATCGCATTGCCCGGGAAGGCGCCGGTCTGGTCGGCAATACGCCGGACGAGTTTGCGCGCTTCATCAAGGATGAGTCGGTGCGCTGGGCGGAAGTAGTGAAGACGGCGAAGATCAAAGTCGACTGATGAATGAAAGGATTATCGTGACCGCGAAAAAGCTGACGGGAAAAATAGCGAAAGAGCGCATACGCATGATGGAGGCGCCGCGCCCGCCGGACGGATTGATCGAAGGATACAAGGCCCTGGGCGACGCCTCGGGCATCGTTTCCGACGTGATGGACGAATTGGGCATCACCGGCGTCATCGGTGCCGCGGTACTCACGCCCACGATTGCGGGCGCGTGCATCGTCGGGCCCGCGCTCACCGTGCGCAATATCATCCAGCGCGAGCACACTTACGAAAACGCGCGCAAGCACGTGAACCGGATGGCCGAGTTCGAAGCGCATAACCTCGCGCTGTCCGGCGATGTCCTCGTCATCGACGGCGTCGCGGGCATTTCGAACATGGGCGGGATTTCAGCCCACACCGGCAAGCGGCAGGGCGAAGTGGGCGCGATCGTCTACGGCGGCGTGCGCGACGTGACGCACTCGCGCCGCATCGGCTATCCGGTGTGGTCCACCGGGATCACGCCGGTGACGGGCAAGTGGCGCATCGAAACCGTAGAGATCAACGGCATCGTTCAGATCGGCGATGTGCGCGTTTCGCCGGGGGATATCGTGCTCGCGGATGATACCGGTGTCTGTTTTATTCCCCGTGACCGCGCCGCGGAAGTGCTCGGGCTTGCCCGTAAACGGTCGCACGCCGAAGACGCGAAGTGCAAGGCAATCGATCAGGGCATTGCCGTTCCGGACCTGTCTGCCGCGACATAACCTGGCTACAGAACGCCCGATTTGCCGCCGTCGAGGTATCTGGTCGAGCGGTTCTATTCAGCGCGGGCCGAGCGCGCGTCCGATGCCGAGCGTCATCGCGTCGAGCGAGACGAAGACCGCGACGCCGGCTTTTTCCAGCGCGGCCTTTTTTGCCGCGTAGCTGCCATGCCCGCCGTGCACCAGCGCGCCCGCATGCCCCATCGTCACTCCTTCGGGCGAGCTGCGGCCCGCGATCAACGCGAACACGGGCTTCGCGAAGCGCTGCGCAGTGAGCGCGGCGGCGAATTCCTCTTCCTCGGTGCCGCCGATTTCGCCGATGACCAGCAGCGTCTGGGTCTGCGCGTCCGCCGCGAAGAACGGCACCAGTTCGGCAAAGCGCGTGCCTTTGACCGTGTCGCCGCCGACGCCGACCCACACGGAAGTGCCCACCCCGTGATGTGCCAGCCGGTAGCCGGCTTCGTACGACAGCGTGCCGCTTTTCGACATCAATCCGAGCGGGCCGGGCGCGAGCGATGCTGCAGGCAGAAAACCGAGCTTGGCCACGCCGGGAACCGCCAGTCCCGGCGTCGATGCGCCGACCCACGTCACGCCCGCCTCGCGCGTCAGGCGGCGCGCGGCGAGCGCGTCGTGCACCGGCATGCCCTCGGTCGGCGTCACGATCAGCTTGATACCGGCCGCCACCGCGTCCTCGATGGCACCGAGAAGTTGCCCGGCACCGATGAGCAACACGCTCGCGGTCGCACCGGTAGCCGCGACCGCATCGCGGCAGGCGGCGAAAACCGGCACGCCGTCGACATCCGCGGCGCCCGCCTGCGGCGAGACGCCGGCGACGATACGCGTGCCGTAGTCGCGCATCATCCGGGTATGCATGCGGCCGGCGCGGCCGGTGATACCCTGAATGATGACCCGGGTATCGCGGTCGATCCTCGGATTGATCATGAGGCAGCCAGATGGCGGCGCACCTGGATCAGCGCCGTGCCGAGATCGGTGACGACCGTGATATTGCGCGCGGCGAGAAATTCGCGCGCAGCCTCGAGCCCGGTGCCGATGAGACGCGCGACGACAGGCACCTTGAGTTGCGGCGCGCGCGCGAACGCTTCGGCCAGCAGCTGCGCGAACTCGCCGAGATCGGTGATGCCGGCGAAGATATTGACCAGCAGCACGCGCACGCGGCGGCCTTCCGCGATCCAGCCGAGCACATCGACGAGCCGCGTCGCGTCACCGCGCAAACCGCCGGTGCGCACGTCAAGAAAGTTATAAGGCTTGAGACCTGCCGCGCGCAGCTCATCGATCAGCATCATCGACAGCCCGGCGCCGGTAGTCAGCAGCCCGATTTCACCGTCGGGATCGACCACCACATAATCGCAGCCATGCTGCTGCTTGCGGCGGGCTTCAGAATAGGCCGCCGCGCGGCGCTCGAGCAGCGCGCTCAGCCACGGCTGGCGGATGAGTGCGTTGTCGTCGCTGACGATCCTGGCGTCGCCAGCGACCCAGCCGGCGTCGGGACGCACGAACAGCGGATTGACTTCAAGCAGGCCGAGTTCCGCCGCCAGGAAGACGCTTGCCAGTTCGCGCGCGGCCGCGTTCAATGCACTGGCGAGGTGCGGCGCAAGTCCCGCCGTGAGGATCGCGGCCTGCGTGACGAGTTCCGGAAGTCGCGGCACCACGGTTGCGCCGCGAATTGCGTCGGGCGTGGCGGCCAGCGATTCGATGTCGACGCCGCCGCGTCCCGCGAGCGTCAGGCGCACGCCGGCTGCGACCGGATCGAGCATCAGGCTCACATAAGCTTCCTCGACACCGGTGATCCGGGTTTCGATGCGGCACTCGCGAACGCTCATGCCTTTGCCCGTCGCGCCGAGCATCGCGCGCAAATGCGACACGATTTCGCCGCGGCTGTCTGCAATGCGGATCAGGCCGGCTTTGCCGCGTCCACCGGCCGCGATCTGCGCCTTGACGATCCAGGGGCCGGGCGGCAGCGCCGCCGCGTCAATTTCCGTATCGTGGACCAGAATGCCGGCAGGCACGGCGACACCGTTGGCGGCGAGCAATTCCTTGGCGTCGTGCTCGAGCAAAAACAAAAGCGTTCCTTCAGGCCGTGGTGTCGCAGGTTCTGCAAGGGGCGTTAGTATAGGCCGGCAGTCGAAGGTGTCGCAAATCCACGACGCTGATTGACGCTGTGATGGCGTGTGCACTAGACTGCGCAGGCTTCACCCGCCGCAACCATTCCTTATCCCCAAGGATCGCGATGAATCAGCAAGCCACTCACGCAGCCATATCCGGCCTCGAGCACTGGACGACGAAAGGCGATGTCAGACTCTTCCTGTGGGAGAAGCGTGCCGTCAATTCCAACAAGCTCGGCACGGTATTGTTCGTGCACGGCTCGTCGATGGCGTCGCAGCCGACTTTCGACCTGCAGGTGCCCGGCCGGCCGTATTCATCGGTGATGGATTTCTTCGCCGGGCGCGGCTTCGATACGTGGTGCGTCGACATGGAGGGCTACGGCCGCTCCGGCAAAACGCGCGACATCAGCTGCGACATTGCCAACGGCGCCGACGATATTGCCGCGGCGACGGATTACATCATGAAAACGCGCGGCGTGAAGCGGTTTCTGGTCTACGGGATTTCGTCGGGCGCGCTGCGCGCGGCATTGTTCGCGCAGCGCCATCCCGGGCGGGTGGCGCGGCTCGCGCTCGATGCGTTCGTGTGGACCGGCGCGGGCAGCCCGACGCTCGAGGAGCGTCGCAAGAAGCTGCCGCAGTTTCTCAAGATGAAGCGGCGCCCGATCGACAAGGCGTTCATCGAAAGCGTCTTTACGCGCGATCACCCGGGCTGCGCCGAAGATAATGTGATCGATGCATTTGCCGACGCGGTGGTCGCGCTCGACGACTCGGTGCCGACCGGCACGTACGTCGACATGTGCTCGAATCTGCCGGTGGTCGACCCGGAAAAAATCGCCGTGCCGACGCTCATCATGCGAGGCGAATTCGACGGGATCGCGGGATTCGACGACCTCATGGCGTTTTTCAAGCGGCTGCCGAATCCCGACAAGCAGTTTGCGGTGATGGCCGGCATTTCGCACGCGAGCTTCCAGCAGATCAACTATCTGTCCGTGTATCACATTCTGCATGCATTTTTCAGCCAGCCGGAGCCGGTTTATCGCGGGTAACCGCGCAGCCTAGGCGATCCGTACGAAACAGGCTAGAATTTGTTCCGTATCCCGATAAGGAAACAGGCACAAGACCCAAACCAGCACGGGATGCAGCATGACGTGGTTCATTTTGCACGCTGATTGTTCATCGAGGAGACGGATCATGAGTTTGGTCACACCTATGCGTTTTGCAGGTTTCTTGTTATCGGCGGTTACTCTTGGCGCGTCCGGCGCGGTCCTGGCGCAAAGCTGGCCCGACAAGACGGTGCGTGTGATCGTGCCCTTCGGGCCCGGCGGCGGCACCGACATTCAGGGGCGGCTGCTCGGCAAGAAGTTTTATGAAAGCCTGAAGCAGACGTTCGTCGTCGATAACCGGGCGGGCGCGGCAGGCCTGATCGGCGCCGAACTGGCAGTGAAGTCGCCGCCCGACGGCTACACGGTTTTGTTCACCACGGCTTCGCTCTCCGTCAACGTCACGCTCTACAAGAAATCCCTGACCTTCGATCCCATCAAGGATCTCGCGCCGGTGAGCTGGATCTCTTCGGTGCCACTGGTGCTGGTGACGCATCCGAGCGTGCCGGCCAAATCGGTGAAGGAGCTCCTCGCGCTGGCGAAAAAAACAGGCAAACTCAATGCCGGCAATAACGGCGCCGGCACCACCAGCTATCTGGCGGTCGAGATGCTGAAACAGGCCACCGGCGCCAGCATGGTGAACGTGTCCTACAAGGGGGGCGGCCCCGCGATTATCGCGTTGATCAGCGGCGAGGTCGATTTCGAATTCGGCACGGCGCTGGCTGTGGCACCGCACGTTGCGTCGGGTAAAGTCAGGCCGATTGCCGTGACGACCGCGAAACCGGCCAAGGCGTACCCCAAGCTGCCGACCATGAATTCGATGTACCCGGGCTTCGATGTGGACAACTGGTACGCGATGTTCATGCCGGCGGGAACCCCCAAGCCCATCATCGACAAGCTGAATTCGGAAATCCTGAAAGCGCTCAAGGCCTCCGATGTGCTGGAATTCATGGCGAAGGAAGGCGGCGAGCCGGTCGGCAGCACGCCGGAAGAGCTCACGGCCATGTTCAAGCGCGAGATCGCCAAATACGCAAAAGTGATTTCAGCCGCGAATATCGTGGTCCAGTGATCGCCCGACGCGCCAACGTCCGCCCCGCGCCCGACCAAGTCATCGCCGATATCGCCGCGTACGTTGACCGCTACCGGGTCAAGAGCGCGCTTGCGTTCGAGACCGCGCATTATTGCCTGATCGACAGCCTCGGCTGTGGCTTCGAGGCGCTCGCGTATCCCGCGTGCACCAAGCTGCTCGGCCCGATCGTGCCGGGAACCATCGTGCCGCACGGTGCACGCGTGCCCGGCACGGCGTTCGTGCTCGACCCGGTGCACGCGGCGTTCAACATTGGCGCGCTGGTGCGCTGGCTTGATTACAACGACGCGTTTTACGGCGCGACGGTGATCCATCCGTCCGATACGTTCAGCGGGATTCTCGCCACCGCGGACTGGCTTTCCCGCACGCGCGTGGCGGGAGGCAAGCAGCCGCTCACCATGCGCGCGGTACTCGAAGCGGCCGTCAAGGCCTATGAAATCATGGGCCAGCTCGCGCTCGAAAACAGCTATACCGGAAGCGGGCTCGATCACACCATACTCGTGAAAATCGCCGTCACCGCCGTGGTCGCCAAAATGCTCGGCGGCACGCGCGAGGAAATCATCAACGCGGTATCGAATGCATGGATCGACGGCCATGCGCTCGCGACTTTCCGCCGCAAGCCCAATACCGGCTCGCGCAAGTCGTGGGCGGCGGGCGACGCGGCCAGCCGCGGCGTGCGGCTCGCGCTGATGGCGCTCAAGGGCGAGATGGGTTATCCGTCGGCGCTGACGGCGAAGACGTGGGGTTTCTACGAGGTGCTTTCCAAGGGCAAGCCGTTCAGATTTCAGCGCCCGTACGGCAGTTACGTGATCGAGAACGTGCTGTTCAAGATCGCGTATCCCACGGCATTCCACGGGCAAAGCGGAGTCGAGGCCGCGATCAGGCTGCACCCGCTGGTGAAGGACCGGCTTGATGACATCGGGCGCGTCGAAGTGAAGTGCCACAACTCGACCATGGTTATCCTCGACAAGACCGGGCCGCTCGCCAATCCGGCCGATCGCGACCATTGCATGCAATACATGATGGCGGTCGGGATGATTTACGGCAAACTCACCGCCGGGGACTATGAAGACGCCGTTGCCGCGGATCCGCGCATCGACGCGCTGCGCGCGAAAATGCGCCTCTCGGAGTCCGCGGTTTTCGAGCGCGAATACCACGATCCCGCCAAACGCACCAACGCCAACTCGATCCAGGTCACCTTCAGGGACGGTACCCGGGCCCCGCTGTCGCAGGTGGATTACCCGCTCGGCCACCGCCGCCGGCGCAAGGAGGGGATACCGTTGCTGATCGGGAAATTCGAGACCAACGTCGCGCGCGTGTTCGCGGAGAAACAGCGACGCGCGATCACGGACGTATGCCTCGACCGCAAGAGACTCGCCGCGATGCCGGTCAACGAGTTTTTCGATCTATTGTCCATTGCTTGCGCTTAAGCTGACGATCGTCCCGCTGCTGATTGCCGCGATCACGTTCGCGGGCCACCGGTGGGGGCCTGCGGTGTCGGGATGGCTGGCAGGACTTCCGGTGGTCGCGGGCCCCGTGCTGTTTTTCATTGCAATCGAGCACGGCCCGGCGTTTGCCGCCGCTGCCGCCATCGCTACGCTCGCGGGTGTGCTGGGGGCCGTTTCCTTTGCGATCGTTTACGCGTGGGTCGCCACGCGCTTTGCATGGCCCACGAGCTTCGTGTGCGGCCTGGCTGCGTATTTCGCCGTCGTGGCCGCGTTGTACCTGATTTCACCACCCATGCCTCTCGCGGCATTGGTGGCCGTTGCATCGCTGGTCGCGGGCCCGCGCCTGTTTCCGCGTACCGCCCCTAAAGCGGCGATCGTTGTTTCCTCCTATGCCGAGGTCGCCTGCCGCATGCTGGCGGGTGCCGCGCTGGTGGTGTTGGTGACCCACTTCGCCGCCAGTCTCGGGCCGAATTTGAGCGGTCTGTTTGCCGTATTTCCGCTCATGACGAGTGTACTCGCGGTGTTTTCGCATCACTACTCGGGCTACGCGTGCACCGTACTGTTGTTGCGCGGCCTGTTATTCGGTTTATACGCGTTCGCGGCCTTCTGTCTCGCGCTGGCGATGGGGTTGCCGGCGTGGGGGATCGTACCGGGATTTGTGGCTGCGGTGGGTTGCGCGTTGCTGGTACAATTCCTGTCGCGTTTCGCAGTACCGCGTGCCTGACCCACGGAGCATCGCGTCGCCGCCCGGGTGATCGGCAGAATCGCCCACCGCCTCGGCTAACCCCACGGCCAGAAGCCGTGGCGTTGACGATCACGATTTCAGCATTTCTTTCGCGCGTTCGCGCAGCACGAATTTCTGGATCTTGCCGGTGGCGTTCTTCGGCAGCTCGCCGAACACGATTTTCTTCGGCGCCTTGAAGTGCGCGAGTACGTCGCGCGCATGTGCGATCAGTTGTGCTTCGCTCGCGGCTGCGCCCGGTTTCAGCGTGACGAATGCGACCGGCACTTCGCCCCATTTGGGATCGGGACCGGCGACGACCGCCGCTTCCAGTACGTCCGCATGCGCCGACAGCGCGCGTTCGACCTCGACTGAAGCGATGTTCTCGCCGCCCGAGATGATGATGTCCTTGGCACGGTCCTTGATTTCAATGTAGCGGTCCGGGTGCATTACGCCGAGGTCGCCGGTGCGGAACCAGCCGTCGGGTGCCGCGCGCCGCGTCGCTTCCTCGTCGCGGTAGTAGCCGAGCATCACGTTGTTGCCGCGCAGCGCGATTTCACCGAGCGTCGCGCCGTCGGCGGGCACGTCGCGCCCCTCGGCATCAACTATGCGCAGCGGCTCGCTCACCACGTTGCCAACGCCCTGGCGCGCCTTGAGCTGCGCCTGCGTTTTGGGCGCGAGCGCGCTCCAGTCGGCGCGCCATTCGCACAGCACCGCCGGCCCGAAAGTTTCGGTGAGCCCGTAAAGGTGGGTCACTTCCATGTCCAGGTCTGCCATGCGTTCGAGCAGCGCTGGTGTCGGCGGCGCGCCGCCGGTGTTCACGTGCACGGTCTGCCGCGGCTTGCCAAGCGCGGCTTCCTGCGCCCACGCCAGCATGATCAGCACGGTGGGCGCGGCGCTCAGATGAGTCACGTTCGATTCACGCAGATGCCGCCAGATCAGCGCGGGATCGACTTTGCGCAGGCACAGGTGCGTGGCGCCGGCGGCGGTAACGCCCCACGTGAAGCACCAGCCGTTGCAATGGAACATCGGCAGCGTCCACAGGTATACGCTCTCGCAGTCAAGCCGCAGGTGGGCCGCAATCGCCAGCGCCTGCAGATAGGCGCCGCGGTGGTGATACATCACGCCTTTCTGCCTGCCGGTGGTGCCGCTGGTGTAGTTGATCGAAAGCATGCCGCGCTCGTCGGCGACCGGTTCGCGGTGCGGCGCTGCGGCGGCAAGCAGCAGCTCATATTCGTCAGCTCCGCCGGCGCGCACCAGCTTCAATCCGCTCCTCCCGACCTGCCGCGCGACATCGCGCACGACGCCCTCCAGCTCGTGGTCGTAAATCAGCACTTGAGCTTCGCTGTGCCTGATGATCCAGGCGAGGTCAGTCGCGGTAAAGCGCGGATTGAGCGCGACCAGCACCGCGCCCGCGAACGGCGCGCCATAGTGCGCTTCGAGCAGCACGTGCGTGTTCGGCGCGAGCACCGCGACGCGCCCACCGGGTGCGACGCCGAGCGCGCGCAGTGCGCCGGCGAGCTTGAGCGCGCGGTCGAGAAATTCGGCATAGGTGTAGCGGCACTCGCCGTCGATCACCGCCACGCGGTCGGCGAACACTGCTGCCGAGCGCCGCAGGAAAGCGGTCGGGGTCAGCGGCTCGAACGACATCTGCAACTGCATCCTGCTCTCTTCCGTCACGGCAGCGCAGGCAGCGCGTCAGTTGCTTTTCGGCAGCGCAATGCCCTTGACGTCATCGCTACCGCCGATGACCTGCTCGGCCATCTTGATCTTGGCTTCGATGCCGGCCAGGCCCAGCATGACGATGCGCTGCGCCTGCGGCGAACCGGCGCCGTGCATGGATTCCACCATGCTCGTCACACTGGTCATGTTTTCGATATAACGGCCCATGCGGATGCGCTCCATCACGTCGTAATCGGGATTGGCCGTATGGTATTTCTTCACGTACGCGCCGATCTCGGGATTCCCGAGCGCCTTCTGATCGGGCATGGTGGCGAGGAACCCGCCCGCCAGATCGTGCGCCAGTCGGCTGATCTGGTAGACATTGCGCGTGATGTTCTGCTTGACCGTGTTGGACATCATCGGATCGAACATGTATGAGCCGCACGGAAGCTTGTAACCCATGGCGCCGGCGCCGATTGCCGAGGCATAAGTCGTCTCGTTCATGTGGATCATCTCGGTCAGTTTGTCGCGTACCACCGCGTTGCGGTCGGTGCCGAGGATGCGGGTCATCTTGGCCGTCGCCCCGATCAGCACATCCGCGTTGCCGCCCTTGCAGCCGCCGTAGTTGGCGCGATGCCAGGTGGCGAAATAAGTCACCAGGCCGGCGCAGTACCGGGTCTCGCCGTTCATGAAAATGTGCTCATTCGGCACGAACACATTGTCGAACACCACCATCGCTTCGCCGCCGACCACCCCGAACCGGGGGTTCCCGATGTCGCAGCCGCCTTCAAGCTTGCGCGTATCGTTGGATTGGCGGCCAAAGATGAAAATGACCCCGGGCGCCCCGGCGGGCACGGCGCAGGCGATGGCGTAATCCTTCTCTTCGGCCGCCAGCCCGGTGCCGGGCAATACCAGGATCTCGTGCGAGTTGATGCCGCCGGTATTGTGCAGCTTGGCGCCGCGAATCACGACGCCGTCCGGACGCCGCTCGACCACATGCACGAACTGGTCGGGGTCGGCCTGCTCGGACGGTTTTTTCGCCCGATGTCCCTTGGGGTCGGTCATTGCGCCCGCCAGCATCAGGTCTTCGCGCTGCACTCTCAGCAGGTAATCGCAAAAACGCTGGTGGTAACCGGTTCCCTCGGCTTTATCGATTTCGAACGAGGTGGCATACAGGGCGTTCAGCGCATCCAGTCCGACGCAGCGCTGAAAACAGGTTCCGGTCGTCTGGCCCAGCAGGCGCAGCATCTGGATCTTCTTCACCAGGTCATCGGCGCTCTGGAAGATATGCGTGTAGCGATGCACCCGCTCGCCGGAAAGATGGCTGATCGCGGTCATCACCTCCCGGTGTTCGGCGTGGTGAGCCAGTTCGTAGGTCTTGGCCACGGTGTTGATGTGCGGCGCGATCGCCGGATGATCGACCACGCTCGCCACGCGCTCGCCTCCGACGTAAGCGCGAATATTCAGTTGGCGCAGGCTCTCGACATATTGCTCGGGTGTTTTCAGTGCCATGACCGGTCTCCCGATGCGTCAGAAATTCGTTACGTGTGAGAATACAGCAAACGGCCGGCGGTGGGCACGCGCGCTATCAGAATCGTGCCGGTTGTGGAGTCGGTGATGTAGAGCGTCCTGCGGTCCGGCCCGCCGTACGCGATGTTGGTTGTCATGTCGCCGCGGCACGATTGCACGCGATACAGCGGCTCGCCGCGCGGACTGAAAATCCAGATCGCGCCCATTTCAGGATGCGCGACCGCGAGCCCGCCCGTTTCGTCGATCGCGATGCCGTCGGGGCCGCGCCCGCCCGAGAGTTGCAGGAAGACACCCATGCGGGCGACTTCTCCTGTTGGGGTGAACGGCAGCCGCCACACGGCATTCGCGCGCGTGACAGCAAGATACAGCACGTCGTCTGCGAGGTTGAGCACCAGCCCGTTCGGACTTGGCACGTTGTCGGCGATCAGGCGCAGCCGGCCCGCCGCGGTCAGGCAGTAGACGCGCCCGGTCGGATAGTTGAGATCGGTCTGTCCCTGGTCGGTGAAATACAGGTCGCCGTTGCCCGCGAACGTGAGATCGTTGACGCCCTTGAAATGCTCGGTCTGGTAGCGCGACACCACGGGCGTGACTTTGCCGCTCAGTGGGTCGAGCAGCATGATGCCATGCATGAAATCGGCGACGAAGATGCGCCCGTCCTTGTGGATGCGCAGGCCGTTCGGCTCGCCGTCATACTCCGCAACGGCCTCGACTTTGCCCTGCGGGGAAGCGCGGAAGATGCGGCCGTAGGTGTTATCGACGAAATAAAGATTGCCGGCGCGGTCGAACGACGGGCCTTCGAGAAAGCAGCCGGCTTTCGGCATGCCGCGGCCGGCCGCCATGCGCTCGGCAATGATGCTCGACTTGCGCAGCGCCTGCGGCACTTCGGTGAAGACTTCGGTCTGGATCAACTGCGGTGTGGCGAACATGCGAAGACGCTCCTTTGCGGCGATCAATCGGGCAAGGGGAAAGAGCGGATTATACTGCGGGTTCCGGGGACCTTTCGCAGGGAGACCATTGATGACCGCCGCTCGTGCCGCCGATTGCCACGCTCATGTTTTTTGCGACCACGCCTATCCGTTTTCGCCTGACACGCTGTACCACCCGCACGCAAGCCAGGCCGGCACCCCGGCAAAATTTCGCGCCGTGCTCGATGCGCATGGGTTCACGCATGGGCTGCTGGTCGGCGCCGGGCCGTACGGTCCCGACAATCGCTGCATGCTCGACGCCATTGCCAATTCCGGCGGCCGCTTCAAAGGGATCGCGCTGGCAACTCCCGCGGTTGCCGACCGCGAGCTGGCTGCGCTGGCCGATGGCGGTGTCGTCGGCATACGCATCAACCTGATGGGCCACGGCATGAGGCCGCTCATCGAGCCGGGCGCCGAGCGGCTGCTCGCACGCGTGAAGGAGATGCAGTGGTTCGTCCAGATCCATTGCCAGAAAGACGAATTGGTGGAAGCGGCGCCGATCCTGCGCAAGGCGGGTGTGCGCGTCATGATCGATCATTTCGGGCGTCCCGACGCGGCGCGCGGCGTCTCGCAGCCGGGTTTCCAGACGCTGCTCGAATTCGGCAGGTCGGGTAACGCGGGAATAAAACTTTCGGGTCCGTTCCGCTGTTCGGCCGAGGGCTATCCGTACCGCGATGTCGATCCCTTCATCGCCGCGGCGATCGAGGCCTACACGCTCGAGCGTTGTGTGTGGGGTTCCGACTGGCCGTTCGTGCGCATGGACGAGCGCATGGATTACGGCCCGCCGCTGACTTGCCTGCCGCGCTGGTTGCCAGACCCGCGGGACCGGGAACAAGTGCTGTGGAACACGCCGGCACGGTTGTTTGGATTCAAATAACGCCGCGCTGGTTCGGGATCGGCGGTTCATGGAAATGAAGCAGCCACTGGAGGTACTGCGTTTATATCCGGCGCACGATTATTCGCTGCACGGCACGTTCCTGAGCCGCATGCAGCACGATCCCCGCCGCCCGTTCATGGTGTACGAGGGGCGCACCTGGAGCTGGGGCGCGTTTCACGATGCGTTGCTGCGCACCGCCCGCGTACTCGCGGCGCGCGGCGTCACACGGGGCGATCGCGTCGCGGTGATGGCTCGCAACAACCCGGGGCATCCGCTGATGTTGTTCGCGCTGGCGCGCCTTGGCGCGATCATGGTGCCGGTCAATCCGGAGTTCGGCGTTGCCGAGGCAAGCTACGTGCTGCGCCACGCGAGCGTTGCGGCGGTGGCGTGCAGTTCGGAAACGCTTGCGGTGGCGCGCGAAGCGAGCAGCGGCATCACACCGGCGCCGTGGTTCCTGTTGCTCGGCGGCGCGGCTGAAGGCGTGCCGGCGCTAGAAGACCTGATGGCCGCGGCGCCGGATGCGGCGCTGCCGCCGAACGCAGGCGCTGATGACACCTGCCTCATCGTTTATACCTCAGGAACGACCGGGTTTCCCAAGGGCGCGATGCACAGCCAGCGCAGTTTCGTCACGTGCGGCGAGGCGTTCGTGCAGCGCATCCATCTCCAGCCCGGCGAGCGCATCATGATCGTGCTGCCGCTTTTTCACATCAACGCGCTGTTCTATTCAGTCGCGGGCACGCTTGCCGCGGGCGCCTGCATGGTGATCGTGCCGCGCTTTGCAGCTTCCACCTTCTGGCAGACCGCGCTCGATACCGGCGCCACCGAAGTCAACATCATCGAGGCGATCGGCGCGATCCTGATGAACCGCCCGCGCAGCGAGTTCCGCCGTGGACATCGCATCACCAGGATCTACGGCGTGCGCCAGGCCGCGGTCGAAACGTTCCGCAACGAATTTCACGTTCCGCATCTGATCGGCGGCTATGGCATGACCGAGATTCCCGGGGTCGCGTGCAATCCGTTCGAGGGCCCGCAGAAAGCGGGCAGCATGGGGCCGCTCGGCCGTCACCCTGATCCCGAACGCCCCTGGGCCGAATGCCGTGTCGTCGATGACGAAGGGCGCGATGTACCTGTTAACGAAGCCGGCGAGCTGATCGTACGAACACCGATCATCATGCAGGGCTACTTCCGCGATCCCGACCAGACCAAAGCCGCGTTTCGCGACGGCTGGTTTTTGACGGGAGACCTGGTGCGGCGCGATGCGGACGGCTACTTTTTTTTCGTGGCGCGCAAGAAGGACATCATCCGCCGCCGCGGCGAGAACATCGCCGGCGCCGAACTCGACCGCGTGATCGAGTCTCACCCCGCGGTGCACGAGGCGGCGGCGATCCCGGTGCCGGCGGAATTGGGTGAGGATGAAATCCTGGTGGCGGTGGTGCTCAAGCCGGGGCAGGCGCTGACTGCGCAGGCGGTTGCGCAATGGTGCCGCGAGCGGCTCGCGCCGCAGAAAGTGCCGCGCTACGTTGCGTTCGTCGACGAGTTGCCGCATACGCCTACCCACAAGGTGGCGAAAATGGCGCTGCGCGGCGATGCGGCGCTCAGGCAGCGCGCGGTGGATTTGCAGGCAGTAAAGCAGCGGACAGGTCGCGCATCGCGTTGAATCACAAAGTCCGCGAAGCGTCTGCCCGCGAAGTTATGAGAAAATGCCGGCAGGAGCAAGATCATCGAACGCAAACCACTCGGGATCGCGGTCGTGGGTTCGGGCCGCATCGGCACGCTGCGCGCGCGGCTCGCGTCCGGGCATCCGGCGGTGACTTTTCTCGCGGTCTCCGACCTTGCGGAGGGGAATGCGCGGAAACTCGCGCAGCAGGTGGGCGCGCAGGTTTGCTCGACCAACAACCGGGAAATCATCGCGCGGCCCGAAGTGACCGCGGTGATCGTTTCGACCAGCGAAGGCGAGCACCTCGAGCCGGTGCTCGCTGCGATCGAACTGGGCAAGCCGGTGCTGGTCGAGAAGCCGATTGCGCTGAGCGTGCCGGATGCCGACCGCATCATCGCTGCTGCGCAGAAGGCCGGCGTCGAAGTGCGGGTCGGCTACAGCCGGCGCTACAAGGACCGTTATCTGCTCGCGAAAGAACAGATCGTGCAGGGGCGGGTCGGCAAGGTGATTGGCGGGGCGGCGCGCGTCTACAATTCGCGCTCGCAGGCGTTCGCGATGCTCAAGCGCAACCCCGGCGCGACCCCGGTGGTCGATGCGCTGACTTATTACGTCGATCTGATGAACTGGCTGCTCGACGGCGGCGCGCCGGTCGAAGTTTACGCGTGCGGCCAGCAGGGCGTGCTCAAAGCGGCCGGCCACGACGTGGACGATGTGAACTGGGCGATCCTGAGTTACGCGGATGGCGCGGTGGTCAACCTCGGCGTCTGCTACGCGCTGCCCGAAAAATATCCGTCGCTTGGCCACGCGGCGCGCGTCGAGATACTCGGCACCGAAGGCGTGATCATTCTCGACGACGATCACACCGACCAGCTGATGTATACCGAGCAAGGCATCCCCCACGTCTATCTGCCGGATCACACCGTCAACATGGTGTTTCTCGGCAGCGGCACTCCGGGGGAGTGGGCACTCGGGGAATTCTGGGGGCCGATCGCGAACGAGACGCGCGCGTGGCTCGACCACCTTGCGACGGGCAGGAAATGCGTGCTGGCAACGCCGCAGGAAGCGCGCGTCAACCTGGAAACCACGCTCGCGATCGAACTCGCCGCCGGAAGCGGCAAACCGGTCAAACTCCCGTTGTCGAGGTAGATTAACGCCCGGCGCGTTGCGGCGCCTTTATGGCCTCAGCTGGCCGCGAATTTCCCCGCCCTTGTGGGTGGCGCTGTGAACGTTTACGTAGAGGTTGCCGGCCCGGTAGCTCTCATGCTGCGCATCGGTCAATCTCGCGCCCGCCGGCATGGACCAGACGTTTTCGGAAGTCCTGACCAAAGGCATGATGACCGGGCCGTTCTTGCCCGGCGCTCCGTGATGAATGTGGGCCGCAGTTGCCGCGACCCCGGTGGTGGTTATGCCGCCGCTGAGGGACCTGTCCGGACTGACCGTAATGGTGCCATTTCCCGACGCAGAAGTTGTGACGGGAGGAACTTCCTGCTGGCCGCTGAGCATGACTTCATCACCATTGCTCAACGTCAGATCCGAGCACCCCGGGAGCACTATCGCGACCGCGCTCAGGACGACCCAAAACACTTGCCGGGTGACTTGCTTGAATGCGCTCATGCGATATTCTACCTGCGCAACGGGTTCGCAAGGCCGTCCCCGGGCACTTTCTGCGTCAGCGACCCGGATTTCGTCTGGTCCAAACGCCGTGCGAAAGCCGGCTGTTAATTTTTCTTGTCGTAGAGCGTGCCCTGGGTCTTCGCCTGGATGCTGGTGCAATCCATCCCTTCGACAAATGCGTTGGGAAAAGCCATGCCGCCGGTGCAAAGCATCACGATCTCCCGGAAAATGTGACCCAGAGCCCCGCCCGGACCACGCGGTACGATGTTCGGATTCAAAGGTTGTTCCATGGTGACCTCCTGTTGATCGCCACGATGTTTGCCTCGTGGCTGAGCAGGGACGAATCTTGCGCCCGCAAACTTACGCCAAACTTACGCCCTTTTTTTTGCGGGCTTTCCGGCCAGCCGGCGTTGTGCCATCATTTCTCCAACTGAAAGGGAACACCATGCGAACGGACGCCGACGAGATCTTTCCTCACATCGAGCGCTGGAAGGCGGACGGGCAGCGCGTCGCGCTCGCCACGGTCGTGCAGACCTGGGGATCCTCGCCCCGGCCTGAAGGCAGCCACCTCGCGGTGAACGAGCGCGGTGAATTCGTCGGTTCGGTTTCGGGCGGCTGCATCGAGGGGGCGGTGGTGACTGAAGCGCGTGCCGCGATCGCCGATGGCAAGCCGCGCACGCTCGAATTCGGGGTTTCAGACGAGCAGGCCTGGGAGGTGGGACTTGCCTGCGGCGGGCGCGTGCGCGTGTTCGTGGAGCGATTTGAATGAAGTGGGTGCTGTATGAGCGGCTGCGGGCCGCGACGGCGGCGGGAACTTCGTGCGCGGTGGTGACGCGGCTTGCCGACGGCGCGCAGGCTTTTTTTGATGGCGAGCGGTGGGAAGGCGCGATCGATCCTGCCGAGGCACAGCGCGCGGCGGTGCGCCGCATGCTCGTCGCAGGCCGCAGCGGCATGCTGCCCGGCGAGCAGGATCTGTTCGTCCGGTCGTACGCGCGCGCGCCGCGCCTCATCGTGGTGGGCGCCGCGCACATCAGCCAGTTTCTCGCGCCGATGGCGACGCTCGCCGGTTTCGAAGTGATCGTGATCGATCCCCGGCGCGCTTTTGCGAGCGCCGAGCGCTTCCCCGGCGTAACCCTCGTGGATGAGTGGCCCGACACGGCGCTGGAGCGGCTGAAGCCCGACGTCACCACTGCCGTGGTAACGCTGACTCACGACCCCAAACTCGACGATCCGGCTTTGATTGCCGCGCTGCGAAGTCCCGCGTTCTACATCGGGGCGCTCGGCAGCACACGCACGCATGCCAAACGCGTGACACGGCTTACCGAGGCGGGACTCGGCGACAAGGTCGCGCGCATCCACGCGCCGGTCGGACTCGATCTCGGCGGACGCGCGCCGTGCGAGATTGCGGTTTCCATACTCTCCCAGGTGATCCAGGTGCGCTACCGGGGCGAGGCTGCGTGACGCATCCGGAGTTCGCGGCCGATGCCGCGGGAGGCGCGGGCCGGATCTACCAGGAAGCGATCAAGGCGCTCGCGAATGCCGCCACCGGTCACGGCGCGCTCGTTGCGCCCGACGGTCGCGCGTTCATCGATAATCCGCTCTGCGGTGATTGCGTGGAGATGGAAGTGAACGTTGCGGACAGTCGCATTGCCGCGCTCGCGCATCAGGTCAAGGGCTGCCTTCTTTGTCGCGCGGCGGCTTCCGTCATCGGCAAGCGCGCAGTGGGCGCAAGTCCCGGGGAGGTTGAGCAAATCAGCGCGGAGGTGTCGGCAATGCTTGAGCGCGAGGCGCCGCCGTCCGCCGGCTGGCACGAGCTGTCAGCGTTCGCGCCGGTTCACGGTCACCGCAGCCGTTATGATTGCGTTCGGCTCCCGTTCCAGGCGCTGCTTGCCGCACTGCGCGCAGCGGGCGAGCGTGCCTGAATTCACGCGGCCTCTCCGCCAATTCCGGACTATTGCAATCGGCGCCAGCCTGTAACATAGTCGCGGCAGTTGTATTGGCGGAAGCGACATGGACCTGGGACTTGCGGGCAAGGTGGCGATCGTAACCGGCGCAAGCCGGGGAGTGGGGCGGGCCATCGCGGCGTCGCTGCTGCGGGAAGGCGCGCGGGTCGTGATCTCCGCCCGTAACGCGAAGCGGCTGGACGCCACCCGTGCGGCTCTCGCGCAGGAGACGGGGGGCGAGGTTCATGCGGTGCCGGCCGAACTCGCGCGCGATTCGGATGCCAAGGCGCTGGTCGACGCCACGCTCGAGGCGTTCGGTCAGCTCGACATACTCGTAAACAACGCCGCCACCGTTATGCCGAATGACTTTTCCGCTCTTACGGAGGAGCGCTGGGGCGGGATTTTCGAGCAGAAGTTGAACGGCTACGTGCGCTGCCTGCGCTACGCGATTCCGCCGATGAAGGCGCGCCGCCAGGGGCGTATCGTCAACCTCTCCGGACTGGCCGCGCGCGAGAACGGAGCCAAGACCATGCCCGTTGGCGTGAACAACGCGTCCGTGCTGGTCCTCACCAAGTCACTGGCGTGGGAACTCGCGCCCGACAACATCCTGGTGAACGCGGTCGTGCCCTACATCATCGACACGGACATTCAGGATGAAACCATGCGCACGTTCGCCGCGCTGACGGGCAGGCCGGAAGCGGAAATCCGCAAGGAGCGGGTGGCTGAATTGCCGCTCGGGCGCATGGGAAGGCCAGAAGAAGTCGCGGACGTCGTGACGTTCCTCGCGTCCGCGCGCGCGAGCTTTGTCACGGGCGCCGCCTGGCACGTGGATGGAGGCGGTTGCCGCAGCATTTGATACGGTACCAAAAGCATAGGGAGGAATACATGTTCACGCGTATCGCAGTACCGGTTTCGTACTGTCTGACGTTGCTCGCCGTTGCAGCGGGCGTTTTCGGTTTAGCCGTCGCGCCCAGCCGCGCGGCGACCGATGCGGCAAATTTTCCCAGCCGGCCGATCCGCATCATCCTGCCCACGACGGCCGGCTCCGGGGTCGATATCACGGCGCGTATGATCGCGCAGAAACTGACGGAAGCGTGGGGCCAGCAGGTGGTCGTCGACAATCGCCCGGGTGCGAACGGCATCATCGGCATGGAAGCGCTCGCCAAGTCGAAGCCCGACGGCTACACGCTGCTGCAGGGTTTCACTTCAGTGCTGACGATCAATGCCTACGTCTATAAATCGCTGCCGTACGATACTTTTCGCGATCATGCGCCGATTACGCAGACGGTGACCAACACCATGACGCTCGTCGCCAACCCGTTTCTGCCGGTGCGCTCGGTGAAGGAGCTGGTGGCATTGGGCAGGTCGCGTCCGGGCGATCTGGTCTACGCCTCGGCCGGCATCGGCAATCTGACCCACCTGGCGGGTGAACTGCTGCGCGTCGAGACGAAGATCAAGACGCTGCACGTGCCGTATAAAGGCGAGACGCCGGCGTTCACGTCGGTGGTGAGCGGTGAGACCGCATTCATGTTCATCGCCGCGTTGGGCGTGTCCGCTCACATTGCGTCGGGGAAACTGCGGCTGCTGGCAACCTGCGGCGAGAAGCGCGCAGCCGCTTTTCCCAACGCGCCGACGATGATCGAAAGTGGTTTTCCAACAGTGGTCGTCACCGGCTGGGGCGGGTTTCTCGCGCCGGTGGGCACCGCGCCGGAGATTCTGCAAAAAGTCCAGCGCGAAACCGCGCGCGTGCTGTTTGCGCCGGACATCCGGGAGCGGCTGAGCAGTCTGGGCGCCGAACCGGTGGGCAGCAGTCCCCAGCAGTTTGCCGCGTTCATCAAGGCGGAAGCGGAGAAGTGGTCGCGCGTGACCAAGGAAGCAGGTATCTACCACAGCCAGTAGCGGCCGAACGCGCGCATTTTTTTCTGAGTTGAGCTTTTTGCGTTGACACTGCTTCAATGCATTGGCTAGACTCCGGGTTCCGCTCCATCCCCGCCGCAGTTTTCCCAAAACCAGAGGAAGGGCATTGTCATGGCCGCACGCAAACTCAAGATCAGGAACACCACCGAGAAGAAACACCGCAAGCTCACGAGGAAGGACATCCACGCAGCGGCGAAGCGCCTGAAGAACTGGGGCCGGTGGGGGAAAAACGACGAAATCGGCACGCTCAATTTCGTCACTCCCGAATGCGTGGTCGAGGCCACGCGTCTGGTGAAGAAAGGCAAAGTGATTTCGCTCGCGTTGAACTACGATCAGCACGGCCCGCAGGGCGCCAAGACAAAATATCCGGCGCTCGGCCGCTTCAATCCCATCCACCTGATGACCCGCACCGGTACCGACGCGTTTTCGGGCGTGCTCGATCAGCGCAAGATCCGCGGCACCGATGACATCATCATCATGCCGCTGCAGTGCGGCACGCAGTGGGACGGCCTCGGCCACATCATGTATTACGACTTCATGTGGAATGGCTACGACTGCCGCAACGTGACCAGCGCCGGCGCGATGAAAGGCGGAATCGAGAAGACCAAGGAAAAAATGATCGGCCGCGGCGTGCTGCTGGACGTGCCGCGGGCGCTCGGCACAAAGTGGCTGCCCGACGGATTCGCGGTGACCAACGAGATTCTCGATTACACCGCCAAAAAGCTCGGCGTCGAAGTGAAGCGCGGCGATTTCCTGCTCGTGCGCACGGGCCACGTCGAGCGCAAGTTCGCCGACAAGAACTGGGACGGCTTCTCGGGTGGCGACGCGCCGGGGCTGGCCTTCGAGACGCTCGACTGGCTGCATAAGAAGGAAGTCGCGGCAATTGTCACGGACACGTGGGGCGCTGAAGTGCGGCCCAACGAAACCGAGGATACCAACCAGCCGTGGCACTGGATCGCGATCCCGATCATGGGGCTTACGGTTGGCGAAATCTTCGATCTCGGCGCGCTCGCGAAGGATTGCGCGCAGGACAAGCGCTACGAATTCCTGTTCGTCGCGCCTGCGCTGCCGATCACCGGCGCGGTTGGTTCGCCGGTCAATCCATACGCGGTCAAATAATTTGCTGTTCCTGTCCGAAGCCGATACCGAGCAGCTCCTGACGTGGCCGGAGGTCATCGCCTGCCTCGCTTCGGCCTATCAGGCGCCGGACGACCCGCAGGCCGCGCCACCGCGGGTGGTCGCGCGCAAGGGCAGCGCGTGGTTGCGGGTGTTGGCAGCGTTGTCTGCTTCGGGCCGCTCGATGGGAGTCAAGATCATCGGCCGCGCACGGACGCCACAGTCGAGCTACCTGATCCCGCTGTGGGACCAGGCCACCGCCGAGCTTGTATGTTTGCTCGACGGCAAACACATTACCGCGATGCGCACCGCCGGAACGACCGCGGTTGCCGTCGACCGGCTGCTGCCGCCGGGCGGTATCAACGTCGCCGTGCTGGGCGCGGGGCAGGAGGCCCAGGCGCATGCGAGCGCGATCGCGACGGTGCGACCGTTCAAGTCGCTCACGGTTTTCAGCCCTACCCCGGCCAGCCGCGAGGGCTTCGCCCGCAGGTTCTCGCAGGAACTGAAGCTCGAATGCCGGGCCGTGGACTCCGCACGGGCCGCGATCGCCGGGGCGGATCTCATCATCGCTGCGGCGCGTTCGCGCGACGAAACCCCCATACTGGAAGGCGCGTGGCTGAAGCCCGGCACGCTGGTGACATCGATCGGCTCCACCTTGCCCGAGCAGTTTGAGGTCGATCCCGAAGTCATACGGCGCGCCGAGCTGATCGTTGCCGATGTGCCCGAGGAAGTGATGCACGAAACCGGCGATCTGCTGGCGGCTCGCGAGGCCGGCGTGGATTTCGAATCGAGAATCGTGGCGCTGGCGGAGCTGGTGCAGGGCCGCCGCGAGGTGCGCCAGCGCGCCGATAACATCATACTGTTCAAGTCGGTGGGTTCCGGGCTGCAGGACATCGCGGTTGCGGAGATGTGTTTTGACAAGGCGCGCGAGCGCGGGTTGGGGACACGACTGCCCGTCGGTCTGTCCGTCAAGGGAAAAAAATGAACAGGTCAACCCGGTGGTGTGACTGCGGTTGCCTCTGTTCCGGTTGGTTTAACGTCGTCTAACTGTGATCGGGAGCATTGACTATGGTTCGTTACGGGAAAAATGAAGCACGGGCATGGGCGCGGGAAAACATGCGCGGGGTCGCCAATGTCGTGATTCCGTCGTTCTCGCGGGATCTGAAGAGACTGAACGAGAAGGGCATCCGCTTCGACATCCGCAAGGAAATCGAATACGGGTTCTGGGGCACGCTGCTGGTGTCGGAGGTCGCGATCACCGTTCCCGAATACGTGCAGTTCACGCAGTGGGCGCACGATGAGGCGGGCGGCAAGCTCACGCTGATCCACCACGCCGCGTTCAACACGCTCGAGGAAAACATCGAAGTGGTGCGGGCTACCGAGAAAGCGGGCGCGGAACTGGTGCTGCTGTCGTACCCCGCCAACTTCTACGCCACCACCAGCAAGCAGATTTACGATTACACGAAGGCGTTCTGCGACGCGACGCGGCTCGGAGTGATTATTTTCCCCGTGCCGCTGTGGGGATTCGAGCGCGTGCATCCGGCCGGCATGGATCCGGAGCTCGTCAAGCAGATGATCAAGGACATTCCGAACATCGTCGCAATCAAGGCCGAATCCGGAATGCCGACCGTGGCGGGTTTTGTCCAGGCCTGGAAGAATCATTCGAAGGACGTCGTGGTGACTTTCCCGGTCGAAGCGGACGGCATACCGCTTGCCGGTCTGGTGCCGATGCAGTTCATGGGCACCAGCGACAGCGAATACTACGGCAACTCGGTGCCGCGCATGTTCAAGATGATGAACGAGGGAAAATTCGACGACGCGATGAAAATTTTCTGGCAGATTCATCCCGCCCGCATGGCGCACAAGTTCGTTGCCGCGAGCTACATGCCGGCAACCAATTTCATCAATCGCCACATCTGGAAATACGAGGGCTGGCTCTCCGGCTTCAACGGCGGCCCGCTGCGCCAGCCGACGATGAAGATCGTCGATCGCCACATGAAGGTACTGCGCGAGGGATTGCAGAAGTCGGGGCTGAACCCGACCACGGATCCCGACAGCGAGTACTTCGTCGGCCGCAACCCGGTCTGAGGTTTCATCGCGACAACGCACAGGAGTCTGAATCTGCATGAGCAACATCGATCTGCATAACCACGTCATTCCGCCCACCATCATCGACGCGATCCAGCGCGACCCGGAGCGCTTTAAGACCCGCTTCGAGGAGAAAGACGGCAAGCGCTATTTCAACAGCCACGGGCGGATGGCCGAGTTGCAGCCGGCGTTCTACAGCGTCGACGCCAAGGTCGAGTGGATGGACCGCGTGGGCCTCGACGTCGCGGCAATTTCGGTCGGGCCGCCGATTTATTTTTACGGACTTTCTCCGGATGCCGGGCTCGCCGCCGCGCGGCTCAGCAATGACGGCATCGCGCAGATGGTCGCGCAGCGGCCCGCGCGGCTGCGCGGCATGGCGACCCTTCCCATGCAGGATCCGGACGCGGCGATCACCGAACTCGAGCGCGCGGTGAAGGAGCACAAGTTCAAGGCGGTCGAAATCGCCACTTCGATCGAGGGAGTCGCGCTTGCAGCCCCGAGGTTTCGCAAACTGCTGAAGACCATCGAGCAGCTCGGCTGCTTCATCTTCGCGCACCCCTACCAGTGCCTGGCGCACGGCGGCATGGACGATTACTATCTGGATAACTTCGTCGGTTTCCCGCTCGATACCACGCTCATGGTTGCGCATCTCATGTTCAGCGGCGCGCTCGACGAGCTGAAAACGCTGCGCATCCTGTGCGCGCATGGCGGCGGCTACGTGCCGTACCAGATCGGGCGCTTTGTGCACGGCCACAAAGTGCGGCCCGAACCGAAGGTCAACACCCAGACCTCACCCGCCGATCTGCTGCGCCGATTTTATTTCGATGCGCTGACTCACGACCCCATGGCCGCGCGGCACCTGATCAGCCGCGTGGGTGCAGACCGTGTCGTGATCGGCACCGATCACCCGTTCGACATGGGGCCCGCGGAGCCGATGGCCGCAATCGACGCGATTCCGGGGCTTACGCCGAGCGAGCGCGAATGGGTTTGCACGAAGACCGCGCAGTCGCTGCTCGGCGAAAACTGATTTCGCCGGCGCGAGCCGTCGTCACACCGCCAGGTAGCGCCGGAGTATCTGCTCGTTCGCCCACAGCTCTTCGAGCTGACCGGAATGGCAGATATTCCCCTCCTCCATGATGTAGCCGCGGCCGGCGACGCGGCGGGCGAATTTGACGTTCTGGTCGGCGATGAGGAGAGTGACGCCTTCGCGTTGGATCTGACGGATGGCCTCGATCAGCGTTTTGACCATCAGCGGGCTCAGGCCTTCCGACGGCTCGTCCAGAATCAGGAGAGTCGGATTCCCCATGAGAGCCCGGCCGATGGCCAGCATCTTCTGTTCTCCGCCCGAGAGGCCGGAGCCGTGGTTGGCCCGCAAATCCGTCAGAACCGGGAACAGCCGGTAGACGCGCTCCATCGTCCACTGTCCGTCCCGGCGGATCACCCGCCGCACGATCTCGAGGTTCTCCTCAACCGTCAGGTCCGGGAAAATCCGCCGGTCGTCGGGGACGTAGCCGATTCCGAGCCGGGCGGCCTCGAATGGCTGGCGTCCGGTGATGTCCTCTCCTTTGAATTCGATCCGCCCGCTGCGCGGGGAAGTGAGCCCCATGACGCTGCGCAGCGTAGTGGTCTTGCCGGCGCCATTGCGGCCGAGCAGGCAGACGACTTCTCCCGCTTCGACCTCGAACGAGACGCCGTGTATCACCGCGCCCAGACCGTACGCGGTCACCAGGTCGCGGACCTCGAGAATCACGCCGTGAGCTCCTCGCCGAGATAGATTTCCCGCACCGCGCGGTTTTCCCGGATCTCGGCAGGGGGCCCTTCGGCCAGCACCTGGCCCCGGTTCATCACGACGATCCAGTCCGCAAGCGAGAACACCACGTCCATGTCGTGTTCGACGATCACGAAAGTCGTGTGCCGCGCGGCGGACAGCTTGCGGATCAGGCCCAGCACCCTCGCGCGCTCGACGGGAGTCAATCCCGAGGAGGGCTCGTCGAGGAAACAAAGTTCCGGCGCGGGGGCGATCGCGATTCCCAATTCCAGCAGCCGCTGGTCTCCGTGCGAGAGCTCGCCGGCCGGGTCGTTCTGTTCATCGAGCAGACCGATTTCTCCGAGGATACGCCGGGCTTCGGTCACGGCTTCCTGTTCCCGCTCCATTTTGGAGAAGGGCATACCCGCGCGCCCGCGCCGCGAGAGTACCGGCACGAGGATGTTCTGGAGCACCGACAGCCGCGCGAAGATGTTCATGATCTGAAACGACCGGGACAACCCTTTGTGGATCCGGCGGTGGATGGCCAGACGCGTGATCGCTTCGCCTTTGAAGTGGATCGTCCCGGAGTCGGGGAACAGCGCCCCGGTGGCCAGATTGATGAGCGTTGTCTTGCCGGCGCCGTTAGGACCGATGATCGCGGTAAGCCGGTCCGCGGGGAGCGTCAGGGACACGCCGTTGATGGCCGCGAAGTCGCCGAAGCGCTTCGCGATGCCCTCAATCTTCAGAAATTCTGTCATGACGTTGGGAAGCGGCAGGTTTGTCTGGCTGTGTCGATGAGGGCCGGGCGGGACGCCACGGCAGGCGCCGCTTCGCGAAAATGCTCATGATGCCACCCGGAAACCCGATCACCAGGGCCACCACGATGACGCCGAACCAGATCAGCCAGTATTCGGTGTAGCGGACGATGACATCCTTGATCATGAAGAAGAAGAAGGCGCCTACGATCGGGCCGGCAAACGAGTGGACTCCGCCCAGCAGGGTCGCCATCACCGGTTCGGCCGAGGTGCTCCAATGCGCAACGGGGGGCGTCACCGTATTCTCGAGCGGCGTAAGCAACGCGCCCGCCAGTCCCGCATACAGCCCCGCGATGATGAACGCAATCAGGCGGTACTTGCGCACCGGCACGCCGGCGAATTCAGCGCGGGTTTCGCTGTCCCGGATGGCCTGCAGCGTCAGCCCGAGCGGCGAGTGCACCAGCCGGTACATGGCCGCAATCGCCAGCAGCGACAGCACCAGAACGACGTAGTAATAATGCCCCATGGCGGACACGTCGATGCTCAGGAGGCCGGGGATCTCCAGCGGCGCGCGCGGAATTCCCACCAGCCCGTCGTCGCCGCCGGTGAAATCCCGCCACTTCCAGGCGATGGAAAAAATCATCATGCCGAATGCGAGGGTCAGCATGGAGAAGTAGATCCGGGTGTGACGGACGGACAGAATGCCGAGCACCACGGCCGCGATCCCGGCAGCCGCAACACCCCCTGCGAGTCCGAGCAGGAGGTTGGGCACCGCGAGGAGGATCTTCGCGCAGCCGTAGGCGCCGATCGCGAAAAATCCGGCCTGGCCGAACGAAAGCAGGCCCGAGTAGCCGAACAGCAGATTGAAGCCGACCGAAAAAACCGCCAGGATCAGGACCTGGATCGCGAGGTAGATCGGATAGCGTCCCGCTACCCAGGGCAGCAGAAACAGCGCGAGCACCAGGGCGGCGAGCAGCAGCATCGCGAGACGGGAAGGCGGGTGGCCGGTCACGGGGAGGGCTCAGCGCGCGAACAGCCCTTGCGGGCGGATGAGAAGGACCACGGCCATGATCACGAAAATGAAGAAGAGCTCGAACACGGGGAAAAAGAGCGTCCCGTAGGCGCTCAGGACGCCGACGATGAGAGAACTGACAAACGCGCCTTTGAGATTTCCAAGGCCGCCGATCACCGTGATGATAAAGGCCTGGATGATCATCGCCGCTCCGATCCCGGGCGCGACGACGCGCACCGGTATGCCGATGGCGCCTCCCAGGGCGGCCAGCATGGCGCCGAAAGCGAACACCCCTGAGAAGACCCACGGGACATTGATGCCGATGGCATTGGCCATCTCGCGATCCGACGCGGTGGCGCGCACGGTCCTGCCCCACCACGTCTTTTCGAAGAGCGCCCACAGACCCACGGCGACGGCAAGTCCTACGGCGATGACGAAGGCGTTGTAAATCGGAAAGGACCTGCCGAACACCGGCCACGACCCGTCGAGAAAGGCGGGAATCGGCGGGATCTTGAACACTCCGCCCCAAATGATTTTGACCGCATCATCGAGGATCAGGATGAAACCGAAGGTAAGCAGGAGTTGGTAGGCTTCATCGATACCGTAAATGCGGCGCAGAAATACGCGCTCCATCACCAAGCCGAGGAGCCCTGTCCCGAGCAGACTCAGGATGATGGCCAGCCAAAACGGCAGTCCCATCTGGCCATAGAAGGCGTAGGCGAGATAAGCGCCCACCATGAAAAGGCTGCCATGGGCGAAGTTCACGATCCGGAGCACGCCGAAGATGATCGTGAGCCCGGCCGAAATCAGCCAAAGGTACATGGCCATCGACAGGCCGATAAGGCCCTGGAAAGCGAAATTATCCATAACGTGAGAGAGGACCCCGGCGCGGGGCCCTCTCCTGCGAAGAATCTACTTGGTCACCGCGACGGGGGTGAACGGCGGATGCCGGTAGTAGTCCTTGGCGGCGAATACCTTCAAATCACCGAGTATCGGAATCGGGTACTTCGCGTCAATGACGGGTCGCCCGGCCGGAACGTTGTAGATGAACTGTTGGTCCTCGGCCCTGAACGTGCGAACACCGCCCGGGTTCCTGATCTGCATTCCTTTCATCGCATCGATGACTTTAGCCGTTTCCAGGCTGCGGGCTTTTTCCACTGCGGCCTTCATGATGAAGAAGGCGGAATAAGTGGTCTCGGCGGAGTAGTTGGGGAGCCTGACCCAGCGCTTCTTGAAGCGCTCGTTGAAGGCCTTGTTCTCCGGGGTATCGGGCCAGTTGTGGATGTAGCGGGCCGTGGCCCAGAGATTGCCCTTGAACCGGTCCTTCTGAACTTCCGCGGAGATTCCTTCCAGCACGTCGACGGAGCCTCCCATCGCCTGCCACCAGGCCTTGGTGTCGTTGAATACGCCCTGGATCAGGGCCTGCCGCAGCAGCATGACCGCCTCGCCCGCCCACGGCGTGGCGAAGATCGCGTCAGGTTTTTGCGCCATCACGGCCGAGATGTGAGGCGAAAAATCCAGCGTCAGGAACGGCGCCCAGGCCGATGCCACGAATTCCACGTCGGGGCGGTACTTCTTCAATGTCTCCTTGAAGAGGTTCCATGACGTGTAGCCGTACTCGTAGTCCGCCCCGATGTTGGCCCAGCGCTTGATGTCCATCCGGTCCTTGAAGATCAGGGCCGCGATGATGGCGTCCTGGTAGACCGGGACGCTCACCCGGACGATCTCCTTGATTCCCTTGCCCGCCACCAGATCCTCGGTCAGCCGGTGGGTCGCCGCATGGGTGAAGAAGTGGATGCGTTTCAACTCCGCGAGCACCGGCCCCAGGGCCATGGCGACTCCGCTCGAGTCGGTCCCGACCATGAAGTGGGCGCCCCAGTCCGTCACCAGGTAGCGGGCGTTCTTCACGCCGGTGGCCGCCTTGTTTTCGTCGTCCATGAACTTGATCTCGAGCTTGCAGCCCGCAATGCCGCCGGCCGCGTTGATCTCCTCGATGGCCATGGTGGCCCCCATTTCGATCTGGCGTCCGTAGTCCGAGTGGGGGCCCGAGGCCGCGCCCTGCACGCCGACCTTGATGGCGGGCACGCCGAGCTGGCACTGCGCCTGTGCTGGACTGGCGGGGAGCGAGACTACGGAAAGGAAAAAGACGACGCTCAGAGCCGCAAAATGTTTCTTCATTGTGGGCCTCCCTTGAGTTAGGCAGCGTTGGTGCAACGACTTTAGGAAGAATCGATGCTCCTGTCAACAGGCAGCAGCAAGCTCAGGCCACACGACTCATGCCGCGGTCTTGCGCGAGCAGTCCCGCCGCAATCAAGGCGGCTTTGACCATCCCGATCTCGGCATCCGGCAGTTTCATGAGCGGTGGGCGGACCACGGCGCGCGGCAGTTTTCCGAGCAGCACCAAGGCTTCTTTCATCCGGTTATGCATATCGACTTTGGGGTTGGCATAGAAGATGTCCGCTGTCGGCTGTATCCGGTCATGAATTTTTCGCGCTGCCTGCAGATCCTGGTTGCGCACCGCCTCGAAGAGCCGCGCCTGCAGTTCTGCGATCACGCTGCCGCTGCCCGAGAGCAGGCCGTTGCATCCCGAAAGCAGCGAAGTGAACAGCCATGCGCTGTGGGTCGTCAACACATTGATGGGCCTCGCCAGCGATTGCAGCTCGCGTATCTGACGCTCGTGCAACTCGGGACTGGCACAGCCGTCCTTGATCGCCATCAACGACGGCACGGCATCGGCAATACTGATTATCGTTTCAAGCGGGTAACATTGCCCGCCGGTGGCGACCGAGTACTGGAACAGGATCAACGGCAAATCGGTCACCTCCGCGATTCTGCGGAAGTGCTCGAGCGCCATTGTCGGGCGTTGCCCGTAGCGATAGATATTGGGCGGGAAAACCAGCAAACACGACGCGCCGGCGGCATGCGCCATACGCGCGAGCCGCGCCGCCTCCAGACTGCCGTCCGCGTAGATGCCGCTGATGAGCGGCGTGCGGTCGCCCACGGCGTCCTGCGCGACTTCGAGCACGCGCCGCTGCTCGTCGAAATTGCACGACGCCACCTCGGTCGAATGGGCGTTTACCGTGATTGCCGTGACGCCTCGCACGCGGGCGAGTTCGGCCAGATGCGATTTGAACGACACCTCGTCAATCGAGAAATCGCCCTGGAAGGGCAGCAGGGCAGCGGGTATCACTCCCTGCGGTACGAATTTTGCGAATCGCGCCATGCGTATTCTCCTGGTCAAGAGGTTGTTTATTTAATCACAGTTCCCCGGCTTGCGCCGGTGGCGGACGATTCCAGCCAGGCGCCACCCGCGGTAGAATGACGCAGTCGCTGCAACCATCGCAACGCGTCCTAACTGAGGCGAGGAAATCATGGATTACCGGTTCGTGCAGTTGCTACGATCATCGTTGTGCGTTGCGTTTTTGATCGGCGCCGCGCACGCGCAGCAGTATCCGGCGCGGCCGGTGCGCATGATAGTGCCTTTTGCGCCCGGCGGCCCGACCGACGTGATCGCGCGCCTCGTCGCACAGAAGCTTGCGGAATCGTTCAAAGAGCAGGTGGTCGTCGACAATCGCGCTGGCGCCGGTGGCAATATTGGCATGGGCATCGCGTCCAACGCGACGCCGGACGGACATACGATAATCATCGTGAGTTCGAGCTTCGTGGTGAATCCGGGACTGTATTCGAAAATCCCCTACGATCCGTACCGGAGCTTCGCACCGGTTTCGAACATGGCAGCTTCGCCGAACGTCTTCGTGGCCCATCCTTCGGTGGCGGCGAAATCGATACCGGAATTGATCAAGCTCGTGCAGAGTAATCCGAAAAAATACAACTTTGCCACTCCCGGCATAGGCACGACGCCGGATCTCTCGGCGGTATTGCTGAAACTAACGGCCAAGCTCGATGTCGCCACCATTCCCTACCAGGGAGCCGGGCCGGCGGTGGCCTCGGTGGTGGGCAACCAGGTTGCGTTGGGTTGCATGGCGATGCCGCCCACGGTCCCGCATATCCAGGGTGGGCGCCTGCGCGCGCTTGCGGTCACCAGCGCCAAGCGCTCACCGGCGTTGCCGGATGTGCCGACCATGGCGGAGTCGGGACTCGCCGGCCAGGAGGCCGATACGCTGCAGGGGATGCTGGTGCCCGCGGGCACGCCCAAAGCGATCGTGCAACGCCTCTACAGCGAAGTTGCGAAAATCCTGGCGCAGCCCGACATGAAGGAACGCGTCGTCGGACTTGGCTTTGATATCGTCGCGAGCAATCCCGAGCAGTTTGCCGCGCAGATCAAGGTCGAAGTCGAAAAGTGGGGCAAGGTGGTCAAGGGCGCGGGGATCAAGGTCGAATGATAAACGTCGCATGAAGATCACAGCCATCCGGGAAACCGCGATCCCGATCAACTCCACGCTTCGTAACGCGGTGTTCGACTTCAGCGAGATGACGACTTCGGTGGTCGCGGTGATCACCGACGTAATTCGCGACGGCAAGCCGGTCGCGGGTTTTGCTTTCAACTCGACCGGCCGCTATGCGTGCGGCGCGCAGATGCGCGATCGCTTTATTCCGCGCGTCCTGAAAGCCCCGCCGGAATCGTTGCTTGACGCGACAGACGATAATCTCGATCCGGAGAAGATACTCGCCTGCATGATGCAGCGCGAAAAGCCCGGCGGCCATACCGAGCGCTCGGTCGCGATCGGCACTATCGAAGTTGCGGTATGGGATGCCGTCGCCAAGATCGCCGGCAAGCCGCTGCATGCGGTGCTTGCCGAAAAGTACAACGGCGGCAAGATGTCAGATGAGGTGCAATGCTACGTTGGCGGTGGCTGGTACGCGCCGGGCAAAGGGCTCAAAGAGCTGCAGGACGAAATCCGCGCCAGGCTTGACCAAGGCTATACCACGATGAAAATCAAGGTCGGTGGCGCGTCTGTTCCCGAGGACGTGAAACGCGTCGAAGCGGGACTGGCGGTCGTTGGTTCGAGCGACCGGCTTGCGGTCGACGCCAATGCGGGTTTCAACCGCGCGCGTGCACTATCGTATGCACAGGCGCTGCAGCCGTACCGGCTGCGCTGGTTCGAGGAACCGACAGACCCGCTCGATTACGCGCTGCTCGCCGATGTGGCGTCGATTTACGAGGCGCCGATCGGCACCGGCGAGAATCTGTTCTCGACGCAGGATGTCGAGAATCTGGTGCGTTTCGGCGGCATGCGCAAAGATCGCGACATCATCCAGATCGACGTGCCGCAGTCGTACGGCATCGTACAGTTTTCGCGCACGCTGGAAATGCTCGAGCGCCACGGCTGGTCCCGCAGTTCCGTGTTTCCGCACGGCGGCAATCAGATGACGTTAGCGATCGTCGGCGGCTTCGGGCTCGGCGGCTGCGAGGCGTATCCCGGCGTGTTCGGCATCTTCGCCGGCTTCGCGGACGACGCAAAAGTCGAGAGCGGCTACCTCAAGGTCCCCGACC
>Ga0080064_1001336_pt1 | contig 50779 bp, 59 predicted proteins | sample Subgrocontami54m_FD_69260 | JGI IMG/M metagenome (GOLD analysis project Ga0080064, IMG submission 69260) | Subsurface groundwater microbial communities from S. Glens Falls, New York, USA - GMW46 contaminated, 5.4 m (SPADES assembly) (version 2) ...
AAATAATTACCAAGCTTAAACAGGCAACGGTGAAGGAAGATGGTGTTTGGTTCTACTCACATATCAACGGTGATAAACACTGGTTCGATGCAGAGGTATCAATCGCACTCCAAGAAAAACTCGGTGCCGATTTGATCGTAGCATTTGATGACCACGAGTCGCCACTCTGGGACTATGAAATGACCAAGCTGTCAGTTGAGCGAACGAACAGATGGGGCATTGCGAGTTTACAAGCCCAAAAACGAAAAGATCAGCTCATGTATGGGGTGGTCCATGGCGGGATGTTTGAAAATCTTCGGAAAGCCTCAGCTCAGTTTACGGATACGCACTTTCCTGCAGTCTCGATCGGCGGATCTTACACGTCAAAGGAAGTTCTTTACCGTGTGCTTGACTGGTCTGTGCCGTATTTTCAAGAAGATAAGCCGAGGCATCTGCTAGGGATAGGAGAGGTACAGGATCTTTTTGAAGGAGTCAGTCGGGGAATGGATTTTTTTGATTGTGTCGCACCGACTCGTCGGGGTAGACACGGGAATTTGTATATTTCTCCCCCAAATGGTGGGCAGAAGGAACGAAACTTTACCATGAATATTTTTAATGCGAAGCACCAACTCGATGCCGATCCTATCGATCCTGGCTGTTTATGTATGACTTGTCAAAACTACACCAGATCGTATCTGCACCATCTGTTCGCTGCCGATGAACTCTTGGCGCAGCGTTTAGGTTCATACCATAACGTCTACTTTATCGTAAATCTCGTAAAACGAATCAGAGAAGCTATTCTTGAAGGATCGTTTCACAAGATGAAAGAAGAGTGGATAGGTTAGTAGTCTTCCTCAATATGCTTTAACGCTCGCTCAAAAGGTTCAGGGGTTACTTTCCAGAAGCCAGTGAAAGGATTATCAAGATCTTCAACAAGGTAAAAAATCATAGCCAAGGTAAAGGAGAGGCCGCCGACAGCAAAAAAGCCATAAAATATGTTTGTAAATGGCATAACAACAAACGAACAAAGGGCGAGGATGGAAGAGGCATAGAGAAACACTTTCAAAAGGGCGGGTAGGCGAGAAAGGCTTTCATTAATCCGTTCAGTTCGAATTTCTGAGAGATGACCATAGTGGGAAATAATGTGGTGAAAGACGACTTGGTCGTGATCATCGTCAAAGGAAAGATCACGAATAACATTCGTTATCTTTCTAAACGTGCGGCTCGCCTCTTTATTTCTTTGTCCTTTGGCTAATGTTTGAAACTTCCCTTTAATAACGACCTGCGCGTATTCATTGATCGCTGCCTTCATTTTTTCAGTCAGTTTTTTATCTCTGAAATAGATGGTGAGTCGATAGAGTCTTTCAAGGCCAAGTCCTTCTTTATTAATGAGTTCAACAATTCTATTGTGTTGATTCCAGACTTCGAAAACGACAAAGGCGGTCATAATACCATAGAGTGTCCCGAAGATGGTGACAAATGCACTTAAGCCCCCGATATCTGAGAGAAGCGTATCTGTTTTAAAGAAGGTACGAACGAGATACATCGCGACGATGGAGAGAAACGAAATGATAAGTGAACGAATAATCACTGTGGTCACACTAGGCTGATAGTACCTCAACAATAGTGTAATTGCAAGAGGGAGGGTAATCTTATGTTCCTGAAGGAGCAGCAACGGTTCTCTTCATACGATCAGCAATAATACCCATAACAAGCCCTGGATACTGGAGATGCACATCGTGACCACCGGGAAGCCTAATAAAGTCTCCTCCATGCACACCTGCCAGTTCAGCATTGCGCTGGACTTCATCTATTGGTAGTGTTCGATCCTCTTCTGCATGGAGAAATGTCATTTCTACATCATTTTGGCGAAGGGTTAGTATCCGCTCAACGAGGGGAGTATTCGCAATTTCAAGGAGTCGTCTACCAAACGCTCCCGGGGCATCTTTTGCAATATTAAAGGTGGATCGAAATGGATGGGTGGCAGAAATATGCGTTGATTTGTCTGTGACGCTTCCCCAAGCTGATCGTGCCCCACGACTGAGGAGATGACGCACGCCGTGTTTTTCGCTCAATCCTACGGGGTTAATGCAATACAATCGATGAACCAGTCCTGCTTCTGCAAGAGCGAGTGCTTCATGGATGCCTTTTGAGTGCGTGATAAGTGTAAGAGGTGTTTGCATATCTATTGCTTTTACTACCCCAGCAAGGATGCCAGCTTCTTTTTGTGCTTCGGTAAAGACTCCAGCAGGATATTTCATATCTCGCTGAGGAGTCTGACTGCTGACGACACCAATTTTTCTTGCAGTTAATGCTTCAAGTGGTGTTCGAATTTCCTGAAGGCCCTGTCCTAACCCAGGAATAAAAAGAGCGATTCCTTGGGCATCCTTCGGCATCATTTGTACCACGCGAACAGGCCCTTCCGGAAGCTGTAGGGTGCTCATACCTTGTTCAAATACGGACGGGGAAGCACGAAACTCTCTATCGACAAAAGATGACATAGGGCATAAAGAATGTAGTATACAAGAATTCTGCACTTGACACCATACTAGTAGACTAGTATAATGGCTCTAGTATGAGAAATAGCGACGCAAAAATGGATGAACTCCTTGAGGCCTTGGTGTCTATCAAGGATAAGCGTTCATTGCGAGATTTTTTAGAAGGCATTTTAACGCCAAAAGAGATGCTTGAGATACCAAGACGACTCCAGGTTATTAAGATGCTCAAGAAGGGCATTCCTCAGCATCAAATAGCCAAGGAATTAGGTATCGGTATCGCAACCGTCACCAGAGGCTCAAAGGAGCTGCAAAAAGGACATTTTAAAGGAATATAACTATGAATAAAGCAATAAACATTAGTAATTGGCAGAACCTCCTGTAAAAGGAGGCAACTTTTCGCGTGAAGAGACCTCCTTATGGGAGGTTTTTTGTTGCCTTGAAAGGAGGTGAATACGTATATGCAGAGATTAGAACACCGAGTAATACGAGTAAAAGAAAGGATGGTCGAAGGCGTAAGACAGCGATTTCCGATCACTGTTATGGCGCCAGAACACTTTCGGGAAGCCGTTCAGAGACAGAAACCACGCTCTGTTCAGGTAAGAGTCGAGAGGCAGGAAGACTTTCTTGTTTCTCCATCAGCATCAGGTGGTAGTTGGACTGGTGGAACAGCACATTCGTTCTTTCGTGGCTATCGTGTAGGAACAAGTTATGAAGCACGAGGAGCTGGAAGACCAGTCAGATACTTTGATCAAGCTGGATACTTACCGACAGATAAGCGTCTTCCAGATCCGGAAAATCATCCATTCTTGCAGGTAATGCAAGAGGATGCTCTCAGACAGGCTGTTTTAGGGGGACAGGCCCTAGGGGAACAGCTTCCAGGGGCAATGATAACCATCATAGGACCTACTGGAGAGATAAGCCCGCAAGAAGGCGAACTACTGTTAACACAAAGGAGTAGTTCATAAGAAACGTGCTCAGGAGTGGATCCCTCCTGAGCACTGGGAGAAAGGAAATTATGCTAGAAACAACAACACATTTTATACCGATTCAGAAAGTAGCCGAGGCAAGAGATGTCCCATTGCAGTATGGTTCCTCGCCGCTTCGTATGGTTGATGCAGAGGAGAGTTCCTCTGCACAGTTGAGCCAACAAGTACTGGGTCGTTTACAAACCATTGGTGTTCTTTCACCAGAGGTGCATGTTAACAATACAGCACTGGTGCATGAAATAAATGGCAATGCTTTTGTCCATGCAAATGGCACAGCAGATCGGTTTCTGAATGCTCGATTCGTTCTGCCTGATGGCTCAGGCGGGTATCGGTATGGACGCGATGTCGATGTGGAAAAAATTACGAAGCGAGAGAAAACAGTCGTGATTACTGGTACCTGTCTTTTTAGCGTTAATGCAGTAAAAGCAGTTGACGTGAGTGGAGGAGAGCATCTCATTAACAATCCTTCGGCAATTGCCGGTATTACCGAGCCGATTACGACAATTATGATAGATCAAGACCTTCAAGCATATGAGGCAGATTCCATTTTACGCATCAGTGGTATGCTCAAAGAGCTGCAATTAGCAAAAGGAAGTGAAGTGGATCTTTGTCTTCCTCGACTTGAGTACTATTACTATCTTTTGGATGCCTATGAGAATGGATTAGTTGCTCCCGAGACACTCTCTACCTATTTTGCAGAAGTTGATGCACGAGCAGTAAGGCTTGAAGTGTTAATGAAAAGACGTTTGCCAGAAGGAGTAACGATCCGACACAATGTTCCGCTTGCGCCGACAGAGTTTCCGATGCGCTATGCGGTTCAGAAAGGAGAACGAGATCTTTTCCAAAGGGTTATCGATACACTCAATCAAGATCCACTTTTTGCCAAGGGTATTAAACGAGCAAAGCCCGCAAATTTTGTCGATCTCGCGAGATTAAGCTATCCAATGGGCTACCTCTCTCAAGCCGGAAGCAACTCCCTTGTGATAGGAATAGAGAATCCGGAAGAAGTGAGAATCATGGGTGAAGTAGTAAAGTTAATGCCAGGGAATATAAAAAATGGCGTTATCATCGGGATCTACCCTCACCCGAAGCTTCTGGTACAACCAGAGGATGCAATCGGTGGAAGACAGTATATGTATTTTTCAAAAGCAACTGGTCGTGCACCTTTATATGAAGTATTTCGAGCGAATAGTGCCTTGCCGAGAGGAGGGGAATCACGTACAATAGCGGCAGATGAGTAAGAAGCGAGTCTATTCTGGAATTAGAGCAACAGGACGATTACATCTCGGGAATTATCTGGGTGCAGTGAAAGGAATGCTTGCGTTGCAAGATACCTATGACTGTGTTTTTGCGGTCGTCGATTCCCATACCATAACCGTTCCGTATGATCCGAAGACCTTGAGACAATCGGTGAGAGAGATTATTCTCGATTATCTTGCAGCAGGGCTCGATCCGAAGATTTGTCATCTTGAGATTCAGTCACAAGTACCTCAACACACAGAATTAGCGTATCTTTTGTCCACGATCTATCCAGTGTCTCGGCTAGAAGATCTCCCAACGTATAAAGAGAAGAAAGCCCAGTATCCAAAGTACGTGAATATGGGGCTGTTATTTTATCCTGTCCTTATGGCAGCAGATATTATGCTCTATAAAGGAGAATTGGTTCCTGTCGGTATTGATCAAGAGCCGCATTTAGAAGTAGCACGCGAAATCGCACGGAAGTTTAACAGCATGTTTGGTGACACATTTCCAGAACCTGTCAGATTTAAAACGCCAGGGGAGTATGTCCCGTCTCTTGCTGGAACGGGCAAGATGAGTAAGTCAATTGAGGGAAGTTTTATTAACTTAACTGATGATGTAGAGACCATAAAGAGACGTCTTGCCAGTGCCCCAACAGACAGCGGAATGACAGGTGGATCGCTGCCAAAAGAGGGTGGAGTTGCGAATCTATTTAAGATGCTAGAACTATTCAAATCAGACGATGTGTATAAAAAATATGAACAGGATTATCGAGAAAAAAAGATTCGTTATAGTGAGCTAAAAAATGACCTGGCAGAAGTTATTTTCAAGGAACTGCAACCATTCCAAGAACGACGAAAAGAATTTGAGAATAATCCTAAGATGGTAGACGAAATTCTTCAGGAAAGTAACGTTGCGTGTCGAAAAGAAGCAGAAGAAACAATGGCCGAAGTCCGCGCAAAAATGGGACTTGCATAGTCCACGTTGACATATAAGAATAGATATAGGTACAATACCTCTCCAATGAAATCAGTTAACCTCAGACCAGTATTAAAAGGCCGTAAGGGATGGGTGTCTTTATCAAAAGACTATAAAAAAATTATTGCAGAAGGAGAAACATTAAAAGAACTGATTAAGAAGTTGGATAAACTAGGAAACCCAGAAGGAGTTATTACCAATGTAGCTGAAGATTATTCCACATATGTCGGCTAATAAAAAAGGTAATAACCTACAACCTCCAATAGTAGTTCCCTATAAAACGTTTCCGGGATCTGGTGCTGTTCTATGGCCAGTTGTAGAAATCAGGATCAAACGTGCATCTTTCTCTATTCCACAACCCATTTTTGCTCTTGTCGATTCAGGAGCGAGTAATTCTATCTTACATCCATTCATCGCCGAAACATTAGGATATGATCTCAAAAAGTTGGGCACGCCTTTCAAAGGAACAGGTGTTGGAGGAAGTCATGATGTATGGGTTCTTCCTGATATGGTTGAAGTAAATCTCTCAGGTTATCAGTTCGTAGCAAAATTCGAAGTTATTAATAACCCCCGATTACTCTGGCCGTGCATTTTAGGGCAGGACACCATTTTTTCGTTTGCTCGGATCGATTTTTATAAATATAAAAACTTCTTTGAGCTTCGTTTCCGATCAGATATTCATTAGCCCTCTTTAAAACACATTTCATGCAGAGATTAACTCAACAAATGATAGCAGCTTTGCAAAACGAAATCCTTTCTTGGTACGAAGAGCACAAAAGAGATCTTCCGTGGCGGAAAACTCGTGATCCGTATAGAATTCTCATTTCAGAAATAATGCTCCAGCAGACACAGGTCTCCCGCGTTATCCCAAAATATACATCGTGGCTTGAAACGTTTCCGACAGTTACTGTATTGGCAAATGCACAAGCAGCAGAGGTTTTACGACTGTGGTCTGGCTTGGGCTACAATCGACGGGCACTCAATTTGCAGAAGGCAGCTTTGGTTATTAGTAAGGAGTACAAGGGAATCTGGCCAAAAGAAATAGCAGAGCTGAAGAAATTACCAGGAATTGGTGAGTATACTGCACGGGCTGTTCTCTGTTTTGCCTTTGATGAGCAAGTCGCAGTGGTAGATACCAATGTCAGGAAAGTCATTGTGACAAAGGTTGTTAAGGGTACACTGATGCTACGGGAAGTTCAAGAGGTTGCTGATCAGCTCCTGCCGAAAGGGAAGGCCTATGAGTGGAATCAGGCATTGATGGACTACAGCGCTGCGATGTTAAAAAAGGAGAAGATTTCGATACCGAAACAGTCACGATTTATCGGTTCGAATAGGTATTACCGAGGAAAAATCATCAAAGCACTGCTTGAAGTCTCCGTAATGAGGAGAGGGGAATTACAAAGCAGCATAGGACTGGAGAATAAGGAAGCGTTGTTTACTCAGTTACTGCTTGATCTTACTAAAGAAGGCTTTATTCGTATGAAAGAGGATACGGTACACTTAGGCTAAACCTACATTTTTGAAAGTGAGGAAGAATGAGTTAGCTTCATTTCTCCATTGCAAAAGTCGCTACTTATGGTATACTTGCTGTCAATTATGCCCGCAAGTACGAAAAAGTCCTCTCAAGGAAATAAAAATCGCGCAAGAATCGGCAAATTTAAATTTAAAAGCTCTTGGAAGAACCTCTTCCTTTACGGCTTTCTTCTTCTCTTTGCTCTGTATCTGTTTCTCGCCTTTAGTCAGCCATATGAAGAAGGCAAGAAAGTCGATGTCTCAGAAGTCATTGGAGCAGTCAAGCAAAATCAGATAAAAAAGATCCAAGTCAATGGAGATAAGCTTGTTGCGACAAAGAAAAACGGTGAGATCGTCACGGCGATGAAAGAGCCAAACTCAAACGTCTACACGCTTTTTAATGATGCTGGAGTGAAGCTCAATCCAGAGAAAGTCCAAGTCAGCGTAAAGGATGAAGCAGGGCTCAATAGTTGGATTAATATCCTCTCTGCAGTTCTTCCAGTCCTTTTGATGATTGCTTTTTTCTACTTTATCTTCCGTCAAGCACGAGGAACACAAGAGAGTATTTTCTCTTTCGGTCAGTCACGAGCCAAGCTTTTTAATAAAGATACACCTCGGGTGAGTTTCAATGATGTCGCTGGAGTCGATGAGGCAAAACAAGAGTTAACCGAGATCGTCGATTTCCTCAAAAACCCAGGCAAGTATAAGGCTATGGGTGCGAGAACGCCAAAAGGTGTTCTGATGGTCGGTCCTTCAGGAACAGGAAAAACACTTTTAGCGCGAGCAACAGCCGGAGAAGCCGGCGTTGCGTTTTTCTCAATGGCAGGATCTGAGTTTATGGAAATGCTTGTTGGTGTGGGTGCCTCACGGGTTCGAGACCTTTTCAACACGGCGAAAAAAGCTCAGCCCGCCATTATCTTTATCGATGAGGTCGACGCAATAGGCCGTCAACGAGGCACGGGAATTATGGGTGGTCATGATGAGAGGGAGCAGACGTTAAATCAGATCTTAGTTGAGATGGATGGATTCACGCCAAATGAACAGCTCATCGTTATGGCAGCCACGAACAGGCCAGATATCTTAGACCCCGCACTCGTTCGCCCTGGACGATTTGATCGACGTGTTGTTCTCGATCTTCCGGATGTAGAGGGGCGAAAAGCGATTCTTTTAATTCACTCAAAGGGAAAGCCTTTTGATAAAGATGTGAACTGGGAGAAAGTTGCCAAGCGAACGGTCGGTTTTTCAGGAGCAGATCTAGAAAATATGCTTAATGAGGCAGCAATCCTCGCAGCGCGATTGGCAAAAAAGGCAATTGATATGAGCGATTTGGAAGAAGCTGCCACGAAAGTTAAACTAGGCCCTGAGAAAAGACGACTCCAATCAGAAGAAGATCGAAAGATGACGGCTTATCACGAAGCAGGTCATGCTTTGGTTTCTTGGGAGATGCCGCATATGGACCCGATTCACCGCATATCTATTGTGGCTCGCGGTATGAGTCTTGGTCATACCATGATGGAGCCAATTGAAAGGACGCATGAGACAAGAACGCATCTTCTTGAACAGATTGCGGTTATGCTCGGAGGACGTGCAGCAGAAGAGTTGGTCTTTAAAGAAATGACCACCGGTGCATCAGATGATATCGCGAAAGCGACTCAGGTAGCACGTGCAATGATTATGCAGTTTGGTATGAGTGAGTTAGGACCAGTCAACCTGGATGGCGAGAAACGAATGATGTATGAACAATCAGAGCTTTCTCCTGAGATGGCAGCGAAAGTCGATGCACAGGTTAAAAAACTGAGCGATGAGGGTTATAAAAAAGCAGTTACTATCTTAACGAAACTTCGTGATAAACTCGATGTTCTTGCACAGGAATTGTTACGGAAAGAAACGATTGAAGCAGATGACTTCGTCCAGTTAATCGGCCCCAAAGCAGTCCTCGCCAAAGCCTCAGCAAAGTAAAACTTGCCACATGTTTTAATCTTTGCTAGGATAGCGTTTTACTATGACCCTACTAAGAGAATCAGGAAAGGAGCGTTTTACTCGGCTCATCGAGGTAAACAAAGACCCGCAAATACGCCAGAAGACACTAGAGGCTGAATTTGCTGCGCTTGAAGCGAGTGGCGTGGTCCCCGTCCTTACTGAGATTAGAAGGAGCTTAGACGAAGCAAAGAAAGCAACCAAACTCTTTTTTGAAGTAGTGACACAAGAGCCAGAGGAGATTGATTTTTATCCCTCACAATGGCGATCTCTTGCCGATACATTTGAGGTAACAGCTTCTGACATAGTGCTTCCCGTAATCAATCTTGATCTTGCCTACAGTAAAGGTCCAAAACAAAGTAATGAAGGAACTTTGAGTACGAATGGTCAATATAGCAGACTGCTTCGTGTTACCGCAGATCCAGTTGGTATTCTTTTTATGCATCATACCTTTTCGCGTCCCCATGATTTTCAACGGCCACAAAACGATGTAAATTTCAGGGAATCGGCGATGGATTGGCAGGGAAGAAATAACGTTGGAGACCGACTGAAACAGTTCTACCAGGAACGTTTTAGCCCGCTTCAGGGTGTGTAGTATGGTACAATAAGCTTCATGAATTCCTTGTCTCCGAAAGAAAAAAGCCAGCTCATTTTGATCGATGGCAATGCCATTTTACATCGTGCTTTCCATGCACTTCCGGAACTAACCAAAAATGGTGAAGCAGTCCAAGCTGTGTATGGCTTTTTCTCCATGCTGCTTCGGGTTGTTGAGGATATGAAACCTGAATATCTGATCGTCTGCTTTGATCGTCCGAAACCAACCTTTCGGAAACAACTCTACGTCGGCTATCAAGCCCATCGCCCCTCAGCTCCCGATGGCTTTGGTCCACAGATGGAGAAGGTACATCAGCTGTTAGAGACGATGAAGGTATCGATTTTTGAGATGGATGGCTATGAGGCAGACGATGTCATCGGCACGCTTGCCACCCAAGCGGCAAACGAATCAAAAGAGGAGATAGAGGTAATCATCGTCACAGGAGATCGGGATTTGATGCAGCTTATTGGTCCTAGGGTAAAAGTACTGACGCCAATTGTTGGGCTCAAAGAAACAATGCTTTACGATGAAGCGAAGGTCGAGGAGAAATTTGGCATTACGCCTTCTCAGTTCGTCGACTACAAAGCACTGATTGGTGATCCTTCTGATGGGTATCCTGGGGTAACGGGTATTGGGCCGAAAACTGCTGTTACGTTACTGAAAGAATACAAGACGTTTGAGAATCTCTATGAGCATGTGGGTGATCTTCCAGAAAAGATAGGTATGAAACTGGCTACCGATGCAGAACAAGCTGCATTAGCCAAAAAACTGGCAACCATTATGACTGATGTGCCTGTTCATTTAGATCTTACGACCTGTGCTTGTGCATCATTAGATATGATCGCTCTGAAGAAAGGGTTTGAAGCAGTCGGCTTTGCATCCCTTGTGAAACGGATTGATCTAGCGGTTAAGGCTCAAGAGGCAGAGGCGAAACGCAAAGAAGCAGAAAAAAATAAACAGCTAGGATTACTATGATGATAGATTTTCTTTCAGGGAAGAAGGCGGCTCTTTTCGATCTTGATGGGTTACTGATCGACTCAGAACCGGCATGGGATGAAGCAGATGCTCTCTTTCTGAAAAAACACGATGTTACCGGCATTGAGAAATTGCGTAAAGAAGTGTTAGGGATGGGAGTAAAAGAAGGGATAGAGCTTTTTAAGAAAGAAGGACTAAAAGGCGACACAGAGGAGTTAATGCAAGAACGTCGGGCAACGTTTTTAGAGGTGTTTCTCAAAAAGCCTCGTCTTTTGCCAGGAGCAAGGGAAATCATCGATGCAGTAAAGCAATCTGAGTTTAAAATGGCCATAGCAACGGGCGGACACGTCGCAGACACCGTCAGACAAATTCTGAAGAAACTTGATCTTTCTGGTTTTGAGGTCATTCTCTCCTCAGATGAAGTGAAACACGGAAAGCCTGCGCCAGACGTGTTCTTAGAAGCAGCAAAACGGCTCGGGGTTACGCCTGAAGAAGCGGTAGTTTTTGAGGATTCACCAAACGGAGCAAAGGCGGGAAAGAATGCAGGCATGTTCGTTATAGGGGTTAATATAGATTCAAAATTACAAATGGCATTAGATAAAGCCGGTGCAGATATCATAGCGCCGGAACTTACTGCAGTGTTACCATTATTTAAGCAAGGCTGCTGTCAGGGAGACGGACAGTGTGCGTGCGCCTAGTATGAAGGTTGCCTTAGTACATGACTACATAAAAGAGTATGGTGGAGCAGAGCGTGTTCTGGAAGCACTCCATGAACTGTATCCCAATGCTCCCGTTTTTACTTCAGTCTATCTTCCGAAGTTCCTAGGTCCCCATGCAGAGCGGTTTAAGGATTGGGATATCAGAACATCATCACTCCAGCACCTACCATTCATAGATAAACTCATCAGTCCGACCCGTCTTCTTTCGGCAAACCTCTTCAAACGCTTCGATCTTTCAGGCTTTGATGTTGTTATTGTCTCAGCAACAGGGGCATACTTTCCGAATGCGTTGAGCAAGAAGTCTGCAAAGCAGATTTGCTACTGCCATACGCCACCAAGATACTTATACGGTTATGCCACGGCACGGGAGTGGAAGAAGAATAAACTACTCAACGTAGTTGGCGAGTTAGTAAACCATTTTCTCCGTATGGTCGATGTCGAAGTATCGAGACAGGTTGACTACTATATCGCAAACTCTCAAGAAGTAGCAGGAAGAATTGAGAAATTCTACCGACGAGACTCGACCGTGATCTATCCACCTATTGATGTGGAACAGGCAAAAAGTAGCACACAAAGCGATAAAAAATCCGTAGATTATTACGTGGCAGGAGGACGCTTGGCACGACCAAAACATATCGATCTTATTATCAAAGCGTGTCAGGAGTTAAAAGTTCCACTAAAGGTGTTTGGAAAAGGATTTGCCGGACATGAGGAAGAGTTACAAGCACTGGCAAAGGGAAAGACGGAATTCGTCGGGGAGGTAAGCGATGAGGAGAAATGGGAGCTACTGAAAAATGCGAAAGCATATCTGTTCGCCTCAGAAGATGAAGACTTCGGTATTTTACCTGTTGAAGCAATGGCAGTAGGAACGCCGGTTATTGCATATAAATCAGGAGGTGTCCAAGAAACGGTGATTGATGGAAAGACCGGATTATTCTTTGAGGAGTTAACTATAGAGAGTCTGATGAAAGCTATAAAACAGTTTGAGAAATTGAAATTCGATTCGAAAGAATCAATAAAACAAGCAGGGAAGTTTGGGAAAGAACGATTTCAGAAGGAAATAAAAGCATTTGTGGAGAAGGTACTGCAAGAAAAACCTCAGAAGTAGTCTTCAAAGAGTAGATTTTCAAAATAAAAATGTGTGCGCTCGTTTCCTTGTGATCCCTGGAATGGGGTCCCATAGGGGAAACGAGCGCAGCACAGCGCAAAAACGATACGGACGGCCGTGTCAACAGGACCTGTTAGGGTCAGCGGGTAGTGGACGCAGTGTGCGTGGTGGAGTAGTTAGCTCCTGTAGGCAACGTAGAGTGCCAAGCTGATCGCGACAATCACGACGCAGGCCACGATCATACGGTGGAAGAACGATCTGTTCTTCTCTTCCACCCTCGAGGCGTTGGAAATGTTGAACGCGATGGCGACAGCATCAGCGATTGCAGCGACAACCCAGAGCGCTGGCGCTGAGAACGACCCGACGAAGATGAGCACGAGGCTCGAACAAGGTAGAAGATAGACTCCTACCAGTAGTCGCCAACGTGGCACACCGTCCAATCCGGGCGCGCGTAGAACGTTCATGACGTAGGTCATGGTGCTAGAATCCTTTCCCCATGTCTTCGTCGAGCGGTTGCTCGCCGTAGATGCCTACCAAGGCGATCAGCGCGGCAAGAAGACCGATGAGTCCGAGAACAACGAGTTTACGGCGACGGGTCATAGTCGTCCTCTTCCATTAGAGCGGAGTGGCGTCGTGAAATACGAGGCCAGTAGATGAGACCGACGACGGACGCGGTGATAGCCGAATGCGGCGAGTGTGATGAGCGTCAGCAGCACGAGCGTGGTGCGGCTTGGTGAAACGTCAATGATGAGCAGGTTGATCGCCAGAACGAACACGGTGTTGAGAACGATGAGCTTCCTTGCCGACTGGCTAAGGAAGGGTAGTCTCGTCCGTTTCCAGGCGAGATAGCCGAAGGCGACCACGCCCAGGTAGTTCGTCCAGGTAAACTCACTAAGCCAGAGGTTTTCAGTCCTCCAGAGGATAAGCCACGAGACCACGTTCAGCAGCGTTAAGGTACGGCTGAAACGCAGAAAGAGGTAGGCTCTGACCTCATTTTCAGCATCCAGCGGAAGTGTGATTGGTTTCACTGATTGTTCCTTTCTTTGTCTCGTGGATCCGTCTCACCTTCTCCAGGAAAGATCAAGGTGAGCAGGAGGCCGATCAGGCCGTTGAGGCACCACAGTCCGATTCGTTTGAAACGGTTCACAGGGATTCCTTTCATGCGTGAACGTAGTTGGGACAGTTGGCGTTGGACCTTATTCCCACGGCGGATGGTTCCTACTGTGGAAGTAGGTTGTGACGCCCACACGCGCTGCAGTGAGGATGAGTAATCCTTGCGCAGGATGAGGGTTCGCCGCGACGGTGGCAAAAAGTACCATCATTTGTCCTTTCTGCTGTGCTGATCGTGCTTGCCGGCGCAACGCTTGCAGCCTAAGAACTTACACCCTGCATTTCTGCACGGAGACGGATTTTTACCGCGGGGTAAGGCGTTCTTGCACCCTTCACATCGCGCTTGCGGAATGTAAATGATGCCGGGTCGGGCGTGGTAGCCGTGTTTACCTGGCGGTTTTTTCCTTTTCGCCATGGTGGTTTCCGGCTATGTGGACGGGCGGCAGACTTTGCATTGTTCACCGTTGCGGTGGACACTGCAGGCCTTCCTGTTACAGGTTCTGCATTTTTTGCCGACACGGCCACAGGTGTAGCATTTGGTTTCATCGGCGGTACGCGCGTCTTCCCGTTCGGTTGCGGTCATGTGCCTCTTCGCACGTTTCTTGGACATTGTAGTTACCCTTTCCGGTTGCGGTGTCTGCCAAAACGGACTATCCCCAATGTGATGACGGTGATCAGCGTGGTGACGAGAAGTCCTAGAATCACGCCGACGACGAGTCGATGCACGAACTTCTCTTCGTCTTCGATGACGTGGAGGAGGAGTTTGACCTGCTCATCGTTTGACGGCGTGGGCGGCTGTCGCAGAGTGTCTGCCTGTTGAAATGCAGTGACTTGAACATCCTGAAGCAGCATGCCCAGGCCACGAATGGCAAGGGGTCCGACGATCAGGATCAGGAACAAGAAGGTTCCGAAGCCACCGAGGATCAACCCCATCAAAAGTCCTTCGGTGAAACGGTCCGTTATCGTGGTTTCCTGCGCTGTTTGCAGGATGCTCAATATGATCACGGTCGTGTTCCTTTCAGTTGTCTGGTTGAACCTCGTCAGGCGACGGGGTTACTGTGCGGCGTTCGCGGCAGGTTTGTTCGTGTGAGTGAACCCATGCGACTGGTCCGGTCCTCGGGCACCATCGACATGTTGCCTCCTCCGGTTGGTGAGAAAAGACTGTATCGTTGGTGGTAAGGGCCTGCCTGTTACGGTCTGCGTCAAGAGACGACTGAGAAATGGGCACGATGAGTCCTCCTTCTACTACAACTTCCAACTGCACAGCTGCAAGCTGGGTTACGGGGGCGAACGGCCAGTGTTCATGTCGTTTCTCCTGCGAGATTGGTTGCTTTGAATTTGGGTTTCCATCCCTTTCCTTCCGAGAATGTGTCTATGAACGCACACTGTTATGCGTTCGAAAATCTGTTGTACGGTTTTGTGTCCTCCTTCGATGATCTAACTGGACATCTGTAAAGATGAAAGAGTCATCTGCACAAAAATCCAGTCAAGTCACTTTTTCACTCTTTGCGTTATGAAAAGAGGGAAGAAGAGTACTAGCGTATCGTTCGCTTATCAAAGAGCGAAACCACGAAGAAAAACAGCCGCAAATATGGCCATTTCCTCTGTGGAAACACAATGAAGCGATTCTACCAAAGCAGAGGAAGAAAAGCAAAAACTATGAGACGAAAGTAATAGTTAAAATTGCTAGATGGCTAAAATAGTTATCTGTTAACTATGCAACCATTTAGCTATCCAGCTATTGCGAATATCTGTGCTACAATCCTTCTATGCCGGAGTTGCCAGAAGTTGCGACAATACGCCTAGGACTGGAGAAGTATCTTATCGGCTCGACTATTGAGGATGTAGAGATACGTTTGGCGAAGCAAATAAGCGGAGACACGCAGGCTATTATAGGTGCTACAGTGCAAGCAGTCAGGCGATTTGGTAAAGGCTTGGTAATCGATCTCTCAAATGGCTTAAGCATCACTGTCCATGTGAAAATGACCGGTCAGTTAATCTACGAAGGGCCTCGACTTTCTTCAAAACGTGTACTTTCGCCGACAGTCGGCGGCACATTACCCAATCAGTTCACCCATGTCATCTTCAAACTAACAGAAAAAGGTGGCGATGCGCATCTCTATTACAACGATATTCGGCAGTTTGGCTGGATTAAGATCATCGAAACGGCGCAGTTATCGGAACAACCATACTTTAAAGAGCTGGGACCAGAGCCGTTAAAAGAGTTAACGCTTGAGAAGTTCTCAGACATTCTCAAAAAGAAAAAAACTCCGATAAAACCACTCCTTATGGATCAAAAGATTATCGCCGGTGTAGGGAATATCTACGCCAATGATGCTCTCTATGCAGCAAAGATCCATCCGACACGAAAAGCGAATACGTTAACAGAGAAAGAGGTAGCATCGTTACTGAAAGAATTGGAGAAGGTCTTACGAAAGGGTATAGAAGTCGGAGGAGCATCAGAGTGGCAGTATGTTAATGCGACAGGAGAGAAGGGTGGATACCAAAACTTTTTTCAGGTCTACGGAAAAGTAGGGAAGCCATGTCAGCGTTGCGGAACGAAGATTGAGAAGACTGTCATGGGTGGGAGAGGGACCTTTTTCTGCCCGACATGTCAGGTATAATTTGTTTGTTTTTTCCCTACTACTGTGATAGTATTATTCGTTAGACACCAAATTTTTTTGAAGGCAATAATGTATGTCAACAAACTACTCGGATAGAATTATTATTTCGGTTGGAGGGTCACTCGTCGTTCCTAATGGAGGAATCGACACTTCCTTTTTAAAGAAGCTCAATACATTTATCCGAGACGAACTGGCGAAAGACAAGAACCGCCAGTTTTTTTTGGTCGTCGGTGGTGGTTCGACTGCAAGGCATTACCGCGATGCCGGCCGAGACGTCATTGGCCATGAGTTGACTCGTGATGATCTAGATTATCTGGGTATTCACGCGACAAAATTAAACGCCCACCTTGTAAAAACCATCTTCCGCGATATAGCCCATCCCTACATCATTAAGCATTACGAGATCATACGAAAAGTTACCGAGCCTGTCGTCGTTGCAGCCGGGTGGAAACCTGGATGGTCGACTGATTACTGTTCTGTTTTACTGTGTGAGGATTATGATGTCAAAACGGTGGTTAATTTAAGCAATATTAAACAAGTCTATGATGATGATCCAAAGAAAAATCCTGATGCTAAGCCAATCGATACAATTGGCTGGCCTGAGTTTCGTAAACTGGTCGGAGACGAGTGGATTCCTGGTATGAATGTGCCCTTTGACCCAGTCGCTGCCAAGAAAGCAGAGGGGCTTGGGGTAAAAGTCGTCGTGATGAACGGTGAGGATATTGAAAATGTGAAGAATTACTTCGACGGAAAACCATTTCTCGGAACGGTCATCGAGTAATTAGAATTGATGTTTTTATCCCGCATTCTTCTTCAACATTTCCGTAGCTACCCGCAAGCAGATTTCACTTTCAACGAAGGTGTTACCTGTATTGTCGGTCCCAATACTGCCGGAAAGACAAATCTTCTGGAAGCCATTTCTCTTCTTGCTATCGGTAAGGGTTTCAGAGCAGAAAAAGAAACAGAGCTTATCCAGTTTGGACAAGAAGTCGCTCGGGTAAAAGGCCAGTTGCTCAGTGGAGAGGGAGAGAAAGACAAGGGTGATAAAGAGAAAATTCGTTTGGAAGTGGTGGTCGCTCAAGGAGAAACGGCAGGAGGCAGGTCGTATCTAAAAAAATATCTCGTAAACGATGTTCCTAAAAGACGAGTAGATTTTGTAGGACAGTTACAATCCCTCCTTTTCATCCCTGCCGATCTGGCGGTTATTATCGGTTCACCTTCATATCGACGACACTTCTTTGATGAAGTACTTGAAGTCGTCGATCGAGAGTATCGACAGGCACTGTCTTCTTATGAACGTGCGCTTCGTCAACGCAATGCACTGTTGGAGTTGGTTCGAGAAACAGGGCAGCGAAACCAGGCACAGTTTTCGTACTGGGATGATCTACTGATAACCAATGGCCAGATCATTACCAAGAAACGAGAGGCATTTATTGCCTTTATGAATAAGGAAGAAAAGACATTGCTGCCATTTCGTGCTGTCTATGACCACAGTACCATTTCTGAGGAGAGACTGTTGCAGTATAAAGGCGCAGAAGTAGGGAGTGGTGTCACCCTCGTTGGTCCCCATCGAGATGATTTTCAAGTTTTACTTACTGTGCGTAAGGAGGAGCGAGATGCCAGAACGTATGGTTCCAGAGGTCAGCAGCGACTCGTCGTGTTACAACTGAAATTACTCCAGTTGGCCTTTATGAAACAAATGGGCAGTCAACCGATACTCCTTCTGGATGATATCTTCTCAGAGTTAGATGAAGCGCATATTCAGCTGGTAATGGATATTATGAAAGGTCAGCAAACAATCCTCACCACGACACACAAAGAGTTCTTAAGCACAAAGATGCTGCGAGATGCTTCTATGATAGAATTGGAGAAGTAAATTGTATCTGAATTATGCACACATTTGACCCAGCAACACTTAAAAAACTTTCTCTTGCGCAACCGGATTCCCATAAAGGGCAGAACGGGAAGTTACTTCTTATCGGCGGTTCACGTCTTTTCCATGCAGCCAGTCTCTGGCCTCTCACCGTCGCGAGTAGAATTGTCGATATGGTCTTTTATGCTTCAGTTCCTGAAAATAACGAACTGGTGCAAAAGGCAAAAGAAGAGTTTCGTGATGGGATTGTGATTCCTCGTAACGAGATCGAGCATTATATTACTGAGGCAGATTGCGTGCTGATCGGTCCTGGCATGGTTCGCTCAGAGAGAAATATGAACAGTGATGAGAAAAAGATAAGCATACAAGAGATTAACGAATTAGATGATGAGGGAGAACAGACGTATCAGCTAACAAAGTATTTGCTGCAGAAGTACCCAGAAAAAAAGTGGGTCATCGACGGAGGAGCGCTGCAGATGATGGAGAAAGAGTGGTTACAGAATATGAAACAGGTTATCTTAACGCCACATCTCAAAGAGTTTGAGCGACTATTTGGTCTACCTCCTGCAGAAGAGCATGTACAAAAAATGGCTAAAGCATATAGCGTCATTATTCTTCGTAAAGGGGAGGAAGATATCACTTGCTCCCCAACAACATGCGTTCGTATTGCTGGGGGTAGTGCTGGGATGACAAAAGGGGGAACAGGGGATGTACTCGCAGGACTTGTCGCTGCGCTTTCGTGTAACAATGATCTTTTTCTCTCTGCACAGGCGGGGTCATATATCAATAAAAAAGCTGGTGCATCGCTTTCCTCTCGCGTCGGGGCATACTTTAACGCATCTGATCTGGTTAATGAAATCCCAAGCGTTCTGGCACGGGAAACGGGGCAGGTCTCATGAAGAAAGACGATCAGAAAAGCTCTTCGTTTCTTTTCTCACTCCTTCCGATTGTCATCATCCTTCTCTATGGTATTGGTATTATCTACCTTCGTGGTAAGGTTCCCTCAGCCGCTGATCTTCTTGTCGAATTACAAGCGCTCTATCTTCGCTTCGGGTATATTCTGGTCCTTGTTGCTGCTTTGCTGGAAGGACTGTTTCTCATCGGCATGTATGTACCAGGAACTGCAGCCATGCTTCTTGGTGCTGCATTATCAAAAACAGGTGTTGTCTCATTACCTTTGGTTATCCTCATCGGAACAGTAGGGTTGGTGACCTCACAATGTATCAATTATGTCTTAGGCAAGTATGGTTGGTATCATGTTCTGAGCAAATTTGGACTGCAAAGGGGATTAGATGAGGCGAAGAAAAAGCTTCAGAAACATCAAGGAAAGGCAATCCTTTTAGGCTATATCTCGCCTAATCCAGCTGCATTTCTCTCAACAGCGGCAGGACTGACACGGATGCCATTTCGAAAATTCCTCATGCTCAGTATCATAGCGCAGCTGTTCTGGGCGACAGCCTGGGGGGTAACGGCCTATGTAATCGGAGCAGTCTTTGTCGAGTACTTCTTAAAATTCTTTGGCGTCGTTACGTTACTAGGTATTCTTCTCTGGTTTGGTTGGGGATGGTGGAAGAAGAAACGTGCTACGCCTTTGGAGCCTTAAACCCAACATAGGCATAGACAATTGTTGCTAAGAACGTGATCCCCATAATCGTCGTTGTATCGATGTTCGGTGTATAAATCACGATGGCTGCTGTTGCACTCCACTGCATGACAATAATAATTGCTACCCAAGGATATTTACTGTAAAAGTTTAAGAGTTTATCAAACATTAGGTATCGACCACATTATACTTAGTGATGTACGAGTTTACAACTTTATAAAGAACAGGGTCAGCCTCTATGAGGTAGGAAAGCCAGTTACTGAGTCTTTCAAGTGCCCTTTCGCGGCTCATACGCTTATAAGGAGAGCGGCTATTGGAGATAGGGAAATCCTCGTCTTTATATTTGTCAAAAAACTTTTTTAATTCCTTGTGAATGTAAAATTCCTTATCTAGTTCTTTTGCTACAAGACTAAGTGTACTTAATGCTTTTACAAAGATTGCCATCTCACTAGGGACTTGTATTTTATAGCTTTGTGCTGAGTTAAGGATTTCAAATAGGAGAACAGTATAATCTTTTTTCATTTCCTTTAGATCACCTAGGCTCCCTCGAATTGTTTTCTCAACTGACTCTGAAAAGTGATCAGTCAAAACACGGATAAATGAGTCAATATTTTCTTGATCAATGCTGGCAGGAAAAGCACTCTGAATCATTTGTTTGAGATCATCACTCACCAAGTTAGAAAAGTGGTACGTGGATTCTTTGAAAGAAAAATTGCCAATGCTTCGCAAAAAACGAACAAACGAGAGCTGATTATCAGGTATCCACTTTCCCATAATACCGAAGTCAATAAGGCCAATTTTGCCGCCTGGTAAAATAATGACATTTCCCGGGTGAAGATCAGCATGAAAGAATCCATGGAAAAGAAATTGTTCAAGGAGGCCACTCGTAATTACTCTGGGTATTTTCTTTATATCAACATCAAGTTCAAGGAGCATTTCGTATGTTAACCTTCCATCTTTTAAGCCCCGTAGCACACGGCTCAATGGATAGCCATCGATATAGTCCTGAACTAAAATACGTCTTGTTGAAAGGCGGTGATGTATCTGGGGAATAACAAATGGGCTATCAGGAGCTTTGTTTCTATACAGTAGCTCTGCATTATCTGCCTCTACAAGATAGTCCAGTTCTTTGAGAGTCCAGCTTTTGAACTCTTCAGCAAATTCCTTCCATGAAATGCCTGAGATTTTAAAAAAGACTTCAGCGAGGAGGGCAAGAAAGGTAATGATAAGAAAATCAGTTTTTATTGCCTCCTCGATACCGGGTCGCATTATCTTAACGGCCACAATGGTACCATCCTCAAGCTTGGCTGCATGGACTTGCCCGAAAGATCCTGAAGCAAAGGGCTTTTTTTGAAAGTCTTTAAAGATCTTTTCAGGAGCAGCACCCAAATCTGAGAGGAAGATCTCCTTTACGTAGCTGTATGCAAACGGTTTCACGTTATCTAGCAGGTCAAGCATCTCTAGGGAGTACTCTTTCGGAAGAACATCTACGCGAAGGGCGAGGAGCTGTCCGAACTTGATAAAAGAGCCACCTGCTTCTTCAAAAAACTGACGAATAAAATTACCTGGAGGTTTCTTATAAATACCAATTTTCAGAAGGAGAAACAGAAAGCCGTACTTAATAAGTACGAAGCAAATATGAATAAAACGAATCATCGTTAATTTCTCGCAAAACCAAGGAGAAATAGGATAAGTGCGGTTACCGATGCATACACAAAGATCGTCGTAGGTTCAACAATGCGGAAGAACATGACAAGAACAGTTGCTATCCAGACGCCAGCAATTGATAAGCAAACCCAAGGATATCGCATCGAAGTGATTATAGTCTAGCTGAGAGTGAATTGTAAACTCTGGCCCCTAGGGGTCGAGGCGATCAAGGACCTTGGATAGTTGGTAGGTCACCAAAACGGCAAGCGCTGTGATTACTATGGCATAGATAAAAAGTGTTGTCAGACCGCTTCCTTCAGGGAGAATCTTCTTTACATAGCCATTCACAAATTCTTGAATGACGTTGTTCCAAGCAAGCGCCGCAACTAAGCCAAAACCACTCGTTGAAAGGGTAACCATCTGCCTTAACAGTTCTACTTGGAGGGATTTTTTCTTCTTTGTTTCCTCAGCCATGAAGTCAGTATAGCAGAGTGAAAGAAGCAGAAACAGACGTTGTTTTGTATCGGGAAATATGCAAGAATTAACCGACGACGATGTATACACCACCATTTGTTATTACCAATAGAATCCTCAAAAACATTGGTATCATCGAGGCTTGCAAAGAGATCATCGATCATGCGCCACTGCTTCCTTACTACGAAAAGAAGTTTCAAAATGATGCCCTCGTTCGAACAGTCCACTACGGAACACATTTAGAAGGCAATGAGTTAAATCTCACCCAAGCTGAGAAAGTCATGCAAGGGCACGATGTTGTCGCTAGGGAACGAGATGTTCAGGAAATTATTAATTATCGAAAAGCGATGGAGTTAATCGGGGAGGCAGGGATGAAAAGACCGGATGCAGCAGTCACAGACCTTCTTATAAAACGGCTCCATAAACTGACAACCGAGAAAATTCTTCCTCCAGATAAATGCGGCGAATACCGAAAAACCCAGGTAGTTGTACGAAATAGTCTATCAGGTGAGGTGTCCTTCAGGCCCCCGGAAGCGGTTATGGTACCGTCCCTTATGGACAATTTTATGCAGTTTATAAATGACTCATCAGAGCAAGATATTCATCCAGTTTTGAAGAGCGGAGTTGTTCATTATGAATTCGTCAGAATCCATCCATTCTTAGACGGGAATGGACGAGTTGCGAGGGCTTTGGCAACACTGATTCTTTTTCAGGAAGGGTATGACATAAGGAAATTTTTCTCTCTTGAAGAATACTTCGACACCGATGCTCCGGGGTACTATGAAGCGTTGCAAAGTGTCGCTAAAAAAGATGGCGATTTATCGAGTTGGCTTGAGTACTATACCCAGGGACTCGCTATCGAGCTCTCAAAGATAAAGGAACGAGTCGAGCATATCTCAGTTGATGCGAAGTTGAAAGAAAAACTTGGTGGTAACCCAGTAATGTTGTCTGAACGGCAACTTGAGATCATCGAGTACATCCAAAAGACAGGCTATTTACAAAATAATGCCTTTAAACAGCTTTTTCCATTTGTCTCTGAAGATACGGTTTTAAATGAACTGAAAGCACTTATCACCCATGGCCTTATTAAGAAAACAGGGAAAACGAAGGCAGCAAAGTACGTCATGGTATGAGCAGTAGGCCAGAGACAACACTACGTTAGGCCACCGATTCAACAGGGACTAATTCATAAATAGTTGCAGCGGGAGAAGTGGGTAATAAAATAAGCGGCCGAGGAGGTTCAGGTAAGAGATCTCTTTCTGCGAGAACAACATCAGTAGTAATCTTTCCATCAGTTCTTTCTACTACGACACGATCAATGTAGGGTTGCTTCTTAGGAGATTCGTCAGCTTGAGGGGGAGAAACATCTTTCGGACTGCGAAATTTCCCGGCTTCCTCCTCTACTATATCTGCTCCTTTCACTATTAATTCAGCTGCTTGGATAGCTCTCATGTCTGAACTCATGCGTCCTGTGAGTTGACCAAAGCCACGTACGGATGTGTTTAATGTGTGTATCCTATGACCAAAGTCTCCAACAAAGTGAGCCGCAGACTCTCCTACAATAACATCTACACCATCCACAAGAGGTGAGGGAGGCGCTGTTTGAGGAGCAGGTTCTGGTGTCGCAAGTGTCGTAACTGTTTCAACAATACTTATAAATCCTTTCTCAATGCGGCCAATGTAGTCGGGGCCTCTCTCATGGTGGATGACATCAGAAGTTGCGAGAAGAGCTATGCCATGCCCAATGTTGTTCCATGCGGGTACCAGTCTAGTTGCAAGGTCTACACCCACTGATCGAGTAACATTATCAAATGATTCTTGTGGAGTGACTATGAGTTTTGGCCCGCCGCGTTCGGCAACAGCGCTCATAGCCTGATTATAGTTCAGCTGTTTTCTTTGTTACAATAAGCAAATTATCCACTTGGATAAAGTGGAATAGGGTAATTGTTTCATTGTTTTTTTGTTGACTCCTCGGCAGCAGTGAAATGTTAGGCTAAATTTGATATCATACGCAGCATATGCACCTGGAAACTCTCCACATAATGAGAATAGAGGCTTTTGCTTTATTTGCCAGAAAGGTAGCAGCATGACCTTTTCAGAACTAGCCAAGTATTTTGAGAAATTAGAGGAGACATCATCACGCCTTTCTCTTATAGATATCCTCTCCGATTTATTTAAACACATCCACCAAGACGAAATAGATAAAGTCATCTACATGACCCAAGGACGAATTGCGCCGTTTTTCGCACCTCTTGAGATCGGTATGGCAGAGAAGATGGTGGCTGAGAGTATCGCTCAGGCATTCGGTCTTTCGAAAGAAGAAGTGCTCAAGGAGAATAGTAAAAAAGGAGACCTCGGACTCGTCGCCTATGCTTTAAGCAAAGAGAAACGACGCAAAGGGAAAAAAGAAGAGCTTACGGTATCGCATGTCTTTGATGCTTTGATGGCGATTGCTCAGACATCAGGTGAAGGAAGTGTTGAAAAGAAATTCACTATGCTGAAAGAACTTTTAGAACATATGGATGCCGTTTCAGCAAAGCATCTGGTGCGAATACCCCTTGGCAACTCGCGTCTGGGGATAGGTGATCCGACCGTTCTTGATGGTTTGGCTCTAGCGATACTTGGTGATCGAACGAAACGAAAGCTCTTAGAAGGTGCATACAATAGGACCTCAGATCTCGGTCTTATCGGGAAGACACTCTTTGAGAAAGGACTTGCTACAGTTGAAAAGTTGCAGGTAAAGGTAGGTAATCCGATTCGTTCGGAGCTCTGTGAAAGGCTACCGAATCCTGAAAAAGTAATTGAGAAGATGAGGGAAGTGAATGTTCAAAAAAAATATGATGGCTTTCGCGTACAAATCCATAAAGACGGCAAAAAAGTCTCGATGTTCTCCAGAAATCTTGAGAATATGACGCATATGTTTCCCGAACTTATTGAAGGAACACTGAAGCAAGTGAAGGCAAAGACGGCCATTCTCGACACTGAAGCACTTGCATACCAGCCAGAATCCGAAGAATTTCTACCCTTTCAAGAAACGACGAAGCGTCGTCGAAAGCATAATATCGAAGAAGTAGCAAAACAATTACCATTGAAAGCATTTGTCTTCGATATTTTGTACGTCAATGGTAAGTCACTCTTGGATACGCCTTTAAAGGAACGTTTGAAACTATTGAAGAAGACTATTCACGGCGATGAAACACTGATTCCCTCAATCGGCGAAGTGATCTCGGAGCCGAAAAAACTCCAAGTAATGCTCGATGATGCGATTTCAAAGGGTCTTGAAGGGGTCGTAGTGAAGCGACTGGAAAGCACTTATGAAGCAGGTGGAAGAAATTTTAACTGGGTGAAATTAAAACGTCACTCAGCAGGTGAGTTGCACGACACTATCGATACCGTTATTTTAGGCTATATTTTAGGACGGGGGAAGAGGACTGAGTTTGGAGCTGGAGCGCTTCTTGTCGGTGTCTATGATAGTGAAAAAGACGAGTTCGTTACCGTTTCGAAGATCGGAACAGGGCTTTCAGATGATGAATGGCGAGAGATTCATAAAAGGGCAGATAAGATAAAAGTCGATCATAAACCGGCTCGTGTGCAGTCGATCATCCAGCCATCGGTCTGGGTGCAGCCACAGATCGTTATAGAGGTCTTAGCAGATGAGATCACCAAGAGTCCTATTCATACTGCAGGTATGGATATGGCCAAGGGCGAAGGGGAAAGGGTAAAGGGGGAGAAGGAGCTGAAAGAAACGGGCTACGCGCTTCGTTTTCCACGCCTTGTCTCCTTCAGAGACAAAGATAAAAAGCCTGAGGATGCTACGACCGTAAAAGAGCTTCAGAAGATGTACCAACAACAGGGGAAAAAGTAAAGATAGGATGATCCTGTTGAGACATAAACCCTGTAGTTCCGATATCGCGTACACGGGTAGTGATACCTTCAGTAATAAAAGCGGTAATCGTCCGTGACGTTACTACCTCAACTGCTTCATCTATGCCTCCTTGTGGTCTCGTTCCGATATAGTCCTGTACCTGCACGCCAATACCTGGAATCGGAGCACCTGTTAGTGAAGAAATCTCACCTTGTGTGGGACTCTGACTAAGAAAAACGGTATTATCTGAGATAACTGTGGACGGAAGTTCGTGGATGCGATCTTCAGATACACCAAGGACTTCGCTCACAAGACTGACAGGATTTGTCGTTAAGGAAATTTTCCTGACAGGATCTTGTTCTGGCTCCATTTCAACGACTGGTTCTATTACGACTGATTGCGTAGAAGCGGTTTCATCAACCTCAATTGGTTGTCGGAAAGACTCATTCTTAGGTGCAGGGACTTCCTTACCATCTTTTGTAAGATCAAACACGATAGGTCGTCGTGACTCTGTTAATCCAAGCACCCCGAACGTAGCATCTCTTGCCGCCCGGGTCATTTTTCTAAATCGTGAGATCTGTTGTTCTGTCTCAGCCATACCTCTATTGTAATAAATTTGTAAGATTATGTAAACTCAAAGGGGATTTCGGAAAGCCATGTTACAATAACCTTATGAACTACGTGGTCGATCTCCACCTCCACTCGAAGTACTCCCGAGCAGTTTCCCAAGATATGATTTTACCGACGATGAGTCGGGTGGGGGCTGAAAAAGGTATCGATCTGTTATCCGCATCGGACTGGACGCACCCGCTGTGGTTAAAAGAGATAAAAGGACAACTCGTTGAAAAAGGAGAAGGTATCTATCAGCTGGCGCAGTCGGTGACCAAGCGTCCCGTCTCATTTATGCTCGCAACAGAGATCTCAAGTATCTATACCCAAGGGGGAAAGTTACGACGAATTCATAATCTGGTTTTGGTACCGAGTTTTGAGACTGCAGAGAAAATAATTAAAGAGTTAATGCGTCGAGGATGTAATCTGCTCGCTGATGGGAGACCAATTATTGGATTATCTTCTCATGATCTTTTGGAACTGATCTTAACCATTGATGAACGAGCAATTTTAATTCCTTGTCATGTCTGGACGCCACATTTTGGACTCTACGGCTCAGCCAGTGGATTCGATTCGATAGAGGAATCGTTTACCGATCTTGCAGATAACATTATTGCTGTTGAGACAGGTCTCTCAAGTGACCCGGAGATGAACTGGCAGATACCAGAGCTAGCAACTCGTTCAATTGTTTCTTTTTCAGACGCGCATAGTCCGGCAAAGATGAGTAGGGAGGCAACAGTTTTGGAACTTGAGGAGTTGAGTTTTGAGCAGTTACGACAGGCGTTAATAAAAGGAGAAAAAAAGAGTAAACAAGCTTCACATATCGTGTACACAGTCGAGTTCTATCCTGAAGAGGGAAAGTATCATTTTTCAGGACATCGAAACTGTCAGACCTATTTCGGACCAGAAGAAATAAAATCACTTGGTAACATCTGTCCTGTTTGTAAACGCAAACTGACAGAAGGAGTACTATTTCGAGTAGAGCAGCTCTCTAAAAAAGTGGTGAAAGCAGAAGAGAAGATGAATAACCATGGTCTCAAGTGGTACACAGATCCGTCAAAAACGCACCCTCCCTATGTAAAGATGGTACCGCTTCTTGAGATTATCGCCGAGAGTATGCAGTCAACGGTTCAATCACTCAAAGTAAAAGCAGTCTATCAAAAGCTGATCACAGACTGTGACTCGGAGTTAACAATTCTTCTCAAAACACCTCCTGATGCGATTGCAAAAGTTGCAGGAGAACGAGTCGCAGAAGGCGTAATGAAAGTACGAAAAGGGGATATTAGTATTCGTCCAGGTTATGATGGCGAGTTTGGGAAAGTAGCGATCTGGCAAGAAGGAGAAGAAAAGAAGCCTGAGCATGCAGTCGGTGGCCCACAGCTGAGTTTAGATCTGTAACAACGAAATATCCAGAAAGAAACGTGAGATAGCATACGGAAAGACTGCGCATTTTTCTGTAAACTCTGCGTGCTATAATCAAACAGCAATTCTCCTTATGAAATTAATCGTCGGACTTGGTAACCCAGGAGATAAATACGTTCACACCAGACATAATATGGGTTTCATGGTAGTCGAACAGTTCCTCAAAGACTTCCACACCGTGAAACAAACATCCTGGTCTGATGAAAAAAAATTTAAAGCTGATATTTCCCAGATAACCTGGGTACGGAAAGACGGAGCACAACAGACACCTCTCATCCTCGCCAAGCCGAAAACCTTTATGAATAATTCAGGTATGGCTGTGTCACTCATGGCTTCTTTCTACAAAGTAGCTCCTGAGGATGTTTGGATTGTCAATGATGAACTGGATCTTCCGTTCGGATCGATGAAAATTCGATACGGTGGAGCAGCTGCTGGGCATAAGGGAGTGGAGTCTGTCATGGGGGTACTCGGTACTGATAAATTCTGGCGATTTCGATTAGGGATTGGTGAAAGTCGAAATCATGACGAGATGGCAAAGCATAAAATAAATGATGTTGACCAGTTCGTGTTAGGGAAGTTCAGCCACAGTGAGGTAGGAAAGGCACGAGAATTGATAAAACACGGTGCAAAGGCTATCGCAATGGCACTCGAATCAGGCATGGAAGCTGCAATGAACCGCTATAACTCAAAATAACGTCAATATTTGACTTTCTTTCCCCTAGTCAGTAACAATTGATATACGGACCCTATGGTAACACCCACAAAACCACTTTCTAAAGAAGAGGCGCTCGAGCTGTATAAGAAACGAAGCGATGAGATCATAAAAAAGATGTATCAGATACTCTATCGTGCACATCGTAAAGTCGATGATGGAGTGTATCGAAAAACGCTTGAGAAACTACAAAATATCCCATGAATGAAGCAAGAGCATTATCATTTAGAGACAGACAACCAAGAAAAGACGTTCTTCCTTCTGCTCCTCGTAGAGATGGAGCCTCGTCAACTGAATCAAGATTCGTGGGAATACGTGCAGCGGAAACAGTGAAGGCAGAAGCAGCAGTAACCGCATTTAATACTCTGGATACAAGGAGTGCTGGAATTGTAGGGAAGGAGGATAGGGCCGCATTTAATTTGCTTTCTACCGAATTTACTGCTCTTAATACGGCTGCCTCAGTTGTTATGGAGACTAGTCAGGTAAGCCCTGGAGAACCAACGGTAGCTCCCACTGGCGCGAAACCTGAAGCCACAACAAAACAAAATGTACTTAAGCAAATCAAAAATCTAGCTCCGGGAGTTGGTGTCATGGGTTTCAGTGCTCTAGCAGATAGGCTCGGCATATCTCACGATATTGCTCTTCAGATACTTAAGTTAGGTCCAGGTGCAGTTTTGGGAGCATGGAGTGGAGGGGCCATTGAACCGGTGAGCCGGGTTTTACGAAGAGTAGGAAAGGATCCAGAAGAAATGAGTAAAGGAAAACAAAGGGTTGTGCGAGGAGCCAACGCAGCCGTTATGGTAGCAGCAAGCGTTGTGCCAACTATAGCCTTTGGGTCACCTGGAGCGGTTGCTGAGGATTTAGTGACGGGTGTGGGATCGTTTGTTGCCGGATCGAAGAGAGGCTAACCGCTTGGATACTATTTGATCTCCGATGATACTTGTATATAAAAATAGCCAGAGCAGTCGGTAGAGAGCTCATAAAGCGAATTACAGGATAACACCAATGAATGATAATGCAGCAGTACTTGAGAGGCAGGATAAGAGGCTACCAAACGCTTCCGAAAACCCTATTGCTTCAGCAATGACAGATCACCTCGCTTTATATGCAAGAGCAACAATCTCACGTCTTTCGGAAAAACGAGCTTCGGAAACACAGGCGTACTTTACGACGCCTGATACAGTTCTCCACGTAGCGCCACTCGAGCGGATGGCTCAGCTGTATGCTCCTTTAGAACGGCCGACAATCTATGAAGAGGCACACCTTTTTGATGAAGCAATTAGCGTTCATGCGCAGGAGTTAGTGGGTCGGGCGTTTGATCAGCAAGTAGAGAATCCCTTAACCTATCTCTCTCATGGATTCAACCATACGCTCAATGTCGCAGAGTACGCAGAGCAGATTACAGAAGAAAATCCCGCCATTATTACAACGATTGCCGATCGATATAAAATCAACGAAGGCTTGGCAAAATTTCTTTTAGGCAATGTCGTTTTTTTTCATGACACAGGATATCGTTACTTAAAAGGAAGAGCCAAAGCAGTGCATGCACTTGTGGGTGCAGATATGGTCTCAAACGACAAGGTGCGTGGGGCTTTAGCGACACTTATCAGATCGCAAAACAGCGATGCGGATGTCGAGCGTATCGTCCATGATGTGTCTGATGCGATTTTATTTCATAACGCAGATACCGTGCAACAGCAGTTCGATACGCGAATCGAGACGACACGCGGCAATTTTCTGGTTGACAAAGATAATCTCTCTGTCGTCGTTTCAAAGTTTACTACAGGGGACATAGAAACAGAAACACCAGCTCGGCAAATAACCAAAGTGTATGTTCCGGACGAGAGTATCGGAGGAGAGATCGTTGCCGATCTGACCGAACACGGCGTGCAGGCGATCCTCCTCAACTCACCTGAAATTTCTGAGGATACTTCCCACGCAGCTGTCGTAAAGGTTATCGTCATGAGACAAACAGGAAGAAAAGGAAAACCTTTTCGAGGTCGTGTTCTTGACCTTGAAGCGAAGGACGATAAGAAGCTTGGGGTTGAGTATAAGCAGGTAGAGCTTATGGAGGCCCCGTTACAAGCTGTTATCAGACTTGCAGATAATATGGATATGCGAGTCACTCGTTTTATCGGTCCGCAGCGACTGCCCGCTTTCCAAGAAGCGTATCGACGTTTTGGAGACGGGAATGATGAGTCGGGCGTCCTGCAGTCTTTGGAGCAACTGGCAGCGGACTTGCAGCAAGAAGTCAAAATGCTTTCAAACGCTGAAGTAATGATCAAAACAGCAGACGTCAGAGACAAATCTCTTGACGTACTTGAAGAGGCAATGACAGAAGAGGAGAGGGAACGTTTTCATACGGGTCTTAGTACATTAGGCGATCCTGCAATGGTAGAGAAGTTTTGGAAGGAGATTATCTTGGAGCGAATTTTCGTGAGACCAGAAAACGAGCTACTCTCTCAACAGGAAAAAGAAGACATTACCGAGTATGCTCTCGCACTCGATAGTCATCAGCTGAAACATTTTGGTGGTTGTGAAGCTATCGATCGGGTGTTTTTTGTCGGAAACACAGTGACGATCAGAGTCGATCGGGATCGGTACGATACATTAAATGATACAAAGGTGACTGAACCTATGACAGAGGAGAGTGGAGAGATAGTACCTACACAAGTCGGCGTTGGTGAGTATCAGATTTGGCGACTGAGACAGGCGTATAAAAGTATTCTTATAGAGGGGAAGTCTATTGAGGTAAATGTTGTTGATACGGACGGTGAGAGCATAGCGGGTGATCTGCAGAAACATGTATAATTGGAAAGACGGTAACTTGCTAGGAGTTACTTATTACCATTATGCAGTCAATAAAGTCGATTCTCAAAAACTTTAATCCTCAGACAGATAAGTATATTTCGAGGGATTTCCAGCAGTATGGCATCTATTTGGCAGAAGAGTTAAATGACTATAAGCATCGATCACTCTATATAAAGCTTGCAAAAACAATGCATCGGACAATCCTGGAAAAAGCACTGACTTTCGTCGCAGATAGCAACGCTAAGAGTAAAGGTGCTTTGTTCATGTGGAAGCTCAAAGAGCTTAAAAAAGAGATAAAAAAGTAATGGAGTCTTCTTTTAAAGAACGTGTCATTAATATTATTCGTCTCATCCCTCATGGAAAGGTTGCTAGCTACGGCCAGATTGCTCTTTACGCCGGATTACCCCGCGCTGCGCGAGAGGTAGGGTGGATCCTTAAAGCGTCAAAAGACGATATGCCGTGGTGGCGAGTTCTGAATAATCGTGGCCGAATCAGTATTGAAGGGAACTGGGAGGCAGACAAAGGACTACAGCGAAAGCTGCTAGAAGCAGAGGACATAGAAATTCGTGAGGATTTTACGCTGGATATTGAGCAGTATCGGTGGAGAATTACACAAGAGGAAGCGAAAAAACTCCAGTTACCCCATGAAGCGATTGAGAGGATTATTCAGAAGTACAAGTTATGAATCAACTGCATCTTTTTATTTCAGGTACTGTTCAGGGGGTTGGGTTTCGCCAGTTTGTGAAATACCTCTCAAAGAAAAGAAGCGTCACAGGTTGGGTACGAAATCTCCCTGATAGTCGTGTCGAAGCAGTGCTTCAGGGACAAAAAGAGGTACTTGAGGGAATACTCAGAAAAATACAAAAAGGGCCTCTCACGGGGAAAGTTACGGCTGTTGAAGTCCTCTGGGAAGAAATAAGTGCTGAGTATCCGGAGTTTTCGATTACTACTTTATCTTAATTGAGTATCTCGAGAAGAATGCAGCTAAGACTGTCGTCAGTGGTACTGCGAGGATAAGTCCCATACTTCCCGCAAGCGTTCTGATAATCTCCTCAGTAATGACTTCGCTGTTTAAAATGACCCATAACGGTTGGATATGTTCGCGTGTTGCTAACACTAAGAAGATAAAAATACCAATCGATGCTCCTGCATAAGCGAGTACGAGTGTGTTGACCACAGAGACGATGTGTTCTTTTCCAATACGGAGCCCTTTTTTTATCAGTTCTGGGACTGTCAGCTTCTTATCTGTCTCAGCGAGTTCATAGACAGCAGCGGTTTGGGTCGTTGTGACATCATCCAAAACACCAAGTGCACCAATCAAGATACCACCTAACAGGAGTCCATGAAAGTTAATCGGATGGGTGAAGCTTTGCTGAAGTATGTACGCATCCTCTGAGCCTAAGCCTGAGAGAAGCGCAATCTTTACAAAGATGGTAGCAAAAATGCCTGTTAAGAAAAGGCTTAAGGCAGTAGCAACGACTGCGATCGTCGTTCTCTGGGAGAAACCATGGGCAAGATAAATCGTCGTGACCAGAATAACGATACAGCCTAAGATACTCACGCCCAGTGGATCGGCCCCGTTAAGGATTTGCGGGATGATAAATAGGACAATAATGGCCAGGCTAATTCCCATGCCGATAATTGATCCAACACCGCGTTTGCCGGCAAAGAAGATAACGGCTGCGACAAATGCCAGAGCGATGAAGAGAATTTTATCGAGTCGGTAACGATCGATGATAGAGAAGTGTGGTTTTCCTTTCAGATCAGTCGTTTTTGTGATGATGACGGTATCGCCGACGTGTGTTTTCTGATCTTCTGTTATCGAAAAAATACCGCCATATTCTACGTGCACGATGGTGTTTGTGAGAGGTTTATCAAGGATGCGAAGATCTACCAGTTGATAAGCATTTTCTTTTCCTCCCACGTTTTTCGTTCCTTCTTTGGTAATGGCGGTAACTTTCGCCTTATAAAACTCTTGTTTTACCGTTTTTTCTTGTGCAGCTACTGCGGGTGCAAGAAACAGAGAGAAGAGGGTTATCAGTATGAGAAGTCGCTTCATGAGAACCTATTATAGCAGAGGAACTGAAGAACTAGCCTTGTTTCTCGAAGATCAGATCGTGCATCTCCCAGAACTTATTTTGTTCATGAGCGCACTCGGTCGCATTTGCAAAAGGTTTGGCCATAGGATGGATTGTTAAAGGAAGATGTCGGTAGTACAGAGCGACTTTCCCTGTATCGATATAGTCTTTCTTAATTTGCGGGAAGGCTGTCGTGAAGAACTGACGACAGAAGGGACATTGCAGGTCGCTGAATTCGATCATCGTGACTGGAGCTTTACTATTTCCTAGAGCTGGGAGATGGCCTTTACTGACAGTGAACGGTCCTACTACTTTTTTCTGGATTGCCTCATCGATAATAATTTTAAATGCGGCGTATGGCTGGGCTCCGACGACCCTGGTGCCGTTTATATAGAAGGTTGGTGTCGCTTCAGCGCTTGCTGCTATTGCATCACTTGCATCAAGAGAGATGAGGTTGTCATATTTATTCTGATCGAAGCAATCATTAAACTGTTTGCGATCGACGCGTATTTCTCGTGCCCATTTTTTTATGTCATCGTTGGTTATTTGTGCTTGTTGAGTATTTTGTGATGTCTGCGTTGTGCCCATATACTGAAGCTTGGTTGTCAGCATACCAAGAAGGAAAGAGAGGAGCATTAAGAGAAAAACCCATAATGGTGCGAGTGGTGTATCTTTTAAGCGAACCTTTGGAAGCGTGATTTCAAAGTAGTCTGGTCTTTTTTCCTCAGGCGTTTTCTTAGGAGAAGCTTTTGGCATGTAACACATTCTACTCAGGCGGAAAATGCTTTGTCAACCCTGTCGTTTATAGGAAAAATTTCCTCGAGAAGCTGAAACTTTTTTGGCTGATCACTTTTGTGCCATATCGTCGTCGTATTTTCCCGTTTTGTTTCGTAGAGACTATCGCTGAGCAACATGCCTATTTTTTCAGGATGCTGAATACTCACTAAAGCGAATTCTTCCTGGTGTGTTGGCCGATCAAACGTAATAGTAATCGTCCCCATATCAAAGATTCCTGCTATGCAGCCATTTTTTGCTATGTCGATTTCAGTACAGCGAACCTGATCGAGGAGGACATCGTTAATAATATGGCTAAAAAGGGGAATGTAGCGGTACTCAAGAATTTTCCCCGTCGTCACGATATAGAGATGGTAATACCATGAGACAAGCGTATACCAGCCAACAATGCTGCTTAGGAGAAGAAGGAGGAGAAGGCCGGGTAAGACAAACTGAAGCGGTAGTGTAAACAAAACTGTTCCAATGATGATGATCCCTGCCGTAAGAAGTGTCAGAAGACTGAGGAGAAAAAGCTGAGGTAGTATTGTTATCCAGTGTGTTCGTGTGACAACGAGGAGATGTTCTCTTTCTTTTGAAAGAAATCGTTCATAGATGCATGGCGAGATAGAAGAAAATAGTTTTTTCATATTGATTATCCTCTGGTGTTGGTCCGTTTCGTGTTTCCATATACGAGCACTATAGAGCAAATATAATCTCTTTGCAGTAAAACTTCCTACGCCGTTTTTGTATGATTTCTTACAAGCAAATGGCTCTCATGTATAATGGCAGTATGGAAGAGCAGGCTGCAACCAGTCTCTTATCCTTTTTTTCAGGTTACCAACGCCTCTTTTATAAGAGACGTGAGATGATTTTACGAGCTGAAGACACGCCACAAGGCGTGTATTTTATAAAAGAGGGGTATGTACGTTTTTATGCTATCTCGAAAGATGGTGAAGAGTTATCGCTGCTTATCTTTAAACCCTATGATTTCTTTCCTGTTCGTTGGGCAATAACAGGGAGACCGTTATACTACTACTATGAATCGTTAACACCTGTTGAGGTCTTTCGTTCTCCTCGGGAGGGGTTTGTTACCTATCTAAAAAACAATCCAGAAGTGCTTTTCCAAATTACCAGCAGTATGCTCATTCGTTTAAACACGACATTTGAGCGGATGAAGTATCTGGTCTATGGTAATGCCTTCGCCAAAGTAGCATCAATGCTTGTTATCTGTGTCCAGCAGTACGGAGAAGAGAAGGGGAAAATGATCCGTATCGGCGTACCGTTAACCCATCAAGATATAGCCTCTCTTATCGGGATGACGCGCGAAACCGTCAGTGTTGAGATGGGAAAACTTGAGAAAAAAGGACTTATCTCCTATGAAGAAAAGCATATCATCGTTACCGATCTGAAAGGACTTGAAACTGTTTCCATGTGGAGCGCTGTTGGATAAAACAGCTTGACATGGATCCTACCCCTTGTTATTATATCCCCACTGGGGGGATATTCCTCGGTAATATTTATGTTTCGACCTAAGGATACACAAGAGCGCATTCTCCATCGCCTGAAAATCGCCCGAGGGCATCTGGAGAAAGTAATTTCTATGGTAGAAAGTGACACCTACTGTATTGATGTAATGCATCAGATGCAAGCGGTTGAAAGCGGCTTGAAAGAAACAGGCAACCTCCTTCTGGAAAACCATCTCAAATCTTGCGTAGCTGATGCAATCAGTCAGGGGAAAAAAGACGAAGCAATTTCTGAAATCATGCAGGTATTTAAGAAAAAATCTTAATAGATAGGAGGTGAACTATGAACAACAATCAACTCAAATATGGATTAATAGGAGCTGTCATTGGAGGTGTTGCAGTATGGTTCCTTATGACAACAGTTTTTAATGCTAGTACTACTGGAATGATGAATTTTAAGTCGACCTCACAAAGTACAACGCAGAACTCAGACGTCCTTGATGCTCACTTTATTGAACAAATGATTCCTCATCACGAAGATGCAATTACTATGGCGAAATTGGCTCAAACAAAAGCACGACGCGCGGAGGTAAAACAGTTAGCCAACAATATTATTGATTCCCAAGGGAGAGAGATAAGTCAAATGAAAGATTGGTATAAGAGCTGGAATGGACGTGAAGTGCCAACAGGTAATCAAATAATGAACCAACATGGAATGCTGGGAAATAATAATGGTATGCATATGGGTATGATGGGTGACGCATCCGATATAACAAGTCTTGAACAAGCAGCTGATTTCGATAAAGCCTTTGTTGAAGAGATGATCCCACATCATCAAATGGCGGTCATGATGGCGAGTATGCTTAAAAATGGAACGCGACGACCAGAAATGAAAAAGCTTGCTGATGACATAATTACTGCACAGACAAATGAGATTGACCAAATGCGTCAATGGTTAAAGAGTTGGTAGGAAAGTAATCTTTTTAGGAGAGGTGCAAAGAATGCACTTCTTCCAAGGAGATAACGTATGGAATTAGATAAATTACTCGTAGCATTATTCGGTATTGGTGGTATTGTTTTTACTTACTGGTTTTTTCTCATGAGAAAAGAGGAAGAAGCTGTGGTTGTGAAGACTAACAGCGTAGATATTACCGTCAAAGGGGGATACTCTCCTGAAGTTATTGCCATTCCTAAAGGTAAAACCACAACAATTAATTTTATACGCCGTGATCCAAGCTCATGTCTTGAAGAAGTTGTACTTCCAGAGTTCAAGATACGAAAATACTTACCCCTCAATAAGACGACAGCTATTCCTGTAACTCCTAAAGAGGAAGGTATTTATGAAATTTCTTGTGGCATGAATATGTTTCATGGAAAGATACTTGTGAAGTAAGATGATATCTAAAAAATTAAAAACACTATTTTTACTATCTATTGTTATTGTTTACTTGCACTTTTTTGAAGAAGTAATTTCAGGGTTCTATAAAAATGATTGGATTATGCTGTATATCAGCAGTCACTTTCAAAACATAAATCAGGCACAATACTATGGTTCTCATATTGTGTGGATTCTCATGATTGGCCCAGCTGCTCTTCTGGTTTTAGGCGGGAAATGGACACAGAGAGTATTAGCATTATTTGGTTTTTTCTTTATTTTTGAATTACACCATCTTATTGATGCAATACGAACACTAAGTTATTCCCCGGGAGCAAGAACAAATATTGCATTTGAAGTAATTGGATTTTTCTATTGGAAAGAGCTATTGAGGAATTGGAGGAGAAATTAAAACATTTTGTTACGAACATGGCAATACAAATTATTTCAAACTATAGAAAACCAAATAGAAAAATTTTGCAGTATCCGGATGATAGATTAAGACAGGTTAGTAAGGAAGTTATTAATATAGATGGATCTATTCAAAAAATAGCCAATAAGTTAACTCAAGTTTTGAGGGATATTGATAAGCCCTTTGTGCCTTGGTTGGGAATGGCAGCGCCACAGATAGGGTACAACAGAAGGGTAATAGTGATCAAAGAAGGCCTCAATAAATATTTAATAATGGTTAACCCTGAGATTGTAAATCAAAAGTGGTCTTTTCCTGCCGTTTCGAGTTGTTATAGCTTAAAAGGTTTGTATCTTGTAAAAAGTCCATATTGGTTAAAAATTACATATATGGATATCAAGGGAAATTTTCATATAGAAGTATTTACAGGTGGTCAGGCAATACTTTTAAAGCAAGAAATAGATCATCTAAACGGTAGATTAGTGTGTGATTAAATATGACAGAAATAAAAAAATCATTTCCAATAAAGGGGATGCATTGTGCTTCCTGCGTAAAAGTTACTGAACGAGCTTTGAAAAGAGTTCCTGGAGTAAAAGATGCTGTAGTAAATCTTGCAACAGAAAAAGCAACAGTAACCTATGATAACGATAATTGCACTCCACAACAGTTAGCTACCTCTATCGCCAAAACAGGCTACACGCTTGAACTTGAGGAAAAGAGCGAAGAGATAGCCCTTGCTGAGAAGAAAAAGGAACTACAGGGGTTACGAAATAAAGTGGTAACTAGCTTAGTTCTTGGCAGCTTAATTCTTTGGGGAAGCTTCCCAGGACTGATGAATACTGCTCCTGCAATCCTCCACAATTTTTGGTTTCAACTGCTTTTGGCCACACCTGTGCAATTCTGGGCAGGACTAGAATTTTATAGAACCGCCATTGCTGCTTTAAAGCATAGAACGTCTAATATGGATACGCTTGTTGCATTAGGCACGACTGTTGCGTACCTCTATTCTGCTTTTGTCATTTTTTTTCCTCAAGTGTTTATGGGGTTAGGTGTTGAGATAATGCCTTATTTTGACGTGGCAACCATTGTGATTGGCCTGATTCTTCTTGGCAGATATTTTGAGGCGAAAGCAAAAGCAGGAACGTCCAGCGCTATTAAAAAACTCGTCGAGCTGCAAGCAAAGACAGCGCGAGTTGTCAAAAATGGTAAGGAAAGAGATATTCCTATTGAAGAGGTGCAAGTAGGCGATGTTATTCGCGTTAGACCTGGTGAAAAAATACCTGTTGATGGTCAAATACTTGAAGGCGAGTCTTCCATTGATGAATCAATGATTTCTGGAGAAAGTATCCCCGTTGATAAAGCAAAAGGAGATGTGGCTATAGGCTCTACGATCAATAAAACCGGCACTTTTACCTACAAAGCAATGAAGGTAGGATCTGATACCATGATTGCTCAAATAATAAAGCTTGTGCAGGAAGCACAAGGCAGCAAAGCACCTATTCAAAGGCTTGCCGATACCATATCTTCCTACTTTGTCCCGATTGTCATCATGCTTGCGTTTGCCACTTTTGGTATATGGTATGTGCTTGGTCCTAACCCAGCCTTTCTCTATGCAATGCTTAATACAGTGGCTGTTCTTATCATTGCGTGCCCTTGCGCCATGGGACTTGCTACGCCAACAGCCATTATGGTTGCAACTGGAGTAGGCGCACAACGAGGGATCCTTATAAAAGACGCTGCAAGTTTGGAACTAGCAAACAGGGTAAACACGGTAGTGTTTGATAAAACTGGAACACTCACGAATGGGAAACCTGAAGTAACTGATGTTATTTCAGTTAATACAATGCCGATAGATGAAATACTGCGACTCGCCGGGTCTCTTGAAAAAGGATCAGAACACTCCCTTGCTGAAGCTATCATCAAGAAAGCTGAAAAAGAAAAAGTAAAACTTGAGAAAGTGACTACATTTCACGCAATAGCGGGGCAGGGAATTGAGGGGATAGTAAATGGGCAAAAAATATTTTTGGGAAACAGAAAACTTATGGATCGAGAACAGATTGATTATAAAACTGCTGGACATCAGGTAAGCAAACTTGAGACTGAAGGAAAAACAGTTATGCTGCTTGCTGTAAAAGGAAAACTAGCAGGTCTTATTGCTGTTGCTGATACTATAAAAGATTCTGCCAAAGAAGGAGTTAACGCCCTACAAGAAAGAGGAATTGAAGTGGTGATGATTACCGGAGATAATGCGCGTACAGCAAAGGCAATTGCACAAAAACTTGGTATAAAACGAGTATTGGCAGAAGTATTACCCGACCAAAAAGAAGCAGAGATACGAAAACTTCAGCTAGAGGGGAAAATAGTCGCCATGGTTGGAGATGGCATTAATGATGCACCAGCATTAGCAGTTGCAAATATAGGAATAGCAATGGGCTCAGGAACCGATGTGGCAATTGAAGCAGCAGATATCATACTGATTAGTAAAGACTTAAAAGCTGTGGCTTCAGCGATCGAATTATCAAAGAAAACTATGCGAACAATTAAGATGAACCTTTTCTGGGCTTTTTGTTATAATATCATTCTAATCCCAGTCGCAATGGGAGCCCTCTATCCATTCTTTCAGCTACTCCTTAATCCTATTTTTGCATCGGTGGCGATGGCTATGTCATCAGTATCAGTTGTTTCGAACTCACTTTTATTAAAGCGGGTAAAAGTATAACATAAAGATATGAGCGGAAATCACGAAGTACCAAGCAATCATTCTCACGAAGAGAAGCATGGGCACTCACCCACACAGGACCATAATCATACAGATGGTGATAATAAATTGGTTACTGCAATTGCTCACTTCTTCAAACCACATAGCCACGATGCAGCAGATAGTATAGATGGTGCATTAGAGGGTTCAAAAGAAGGAATTAAGACACTTAAAATCACATTTGCAATTCTTGGGGCTACAGCACTTTTTCAAGTCATAATTGTTTTGATGAGTGGTTCGGTAGCGTTGCTGGCTGACACTATTCATAACTTTGCTGATGCAACAACAGCTATTCCTCTTTGGATTGCTTTTTCACTCGGTAGAAAAGCAGCTACAAAACAATATACCTATGGTTTTGGGAAAGCAGAAGACTTAGCAGGTTTGTTTATTATTCTCATGGTCGCAGGATCAGCAGCAGTTGCGGGATGGGAATCTATACAAAGAATACTGCATCCCCAAGCGATAACGAATATTTCATGGGTAATACTAGCTGCAATTATTGGATTTATTGGGAATGAATGGGTAGCACAATACCGAATTAAAACAGGCAACAGAATTGGTAGTGCTGCACTTATTGCCGATGGATATCATGCACGAACGGATGGTTTTACTTCCCTTGCTGTTTTATTTGGAGCTATAGGGGTACTTCTTGGATTCCCGCAGGCTGATTCGCTTGTCGGGGTTGGCATCACCATTGCGATTCTTTTTGTGTTGAAAGATGCAACTTTGCAGATATGGCATCGATTAATGGATGCCGTTGATCCAGAGCTTGTTCATACATTAGAACATGCTGCCAAAGCTTCAGAAGGAGTACAAGAAGTCTCAGCAGTAAAATTACGCTGGATTGGACATAGCTTGCACGCGGAGGTAGAAATTACTGCAGATTGTAGATTATCACTTGAGCAAGCACATAAGATTTCAGAGCATGCACATCATAATATGCTCCATGCCATGCCAAAACTGGCAAGCGTATCAGTACATATTGAACCATGCATACATGGAAAGCAAATACGTCACGCAGAATATGCTCATCATAATAAGCAAATAAATGAGATTATTGTTCAATAAAAAGGGGGTGATGTATATGAAATGCGCAAAATGTGGAATGGAAACAAAAGGTTGGAAATGTGCTATCTGCGGTGATGAATCAGAACTGCATGATAAAAGTCATACACACGGAGAACCAGCTTCTGATCGTAACTGTATGCCAATGTGTACAGGATGTAAGCAATCAGAAGCTCTGTGTACTTGTAAAGCACAGTAAATTTTAGGCAAGTCCCTCACAAGGGTAAGGGTTGCTTATTTTGATTACAGCTCTTTCTCTTAAATTGTTTGAAATGAAAAGGCTGGTGTGATTGCCTTTTTTATAAGGGGACATAAGAAGAAATAGATCGCATCAGGTAGTAAAATACTATGAAGTCAAAGAACGATTCAGACGACATTTACATTACTTTTAGTAAACGGAAAGTGCTTTTCGTCATTGTAGTATTGTTTCTTCTTCTTGTTATTAGTGTCCTTCGTTTTTTACCTCCATCGTCATTTATCCAAACGAAATTTGGTACTGTTGCTATTGCAATCCATACAGTTCCTCTTCTAGGAAAGTATATTCCTGCGCGGTGGTTACCGAAAGCATATATAGAAAAGCAGGTGCTTCCTCCAGAAGGGTTTCAGACAAAGCTCACCCTTGGCGATCTTGGGAAAAAGATGGTGGAGGCGGGTGTCATTGATAGAAAGAAACTGGAAGAGAGCTACAAGGGTAGAGGAGGAGTACCAAAGGAAATGAAGCAATTGCTCACAAAGGGCTCGGATAAAGCATTTGTTGTTACGAAGGAGAATAGCACATGGATTATTAATGTTCTTTGGCCACTTGGACTTAGTAATAAAATGGTTCTCAATGAGAAAAGTCCTATTGCAGGTAAGGATGTTGGAAACTTTGCCTCAACAGGCGGTTGGACGCTGGGAAATGAGGAAACAGGAGGAGCATATTTTAATACACTAAAGCTTATTCAACTCTCACAAAAGGAAGAAAAACGAGTAAAAGCATTAGCGGATAGCATTTACCGTCCCTGCTGTGATAATTCTTCATTCTTTCAAGATTGTAATCATGGCTCAGCAGCGCTTGCCCTCACTGAGCTTGGTGTAGCACAAGGATTAAGCGATGGAGAAATTTATAAAACCGTACTTGTATTTAATGCATTTTGGTTTCCTCAAAACTATACGGAAACCGCTCTATACTTCCAGTATGAAAAAAACAAAGCGTGGAATGATATTGATCCAAAACAACTTTTATCCAAAGAGTTTTCAAGTATCAGCGGCTGGTTGGCAAACGTCGATACGCCTGCACGGAAAATTCCTGGTCTTTTACCTAAGATACAAGGTGGAGGAAGCTGTTCTGTCTAATACTACTTTAGACAAGCATATTTTTTACTCAGTGCGAGAATTGTGTATACTTATCTAACCCAATGGGAAATATCAATCTGATTACTATTTTTGCTACAGGTCTTATTACAGGTGGACTTACCTGTATGGCGGTGCAGGGAGGACTCCTTGCTGCTACACTCGCGCAGCGGGAGGGGGATAGACTGAAACACAACCTTGAGACAAAGGGAAATGCCTTACCTATTCTCTCGTTTCTCACAGCGAAGTTGATCGCTTATACCCTCCTTGGATTCCTTCTTGGGTGGCTTGGATCGTTTTTTACACTTTCCCTTTCTTTTCAGATCGTTTTACAGATTGTTGTTGTAGTATTTATGCTGGGTACAGCCCTTAATATTCTTAACGTTCATCCACTATTTCGTTACTTTGTTTTACAACCACCACATTTTTTAACGAGGTTGATTCGAAAACAGTCGAAGCGTAACGATATCTTTAGCCCAGCTCTTTTAGGATTCTTAACGGTCTTTATTCCCTGTGGTACGACTCAGGCGATGATGGCGCTAGCGATCGGCACAGGAACGCCACTTCTCGGTGCCGTAATTCTTTTTGCATTTGTTTTAGGTACGTCACCGATATTTTTCATCCTGGGCTATCTGGCAACGAGAATTGGTGGAGTCATGCATGATCGATTTATGAAAATCGCAGCATTTTCCATTATCCTTCTCTCTTTGTTTAATCTGAATAATGTGCTCGCTCTCTCGGGGAGCGAGTGGACGATGACTTCAGTGGCAAAAAATGTCTATTGTGTCTTTAGTATTTGTAGTGACCCTGGTGTACTGAGCGCTCAAGAGAGTAACCCGGTGAGAGAAGCAACTATTTTTATTCAAAACAACGGCTATTCACCTGATAATGTTACTGTGCGTGCGGGAACTGAGGTGACGTTGCATTTGAATAACACCTCAGGTTCTGGCTGTACACAAGCATTCACGATCCCACGCCTTGGTATTCAAAAGGTTGTACCACTTGGATCAAGTGATACAATTACCTTTACTGCTCCTGAAAATCCAGGAACCATTGCCTTCATGTGTAGTATGGGAATGTATGAGGGAACGATACAAGTAAAGAGTTAAGTAGATGAAAAAGATACAGCTACAAATAACGGGGATGCATTGTACAAGTTGTGCGATGAGCATTGATGGTGATTTAGAGGATACAAAAGGGGTAAAAAAAGCACAGACAAATTATGCAAAGGGTACAACTGAGGTCGAATTTGATCCTGAACAGGTGAGCGTAGAGCGATTATGTCGTGTCATTGGAAAGACTGGCTACAAAGCTTCTCCCCATGATTCAGCTACCCCCTAAGCAAATTCTCAGCAATACTATATAATACAGATTGACTATATGAATCTACCAACGCTTCGCCTTTCTCCTCTGGCTGATGTTGTTATCAGCAATTTTGAACGACATGACAGTCCCAATCATGAGCAGAAGATTCGAGTAAATCCTGTTGTCTCAAAGGTTGCTGTGTGGTATGAAAAACTCCGCAATGCCATGGAGTATCGAGAAGACGAGGTTATTCTTCGGGCAGCAATCGAGCGGATCTTAAAACGAAGACTGCTTCTGGGAGGAAACGCACAAACGACAGCAGAGCCACTCGTTCGGGAGCTCGTGTGGGCTCGGTACTTAGGAGATAACGCCGTCCCACAGTCAGATGTTAAAAAGGTTGAGGATTCAATTAATTACTTTTTAAGCCTTCGCTTACGAGTCTTAAAGCAGCATAAAATTTCCGAGACGACGGTCAATGAGTGGATATATCACTTAATGTCTTCAGATATTGAACATATCGTTAATCCCAATCCAGAAAAAGAGAGCGTCAATAATTTCATGTATCAGATTCTCAAAGATCAGATTACGATTACTGATGACTCTGAGGAGACAAAAAACGCACAGGTATATCTGGCCGTGCGTCGTTCATTTTCACGAGACGACTTAGCGTTCTTGCGCTACCATCTTTTCAAACTCTACTTCGGGCCACTTAACCCAGAAACACTTGATACAGTTTCAGAGCACTTTATCGAAGGATATAAAGAGATTCTGAGCCAACTGAAGCACCCGCGAAAAGAGCGAATCTATACCTATGTCAAACGCCGTACCGCGACGTTTTTTATTCTTGAAGATATCTTACACAAACGAAAATCAGACATCAGGCGCTTGGTGACCGATCAAATAGAGCTTGAGAAAGCCATCTTTGATGCCTGTAATCGACGATACTCTGGCATTCAAGCCAAGATACGCCGTGCCATCGTCAGAAGCGTCTTGTTTATTTTGTTCACCAAAGTTATCTTTGCCTTTGCTGTTGAAGGGACCTACGAGCGATTAGTCTATGGCGAGATTCTGTGGAAATCGATTATCGTCAATACATCGATGCCACCACTCTTAATGATTGTCGTCAGTCTTTTTATTAGAACTCCAGGGCAAGATAACTCAAAACGAATCGCATCATATATAGGAGAAGTCCTCTTTCATGATACGCCAGTACTCGGAGAGGAACTCGCAATTACCAGAAAACGTGCAAAACAAAAACCAATAGCAATCATCTTCACCATTCTCTGGATACTGGCCTTCGTTATTTCATTTGGCGGTATTAACTATGTCTTAGATCTGCTGTCATTTAATCCAATCAGCAAGCTGATCTTTGTTTTCTTTTTAACTATCGTTTCATTCCTGTCCTACCGAATAAGTCTGACTGCAAATCTCTACACAGTCGGGGAGAGGACGAGTATCTTCACACCGTTTGTTGATTTCTTATTTATGCCTGTCGTTCGAGTTGGAAGGCATCTGACAGCTGGTATATCGCAGATTAATATTCTCATTTTTCTTTTGGACTTTATTATTGAAACACCTTTCAAGCTCGTCTTTGCATTTGCTGAACAGTGGTTCCATTTTCTCCACTCCAAACGAGAAGACTTAGGATAGGGGTAGAAAAAGACACGAAAGAGGTGTACAATAGATCACTATGAAGTGGATGCTTATCGCTATAGGGACTGTTATCGTTTTTGCCGGAGGGCTTTACTTCGCCAAGCAATCTGCAGCACCAAGCCCTGGAACATTTTATGCTAGTGAAGGAAGAACACACGTCCCTGTCGGTAAGCGCGTGACGTATAAAACCAATCCACCAACCTCTGGGGATCACTACGCTGATTGGACAAGGCCTGGCGTCTACGATGCCCCGCGATACCCTGATGAAAATCTCGTTCATTCACTTGAGCATGGCTATATCATCATTTCCTACAACTGCGCTTTAGGAGCCGATACGGGAAAAACGACGAGTGGTAAACAGGGAACAGAGAGTGCTTCGTTATCTGATCCTGCTTGGAAAAGTAAAGACTGCACTGATCTAAAAAAGCAGCTCGCAGCTGTTGCTGAGGAGAAAAAACTTTTCAAACTGATCGTTATTCCTCGACCGAATATGCCGTATCGGATTGCCTTGACAGCATGGTCACGCCTTGATACCATGGATACATTCGATAAAACTCGGATTGTTCGCTTCATTGACGCATTCCGCAACAATGGCCCCGAACAGACAATGGAGTAATCACCTATGGCAGATAATAACTTTACCGACGCAAATTTTGATGAAGAAGTCGTAAAAAGCGATCTTCCGGTTGTAGTTGATTTTTGGGCACCATGGTGTGCGCCATGCAGGATCGTCTCTCCAATTATCGATGAACTCGCAAAAGACTACACAGGTAAAGTAAAGGTTGGGAAAATGGATGTCGATGAGAACCCCCAAGTTGCAGGAACGTTTGGCATCATGAGTATTCCAACGGTTCTTGTCTTCAAAAACGGTCAGCCGGTAAAATCGCTGATCGGCGCACAAGGAAAAGATAGTTATAAACGAGCCATCGATGAAGCACTTCAGTAATGGCTTAATATCTCTCCACTGTTATCACTTTCGCCGTTTTTGTTTATAATAGATATATGTACGACGTCATTATTATTGGTTCTGGTCCTGCAGGCTTAACAGCCGCAATCTACACAACTCGAGCAAATCTCAAAACACTGGTTATCGCTGGTGAAAAATGGGGTGGACAGCTCCAGTTAACTTCACTTGTTGAGAATTTTCCTGGATTTCCTGAGGGTATTCAAGGACCTGATCTTATGATGAACATGCGCAAACAAGCTGAACACCATGGAGCAGAGATCGTTGATGTTGCGTTAAAAGAAGCAGATTTCTCAAAGCAACCATTTACACTGAAGACAAGTGAGAAAGAGTATCAGGCGAAAGCAGTTATCATAGCCAGTGGTGCCGACGCTCGATGGCTTGGAGTACCTGGCGAAGAAGCATTAATTGGAAAAGGTGTTTCCTCCTGTGCAACGTGTGATGCAATGTTTTTCCGAAACAAAAATGTCTTTGTCGTTGGTGGCGGAGATAGTGCCATGGAAGAAGCGCTGGTTCTCTCCAAAGTAGCAAATTCAGTCACACTTATTCATCGCCGGGATAGTTTTCGGGCGAGTGAAATCATGCAGCAGAGGGTAAAAGGGAACGCAAAGATAACGCCACTCTATAACTCTGAGATCACTGAGGTAAAAGGAGATATTCGTGTCCAGTCTGCAACAGTGAAGAACAGTACAACAGGTGAGAGTAAAGAGATGCCAGTCGATGGTATCTTCGTCGCTATTGGCCACATACCAAATACGAAGGTGTTTAAGGGTATCGATCTAGATAACGATGGCTATATTAAAGTACAGAATCACTATCACACCAATATCCCAGGTGTTTTCACTGCAGGCGATGTCCATGATCGTTCCTACCGTCAGGCTATAACAGCAGCCGGTTTCGGCGCAGCAGCAGCACTTGAGACAGAACGCTGGCTCTCAATGGAAGGTAAAGAAGCAGAGTTCGTCGCAAATTAAGCTAGATAATCTCTTCTAGATGTTCTCCAAGTGTTACCCAATAGGAATAGAGTGTTACCAGCACATCGTCAGGAAGCGTAAATAGTACTTCGTGTAAGTCATGCCTACTTCCACTCCCAATCAGAAGAAATACTTTTTCTGTGGGGTAGAGAGAAAAGTCTTCAGTTGCAAACGAAGTAACACTCTCTTTTATAGGAAGTAATTTCTTAAGACGAATGATGCTCTGATTGTTGTTTTTCAAAACTGGATAGACTGTACTATAACGAAGAGAGATGTCTATCGGAGTTGTTTGTTGTAGTTTTTTAATCTGAGTGCGTAACCATTGTTCTGCTTGACTGCGTGCTTTTTTTGTTAATGCTCTTACATCACCCGTAAGCGAAGCTTTTCCAGCAATGCTATTGGGAGTCTCACCAGCTGTAAGCGTCCCGACATTAATTAAGAACTGTTTGCTCTTTGCCTTATTAATAATTTGCGCAAGTTTTGATGCTAAGAGGAGCGTATCAGTCGTTTCTGGAAGGTATTTATTTTTAATATGCGTTCCTTTCCCTTGAAGAGTGATTTCAAAATAATCGCCACTGGCAAAAAGAGGATTGATCAGTTCTCCAGCTTTTTCTGATGGAAAGGCATGAAAGGCAAATCCCATACGACACTTTTTTATTTCAGGGAAAGAATCGGTGATGAACTGAGCGCCGCTGGGAAATCCTTCTTCGCAAGGTTGAAAAACAAAGTAGATCTGAAAACCGGGTGGTGGAGCGTTTTTGAAGTGTTCATAGGCCCCCATAAGGGAAGCAAGGTGTGCAGCGTGGCCACAGACATGCTTAACCCCTGCAGTGGTCTGGAGCCCATCAAGCTCTGCCCGGAAAAAAACAGGAATACCTTTCCCAATACTATAGATAAGCGCTGTTTTTTCCTCCCAAACAGGAGCATCTTTAAGCTCACGTTTAATATAGTCACGAGTTTTTTCTTCCTGCCATCCAAGCTCTGCAAGCTTTTCAAGCGTTTGTTTTCTGGTAATAAGATTCATTATGCTACTTCTTGGTACATCCATAGGTTCCTTTCCATATTTAATGGATACGTAAGTAATTTTCCTCCGTCATCTCGTAAGATCGTTGCGTCACCTGCAAGTTCTTCAGGGTGTTGTCCTTGTGCTTCTGCTAGATGCGCCCAGAATTGTCTCATAACCTTCCAGCTTGACACAACCCTGTCATGACGGGAAGTAAAGGGTAGACGAGAAGCAAGCGCGGCCACCGCTTCCGCATCTTTTTCATAGACGTAGGAAAAGCCGAGATGTTCATACATCATGGCGGTATGAAACCAGGTGGGGATGGCGGTGAGATACTGGTACCCTCTCTGTCTGAGTATTCCTTTACTGGTATCTAAGATATGTCTTCGTAACTCAGGGATTGCTTTTCGTGAGTAAAAGCCGGGATAGACTACCTGGTCATGTGAGACGACCTCCTGCCATCGTTTGTGCCATGCTTGAAGCGCTTCTGGGTTAGGGTCAGCGTACGGAAGTGCGTCAAAGGGATTGCCAATAAAAGACGCCGTTTCTTCGTCAAAAACGTCGGTTACTGGGTGACGAGGGTCCAGCCAGTAGGTAGATTCTTCGACTCCTGTTCCTGCGAGAAACGTGTCGTCAGGATGCTTATATGACCAATCTGTTAAAGGAGTTGTTTTCCACGAAGGACCGTCAAGCTTGCGGTCTCGCAGTTTATACCGAAACCACGTTCCGATAGTCAGCTGGGCTGAAACATCATCCGTTTCATATACCGCTTGTGAGCCGGTTTCAGCACAGAGTGCTTCCAGCTCAGGCGTCGATACAATCGTACGAATGTCCTCAGCCGTGAGGAGCTCGGATTGCTGGGGTGTACTTTCTGTTCGTCGTTCGTGAATTACCATAGTAAAAATAAAAAACCTCTCTAAAAAAGAGAGGTAAGTCTATATCGTTTATATGAGACAAATCCTTCCTTTTCAGGATTGGGTGGGGCACCGTTCGACGCTGTCGAGGTTGCCGGATGGGTCATCGAGCCAATTCTCTTACCATCGCTCTTGATTTTTATGTTGTATTGTTTCTTCTAAAACAAAAAACCTCCCGTCCAGGAGGCGTTCTATCTGCGATGAAGCCTCCTTACGAAAGGTTAGGCATCATCATTGCATTTGTTTTTCGATAGATCATAGTGACTCTGTCAGTATAAACTGCTTTTCTTTTTTGTCAAGGGGAGGGAGGTAGCAAAGGAGCCTATTGACATCGCTTTGTGCCTCTGATAAACTAGCTTTTACAAACCCTAACGAAACGCGTTTTATGATGGCATTTACTCAAGATTTTTTTCTAGCCCCGTAAAAGGGAAGGTTGTCTTCGCAAAATTCGTTTTCTTCTGGTTTGTTTAACAATTCGTTTTTCTGCTGCAGACCTGATTGAGTATTGGTTGGTAGTCGTTAGTCCTTGGTGAAATGCAATAAACTAAAGCTTTAGACTGCAGACACATGCTATTTGGGCTCGTAGCTTAGTTGGTAGAGCGTCGCTTTTGCATAGCGAAGGTCGGGAGTTCGAATCTCCTCGAGTCCACTGTTCCGCTCAACACTTGTTCTTTGGAACAAGCCCTCTAAGAATAGGGAGGGTTTATTCGAAAGAATACAGGAGCGTTCAGATATTTATCGTCTACACGTTGGTTTCAACTATACGTTACACGTTATTATCTCATCGCTGATGAGAGATGGCTCTTTGAAAAGTGAAGAGAAAGTTTTTTATACTACGTTCAGTCTTTCTGAGCGTAGTTTCTAGTCTACTCATAATGCCAATAATGGATGCCTAGGAGACTTTGGCCGAGGAAGGACGCAGACGGCGGCGATACTCATCGGGGAGGTGCCATCAACCTTTGATCCGGTGGTTTCCGAATGGAGCAACCTGTCGCTTTGGGCGACAGCCAAACGTAAAGTGATAGTCGCAAGATTATCTATAGCGTTTGGCGGGGTACGGCGTGAACTGAAACATCTAAGTAACGCCAGGAATATAAATCATATGAGATTCCGTAAGTAGCGGTGAGCGAAAGCGGAACAGCCTAAACTGCAATTTATTGCAGGGTTGTAGGGCAGACGACATTCGATGAAGTCTATATAGCAGAAGGATCCGGAATGGTCCGCCAAAGAACGTGAAAGCCGTGTACGCGAAATGTATACTTCCGATAGTTTGTACCTAAGTACCATGCAGCACGATTTAAACTGTGTGGGAATCAGGGTCGACCACGATCCAAGGCTAAATACCAAAGTCTACCGATAGTGAACGAGTACCGTGAGGGAAAGGTGAAAAGCACCC